>Ga0209360_1000026_pt1 | contig 158753 bp, 155 predicted proteins | sample SaaInlV_130m_DNA_3_FD_184651 | JGI IMG/M metagenome (GOLD analysis project Ga0209360, IMG submission 184651) | Marine microbial communities from expanding oxygen minimum zones in the Saanich Inlet - SI037_S3LV_130m_DNA (SPAdes) (version 2) | ecosystem: Environmental > Aquatic > Marine >... | reverse complement strand
TCATCAGGAAGTGGAAGCCGAGCTTGTTTGTCGGTGCCACCAGTGTGGTCGGATCCGCCGGTTGGTTTACCGCGTTCACCCTTGAACGTGCAGCCTATGTCAAAACCCTCGGCCAGGTTGAATTCGTGCTGACACTGGCAATATCGATTCTCTATTTTAAAGAACGTCCAAAAAAACTGGAACTTCTGGGTATGGTAGTCCTGATCAGCGGCGTAATCCTCCTCCTCCTGGCCCCCTGACTTCTTGACGCGGACGGTTCAGGTAGGGTCGGTTTTTTGAGCGGGCTGGGCCGCTTTCTCGGAGTCCTGCAATGGCTACAAGGTGGCGTTTTTGTTGCGATGTCCCATAAGCACCCCCTTTAAAGCTGGGTGTTGTAGACGTTTTAGAAGGTAATAGGGTAATTAATTGGAGCGGGCGACGAGATTCGAACTCGCGACAACTAGCTTGGGAAGCTAGAACTCTACCAACTGAGCTACACCCGCAATTCAATTATTCTAACCCACTAGCCCGTTTTATTGGCAGGAAACCTCAACTGACGATATTTTCAGTCGATAATCTGGACAACTTTATTGGTGTAAAAAGATATGTACCCCGCGAGTCTTTCAACTTGCTCATAAGGTTTTGCGTAGCTCCACATGAAATTTTCAAGGTTGCTGTTGTCTGTATAGCTCCAGTACGAAGCGTGACCTTTAAAAGGGCAATAGGTCGATTGGTCAGTAGGGGTCAATGAACTCAGGTCAACATCTTCCCTTGGCAAGTAGTAGACATCGTCGTGTCGGGTTTCCTGGATGAGTAAAGCCTCTTTGGTTGTGGCAATCACTGTGTCTCCGGCCTTTATTGTCACTGTGCCTTCGTAGGGAGAGATCGTCACGGCGTAATCCGGAAAACGTTCCAGGGCCTTTCGTCTCGAGTCGGTCATAGGGAATTGAGGCATTTGTTTATCTCCGGTGTGCGTGTCTCGATGAGACACCGCTGGTGACTCGCGGAAGAGTCGTCAATAATAGGTATTCCTGTAGAGCATGGATTTTATATATGAGTGTTGGTGTTTGGAAGCCCGGTGGAGACGCCGAATCCAGGGTAGTGAGCCCTGTGCTTTTAGATCGTTTTCGCCAATTGGCGAACGAGCTTTCGGGTGCCGTGGATGCCGGTATGCTCGATGCCGCTGAACTGGCTAATGAAAACTGGGTCATGACAGCGGGACCCACTGCCTGGGAAGCCGCGCGGGCGCTGGATTCCGATACGGCTATTTCTCTTGTTCGGCTATTTACGCTGCTGGAAGAGCAGGTCTCCGGCTGGGAGGCTGGGAACAAGTCGCCTGTGATCTCGTTAGTCAAGATATTGAAGGAGCGAGGCGATCTGGAAGCCGATCTGCGCAAGTGGATCAAGTCGAATACAAAGAATCGGTATTTACCCAATGGCAGCGCTTTATAATGGCTGCTATACGCAATCGATATCGTCGATAAGAGGCTGGCACTGCCATGCAGGAACAGTATAATCCGCCGTTTCCCGCTTGATAGGGTTTATTAAGGCGTGCATACAATACACAAAGGAATTTATCCAGCACGCTGAGGACCTAACTAAAAACGCTGAGGACCTAACTCTGAGAACGTTGAGGACCTAGCTAAAAACGCTGAGGACCTAACTCTGAGAACGTTGAGGACCTAGCTAAAAACGCTGAGGACCTAACTCTGAGAACGTTGAGGACCTAACTAAAAACGCTGAGGACCTAACTCTGAGAACGTTGAGGACCTAACTAAAAACGCTGAGGGCTCTATGAGAACCGCTGAGATAGATAGAAATACCCTGGAAACGCAGATTTCGGTCTCCGTGAACCTGGATGGCAGTGGCGAGCGCGAGTTTCAAACTGGCTTGCCATTTCTTGACCATATGCTGGACCAGGTGGCACGGCATGGGTTGCTCGACATCAGGATTAAAGCCGACGGTGATCTGGAGATTGACGCCCATCATACCGTTGAAGATATCGGCATCACGCTTGGTCAGGCGGTAAACGAGGCGATCGGGGACAAGAAAGGTATCAGACGTTACGGCCATGCATATGTCCCGCTGGATGAAGCTTTGTCCCGGGTGGTCATTGATTTTTCAGGCCGGCCCGGTCTTGTCTATAACGTCGAGTTTGTTCGCCAGATGGTTGGGGATTTCGACGTGGATTTGTTTCACGAATTTTTTCAGGGATTTGTGAATCATGCGAAGGTGACTTTGCACATTGATAACCTGAAAGGCGACAACGCACACCACCAGATTGAAACCATTTTCAAGGCTTTCGGGCGCGCACTTAGAATGGCGGCGGAACCAGACCCGCGCATGTCCGATGTGACACCTTCAACGAAAGGTAGCTTATAGGTGGAGATCATCCCGGCTATCGACTTCAAGGATGGCAAAGTTGTTAACTTGAAACAGGGTCAACTGGACCAATCTACTATTTATTCTGATGACCCCGTCGGAATGGCTGAGTATTGGGTATCCAAAGGGTGTGAGCGGCTCCACCTTGTCGACCTTGATGGTGCTTTCGATGGTCGGCCAAGAAATGCAGACGCCATCAACACGATAGCGAAGAACCATCCGGGTCTAACGATTCAATTAGGTGGCGGAATTCGCAGCGCGGAAGTGATTGAATCCTACCTCAATGCTGGCGTCGACTATCTGATCATCGGCACAAAAGCTGTCCAGGAGCCGGAATTTGTCGGTGAAATGTGTAAACGTTTTCCCGGGCACATTATTGTAGGGTTGGATGGCCTGCATGGCATGGTGGCCATCAATGGCTGGAAAGAAGTGACAGAAATTTCAGTGAAGAGCCTGGCGAGGCTTTTTGAAGGTGACGGTATTGATGGAATTGTTTATACCGACATCGGTAAGGACGGCATGATGGGAGGGGTTAACCTGCATGCGACAAAGGACCTGTCCGATTCGGTCAATGTACCGATTATTGCTTCCGGTGGTGTTAGTGATATCAAGGATATCCAGGCATTGCTCGAGGCAGGTGAACGACTGAGCGGTGGTATTACTGGTGTCATCACCGGACGCGCAATCTATGAAGGTACACTGGACCTGGAAGAGGCAATCGCTCTCTGCCGGGATTTCACGCCCAATAACTGAAGGTTTAATAGCTGGCGAGTTGTCGCTCTGCGAGCCTGAGGTTCAACATTTCTGACACCGAAACAAGCCGTACCCCCTCGCGTTTTAGCATTGGGATGGCATGCTCCAGGTATTGCAGGGTTGAAGGGTAGGGGTGCCCGATGGCGATAGCTGTTTTACGCCGCTTTGCCACGGCGAGTAATCGCCTGAATTCCTTGTCGATACCGTAGAGTGACCTGTCGTTATCCAGAAACACATCACGGCTGGCGGTTCGAATATTTTCCTGTAACGCAATTTCTGATGCCACTGTCTTGTGTGTTGTTCGGGAGTCGACAAAAAATAACTTGTGACGTTTTACAGCGCGCATGAGCCATACCATCGCCTGTGGTTCCTGGGTCAGGGCACTGCCCATATGGTTGTTGATTCCCGAGGCGAAAGGAACCAGCCTGACTGCCTGGTCCAGCACCATAGCTACATCCTGCTCCGATAGTCCGTTTGTTAATGCCAGACCGCCGAGTGGCTGGTTCATGGTGTTCGCCATGGGCAGGTGAACCATCACTTCTTTTCCGGCGCTGTGTGCATAATTGGCAAGGCGAACGGCGTGTTGGGTTTCAGGTATGACCGCGAAGGTCAGGTGAGCCTGGATGTCGATGGCTCTCTCACCAGCGCGCCGGTTGTGACCGATATCATCGATGATAATGGCGATATAGTTATGGTCTGCGGAAAATGAGGGTGGGGGTGCCAGCTGTAGCAAAAGTGCTACAAAAAATGGAGTAAAGCCGATCTGAAATGGCTTCGGCAACGCCTACCCTTGAGGTGTTTTCGTCCTGCCTAGTATATGCAGACCTTTGAGTAATGTCAGTGCTTCATTTAGCTGATAGTCTCGTACAGCCAGTTCCATATTACTGGAATAGGGGCTGGCAGACTCAGGAGAATCAGGAGAATCAGGGTCCGGTGAAGCAGGGCTTTGGGGATCATCGACATCGGATTCTCCTTTGGCGCTTTCATTGTCTGCAGCCAGGTGCTTGGCCAGGTTTTTTTCCTTTATCCGCCAGGGATTGGACTTCGCAGGTGTCACCTTGGAGCGACCGACCCAGATATCCGGGATAATACCTGCGGCCTGGATGGATTTACCGTTTGGCGTGTAGTATCTCGCGGTGGTCAGTTTTATCGCTTTTTCGTTGGTGAGCGGAAGTATGGTCTGCACTGACCCCTTGCCGAAGGTAGTCGTGCCCATCACAATTGCCCGACTATGGTCCTGCAGGGCGCCTGCAACGATCTCTGATGCAGAGGCGGTTCCCGCATTGACCAGCACAACTATGGGTACGCCATGAATTGAGTCTGGTGTACGTGCGTTGTACCTATGTTCAGAATCCTCCATGCGGCCCCGGGTAGAGACGATCAAACCGCCGTCAATAAAGACGTCAGATACGGCCACGGCAGATTGCAGAACGCCCCCCGGGTTGTTGCGCAGGTCGATAATCAGGCCTTCAAGATCGCCTTCATCCTTGAGCTGGATGACAGCCTTTTCAACTTCGCCCCCGGTCCCGCTTTGGAACTGCGCGATACGGAGGTATCCGAACCCTTCTTCCAGATATCGGTGCCTAACACTGGCAACCTTGATGACTTCTCTTGTCAATGTCAGGGGTGTAGGTGTTGGGTTGTCAGTTTTGATCAGCGTAATTTCTATTTCGCTTCCAGGCTCGCCGCGCATGGCCTCGATAGCGTCAGAAAGGCTCATGCCTTTAACCGGGGTGTCATTAAGCTGGATGATCAGGTCACCACTTTCAATGCCGGCTTTGGCTGCGGGCGTGTCGTCCATGGGTGAAATCACCTTGACGAAGCCATCTTCCATGCCAATCTCTATGCCGAGACCACCGTAGTTGCCTGAGGTAGATTCCTGAAGGTCATCAAATGAGTCTTTGTCCAGGTACGATGAATGTGGATCCATTTGTGACAGCATGCCCTTGATGGCATTTTCGAGAAGTGTTTTGTCATCTATTTCTTCTACATAGGCGCTGCTGATTCGATTGAATGCTTCAGCGAACACCCTGAGTTCATTCAATGGTAGCCTGGGCTCAAGAGATACGGTGTCGGTCGACGCTTCCTCTTCTATTGTCGGTGCAGTGTCTGTCGGAACAGTGTCTGTCGGAACAGTGTCTGCCGGAGCAGTGTCTTGGTCTGCCATTGCATTAAGCGTTAACCCGAACATGGCTACTATGGTGAGTATAAGATTAATCATCTAACGTTCCTGCTATGCTGCGCTAGGCAGCTCGTTGTTCTCGTGTGACACACCAGTTTTGAGGGTTGTTTGGCTTGCCGTCAATTCTGATCTCAAAATACAGCCCTGTTTTATCCTGGCCGCCGCTGTCACCAACCGCTGCGATCACCTCGCCGGCGGATACCCAATCTCCGGTTTCCCGAAACAAAGCCTGATTATGACCATACAAGCTCATATAACCTTCACCATGACTAATAATCATGAGCAAACCGAAACCACGTAACCAGTCTGAGAATACGACGCGACCATAGTGAACCGCGTATACGGATTCACCCTCTGCTGCGTTGATGAAGATGCCATGCCACCTGAGCTTACCTTGGTTTCTCTGATTCCCAAAGCGATGGCTGATTCTCCCTTCAACGGGTAGTAGCAGCTTGCCCTGCATTCCCGCAAACGGCTGTGCGCTGCGTGGCGCATCCAGGTTGGCCAGGCTTTCCTCCAACTTGTCCAATAGTTGTTCCAGTCTTCCCCTGTCCTGTTCCAGTTTCAATAGTGCTGATCCGGTCGTGCTGATCTGGCTAATCAGCGCTTTCAATGTCATTTGTTTCTCTTTCTGCACGCTTGTGAGACTTTTTTGTTGCGCGCCCAGAGCCCTTCTTTGGGATTCCAGCACGACGGTTTCTTCAGCCAGTTCCTGTGTTACGCGATCTAAATCCAAAAGGGTCAGGTTGTAGGACTCAATCTGTCTTGACCGGGCCTGATTAAAATAGTCGTAATAAGTCAGCATTCTGGCAATTTCATTCGGATCTTCCTGGTTTAAAAGGACCTTGAGGTATTCCTGACTTCCAATTTCGTAGGCGGCCCTGACTTGTTGTTCGATGTAATACTGTTGTTCGCTTTTTACGGTCAGAAGTTCTTTCTGTTTTTCCGTCAGCGAAGATACTTTGTCGTTGGTGGTATCCAATTCCTTCTCAATCGTGTCGATCTCATTGATCAGCTTGTTAATCCCCTGTTCGTTTCGTTCGAGGGTCGCTTCGATTTCTGATTTCTGTCCCTGGGTGCTATCCAGGGTTTCCTTGTAGTTCGAGATTTCCTTCTCGAGAGCCTTTAGCCGGGCTTCGATTTCCACCTGGCTCACGGATTGCTCTGCCTGCGCAGATATGACTGGAAGTAAGGCGAGAAAAAGAATGATTAGGTTCTGCATCAATGATTCCTGTTATTGATTTTTGGCCAGAGATCGTCCGGTCATTTCTGCCGGTTGGGGTAGGGACATCAAGGTGAGCAAGGTAGGCGATACGTCGCTGAGTACACCCCCTTCCTGTTCGAGTTGGATGTTCTGCGGCCCTATGTAGACAAGCGGCACTAGCTCGGAAGTGTGAGCTGTATGGGGCTGGTCGGTCTGGTGATCCTTCAGTTTTTCTACATTGCCATGGTCGGCTGTGATCAGGCATTGCCCACCGGTGGCTTTAAGCGCCGCCGCGATGCGCCCCAGGCACAGGTCGATTGTCTCCACTGCTTTGATTGACGCCTCAAGATTACCCGTGTGTCCCACCATGTCGCCGTTGGCGTAATTACAGACAATAAGGTCGTACTTTCCACCGTTAATGGCGGCGATGATTGTGTCCGTGACTTCCTGGGCACTCATCTCTGGCTGGAGGTCATAGGTCGCAACGTCCGGTGACGGTATCAGCTGCCGGTCTTCGCCAACAAACGGCTCCTCCCTGCCGCCGGAGAAGAAGAAAGTCACGTGTGCGTACTTCTCTGTCTCAGCCAGCCTCAGCTGGTTCATTCCCAGAGACGCAATATATTCTCCCAGGCTGTTATGGATAGACGCAGGTGCGAACGCGTATGGTGCTGGAATATTGGCGGCGTACCGGGTCAGGGTAACGAAGCTGGTGAGGGCGGGCACCCTGGAGCGTTCAAAGTTGTCGAATGCAGCATCGGTGAACGCGCGGGTCAGTTGGCGTGCTCGATCAGCCCTGAAATTCATGTAGATGACAGCATCACCATCCTGTACCTGGACGGGCTCATTCTGGTACAAAATTACCGAGGATTGGACGAACTCATCGGACTCATCACGCTCATAGGCAGCGTCGAGTGCTTCCGCTGGGTCCTTAAAACGGTGTATTGCGGTGCCGTTCACGATCAATTCATAGGCGGGTTGCACGCGTTCCCAGCGATTGTCCCGATCCATCGCGAAATACCGGCCGACGACTGATGCTATGCCGCCCTCGCCCCCGGCTGATATATGTGCCTGCATTGAATCGATCGATGTGCGGGCAGATCGAGGCGGAACGTCCCGTCCATCCAGAAAAGCGTGTAGATACACGCGCGAGATGCCCCTGGACCTGGCCATATCAACGGCTGCCTTGATATGTTCTTCATGGGAATGAACACCCCCCGGGGATAAAAGTCCCAGCAAATGAAGTGCTTTCCCTGATTGGGCTGTTCCGGCCATTACCTGGGAAAGCGCTGTATTATCAAAAAATTCACCATCATCTATCGATTTGCTGATTCGGGTGAAATCCTGATGAATGACGCGTCCAGCACCCAGATTCATATGACCGACCTCGGAGTTACCCATCTGTCCAGGGGGGAGACCCACATCCAGGCCCGAGCCTGAGATCAGGCAGTTTGGCCGCGTGGATACTAGCTCGTCCCAGACTGGCGTTGCCGCCTGGGCGATTGCGTTGTCTTCCGGATCGGTTCGGTGGCCCCATCCATCCAGGATGATTAGTGCGGTAGGTGAATTACTCATCATGACAGGCTGCGATAGGAAACAGTTCAGGATATTACCGGTTACAGCATATTGGTTGAATAGTAGCGGGTAAATAATTACCATTTGTGTATACTCCGCGACTTAATTTTGCTGCTGGGACAGACCTTGGTTGAGCAGATTTTTGAATTTATAAGTAATCACTATATTTTGGTGAGTGCGTTCGTGTTTCTTCTTGTGGCTTTCGTTATTAACGAAGGTAAGCTGGGTGGTGCGGCAATAACGCCGACCAACCTGGTTAACCTGGTTAACCGCGAGGGTGCTGTGCTGGTGGATATTCGTGACACCAAAGAATATAGCTCCGGGCATATTGCTGGCGCTGTAAGCATGCCGGTTTCGAGCATTGACGCGAGAATCGGTGAGCTGGAATCCTATAAAGATAAACCAGTCGTTCTGGTGTGCAAGATGGGGCAGCATGCGAGTGCGACGGGCCGAAAACTCAAGGCTCTGGGGTTTGAAAACGTTCGCCGGTTATCAGGTGGTATGGCTGAGTGGACCGCGAGTAGCCTGCCGATGGTCAAGTAACGATGTTTATGAAAGAAATCAAAGGGATTAAAGACAGAATATCGGGGCGCAGTGATAAACCCGCAGTCCCTGCTGCTACATCTCAACCAATCGTGATGTATACAACCAGATTTTGCCCTTACTGCATCAGAGCGAGGAGCTTGCTGCAAAGTAAAGGGTGGGATTATCAGGACATCCCGGTTGACGCTGATCAGGGGTTGAGGTCGGAAATGATGCAAAAATCTGGTCAACACACTGTTCCCCAGATCTGGATTGGTGATCAACACATTGGTGGTTGTGATGAGTTATTTCGTCTTGAAGTCGGTAATCAGTTAAATGCAATGGTGATGGGAGAAAATCAATGAGCGAGCAGACACAGGAATCAACCTTTGTGCTTCAACGAATTTATGTGAAGGACGTGTCTTTCGAATCTCCTAAGTCGCCAGAGGCATTCCTGAAGCAGTGGAAGCCAAGTGTTGCGCTTGAGTTGAACACCAGTAATGTCAGTATTGGTGAAGATAACTTCGAGGTTACCCTGGGATTGACAGTAACCGCCAAAAATGAGGCAGAAGAGGTTATTTACCTGATTGAGCTCCAGCAGTCGGGCATCTTCCTGATCAAGGGGATGACCGAACAAGCGCTGGGCCAAACGCTCGGTAGTTTTTGCCCGAGCGTACTATTTCCTTATGCCCGCGAAGCGATAGATTCAATTGTCACCAAAGGTAGTTTCCCTCCGCTGATGCTTGCACCCGTTAATTTTGATGCTATTTATGCGCAGGCCACGGCGAGCGCTGAAGCGAAAACCGCGCCGATTCAGTAAGGGTTCGTCTAACGACCGCTTTGAAAACCAAGCTGGCGCCAGGCTTCATAGACGACAATGCTTACGGCGTTAGACAGATTGAGGCTGCGGGAGTTATGCAGCATGGGTATCCGAAGTTTTCTATTCCCGGCCATCAAACCGAGTACCGTGTCGGGTATCCCCCGTGTCTCCGGTCCGAACATCAGAAAATCTCCAGCCTCAAACTCAACCTGTGTGTGATTGATTAATCCTTTGGTGGTGATTGCAAAGACGCGGTCGCGATTAAACTCGTCAAGCAGTGTGCCCAGGTTGTCCCACTCCCTGACGTCTGCATACTCCCGGTAATCAAGACCTGCCCGGCGAAGCTGCTTATCGTTTAGCTCAAAGCCAAGTGGCTTCACAAGATGTAGTGTGCAACCTGTATTGGCGCACAGGCGCATGATATTGCCGGTATTTGGTGGGATTTCTGGCTCATAGAGAACGATATTCAGCATCAATCCTCCGGGTTCTCGTCAGCCATTCCAAGGTCCGATATTTTGCGCGTCAGGGTATTTCGTCCCCATCCCAGAAGCTTGGAGGCTTCGCGTTTCCTTCCGCCGGTCTGTTTCAGGGCTTCCTGAATCATGATTCGCTCGAACCTGGGTAGGGCATCATGGAGGATGCCAGTATCGCCGGGTTCCAGAGCGGATAGACGTCCGCTTGTCCATGAACGCAGGGCTCGTTCCCAGTCAATACCACCTGTGGTCTGGTTGGGTATTTCCTGAAGCAACTCTGGCGGCAAGTCTTCGATCATGACTTCCTGTGTTGTTGCCATCACGGCAATCCAGCGACAAGCGTTTTCCAGTTGCCGTACATTTCCTGGCCAGGGCAACTCGCACAGGTACTCCATCGTTTCGGGGCTCAGACGTTTGGGCTCTTCGTCAATTTCGCTTGCTGCCTGAACCAGAAAGTGACCCGCAAGGGCAGGAATGTCCTCTCGTCGTTCTGACAGGGTCGGCAGGTGTATTCGTATGACGTTGAGTCTATGGAAAAGGTCTTCGCGAAACTTGTTTTCAGCAACGAGTTCTTCCAGATTCTGGTGTGTCGCTGCGATGATTCTGACGTTTGCCTTAAGGGGCTCAATGCCACCGACTCGATAGTATTCACTGTCTGAAAGTACGCGTAATAATCGAGTTTGGGTTTCTGGTGGCATGTCGCCGATTTCATCCAGAAAAAGCGTGCCTCCCTCTGCCTGTTCAAATCGCCCTGTTCGTTTTTGGTTGGCTCCGGTGAACGCTCCTTTTTCGTGCCCAAAAAGCTCTGACTCGACGAGATCGTAGGGTATGGCGGCCATGTTCAGAGGGATGAAAGGTTTATCTGCCCTGATACTGTGTTTGTGAAGCGCATGGGCCACACGCTCTTTGCCGGTTCCGGACTGGCCATTTATCAGCACACTGACATTCGATTTGGACAGTCTTCCTATGGCGCGGAATACTTCTTGCATCGCGGGCGCTTTGCCGATGATTTCAACCGGATCTTCTTTTGGTACGGGCTCCTCTGTCATCGTTTGTTGTGTCTGCGCAAGGGCGCGACCCACAACGGCAACGGCTTCGTCCACATCGAAAGGTTTTGGCAGGTACTCAAAAGCGCCGCCCTGGATCGAAGTAACGGCACTATCGAGATCTGAATGAGCTGTCATGACTATTACCGGTAATCCTGGATGACTGTCTTTTAGTGCGCTTAAGAGTTCCAGCCCGTCTGTTCCTGGCATTCTGATGTCCGTGATGACAACTTGTGGTGTAGATACGTGTAGCTGTTCAAGGAGCTGTTCTGCAGATTCGAAACATTCCACGGTCCAACCATTTTGAGTCAGGGCCTTTTCCAGTACCCAGCGGATTGAGCGTTCGTCATCTACCACCCAGATGTTGCCGTTGCTACTCATTGTTCTGCTCCAGGGGAATAATAATTGAAAAGGTAGTGTCACCGGGTTCGCTTTTAAACTCGATCATGCCGTTGTGTTGGGCAATGATTGATTGAGCAAAAGTTAATCCCAACCCGGTGCCTCCGGGTCTCCGCGAGATCATTGGATAGAATAGTTGTTCCTGTATCTCCGGAGGAATTCCGGACCCGTTGTCCCTAATGTCCATGCGAACAACCACCTTGTGTCGCTGGCCATTAATGGTGAACTGTCTTTCGATTCGAGTGGTGAAAGTCAGTACCGGATGAGGTGTCGTCTCAAGGATTTGCATGGCATTTCTGGCGACATTCAACACTGCTTGCAGCATTAGCTCGGGGTCAATGAGGAGCTCGGGGATGCTTGGGTCATAGTCACGAATGACTTTAAGATTCTTGGATTCCAGTTCGATAAGGTTTGCCGTTCGTTCAAGAACCTGGTGAATCGATATCGGTGTTTTCTGTGCCAGGGTGTTCGGTCCGAGCATCCTGTCGAGCAATGACGTTAACCGATTGGTTTCTTCGATGATGATATCGGTATATTCCTCCAAAGATTCATCAGGAAGCTCCCTCGCGAGCAGCTCTGCAGATCCCTTGATGCCTCCCAGAGGGTTCTTGATCTCGTGAGCGAGTCCCCTGACCATCTGGCGCGTTACATCGTGGTGCTCCTGTATAGCGGCATCACGATCAATGCGCAGATAGCGGTCCATGGGAATAAGCTCTACAACGGTCTGCCCCTGATCCAGAACCGGTGTGACGGTAACATCGGCCGTGAAGTTATCCTTACCAGGTAACAGCAGCTGCATTCTTCGCCGGGTGAAGGTCTTGTTGGTCAAAGCGGCTTCGCTGACGATTTCAGCAAGTTCCTCGCCGTTAATGATCAGGTCGATAAGGCACTGCCCTGCCATCTGCGTTGCCGATTCTTTTAATAGGTTTTCCGCTGCCTGGTTAGCGAACAGGATATTGTGCCCTTCGCTAATGACCAGGATTGCTGTCGACAAGTTGCCAAGGATGATCTCGCTTGCCGTTTCACTTTTTGGATTAGGTTCTGTGGTCATAGGGCTATTGGAGGGGCCAAAGGCACCGGGGTCTGTTCGCATGAGTTAACGAGTTTATTAGTTAAGTAAGCAAGAAGTGCACCAAAAAGGGAATTCGGCGAAAATCCACGGTAGAACGATGCTCCAGGCGCTTAACTGAGGGTATCATAGCAAGAGGGTTCGGTAATGCGCACCATAATAGTGCATTGATTATGGTGCATTGATTATGGTGCATTGATTATGGTGCAGGGTTGCGGGGCATGAATGATGGTGTGTGTAGAGCGTGGTATTACCGCGAGGCTACCTCGGGGTTTTACGGGGCGGAGTGGTATCTCAGGATCGAAATTTTATTGCTGGGGCCATCGGTGACGACATTGCCTTGTTTATCGATAATTCTGATATTGAAAGCATGGGTTCCTCGATCAACGTTAGTGAGCGCAATGATGCCGTTACCGTGGACGTCGCGAATTTTAGTACCGTCCATCAGAAGTTCGGCACTGTGCCCTGATTGAACTGATGGTGAGATCGAAATAGTCAGGTTGAGGTTTCCTGCATTGTCGCGGACAACTGAGTCGTCGAGTGGGTTAGTCACCAGCAGGTTATAGTCTATTTTCATTGGCGTCAGCGAATCATCACTTCGTCGTTTCAGTTGACTTTGCTGGTACGTTGTATCGGTGAATATGCTGGGTTTACGAAGAGTAATAGGTTCCGCGCCGGGCATAGCCTGGTCTGAGAATGTGGGCACGCCCTTGTCGTTAACTTCTCGATAGACCTCTTCTGCCCAGGCGGAGGAACTTGCCAGGGCTACTAACAGTGCTACTAACAGGGCTACTAACAGTGCGGTGAATATTTTCATAGGTGACTCAATGGGCGTGGCTGATCTATTGTGTCGTTTAACGCAGGCAAAAAAAAGCCCCTGAACAGAGGGGCTTTTTTAGTTTCCCCCGACAGGATCGGGGAAAGCTGCGCTAGACGCTATAGTACATCTCAAACTCAACCGGGTGCGTGGTCATGTCAAGTTTCTGGACTTCCTCACGCTTAAGTTCAATGTACCCATCGATCATGCTGTCGGTAAAGACATCGCCCTGGCGGAGGAAATCTCGATCCGCATCCAGTGCATCCAGCGCCTGGCCCAGTGATGAACAGACAGTTGGAAAATCTTTTAGCTCTTCTGGGGGCAGATCGTAGAGATCTTTGTCGAGAGGACCAATAGGGTCGATCTTGTTCTTGATACCGTCCAGGCCGGCCATCAGCATGGAGGCGAACATCAGGTAAGGGTTCGCCGTGGGATCGCCAAAACGTACTTCGGCTCTAATACCATTAGGGTTGCCTCCCTGAACGTAAGGGATACGAATCGAAGCAGAACGATTCATCGCTGAGTAAACCAGTATCAGCGGAGCCTCGAAACCTGGTACCAGTCGTTTGTAAGAGTTTGTAGAAGCGTTGGCGAATGCATTGAGCGCCCGCGCGTGTTTGATGATACCGCCAATGTAGTACAGGGCAGTCTGTGAGAGGCTACCGTAGCCATCACCGGCAAATAGATTCGTGCCATCTTTCCAGAGGGACTGGTGAACGTGCATACCGTTACCATTATCACCAACCAGTGGCTTCGGCATGAACGTCGCGGTCTTGCCGTAAGCGTGTGCGACATTGTGGACGCAATATTTGTAGATTTGGACTTCGTCCGCTTTGCTGACCAGGGTGTTGAACTTCGCGCCAATTTCGCACTGCCCTGCTGTACCGACTTCGTGGTGATGCAGGTCAATGTCGATGCCCATGGATTCCATAGCCGAGCACATGCTGTTTCTTACATCCAGAAGTGAATCGACTGGAGGTACCGGGAAGTAACCGCCTTTAACGCCGGGTTTGTGGCCGGTGTTGCCACCCTCGAAGGTAGATGCTGTCATCCATGCCGCTTCTTCAGATTCGATTTCATACATGGCACCACTCATGGTGGACTTGTATTTGACGTCGTCGAAAACAAAAAATTCGGGTTCCGGGCCAAAGTAGGCTGTATCACCGATTCCGGTCGAGGACAGGAACGCCTCTGCGCGTTTGGCAATGGCTCGTGGATCTCGCTCGTATCCTTGCAACGTGCTGGGTTCGACGATGTCGCAGCGCAGGTTTATGGTTATTTCTTCTGTAAATGGGTCGACCACTGCTGTTGAATCGTCAGGCATCAGGATCATGTCCGCATCATTAATCGGTTTCCAGCCAGCGATGGAGGAACCGTCGAACATGGCGCCATGTTCGAAAAAATCTTCATCGATTTTTGACGCGCTATTGGTTACGTGTTGTTCTTTGCCGCGGGAATCGGTAAATCTGAGATCTACCCACCTCGCTTCGTGTTCTTTTATTAATCCCAGAGTTTTCTCTGACATGGTTCACTCCTTTACCGAATTTTGTTGAAGTTGTTCATTTAGTGCATTTAAGGAAGCAAAGAATATGCCATCCCAGTGTATTAATAAATGCCTTGTATTTACTAACCTTGCGGGGATTCGTAACGCCAAGACCGCACCATAATGGTGCGTTCATGAAAAGGGCGCTCTATTATGGTGCTCGCGCCTGATTTTTATGAACCCTGATGGTGATGATTATCTCGCGTCCTTCTGTGAGCGTATCGATGATCTCGTGCCCATGGATGCGGCACCAGGCTGGAATGTCGCTTGTTACGCCCGGGTCGGTGCAGGCCACAGTGAGCAGGTCACCATCTTCAAGGGTTTTGATCTTATCCTGGGTGCGAATGACAGGCATAGGGCAGAGTAGTCTGCGGGCATCAATCTCGTGTTCAGACATACCAGTTCTCGAGGACTTCTGTAGCTGCGAGTGGCGGTACCGTAACCTCCCGTCCGTCCTTGCCGGGGGGGGTAATGGATAGCGTGACCTTGTCTGCGTCCCTGCCCTGACTATACCTTGCGGCAATACGGGCAGCGAAAAGCAGGTCATCGTCGCCCGGGGTGCCATCAACAATGGTGACGGGGCCGGGATGGGAAACTGTCCGGATAGTGGTGTGTTGGTGCTGGTAACCCGTCAAGTAGTGATTCTCACCTTCTTCCCGACTAATGATGAGTTTGTAGTGTGGTGCAGGGCGAAGGTGGCGGCCGACTTTGAGAAGCATGATGTCATCAATCTCGTAGGTACGTTCACCACGAGACTGCCAGAGATCTCCCAGTTTGCTGGCATAGGACTTGTCTGTCAGGAAGCAGCAGCCTCCGGCCGGTTGCGAATATTCCTCAATGCCGAGGGACTTGGCCAACTCGATCTGAGGGGTGCGATTACGGCCATGAAAGCCGAATAGCCGGTCCCTATCCACCCAGCCCTCGCGTTCGGGAAGGGTGAGCGGTAAATTTTTTGCACATAATGGACGTAACAGCCGATCATCGGCGCCGGATTCCCTGGCAATAATCGGCATAGTTGCCTTTCTCTGGGACATTGGTCGCTGGCCGATGACTTCGCCGGTGATAATGAAGTCGAAATCGTTCTCTTCCATCCACGCCCAGGCCGCTGCTTTGTTCACCATGAAGATTTTACAGTCCAGGCACGGGTTCAGGTGCTGGCCGTAGCCATGCTTTGGGTTAAGGACTACATCTTTGTATTCTTCAATAACATCAATAATATGCAGCTTGATGCCGAGCTCTTCTGCGACCCACAGAGCGTTGTTGCGCTTCTCTTTCTTCTTATCTTTGGAACGAATCGCGTGTGTATGGCCTTCGACACAGAAGCCCGTGAAAAAATTGATACCCTCGACATGGATACCCTGATCCAGGATCACCCTTGTTGCCAGCATGGAGTCTAATCCGCCTGATATCAGGGATACGGCTTTGCGTTGCTTGGTCATTAATGTCTTTTCGTCCCAGGATGGAAAATTTGCCGCGCATTATATATCAGCTTGGGTATAATTCCGCCGTTTTCGCACCCCATCCATTGAGCGCCACCCACAGACTGCTTCCCCTATGACAGATACTGAACTGCGTAACATTGCAATTATTGCCCACGTTGACCATGGCAAGACTACCCTTATAGACAAGTTATTGTCCCAGGCGGGTGCCCTGCAACGCGGTGAAGATGAAGGTGAACGCCTCATGGATTCCAATGATCTTGAGCGTGAGCGGGGCATTACTATTCTAGCTAAAAACACGTCGCTTACGTGGAGAAACTTCCGGATTAATATTGTGGATACGCCCGGGCACGCGGATTTTGGTGGCGAGGTAGAACGAATCCTGTCGATGGTCGATTCTGTCCTGCTGCTGGTTGATGCCGTTGAAGGCCCAATGCCGCAGACGCGATTCGTGACCAGTAAGGCGTTCGAGAATGGCCTGAACCCGATAGTCATGATTAACAAGATAGACCGCGACGGAGCCCGTCCAGACTGGGTGGTTGACGAGGTGTTTGAGTTGTTTGACCAGTTGGGTGCAAATGACGAACAGCTTGACTTCCCCGTGATCTATGGCTCGGCGATACAAGGTCGTGCCGGACTCACACCGGACGCGTTAGAGGACGATCTGAGCTGTCTGCTTGAAGCTATAATCGAGAAGGTTCCACCACCTGCCACAGATATAAATGGCCCACTACAGATGCAGATTAGTGCACTGGATTTCAGTAACTACGTCGGTGTCATTGGACTAGGGAGGATCACCCGCGGCGAGATAGTGACCGGAGCCCAGATCGTTGTCGTTTCTCGGGATGGCGAAGAGAGGAAAGGCAAGATACTTCAGGTGATGGGTTATAAAGGTTTGGAACGATCGGCCATTGAACGAGCTTTCGCCGGAGATATTGTATGTATCAGCGGAGTAGAGGGTATAAAGATTTCCGATACGATCTGTGCCGTGGGACATCCCGAAGCGTTACCGGCGCTTCAAGTGGATGAACCTACTATCTCAATGACCTTCCAGGTTAATACATCTCCTTTTGCCGGTCTTGATGGGAAATTTGTTACCAGCCGTCATCTTAAGGAGCGACTGGAAAAGGAGCTTCTGTATAACGTCGCACTTCGAGTTGAACCTACGGCACATGCCGATAAATTCAAAGTATCCGGCCGGGGCGAGCTTCATTTGTCCGTGCTGATCGAAACCATGCGACGCGAGGGTTACGAGTTGGCGGTGGGGAGGCCCGAAGTTATCTTCCGTGAGGTCGATGGGAAGGTGGAGGAACCTTTTGAGGATCTGATGCTGGATATCAATGATGGACATCAGGGGAGTACCATGGAGGAATTGGGGCTGCGGAAAGCGACCATGACCAACATGATGCCAGATGGCTCGGGACGGACGAGGCTGGAGTTCAATATACCTACGCGAGCATTAATTGGATTCAGGTCAGAGTTCATGACCATAACGTCGGGGACCGGGATTATGAATAGCGTGTTCTCCCACTATGGACGAGTCGTGAGCGAAGATTCCTCTACCCGAACCAACGGTGTGCTGGTGTCGATGACGAGCGGGAAAAGTGTGGCATTTTCGCTCAATAACCTGCAAGCCCGGGGTCGGCTTTTTGTAGGCCCGAATGTGGAGATTTATGAGGGCATGATCGTTGGTTTGCATTCCAGGGGAAATGATTTGCCCGTTAATCCCATAAAGGAAAAGCAGTTAACCAATGTTCGAGCCTCGGGCACGGATGAAAATGTGATTTTGACTCCTCCAGTTAGGCACTCCCTTGAGGCGGCGATTGAATTCATTAATGATGAAGAGCTGGTTGAAGTCACGCCGAATCATTTGCGTTTACGCAAAAAGTTGCTGACTGAAAATGAACGTAAGCGAGCATCCCGGGAGAAAATTGCCTGATGCTACCCCTTTACCCTGAGATAAAGCCTTATGCTCGGCATCAGCTGAAAGTTGATGATGTACACGAGTTGTACATGGATGAAAGTGGAACGCCCGATGGGATACCTGTCGTATTCGTTCATGGCGGGCCCGGGTCCGGCTGTGAATTTAACTCGCGATGCTTTTTTAGCCCCGAGAAGTACCGCATCATCCTGTTTGACCAGAGAGGTGCTGGCCGGTCAACGCCGCATACAGAGTTGACCGACAACACGACAGACCATCTTGTGTCTGATATGAACAAGATCCGCGAGTATCTGGGGATTGATAAATGGATCGTGTTTGGTGGTGGATGGGGCGCAACGCTCAGCCTCGCCTATGCGCAAAAACATCCGGAAACCGTTCTGGGCCTGATCCTCAGAGGAGTCTTCCTGGGGCGTCAACAGGACATCGACTGGTTTAGTGAGGAAGGAGCAAGTCTTTTCTTCCCTGATCACTGGGAAGATTTTGTTTCGCCGGTCCTTAATAAGGGCAAGGCAGAAGGTAACGAAAAGCCACGCAATTGTGAGGCCTATCACGAGCTGATGATGCAGGATAACGAGTTGGCCCGTATGTCTGCAGCGAAAGCCTGGTCAACCTGGGAAGCACATGCTTCGACGCTTCATCCAGATCCACGATTGATTAAACATTTTTCAGATGGCGGTCGGGCACATGCAAGATGCCTGATTGCGACTCATTATTTCAAGAATCAGTGTTTCCTTGAGCCTGGCCAGTTGCTTAAAAATGCCTCTGTCCTGAAGGACATCCCGGGTATTATCGTTCATGCTCGGTTTGACTGTGTCAGCCCCCTGGGCAATGCCCACCAGCTTCGTAAAGCCTGGCCAACTTCGCAGTTATACATTGTTCGGGAAGCCGGACATTCGGCGACAGAACCTGCGATGATCGATGCACTTATTCGTGCTACCCGAGATATGGCGCTCAGGTTCGAAGCCGACTTCCACGTTTAGGCGTCTGTCACAGTGCTTGGTTTGATTCAACGAGTAAGCGATGCCTCAGTAGTCATTAATGGCGAGGTTCATGGCGAAATTGGTCCTGGCCTACTGCTGCTTCTTGGGGTTCAGAGGGAAGATACGCCAGCGAGAGCAGAGAAATTGCTTTCGAAGATCGTAAACTACCGGGTCTTCAATGATGAAACAGATCACATGAACCTTTCGCTGATAGACGTGAAGGGTTCACTGCTGATTGTTTCGCAGTTCACCTTGGCCGCAGATACCCACAAAGGGCTGCGCCCATCATTTTCTTCGGCTGCCTCACCGAAGCTTGCAGAAAGGCTCTACAACGATTTTGTTGAAGCGGCGCGGCAGTTCGTGCCAGTGGAGACAGGCCAATTTGGTGCAGATATGAAGGTGTCGCTGACGAATGATGGGCCTGTGACGTTCCAGCTTAATTCGTGAACAACGTTACTCGTTAGCCTCCGCGGAATCGGCCGCGAAAGAGTCGGATCGATCCAGTTTGAAAATCCGGGCAAACAATATACCGATTTCGAAGAGCAGCCACATGGGAAAGGCAAGCAGCACCTGTGAGATGATGTCCGGCGGAGTTAATACCATGCCTACAACAAAGCAACCGACGATAACGTATGCTCGTTTGCTGGCGATGGAGTCGATCGATGTTGCCCCTGTCCAGATTAACAGCACCGTGGCGATTGGTATTTCGAAAGCAAGACCAAAAGCGAAGAACAATTTCAGGACGAAATCCAGGTAGCGATTAATGTCTGTCATGACAGTAACGCCTTCTGGCGCCGCTGCAGTAAAGAAGCCAAAAACCAGAGGGAAGACCACATAAAAAGCGAACGCGATCCCTGCGTAGAAAAGCAAAATGCTGCTAACCAGCAATGGCATCGCGACCTTCTTTTCGTTTGAGTAAAGCCCTGGTGCAATAAAACTCCAGATCTGGTGGAGGATGTATGGCATGGCGACGAATATCGATAGCACCAGCGATAGTTTAAACGGGGTTAGAAAGGGCGAGGCGACGTCAGTGGCTATCATCGTCGTGCCTTCCGGCAGAAACTGCCGGAGTGGTTCAGATATGTAAGAGTAGATGTCGTTTGCGACGTAAAACAGCGGCAGGAAAATGATCAGTACCGAAAGGATTGCATGCAGCAGGCGAGTTCGCAGTTCAATAAGGTGATCGACCAGAGGTTGTCCCTGATCTTGAGAAGAAGAGTCTTGAGAAGAAGAGTCTTGAGAAGAAGAGTCTTGAGAAGAAGAGTCTTGCTGTGGAGAGTCCTGCTGTGGAGAGTCCTGGTCAGTCATTGTCTTTGGTCCGGGATTCGTTTTTATCCGCAGGCGCGGAAGTCTCAGCGCGTTCAACCGTGGCGTTGATCGTGGTCCTGACATCCTGGCCGGCCTGCCGGAGGGTGTTTTTGGTTTCCTCCAGTTCCTTTATGATGTTTTCGTTGTGCAATTGTTGACGAATTTCATCTGCACCGATCTCTGATTCGATTTCCCGGCGAATGCTGGCGAAGCTTCTTTGGACCCGGCCGACCCACAATGACATGGTGCGAATTGCTTCCGGGAGTTTTTCCGGGCCAATGACCAGCAGGGCAACTACGCTGACGACCACTAGCTCCGGGAACCCTATGTCGAACATCTTATTTTCCGAGGTGTCGTTGGCGTGCGGAGACTTTTAACCGGGCTCTTTGGTTTCTTGTATTTCTTGTGTTTCTGCTAATTCAGCGCTCTCGTCACCGTCTGTACCAGCTGTCTTTTCATCACTGACTGCAGTTCGGAAACCCTTGATTGCTGAGCCCAGATCGTTGCCAAGCGATTTGAGTTTTGTGGTGCCAAAGAGTAACAGGACAATGACCAGAATGATGATGAGTTCTGTTATACCAAAGGACATAGCGACCTCCTTGCTAATAATATTGTGTTGGTTATTTTGATCTTGATGCTTTTTCTTCCAGGCCTGATGTGCCGAATCTGCGTTCCAGTTCTTCGAGTACAGCTGCCGGTGAAGATTCCATATGCCCTAACAATACCATGGTGTGGAACCATAAGTCGGCTGTTTCCCTGACCAGTTCTTCGACGTTGCCAGATGATTCGGCTCCTTTTGCTGCAAGAATGACCTCTGTTGCCTCTTCGCCGACCTTCTCCAGAATCTTGTTGACTCCTTTTGCATGCAAGCCAGCCACATAGGATGTGGACGGATCTGCATGCCTGCGTTCCTCTAGAATTATGGTTAGCCTTTCCAGAATGCTATCCATCGGAGTAAATTTCCTTGGGGTCCTTTAGGACGGGTTCGGATATTTGCCAGCCATCTTTGGTTAGTACCCTGAAGAAACAGGAGTTTCGGCCTGTATGACAAGCAATATTGCCTTTCTGCTCAACGACCAATGTTAGCACATCACCATCACAGTCAAGCTGGACGCTTTTCACAGCTTGTTCATGGCCAGATGACTCACCTTTTCGCCAGAGTTGATCCCGAGACCGGGACCAATAGGTGGCTAACCCGGTTTCAATTGTTTCAAGCAGCGCAGTTTTGTTCATCCAGGCGACCATTAGTACGCGATGTGATTCGAAATCCTGCGCTATGACGGGGATAAGCCCTGCATCGTCAAAGCTGATTTCGTCAACCCAGTCTGTGTTTGTTTGTTCCATTATGATTCCAATTCTACTGCTTAAAGGTTTTACCCTAAATTCTACTGCTTAAAGGTTTTACCCTAAAGCAGGGCTTTTTAATAAGGGCTATTTGATAAGGGCTTTTTGATACGGGCTTTTGATACGGGCTTTTGATACGGGTTATGAAAAAAGGGCAGCGAGAATATCATGTCAGGAATGAATATACATCCAGTAGATCCCCAGCATTCCCAGCACCGACCCTGGGACAATGGGATCAATATCTGCTGCGTATCCTGTGGTGGGGGCGACGAGTGACAGTATTGCACCGATCAGGGCCAGGCCACCCAGGCGCTGGTATTTTGCACGCCTGGTCTGTTCCTGCAGGGCTTGTTTGACCTCTGTCAGCGTTGCGATCTGCGCGCGGTTCTGCGCGGCTATATCTAGTATCTCCACTATGGCGTCGTAAGCCAGGTCTGGAATTTCAGGAAGCTGGTCCAGCCATCGCGGAGCTTTCTCGGAAATTCTTTTGATAAGGCCTGCGACCCCTATTCTGTCTTTCATCCATCTTTCCATGAATGGTGCCGCAGTTTCCCACAGGTCAAGGTCGGGATAGATTTGTCGACCCATACCTTCAATGTTGATTAGTGTTTTTTGTAAAAGTACCAGTTGTGGCTGTACTTCCATGTTGTACTTTCGTGCGGTATCAAACAGTTCCAGAAGTACTCTTCCAAAAGAAATGTCTTTTATGGGCTTCTGGAAAAATGGGTCACAAACCCGCCTGATGACCTCGGAAAATTCATTAATGTCTGTATCAACGGGGACCCAACCGCTTTTTACATGCAGGCGGGCGACTTCATCATAGTCTCGGTGAAAGAACGCGAGCAGGTTTCGCGCCAGGTAGTCTTTATCGTTCTCGGTCAATGACCCCATGATGGCGCAATCCAGGGCGATGTAGGTTGGATTGTCAGGATCGGTAACATCGACGAATACGTTGCCAGGATGCATATCCGCGTGGAAAAAATTATCTTCAAACACCTGAGAGAAAAATATTTCCACACCAAGATGTGCCAGTTTTTTTAGATCAACATTTTTGTCCCTGAGAGAGGGCAGGTCGGTTGCGGTAACGCCGTAGATTCGCTCCATTACCATGATGCGACTGGTGGAGCAGGTTTCATAAACTTCCGGAACGAAGAGCTTGCCCGACTCCGACCAGTTATCACGGAGGCGTCTGCTGTTGTTCGCTTCCAGTTTCAGGTCGAGTTCCCCAAGAATCACCGACTCATAGTCTTTGACGATGGCGGATGGGTGTAAACGCCTGGCGTCTGGCCAGAACTTCTCGAGTAGCTTGGCGCAAAAGTACATCAGTTTGATGTCGCGTTCGATGATCTTTTGGATTCCGGGTCGTATGACCTTTACCACGACTTCTCTTTCGACCGGGCCGATGGTCATGGTTGCAGCGTGAACCTGGGCGAGTGAGGCAGATGCGAGCGGAACGGAATCGAATGAAGTAAATAGAGATGGGATAGGGCACCTGATCTCACTTTCTATTATTTTTACCGCAGTGCCTCCGTCAAACGCGGGTACTTGATCCTGAAGTTTCTGCAGTTCTTGCGACATCTCGTCGCTGAAGAGGTCTTTACGGGTAGAGAGTATCTGGCCGAACTTGATAAAAATAGGGCCAAGTTGTTCAAGCGCCAACCTGGCTGATTCCGGGCCAGAAGTTCGCGGTTCCGGAAATAGTTTGAGTATCCATAGGAGCGTCGCTACAGCACCCTTGCGGGCTTCGTTAGGTATGTTCCGGTCCAGCCTGAGTCGCGCGAAAGTCGAGAGGATTCGGATAATCCGCAGGAAGTTCATGCAGTTGGTTCCAGTCTTGGTTTTGTGCCTTGATGGATTGCCGCAATACCATTTAGCAGGTTCTGGTACCGCACTCTGCCAAAGCCGGCGTTGCCGATCATGTCGCTGAGCGTCTGCTGGTCTGGATGCATCTCAATGGATTCCACCAGGTACTGGTAACTGCTTTCATCGCCCGTGACCAGTTTCCCAATCTTTGGCCAGATTTTGCTGAAGCCCTTATAGGCATTTTGGACAAGTGTGTTGTCCGGTGTTGAAAACTCGAGAATGACGAGTTTTCCGCCGGGCTTGATGACTTTGTACATCTCGCGGAGTGCGGATTCTTTTGCAGTAAAGTTGCGCAACCCGAATGCAATCGTAATGGCATTGAACGATTCGTCGGGGAAGGGTAGTTTTTCCCCGTCTGCCTGCACGTAACTGACATTGGTTAAAATGCCACGGTTGAGCAGTTTGTCCCGGCCCTGGGAGAGCATACTTCCGTTGATATCGCAGACATAGACGCGTCCGTCTGCGCCGACGTATTCCGACAACAGGATAGCCATGTCCCCGGTGCCTCCTGCCAAATCAAGGATATGATGACCAGTACGAGCGTGAGTCGCATTGGCGGCCATTTTCTTCATAACACGATGAGTTCCGAGAGACATGACATCGTTCATAATGTCGTATCTCTCAGCCACTGAATGAAAGACCTGGGCTACTTTGCCTGCCTTTTCAGAGATGGGTACTTTTTGGTACCCAAAATGCGTGACGTCGTCTTCTTTGTCCATACTTAGCTGGTGATGCGATTCGATCGGGGAAGTGCATTGTATCCTGTCTATCTTTAGAAGGGATGTTTTTTGGGATGACGGGATTAAGTCTGTCTTCTGCTCAGCTTCCGAGGGCAATAAACTGGGGGGATCGGGATTTTCCGGCGGCGTCCAGTTTAGCCAGGTACTGCGGCCAGTTTTGTTGGTGATCTTCTCCCAGCTGGAACAGATACTCCCAGCTGAAAATGCCGGAATCATGGCCGTCTGAGAAAGTTATTTTTATGGCGTAGTGGCCCTGGGGTTGGATATCCAGGAACTGTACTTCTTTTTTACCGTGCTGGAGAACCTCCTGCCCGGGACCATGGCCCTGTACTTCGGCAGAAGGCGAAAATACCCTCAGGTACTCTGCTGACAACTGGTGAGAGTCACCATTGTGGTAAACCAATTCCAAAGTGGCTGACTTTTTATGTACGTTAACTTCAGCGGGTGCGTTTGAGTTTGTCATCTTGAACAGTCTAAAAAAGAGTGAGCCATGATAGATGAGTCATAGTTGATTATTCATCGTTAGAGTATATACCGGGAAAGGTCCGAATCGTTGGCGAGGTTCTGCAGATGTTCGTTAACGTAGGTTTCATCAATGGTGATGTCACCGGCTTCTTTTGCTGCGATATCGGTGGCATCAAAGGATAACTTTTCCAGAAGCCGCTCCATGACCGTGTGAAGTCTTCGCGCGCCAATGTTTTCTGTCTGCTCGTTAACCTGCCAGGCGATTTCGGCAATTCTGTGCACCGCCGGTTTAGCGAAGATGATGTTCAGGCCTTCTGTTTGCATTAGCGCCTGGTACTGTTCGACGAGTGATGCGTCCGGTTCGGTCAGAATTTTCTCGAAATCCTCGATGCTGAGTGCAGAAAGTTCTACCCGGATGGGTAACCGTCCCTGCAGTTCCGGTATGAGGTCCGAAGGCTTGGAGAGATGGAAAGCACCTGAAGCAATAAACAGAATGTGATCTGTCCGGATCATGCCGTACTTTGTGGATACATTACTGCCTTCTATCATGGGCAGGAGGTCCCTTTGTACGCCTTCGCGTGAGACATCAGCGCCTCCGTGGTCTGCCCGTTTTGCGATCTTGTCCATTTCGTCAATGAAAACGATACCAGTTTGCTCTACGGCTTCAACAGCGGTGCTTCGAAGCTCGTCTTCGTTTATAAGCTTAGCGGCTTCCTCGTCAGTGACTCGGCGCATTGCGTCTTTTACGGTCATTTTTTTTGATTTGTTTTTCCCGGGAGCCATAGACGAGAACATATTTTGTAGCTGGCTGGTCATTTCTTCCATGCCAGGTGGCGCCATGATTTCAACCCCAATCGCAGTGGCCTGGACTTCCATTTCGACTTCTTTGTCGTCCAGTTCCCCTTCTCTTAATTTTTTACGAAACAACTGGCGGGTAGATGAGTTCTCATCTGAATCAGCGTCCCTTGCCGATGGCAACAAAGCCTCAAGTACTCGGTCTTCTGCGGCTTCGAAAGCCCGCGGCTCTGCTCGCTTTATTTGTTCGTCGCGCAGCATTTTGACGGCCGCTTCAGCCAGATCCCGGATAATCGATTCTACGTCGCGACCGACATACCCGACCTCAGTGAACTTGGTCGCCTCTACCTTGATGAAGGGTGCTCCTGCAAGTTTGGCTAGTCGCCGCGCGATTTCTGTTTTACCAACCCCTGTCGGGCCAATCATCAGGATATTTTTTGGGGATATCTCCGTTCGGAGCTCCTCAGGCAATTGCATTCGTCTCCAGCGGTTTCTGAGCGCAATGGCTACTGCCCGTTTTGCGTCATCCTGTCCGATAATGTGTTTGTCGAGATCGTGGACGATCTCCCTGGGGGTCATGTTAGACATGTGTTTCCTTTAGAAGGTGATCTCTTCGATCGTTTGTTCTTGGTTTGTATAGATGCAAATATCACCCGCTATGGATAGGCTCTTCTCGACTATCTCTCTGGCGCTGAGTTCTGTATTGCCCAGTAACGCAAGGGCAGCTGACTTTGCGTACTGGCCGCCCGACCCGATCGCCATAATACCGTCGTTAGGTTCGACGACGTCGCCATTGCCGGTTATTAATAATGAATTCTCGTTGTCGGCGACCACAAGCAAGGCTTCGAGACGACGAAGGGCGCGGTCGGTTCGCCAGTCTTTGGCAAGCTCCACTGCGGCCAGCACGAGGTTTCCCTGGTGTTTTTCCAGCTTTCCTTCAAAGCGCTCTACCAGGGTGAAACCATCAGCGGTACCTCCTGCAAACCCGGCAATGACATTGTCTTTATAGAGTCGCCTGACTTTCCTCGCATTGGCTTTCATGACGGTGTCGCCCATGGTCACCTGGCCGTCGCCGCCGACGACAACGGAGTTGCCTTTTCGAACAGAAAGAATGGTTGTGCCTTCGAATTGATTCAATGGGTTTGGTCTCGTGTCTGGGATTTTGGGGCGTTGGATCGCGTTAAAAGAAAGATGGGGTGTAATCCGGTAATTTTCAAGTTATTAATGTAAGTTTCAGGAGGATGGAATTTTCATCGGAATAGAGGGTATCTCCGCCTGGGCGAGCTTGTTTTGTGCTCTACTGCGCTTCAGTACGGAATCGAACGGGCCGACGATGATCCTGTGCCAGCTGGCACCGTCCACCTTCACTTCCTGGATGCTGACATCCAAACCCATCAGTATCAAGGTAGCTCTGCGCTCATCAGCATCTATGGCTTCCTTGAATGATCCTGCCTGTAATATCCACCTTGAGTTATCAACAATCACCTTCGCACCAGTTTTGGTGTATTCCTCGACGACCGGGACGACCGATTTCGGGAAAATTTCGTAGAAATCCCACTGCATGCCGTCATCCTTGGCTTGTGGTTCGGCCGTGGGTTTCCCATCATCGGTCGCCAGGATGGCTCCAGAGGGTTTCAGGTAGCAGAGGGCAATCAGGAAAGTGATGAAGGCGCCGGCCAGGAACCCTGTAACAAATGTTGCCAAAGAGAAGGTTCTCGCCCGCGCCGCGCTCGGTGGTGAGTCGCGGGTCGGTTTCTTTGGGGGACGTTTTTTCGCGAAGTCCTGAGTCATTAAAATTCGAGTAGAGAATATGCAGGGAGATTGTATGGAAACCGCTAAAAAGTATCCAGAACGATTTCTTGATTGGAAGGGTTTATCCGCTTCCGATGCCCGCTAAAACATGTCTGTTGGATCTACGTCCACCGACCAGCGTACCTTTTTTGAGTCGGGCAAGGATTCCGTGGTCTGAATGATGTGGCGTACCTCCCGGTGCAGATCTGACCGGTTTGCCGAGATTACTATCAGCAGCTGGCGATACCGGCCTGCTTTCTTCTCCATGAGAGCGGGTATTGGTCCCAACAGGTTCACGGTGTTGCGCACCTGTACCTTCGCGATGATGGATTCAAGAAACAATCTGGCGGTAGTCGATGAGTTGGCCTCAGCCCTGATGATGGCATGGAACGTAAAAGGGGGTAAGCCAGCTTCCTTTCGTTCCTGGAGCAGACCAGTCGCGAATTCGAAATAACCATCCTGCACGAGTGTTTCCATCAGGGGATGTGTGGCAAAAGCCGTCTGGATAGTGACGGTGCCGGGTTTATCTGCCCGCCCGGAACGCCCGCCCACCTGCAGAATAATCTGGCCCAGTTTTTCCGTTGCCCTGAAATCCGCTGAGTAGAACCCAGAGTCGATGTCCAACATGGCCACCAGTGTTACGTTGGGGAAATGGTGTCCTTTTGCGAGGATTTGGGTGCCTACCAGGATGGCTGATTCGCCAGTGTTGATCTCTGAAATGAACGATTCCATCGATCCTTTGCGTCTGGTGGAATCCCTATCGATGCGCAGGACCGGGAATTCGGGGAACATTGCGGTCAGTGTCTGTTCGATTCGCTGGGTGCCCAGGCCAAGTGGTGAGAGCTGGCTGCTACGGCAGGATTGGCAACGGGTGATGTTGTGGCTAATGGTGCCACAATGATGACAAACCAGCGTATTGGTATTCAGATGGTACGTCAGTTTTGCGTCGCACCGGCTGCAGTGTGCGATCCAGCTGCAATCGTTGCAGATCATGACCGGTGCGAAGCCTCGCCGGTTAATGAAGATCAGGACCTGCTCTTTGTTTGCGAGTCGCTCACCAATCCGGTGGCGCAATGCCCGGGTAAGCCCGTCTTTCTGCTCCAGGTGGCGAGTATCCAGGAGCTCGTAGCGTTCTGGTTCGATGCCGGGTGGGCGCGTCGCAAGTTCCAGTAGGTGATACTTACCGCTGTCCGCATTGTGCAGGCTCTCTAGCGAGGGCGTCGCTGAACCCAGAATGACAGGTAAACCTTCGAATCCGGCGCGCAGAACCGCGAGGTCGCGTGCTGAATATCGAAACCCATCCTGTTGCTTGTATGAAGCGTCATGTTCCTCGTCAACAATGATAGCCCCGGGAAACTTCAGTGGCGTGTAAATCGCAGATCGGGTACCCAGGATGATCCCTGCTGACCCCTCCCTGGCCTGGAGCCAGCCGAGAGCTCTTTGTTTGTCTGTGAGCGAAGAGTGGAGAATCGTGATGGGGACATCGAACCTGTCCTGAAACCTTGAAATAGTCTGGGGCGTCAGGCCTATTTCTGGTACCAGGATCAGCACCTGTTTGCCTGCCTTTAATAGCGGTTCTATGACTCTCAGATAAACTTCTGTTTTTCCGCTGCCCGTCACGCCGTATAGAAGGAAGGGTTTGCCGTCGGTGCGGTTTTGAACTGCGTCTATTGCCGTTGCCTGTTCCTCTGTGACCGTGATTCCCGAGTGGTTAACCGACCCAGAAGAGAAGGGCTCAAGGGGTGCCGGAACTTCCGCGTGCCATTTTGCCCAGTCTTTTTTTTCAATCGAGCGGATTGTTTGACTTGAGATATCCATGGCGCTTAGTTCTTCTCTTGTACGCCCGGATTGTTGCAATGCGCCCAGCAGTTTCCGCTGCGCGTGTGCTCGGCCCAGGGATTGTTGGTCAATCAGACTTCCTGAGGGTGTCAGGATCAAAATTTGGCTGGGCTCCTGCGGGTCTGCGCCTTTTCGAAGGAGGGAGGGAAGTGCAGCCGCGAAGACTTCTCCGATTGGGTGGTGATAATAGTCAGATGCCCAGCGGCATAACCTGAGAATTGGTTCAGTTAGGTTTCCTCCGGCGCCTAACACCTCAAGGACAGGTCTCACCTTTGCAATATCGATATCTGGCCGGCTGTTCACCTCAGTGACAACACCAATCAACTTCCTGGATCCAAAAGGTACTCGTACACGCGAACCAATAGTGACCCGCTCATTTGCGGGCAGGCTATAATGGAACAGGTTGCGTAATGGCGTGGGGATGGCAACTGCAACAAAAATTGTTGAATCTGGCATTGTTGACGCGCAGGAGTAAAACATCATTATGCCACTTGTGGGGCATGCTGTAGCCCATAGAAAATGCGGTTTACCCAATCCTTGTCATTCGATAGAGTTCTGGTATGATTCGCCACCTTTAATTAGCAGGGCTGCTCGAGATGAAAGCCGAAATCCATCCAAAATACGAAGAAATCACTGCAACCTGTAGCTGCGGCAATGTGATTAAAACCCGGTCGACTACCTGTGAAGATATTCACCTGGAAGTCTGCTCAAATTGTCACCCGTTCTACACAGGTAAGCAGAAAGTTATTGACTCAGCTGGCCGAATTGATCGCTTTAACAAGCGTTTCAGCAGAGGGAAATAGTTGCTGTTTGTTTAAAAAAGGCGCCGTAGGCGCCTTTTTTTATGGATTGAATTTGTCGTGGGGCTCGCGAGCAGTGGTCCAGATAATAGAGCGGATGGGCAGTGCCCGCGCTGCAGGCGCTTCGCTCGAACCAGGTTAAGAGTAGACCCACCATTCCTTTCGACGTGAATCAATGCCTCCTGGAGATGATTCCGTTTAGGTAACTCGCGAGCGCCTGCTGCGCGGGCACGATCTGCGAGATTCTGACATATGGGTTACTGCTCGCTAGAAATCACGAGACAGGCACCAAAAACATAAAGAGCTGCGAAGCGCCTGCTGCGCGGGCACCCTCTGCGAGATTCTGACATCTGGACTACTGCCCGCTGGAAATCGCGAGACAGGCACGATTAAAAAAATCAGAAAATATCCTGCGTGATACTGGAATCCTCTGAATGATTCCTGATCTCCAGTGCCGACGGCACCCTCTCTTCCCTGAAGATCTCGAAGATGCCCTTGGGGTCGGCGGGGTACGTCCTGAGGCCCGTCGCAGGATCAATCTTCACGGAGACCATGCCATCGGGCCTGGCGAGTTGCGAAGACTCAGATTCGGGGGGCAGTGCTTTCCGCATGAACTCAATCCATGTTTCGATGGGGATTGTTGATCCCCATTCCCGGTTACCCACAGGACTGTTGTCACTGAATCCGGCCCATGATGTCGCGACCAGGTCGGGGGTAAATCCTGAAAACCAGATGTCTGCGTCGTTGGTTGTACCGGTTTTCCCGTGGAGATCTGCTCGCTTCAGGGCGCGCATTGCTTTTGTGCCTGTGCCCCGCCTGATGGCATCTGAGAGCATGGTGTTCATGATATGAGCGACCCGCGGTTCGATAATTCTTTTGGCCTGGTTCAGGCCATTGCAGTTTTCCGTGCAGGCGACTTCAGGATTGGCCTGGAAGAGGGAGTCTCTGTTGATAGAGTCCAGTTCGCGAATCAGGTAGGGCGTCACCTTAAAGCCACCATTGGCGAACGCTGCATATCCCGTCACGACCTCCAGAGGGGTCAGGGCAATCGTCCCCCCGCCAAAAGCAAGCTGGAGGTCTCGAGGGAAGTTTGATGTGTCGAATCCAAACCGGGAAACATAATTGATGGCATTTTGGGGGCCATAGTCCAGGATCACCCGAATGGAGACGAGGTTGATGGACCGATACAGTGCTTCGCGCAACCGGATGTTGCCATGAAAGACATCGCCGGAGTTTTTTGGTCGATAAGTCTTTTCCAGTTCTTCCCCGGGTAAGACCAGGGGGGCATCGTTATAAATAGAGGCGGCGGTGAGCCCGTTTTCTATGGCGCCCGTATAGTAGAAGGGTTTGAAATTGGACCCGGGTTGACGTCTGGCCTGGGTCGCGTGATTGAACTGTCTTGCGTTAAAATCAAAACCACCGACGATCGCCTTGATGGCTCCGTCATAAGGATCGAGCGCGACGATGGCACCTTGAATATTTGGGTGTTGTCCAAGCCGGACTGTTCCGTCATCTGAAATTTCATAACGAATGACGTCGCCCGGAGCGACGATTTCGGCAGCAGTTTTGGGGGTAGGCGCCCGTCGATCTGCGTCAATGTAAGGTCTCGCCCACTTGAGTCCATCCCAGTCAATGCTGACCTCTTCGAGGTCCTGGGTCAGAACACTGATTTCCGTTTCGCTAACCCTTGTAACGATACCTGGGTGCTGGCCACCAAAGACCGCCATTACAGACAGCGTCCTGGACCAATTATCGGGATAGCCATACTCAGGCGCGGCAAGGTACTCGTCTGTTCCCTGGATTCTTCGATATTCGGGTCCCCGATATCCGTGTCGCCGGTCGTACTCGAGTAACTTGCTGCTCACTGCATCCTCTGCGGACAGCTGCATTTGGGAGGAGAGGGTCGTATGGGCAATCATTCCCTGGTTGTAAGCATTGCTACCGTATTCCTGAAGTAAGTGCTTACGGACCATTTCTGCGGCGTAAAGTGCAGGAAGTTCTACATTCCGAACGTACACCTGGGCTGTGATAGGCGACTGGAAAGCTTCGTCGTACTGCGCCTGGCTGATTGAGCCCTGTTCCAGCATTCGGAGCAGTACGAGGTTACGGCGGGTAATTGAACGACGTGGACCGTTTATCGGATTTCCTGCTTCGGGAGCCTGCGGAATTCCGGCGAGCATCGCCAATTGCGCGAGATTCAGTTGGTTAACATCTTTCCCATAGTAGGTGTTCGCAGCGGCCTGGATGCCAAAGGCATGTTTCCCGAAAGGAATAATGTTGAGATATAGCGTCAGTATTTGTTCCTTGGAAAGCTCCCTCTCAATCTTGACAGCAAGGAGCATCTCCTTGAATTTCCTAAGAAACCTGATCTCTATGTCTCCAGATATGTTCTTTACCAGCTGCATGGTAATAGTCGAGGCCCCGGTTCTTATCTGGCCCCGGTTGCGAACCAGCTGCCAGGTGGCGTTAACCAATGTCACCACGTCTATGCCACCGTGTTCAAAAAAGCGTTTGTCCTCTGTGTCCAGCAAGGCCTTGATAAACAAGGGCGGAATTTCTTCAAACGTCACGGGCGTCAGTCGTTCGCCGAACTCCTGGATCAGCAATCCATCGTCAGAGTAGATTCGAAGCGGGGCTTTTAGTGCGACCTCACTGAAGCTCCTCGTGTCGGGTATCTGGGGGTTCAGATACAGGAAGGCTGCGGTTAGAACCAGTAAAGCTGCGCTCCCTAGCCCAATCAGAAACCAATAAGTGAGGTTGAATATTTTTTTCATCCGGGACAGCGCGTATCGAGTGGGGCTTAAAGCGGCTCTATTATAGGTGGAAAGGTCAGCCATGAGAAATTGGTAAAAAGCATCATACTATTTGGCCCATTTTCACCCTATACGCCGGTAGCGCGAGGCGTCGCTCGGTGTTCCGGGGACAAAGAAATTGTCGAAAATTGAACGTTTTACGGCATTTTTTTTCGTTTAAATTGTTTGCGCTGAGATTAAACCTGTTATTTAATGTGATTCTGCATAAAGTTGCTGTAAGTGCTCGTAGTTCATAGGAAATTAGGAAAATAAGGAAATAGGAAAATAGCGTGTTCGCTTTTCTAAACAAAGGACCCACCACTATGTTGGGGCTGGATATCAGCTCTACCTCGGTCAAGCTGTTGGAGCTGAGTAAATCGGGCGGTGGATATAAAGTTGAAAGCTATGGTGTAGAGCCCCTGCCTGAAAACGCTGTAGTGGAAAAGAATATCAGCGACGTAGAAGGTGTGGGTGAAGCTATCGAGCGTCTGGTCGAACGCTCCAAGACAAAAGTGAAACTGGCGGCAGTAGCGGTGGCTGGTTCAGCGGTCATTACCAAGACCATCGAAATGACAGCTACCCTCAGCGAAGACGAAATGGAGAATCAGCTTCAGCTGGAAGCCGACCAGTACATTCCCTATCCCCTTGAAGAAGTTGCACTGGATTTTGAAGTTCAGGGCGTTTCCCCTAGAAGTGATGAACAGGTCGAAGTGCTCATCGCTGCATGTCGGCGGGAAAATGTCGAGATGCGCGAAGCGGCTCTCGAGCTTGGCGGCTTGAAGGCGAAGGTCGTAGATATTGAAGCCCATTGCATGCAGCGGGCGTTTGATCTGGTCCGAGGCCAGTTTGCGGATGATGAAGATGACGAAGAAGACAAGATCATTGCCATTGTCGATGTTGGCGCAACGATGACGACACTCTCGGTGCTGACCGGCAGCGGAGCGCCTTATACTCGGGAGCAGTTGTTCGGTGGAAAACAGCTAACGGAAGAAATCCAACGCCGATATTCCCTCTCAGTCGAGGAAGCTGGCCTTGCAAAGAAGCAGGGTGGCTTGCCAGACGATTATGAAACCGAAGTATTACAGCCATTTAAAGAGGCCGTGGTGCAACAAGTCACCCGTTCTCTGCAATTCTTTTATTCATCAAGCGCATACGATGATGTTGATCATATTATTCTTGCTGGTGGCACGTCCTCAATCGACGGTCTGTCCGAAATGGTTGCGGCGAAGCTGGGTACTCCGACGACCATCGCAAACCCGTTTGTCAATATGTCGTTGTCGTCTAGTGTGAACGAGGTCAACCTGCACAATGATGCCCCGGCCATGATGATCGCCTGCGGGTTGGCACTGCGTAGTTTCGACTAGCGCCGGGGATGAGAGCCGAATAATGATTACTGACATAAAAATCAACTTACTTCCCTGGAGGGAAGAGGTAAGAGAGGAAAAGAAAAAGGAGTTCCTCAAAATTACGATTGCGATATTGGTTCTTGCCGGAGCGCTGGTGGGTGGCGTTGACCGTTATTTCAATCGAGCAATTGATCAGCAGACTTCGCGTAACGCTTTTCTGCAGGTAGAGATCCAGATCCTGGAAGGGCGGATTGAAGAAATCAGGTTGCTTCAGCAGAAACGAAATGAGCTGCTTTCCCGAATGAAGGTTATTCAGGAGCTGCAGGGTAACCGACCCATTATTGTCAGAGTTTTTGATGAACTCGCGCGCCAGCTGTCGCCGCGGGTCTTTTTTATATCGCTGAGTGTGCAAGCTCAAAACCTGTCAATTCAAGGTGTCGCTGAGTCTAACAATAGAATTTCAAATCAACTCCGGAACTTCACTGAGTCGGCTTGGTTCGAGAAGCCAAACGTCACAGCGATCAAGGCTGATCCCAAGTTTGGTCCGCAAGCAAGTCAGTTTAGCCTGACGGTTGCGCAAACAACGCCGAAGAAGAACGAGGAGGAATAGCAATGGCTATGGAAGATCTTCTGGAAAGCCTGCAGAGCTTTGATCTTGATCAGCTTAACGACGTCAATAATATCGGCTCCTGGCCGTTCGCGGTCAAAGTCATCATATGGGTAATCTGTTTCGCTGGAGCCCTTGGCCTTGGCTACTTCCTTCATGTGACCAATCTTCAACAGGAGCTAGGTGTTGTTACTGCTTCTGAGGGAGTGCTCAAGGAGGATTACGAAGAGAAATTTTTCCAGGCCGTCCACCTTGAGGCTTATCGGTTGCAACAAAAGGAGATGGAAGAATCGTTTGAAGCGATTTTGAGGCAATTACCATCCGATACGGAAATTCCCGCGCTCCTCGAGGATATTACCCTGGTAGGGCTAAAGAACGGGTTGGTGTTCACCAGTATTGATCTTCAACCGGAATCAAAACACGAATTTTACATTGAGAAACCGATCGCAATTATTGTGTCAGGAAGCTACCACAGTCTTGGGGCTTTTGTGAGTGATGTGGCTGATCTGTCTCGAATCGTGACCCTACATGACTTTACAATCAGGGCCGCTGGCCGGTCGACGGGTTCGGACACACCGGGTAGTCATCTCACCATGTCAATACTGGCGCGGACGTATCGCTACAACGATGAGCGGAGCTAATGGCAGCAAAGTGATGCAGACTATGTCGGGGATAATCAGATTATTTGGATTGATGCTAGCAACGCTGTTGCTGGCAGGATGCTCGGGTGGGGATCAGTTTTCGGATCTAAGAAGCTTTATGAAGGAAGTTGAGAATAAGCCAAGAGGGAGGATTGCTCCACTGCCGGAATTTGAGTCATACACAACGTTTACTTACGGCGCAGCAAATCAACGGAGCCCATTTGAACCTCCTGTCATAGTGGCGCAAAAATCTTCAGAACAGGAAAAGAACATCGGCGTGAAGCCTCCGCAGAATCATGTGAAAGAATATTTGGAACGATTTCAGCTAGCATCGCTGGCGATGGTAGGCACCTTGCAGCAAGACAACTCAACGTTCGCGCTGATTGAAGATTCCCAGGGGGGGGTTCACCGGGTACAGGTCGGTGACTACATGGGAGACAAGTGGGGGCAGATAGAAAGTATTGAAGACGCACGAGTCGATATCACCGAAATTGTGAGTGACGGTGCGGGTGGGTGGCTTAGAAGACCGCGAGTAGTTGAACTCCGGGGTCTTCAGTAATCGGAATTTATGGGTGGCATTGACATGACCAGTGCACAAATGGTGAAAACAATGAGAATAAATTTATCGGCCGTATCCGGGTTATCGAAGCAGTCACAGATCACTCGATCACTACTCGCTATTCTGCTAGTGGTGTTTTCATCCACCGTATTTGGTGTGACGATGGAAAACATCGAGTTCTCGTCGCTGCCCGGTGATAAGACCGAAATAAGAATGACATTTGACGGAATACCCCCATCACCTACCGGCTATACCATCGAGCAACCAGCACGAATTGCGCTGGACTTGAGCGGAGTCGTGAGCGCACTTGCTGCCAAGCATCACGCATTAGGTTCAGGTAATGCCAGAAGCGTTACCGTGGTTGAGTCAGGAGACCGAACGCGTGTAATCGTCTCCATGAGTGAGCTGGTTGCTTATAGTGCCCGGGTACTCGGTAATTCACTGTATGTTCTGGTTGGTGAAGACGATTCAGCGCTTGTCAGCAGCGGCCAGTCGCAGGTTTTAGCTACCCGGGAAGATTCTTACGGAGACGAATTTCCGGTCGTTCAGGAAATTGATTTCAGGCGAGGGGAGGCAGGCGAAGGACGCGTGATCGTGCGTTTGTCTGATGTTGGTGTTGGCGTTGATGTGACCAGTGAAGGTGGAAACATCAAAGTCGAATTTGCCAACACGATTATCCCAGAGAGACTTCAGCGTCGGTTGGACGTGACTGACTTTGCCACGCCGGTGATAACGGTTGATTCGATGCCCAAAAATGGCAATACCGTGATGGTCATTGAGCCGTCAGGAGAATTTGACTACCTGGCTTATCAAGCCGACAACGTTTTCACCCTTGAAGTTAAGCCGATGTCCGCTGCGGACCTTGAATCTTCTAACCATGCATTCCGTTTCAAGGGAGAAAAATTGTCCTTGAATTTTCAGGATATTGAGATTCGTTCAGTTCTTCAGTTGATCGCAGATTTTACGGATTTGAATCTCGTGGCAAGCGATACAGTGTCCGGTCGGATTACGCTTCGATTGAAGAACGTTCCATGGGACCAGGCGCTTGAAATCATTATGAAGACCAAAGGTCTGGACAAAAGGCTCGTCGGTAATGTCCTGATGATCGCGCCGGCAGCCGAGTTGGCGGCCCGTGAACAGATGGAGCTGGAATCCAGGCAACAGATATCAGAGCTGGCACCGTTAAGAACAGAATTTATTGAAGTGAAGTACGCCAGTGCTGCGGAAATCTTCGGCCTGTTCCAGAGCGCCGGAGAAAGTGGCGGGGAAGGTGTTGTTTCAACACGTGGTTCGGTCATTGTTGATGAGAGGACCAACGCAATTATCATTACTGAAACTATTGAACGGATTAATAAGTTCCGTGAAGTGCTGGATAGACTTGATGTACCAGTTCGCCAGGTTCTTATCGAGGCGCGTATTGTTACTGCAACTTCGAGTTTTGGCGAGTCTCTTGGTGTCCGTTGGGGTACATTGGGTTACGGTAGTTACGATGATGGTAATATTAATACCCAGTTTGGAGGCTCGTTGACCACGGTTGGTGAGATTCGTGAATCCCTCACCGCAGGAGGGGGGCTTGCCTATTCACAGGAAGATAACCTGATTGTAGACCTGCCAGCACCTGGTAATGCGTCAAGTTTTGCATTTGGCATTATTGGTGAAGACTATCTTCTTGATATGGAGCTTAGTGCACTGGAAACCGAAGGTCGAGGTGAAGTAATTGCCCGTCCTAAGGTCATCACATCCGACAAGCAGGAGGCGACGATTGAATCGGGTGACCAGATTCCTTACCAGGAAGCGTCCTCCAGTGGCGCGACCGCCACTCAGTTTATTGATGCGGTACTGGGCCTTACGGTGACGCCGAGGATCACACCTGATGACAGGATTATCATGGATTTGGAGGTAAGCCAGGATTCAATTGGTGCCGTGTTTGCTGGTATACCGAGTATTAAGACCAATAGGATTAAGACCCAGGTACTGGTTAACAATGGTGAGACCATTGTGCTTGGCGGTGTTTTCCAGACAGTTGTGTCAGAGAGTGTCGAGAAGACGCCAATCCTGGGTGATCTGCCTTGGTTAGGAAGTCTCTTCAGAAACAAGACTAAGCAGGATGACAAACAGGAACTCCTTATATTCATCACGCCTCGTTTGATTCGTGATTCACTAACGTCGAGATAATTTGTGGGGATGACCTCGTCATCTCTCGTGTAATTTTATGCGTATTCATGTTTCCAGACCCCAGCGACTTTTTCTAGTCGGTCCAATGGGTGTTGGGAAGACCACTATTGGTAAAATGCTCGCTAATGAGTTGGGGTTGCGATTCGTTGATTGTGACCAGGAAATTGAACATCGAGCGGGTGCCAATATTGCCTGGATCTTTGATGTAGAGGGAGAATCAGGTTTTCGGATACGCGAGTCACAGGTGCTTGATGAACTAACCCAGGAAGATAGAGTTCTGGTCGCAACTGGCGGTGGTGCAGTCCTGAAAAATGAAAATCGCAGTTACCTTAAAGAGCGGGGTATTGTTGTTCACCTTGACACAGCGGTCGACCTGCTGGTGAAACGTACTGCCTATGATAAGAAACGTCCGCTGCTCCAGAACGGCAACCCAAGAGCGATCCTGGAAAAAATCAAGAAAGACCGTGATCCTCTGTATAGGGAAGTGTCAGATGTTCGCGTGTTCGTTGGCGACAACAGCAGCAGGAAAGCTGTATCGCAGATATTGGAAAACCTGAAAAAAGACGGATTAACACAAGACTAATGGAAAAGATTCGCGTTGACCTTGGAGAGCATTCCTACGACATCTGTATTGGGTCGGGGCTGCTGCGAGCCGGTAACGTGCTTCGGGAAAAGATCCTGGGTAGGCGTGTATTTGTCGTGTCTAACCAGGTGGTTGCGGACCACTATCTGGATAGTGTCCTGCACCAGCTTGAAGGGATTGACACAGATGTGCACCTGATGCCGGACGGCGAGCAATTCAAAACATTGCAGACACTGGAATCAATCATCGGTGATCTGCTCGCCAAGGGTCACAACCGGTCGACGACCATCGTCGCATTGGGTGGCGGTGTGGTGGGTGATACTGCCGGTTACGCTGCAGCCTCATACCAGCGTGGTGTTCCTTTTGTACAGGTACCAACTACTTTGTTATCGCAGGTGGATTCTTCGGTGGGAGGAAAAACGGCCGTTAATCATGAGCTTGGTAAGAACATGATTGGGGCCTTCTACCAGCCGAAGGGCGTCTATGTCGATACCGATACGTTGCAGACGTTACCCGAACGGGAGCTATCTGCGGGGCTGGCAGAGGTTATCAAGCATGGCGTGCTCGCGGATTCCGATTACTTTGATGCGGTGGAGAAAGACATCGGTCAATTGCGACAAAAAGATGAGTCGGCACTGATCAGGGCCATTAAGGGCAGCTGTAAGATTAAGGCAGCGGTCGTTGCACAAGATGAGCGAGAATCGGGGGAACGGGCGCTTTTAAACTTTGGCCATACCTTTGCCCATGCCATCGAAACCGGAATGGGTTACGGGCAGTGGTTGCATGGTGAGGCGGTAGGCGCCGGAATGGTGATGGCCGCTGACCTTTCAGCCAGGCTTGGCCGGTGTTCTCTTGATGATAGTCAAAGAATAAAAACGTTGGTGGAAAGAGCAGGGTTGCCGATTGCAGGGCCCTCAGAGGTGTCCACGGACGCCATGTTGGCCTTTATGGCGAAGGATAAAAAGGCAACGGATGAAGGTTTGAGGTTCGTATTGATCGAAGGTGGTATCGGAAAGACCGAGATCGTCCAGGATGTGCCGGTGAGTGTACTCAGGGAGACACTCGAGGCTGGGCTACGACTCTGTGAGTAACCCTGTCAGGGTAACTGGGTAGAACCCATCAGCTCTCTGTCGATCTCCCTTGCTGCTTCACGGCCTTCATTAATGGCTCTGACGACAAGATCCTGTCCTCTTCGGCAGTCTGCTGCAGCGTAGACTTTTGGTACAGAAGTTTTGAAATCGTCTTTGGTCGCCCGGAAGTTGCCGCGCTCGTCTATTTCCATTCCAAGAGCTTCGTTGATGTAGTGTTCTGGCTGGAGGAATCCCATTGATAACATGATGAGGTCCGCTTCCCAGGTTTTCTCAGTGCCTGGGATCTCTTTTAGCTGATCGTCAACATTGACGGTGACGATACCGCTGAGGTTGCCGTTTTCATCCTGAAGGAACTTCTTACTCATAATCGAATAGACACGAGGGTCGTCACCGAACTTCTGTGCAGCTTCTGCGTGACCGTAATCCACTCGATAGATTTTTGGCCACAGTGGCCATGGATTGTTGGCTGCACGCTCTTCCGGAGGGCGTGGCAGCAACTCGAAGTTAATGAGTGATTTGCAGCCGTGCCGCAGTGAAGTACCAATACAATCTGTTCCAGTATCACCACCGCCGATCACAATAACGTTTTTGTCTTTGGCGGAAATATAGTTACCGTCTTCAAGGTTCGAATCCAACAGGCTCTTGGTGTTTGCCGTCAGGAAATCCATGGCTAGGTGAACACCTTCCGCTTCACGTCCTGGTATTGGAAGGTCCCTGGCGAGAGTTGCACCAGTTGCGAGAAGCACAGCATCATTGCCGTCAACGAGTTCTTTAACGTCGACATTGTTACCGACATCTGCACTGACGATGAATTCGATACCCTCGTCGCGCATCAGCTGAACTCGTCGTTCGATATCTGACTTTTCGAGTTTCATGTTCGGGATACCGTACATCAACAGGCCGCCCAGCCGGTCGGCGCGTTCGTAAACTGTTACCTGGTGGCCTGCCGTGTTCAATTGTGCCGCTGCTGACAGTCCACAAGGGCCGGAGCCTATGACGGCGACTTTTTTCCCGGTTCTGGTAGAGGGCGGGTTTGCGACAACCCAGCCTTCGGTGAAGCCTCTGTCGATAATAGCCGATTCCATGTTCTTGATGGTTACCGGTGGGTCGGTGATACCCAGAACGCAGGCGCCCTCACAGGGGGCAGGACAGACCCTGCCGGTAAACTCGGGGAAGTTGTTGGTCTTGTGTAGCCGGTCCAGCGCTTCGCGCCAGCGACCTTTGTACACGAGGTCATTCCATTCGGGAATCAGGTTGTGAATTGGACAGCCATTACCAGACTGGCAGAAGGGTACGCCGCAATCCATGCACCGTGAGCCCTGGGTCTGCAGGTGCTCATCGTCGTGGTCGGTATAGATTTCCTTGAAATCAACCAATCGCTCGGCTGTGTTGCGATAGGGTGCTACTTCCCTATCGAATTCCTTAAACCCTGTTGGCTTACCCATAACTACACTCAATTTATTACTTAAATCTACTTATTACTTAAGAACCTACTTGTTACTTAGGAGCCTACCGCAGCTGTTAGTGCTTCTTCGGCTGCAAGCTCCTCTAGAACTCGCTTGTAATCCGTAGGCATTACTTTGATGAACTTGTGCAACTTAGAAGACCAGTCGTCCAGAATCTGTCTGGCAACGACTGACCCTGTGTATTGTTCATGCTTCTGAATCATGTTTTTCAATTCACTGATGTCGGCTTCGCTCTGGACCGTTTCCAGTTCGAAAGTGCTGGTGTTGCATTTGCTGCTGAAGTCACCGTCGATATCCCATACGTAGGCAACGCCTCCGCTCATGCCGGCACCAAAGTTTCGTCCGGTCGAGCCAAGAACAACCACTCGCCCGCCGGTCATGTATTCGCAACCATGATCCCCGATCCCTTCAATAACAGCATTTGCACCACTATTGCGTACACAGAATCTTTCAGCGGCTATTCCCCTGAAGTAAGCTTCACCCGAGGTCGCGCCGTAAAGCACAACATTACCGATCAGCACGTTGTGTTCAGCGGCGAAGCTGCTGTTGGTGGGTGGATAAACGATGATCTTCCCACCGGAGAGCCCCTTGCCGACATAGTCGTTTGCATCGCCCTCGATCTCAATGGTGATGCCCTTTGCCAGCCAGGCACCCAGGCTTTGCCCTGCGGAGCCATTTAATTTGATATTAATGGTGTCTTCAGGCAATCCTTCGCCCTGAGTTGCCTTCGCTACTTCATGGGAAAGCATGGTACCTACAACACGGTTGATGTTGATCACTTCTCGCTCGATATCAACTCTTTCGCCGCGTTCAAGTGCAGGTTTTGCCAGCTTGATCAGTGTATTGTCGAGGGCCTTTTCCAGACCATGGTCCTGGTCCATCGTTCGATAGACTTCGGTACCTTCGTACACGATCTTCGCCGGAGTAAGAATGCTGGTGAAATCCAGTCCACGCGCTTTCCAGTGCTCAATAGCATTATCTTTGGAGAGGAGGTCAACGCGACCAACCATCTCATTAACAGTGCGAATGCCGAGTTTGGCCATGATCTGACGTAACTCTTCGGCCACCATAAAGAGGTAGTTCACTACATGATCTGGGCTGCCGGTAAATTTGGCCCTGAGGTCAGGATCCTGTGTTGCGATTCCGACAGGGCAGGTATTCAGGTGACACTTGCGCATCATGATGCAGCCAAGAGTGACCAGCGGCGCAGTGGCAAAGCCGATCTCTTCCGCGCCAAGAAGCAGCGCCATAGCCGCATCGCGACCTGTCTTGATCTGGCCATCAGTTTGCAGTACGACGCGTGAGCGAAGATTGTTCATGACGAGTGTCTGGTGGGTTTCGGCGAGGCCAAGTTCCCAGGGTAGACCCGCATGTTTAATTGAGGTCAGTGGGGAAGCACCGGTACCACCGTCATGGCCTGCGATGACCAGGTGGTCAGCTTTTGCTTTCGTGACGCCGGCAGCGATCGTGCCGACACCAATTTCGGAACCCAGTTTCACGCTAATACGCGCGTCGGGGTTGGCATTTTTTAAATCATGAATCAACTGTGCGATGTCTTCGATTGAGTAGATATCATGATGCGGGGGAGGGCTGATTAAGCCAACACCCGGCGTAGAATGACGGATTCTTGCGATGTTTTTGTCTACTTTTGCACCGGGTAGCTCGCCACCCTCTCCCGGTTTTGCACCCTGGACGATCTTGATCTGCAGCTCATCAGCGTTGGCCAGATACCAGATGGTTACCCCAAACCTGCCTGAGGCTACCTGTTTAATGGCTGACCGCTTTGAGTCACCATTTTCCATGGTTTCAAAACGGATCGGGTCTTCTCCACCTTCCCCCGTATTCGACTTACCACCTAACCTGTTCATGGCAATGGCGAGTGCTTCATGACTTTCTGCAGAGATGGAACCGAAACTCATTGCGCCGGTACAAAACCGTTTGACGATTTCGCTGGCAGCTTCGACTTCATCGAGCTCGATTGGGGATTCTGCGTAGTTAAAGTCGAGCAGACCGCGGAACGTCGCTCTGCGTGTGCTTTCGCCGTTAGCATGGTTGGCGAACTGCCAGTATGCGTCTTGGTTGTTCGTTCTCGCTGCCACCTGAAGGTTGGCAATCGTGTCAGGATCCCACATGTGTGTATCTCCGCCACGACGCCAGTGAAAATCTCCGGGATTAGGTAGCAGTGGGATCAGGTTCTCGTTTCTTGGAGGGAAACCGAGCTCATGTCGAATCTTCATCTCGTCAAATAGCACATCAAAGCTGACGCCCTGTACACGACTGGTGGTTCCCGAAAAGCAGCGATCAATAATTTCTTCTGCGAGGCCTACTGCCTCGAATATCTGTGCACCTTTGTAGGACTGGAGCGTGGAGATACCCATCTTGGCCATTACCTTGAGGATGCCTTTGCCAACGCCTTTCTTATAGGAGGCGACTATCTTGTGGATATCAGTGTACTCAGTGGCGTCTAGTAAACCGTCTTGCTGCGCCTGCCAGAGTGATTCAAAAGCCACGTATGGGTTAATTGCGTCAGCGCCGTATCCAACCAGCAGGCAATGGTGGTGGACTTCTCGAGCCTCGCCGGATTCAATCACAATCCCGATACGGGTTCGCTGGTAAGTTCCCACCAGATGATGGTGCACGGCACCGCAGGCAATCAGTGAACTGAGCGCCATACGACTTGCGCTGATATTCCTGTCCGACAGCACGATAATGGGAAACCCATCTTTGATTGCAGTAGTCGCCTCATGACAGATACGGTCAATCGCCTCTAGCATGCCGGTCTTGCCAGCCGACTTCTCGAAGGTGATGTCGATGGTCTGCGTTTTCCAGTCCCGCGTACTCATATTTTTGATGCTCGCGAGCTCATCATTGGACAGGATCGGATGCGGCAGTCTGAGTCTGTGCACGTGTTCTTCGGTTGTTTCTAGCAGGTTGCGCTCAGGGCCGATAAAGCAGGACAAGGACATCACGACTTCTTCACGGATGGAGTCAATTGCTGGATTGGTAATCTGGGCGAATAGTTGTTTGAAATAGTCGTAGATCATGCGTGACTTGTCTGACAGACAGGCCAGCGCTGAGTCATTACCCATGGATCCCAGAGGGTCTCGAACCTCAGTCACAAGTGGTATTAACATAAACTGCATCGTTTCTAAGGTGTATCCAAATGACTGCATGCGCTGCACGAGGCTTGAGGGCTCGTAGTTCAGTTCATTGCCAGTACTGGACAGATCACTCAGCTCGATTTTCTGGTTTTCGATCCATTGGCCATAGGGCCTTTGGGTGGCGAAATCCATTTTCAGCTCTTCGTCGGGGATGAGCCTGCCCGCAAAGAAATCGACCAGGAACATTTTGCCCGGTTGCAGGCGTCCCTTTTCTTTAACGTTGGCAGGGTCAATCGGTAAGACGCCCACTTCGCTCGCCATCACAACCTTGTCGTCATGGGTCACGTAATAACGTGAAGGACGAAGACCATTTCGGTCGAGTACAGCGCCGATGTAGTGCCCGTCTGTGAAAACGATAGATGCTGGGCCGTCCCAGGGTTCCATTAAGGCTGAGTGATACTCGTAAAAATCACGCTTTTCCTGCGGCATATTGACGTCTGCCTGCCAGGCTTCCGGGATCATCATCATCACGGCTTCCTGCAGGCTTCTGCCAGACATCAGCAGAAATTCAAGCACATTGTCGAAGGTGCCAGAATCGGAATAATCCGGTTGTACAATCGGGAAAAGGTCTTTAATTCGGTCGCCGAATTGCTCCGACCTGACGACACCCTCGCGGGCGGTCATATTATTTTTGTTGCCACGGAGGGTATTGATTTCGCCGTTGTGGCTCATGAAGCGGTTTGGCTGCGCTCTATCCCAGCTTGGAAAAGTATTGGTGGAGAATCTGCTATGAACCATCGCTAGATGGCTCTCGTAGTCAGGGTCTTCGAGATCAGGATAGAAAGGGAACAACTGGCCTGGTGTGAGCATGCCCTTATAGACAATGATTCGCGAATTCAGGCTACAGACATAAACCTGGTGCGCTTCTTTCAGGTTTGAGTGCTGCTTTGTTTCTACTGTGAATCGACGACGAATCAGGTAGAGCGCGCGGTCGAAAGCATGGTCGGTGGTCTTCGAGCCCTCGATGACGACTTGTTCGATAAATGGCATCGCGTCTCTTGCTGCCGGGCCAATGTTAGCTTCATCAGGGCATATGGGGACTTCACGAAAGCCCAGGCATTGCTGGCCTTCTTCCTGAATGATCCGTTCCATTACCCGTTTACAGTGTGCCCGTTCCTCGGGATTGTTAGGCAGGAACACATTTCCTATCGAGTAAGCCTGGGGTTCGGGGAGGGTGATCCCCAGCTCTGCAAGCGTCTTCTGGAAAAACTTGTGTGAAATAGCGGTCAGAATACCTGCGCCGTCACCTGTATTCTCTTCAAACCCACAACCGCCACGGTGATCCATTCTTGAGTTGATATGGTAGGCATCAGTCATTATCTCGTGACTGGGTACACCCTTGATATTGGCGACGAACCCTACACCGCAGGAATCTTTTTCATTGGCGGGATCATATAACCCGATCTTTTCGGGAAACCCGATCTTGCCATCGATTCTTTTGCTAATCATTTGCTTTAACTGTCCTGCTTTATGTTTTCGAATCTGTTGATTCGACGCGTCAGTCGACCCAGAAATAGACTGACCCAATCCCGATTTCTGGTTTGTTTAAAGTGCAGATGCCCAACGGGTTCACCGGATACGAGCTCGGCTATTCAGCGGGTCGAAAACAATAGCATCCGGCTGCTGAAAGTCAAGGGTATAGGCACGTACCGCGCCATTTCTTTTTATGCTAACTTATTGAAATAAAAGAATATTTATAAATTAGGGCTTTAATGAGGATTGGCTTCTGCGAGAATATAGTCCGCCATTCAACCGGGGCATGAGAATTTTCGTCTCAGGTGGCTAATATTGGACCTTAGCGTCTTTCTTGCAGGTTGTTAAAGATGTCGGAGAAAACTCGAAGGATCCGCCAGGAATGCTCGCATCAGACTAACGTGCTCTACATCTTCCCAGGCAGTTTTTGTGATGGCTGTGTTATCCAGGTTATAAATTGTTGCGCCTTCGCACGCCATTATAATGGGAGAGTGCGTTGCTATCAGGAACTGTGCACCGAGACTGACAGCCTCTTTAATGATCGACAATAGAGACAGCTGGTGAATGGGTGAAAGTGGCGTTTCAGGCTCATCCAGTAGATAAAGCCCCTTGCTGTGTATTCTCTCCCGGAGGATGTTTACAAACCACTCTCCGTGCGAGAGTGCGTCCGGGTTTTCTCCATATCGCGATATGATGCCTGCCTTCTGGCCTTCCATGGCACCCACTGCCAGAGCTCTTCCATAGCCAGACAGGCTTTCGCTAAACTCGGTTTTTAGTTCATCCAGGTCCCGGATGTTTTCTGTCATCCTACGGGTGAAGCCAATCGCATCCTCGGCCCGGAAAAACAGTTTTACCTTTGGATGGCTGGATCGGGACAGGCGTAGTTGCTTCGCCAGCCGTCTGGCATCTTCGAGCATTGGATCTCTCGAAAGATCAGACAAACCGATGGCAGGGCACTTCATTCCGCAGGCAATTGCCTCCAGCAGAGTCGATTTGCCCGATCCATTCTCGCCGACAAAAATTGTTACCGGGGAATCAAAAGCCAGCGTTGACAGGGCCTGTATGCAGGGTACCGTAAACGGGTAATCGTCTGGAAGGCTTTCACCCTCGAGCGTTAGGGAAGTTAAAAACATAACCCATAATTCATAATGCAGTGATTAGTAAGCTTGTTATAATCTGCGCCCGCTTCAAGCACAAGTGATGCGTGAAGCTTGATTGAGTACGTTAATTAGCAAAATGAGGATCAGTATGAAAGAACCAGTCAGGGTAGCGGTAACGGGTGCAGCGGGGCAGATTAGCTATTCCCTTCTTTTTCGAATTGCATCAGGGCAATTGTTGGGGGCAGACCAGCCAGTCATTCTGCAATTGCTGGAGATCCCACCAGCCATGGAGGCGCTTTCCGGCGTGGTAATGGAGCTGGATGACTGCGCTTTTGAGTTGGTCCAGGGGATTGTTGCAACGGACGACCCGAATGTCGCCTTCAAAGATGTTGATTATGCCCTTCTTGTAGGTTCGAGACCCCGCGGTCCGGGTATGGAGCGAAAGGATTTACTTGAAGCGAACGCGGCTATTTTCTCTGTTCAGGGTAAATCATTGAATGATCACGCCAGCAGAGATGTGAGGGTGCTTGTTGTGGGTAATCCGGCAAATACCAACAGCCTGATTGCGCAGCGTAATGCGCCGGACCTTGATCCCAGGAATTTTACAGCGATGACGCGCCTGGATCACAATCGTGCAGTGACTCAACTTGCTCAAAAAACAGGTAATCACGTAGCAGACGTCAAAGGGCTGGCAATCTGGGGTAATCACTCGGCTACCCAATATCCAGATATCAGTCATGCGTCAGTAGACGGAACAGCCGCTGACTCTCTGGTTGACCAGGCCTGGGTAGAAGAAACGTTTATCCCTACAGTTCAACAAAGGGGTGCGGCGATCATCAAGGCAAGAGGGTTATCAAGTGCAGCGTCAGCGGCTAATGCTGCTATTGAGCATATGCGCGATTGGGCGCTGGGCAGCGATGGTGAAGTCGTCAGTATGGCTGTCTATTCTGATGGTAGTTACGGTATTGCAGAAGGATTGATTTATTCATTCCCGTGTACCTGTGCCGGTGGTGACTGGGCTATTGTTCAAGGACTTGCCATAAACGATTTCAGTCGAGGGAAAATGAACGATACCGAGACTGAGCTCGCAGAAGAACGTGATGCAGTGAGAGACCTGCTTCCTGCCTAGCGGGGAGGGGTATTTTCCTCGGCGATGAGAACAGTCGCCGGGGCAGTACCCCGATTGGTAAATCGAAGCGCTTCTTTTGGAGCCTGGAAAAAAGCCTGTTCAGGTCCGACTGTGGTCAAATCGTCCAGAGCCATTTCGCCAGCTACGCCAATAATCATCGTGTAGTTGGTATGTTGGGTGTTTGTTGAATTGCCTGGCTCGAGCATGAGCCTGGTTACTTTGAAGGCATCGAAATCGGCTATAAGGTCCAGGCCTGGCGAGATCTGTACGGTAGGCGTAGGTGTTGAGATTTCAGTTCTCGCACCTGCCAGTGCGCTATCTGTGTCCCAGTGATCCTGGGTCAAGACCTCTTGTCCGAACGACAGGATGTATCTTTCATAGTGGGGGGTTTGGAACTCGATGACCCTTACTCCGTGTTGTAGCGAGTGGGGTACCATTGGCGCGACAGTCACGACATCACCAATGCTTAAATCCAGCATTCCGGTGTGTCGATACATGATTTTCCTCAGCTGCTCTTCCCTGGCATTAAGGTCAGGATCAATCTGCGCAATAAGTTTGTTGTATTCAGCGGGCGCAAAAAGATCGCCTGCGACAAGCCCCTGTTGTTTTTTTAGCGACCTAAGCTGTGCATCTACTTCGTTCCTGATCAGTCGATATTCGGTGACGGCCAGTTGGTAGCTGTCTCGAAAGCTAGCAACGGATTCGAACTCTTTGATCACGTCCTGATCGAAGCCGTAGCGAATTTTTCCCGAACCGGTCGGCCATGCGTCTGGGTCGATCTGTGTGACCACGTAAACTTCGATCTTCTTTTCGTGCATTTCAAAATACAGGTCGCCCAGGTTTGGTTCAGGGAATGGGGCAAGAATTTTGAGCAGCATGGGGGAGCCTGCGCACCCAAGATAATCCCCGAATACAGATAGTAACCAGGGGAGAGGGACACTTTTTACCGTTGACACACCTCGTTGTTCGATGCCGGAATACCAGACCTCCTGTCCCCAGGGTTTCTGGATGCTGACGGTTTCAAGTTCAAATGGTCGGGTAAGACAAATTGGCTCGCTACCCACTGTGTTTGCAGCCGCGGTCAGCTCGTCAAGATTATCTGGATCGGTCCCAGGTGGAAATTCGCGGTCGGATATTATGGTGTAAATTTCACCGGCTTCATGCAGCAGGATTACCTGCAGCTGGATCGATGTTGGCTGCGATTGATAGTCCGCGAAATGCTCGATGCAGAAATGAGACGCGCCCGGCATGTCCAGCAGGTCCGGTGATACTGATTCAAGCTTACCCAGGGATTTCATCGCGTTATTGTACCGAAGCTGATGTCTAAACGCGCCGATAACGAGGTCCTATTTTCCGCTAGTAGGACCCTCGATGAGTGCCTAAGATGGAATTATTTATTCGGTTGGGCTTTTTGAATGCTACCAACAGGTGGAAAACTTGAGCAGGCTCGGAAGGCTAGAGATCCTCGGTTCGACGGCAGATTCTTCATCGGTGTCCGGACGACGGGGATTTATTGTCGTCCTGTATGCCCGGTAAAAATGCCTCGCGAAGAAAATGTCACCTTTTTTGATAGTGCAGCGGCCGCAATTGAAGCGGGATACAGGCCGTGTCTTCGATGCCGCCCTGAATCGGCGCCCGGAATACCTGTGTGGCGCGGATCGTCCTCGACGGTGACTCGTGCGCTAAGGCTGATAAACGATGGTGCCCTGGATCAGGGGAGCGGCGCCATGTTGTGTGATCGGCTGGGTGTAACGACCAGGCACTTGGCGGAGTTGTTCGCTAACCATCTTGGTGCCTCAGCGAAAACGGTTGCCCGGACACGTCGCCTTCAGTTCGCTAAAAAGCTGATTGATGAAACCAGCCTTACGATGACTGAAATTGCTCTTTCATCCGGATATGGCAGTGTCAGGGGGTTCAACGACCATTTCGTACAAACGTACAGTCGATCGCCTGGCTCGCTCCGAAAAGCCAGATCAGCATCCGATGGAAGTGTTGAGCTGAAGATTTCATTTCGGGAACCCTATGACTTTCAGAGCCTGCTCGAGTTCTATCGGATCAGGGCGATTCCCGGGGTGGAGAATGTAAGTGTAGACAATGCCGGTAAAAGTTACGAACGATCCTTTGTGCTTGATGGCAAGAGCGGGCATTTTTCAGTGTCGCAGTCTGGCAACCAACTGGTGTGTGCTGTTCAGGGGGAGAGCACGGGTTCGCTGATGCGGATCATGCGTAAAGTCAGATCAATGTTTGACGTTGACGCTGTGCCAGAAGAGATAAACTCCGTGCTCTGCGAAGACAGGATTATGCGCGGGCTTGTGAAGCAGCGTCCCGGGCTGCGGCTACCCGGTGCCTTCGATGAATTTGAGATCGCAGTACGGGCGATTGTCGGGCAACAGGTTTCAGTTAAGGGAGCGACTACGGTCATGGGGAGGATCGCCGACCAGTATGGCACCGAGACAGAGTTTGGGCGGGTGTTTCCAACCCCGGAAATTCTGGCTGACCTGGATCCTGCGTCGCTGCCAATGCCTTCAAAACGAGCGAGAGCCATAAAACTGCTCGCTGTGGCAGTTGCCGATGGTGAGCTTGGGTTTGATATGGATGAACAGGCGTTTTACGAGCAGGTGATTGCCATTGCGGGTATTGGACCCTGGACAGCTCAATATATTTGCCTGCGTGCGTTATCGAATCCGGATTCCTTTCTGCATGGTGACCTGGTGATTAGAAAAGTAGCAGAGAAAATCCTGGGTGTTAGCTCGGAAAAGGAACTTATTAACAGAGCGGAAGCCTGGCGACCCTGGCGTGGATACGCAGGTATGCATTTGTGGCGGTCTTCGGCAGATTAAATAGCGGCGAAATGAAGCGTAAAGTGAAGTGTTAAGAGGAATCGATTGTGTACTACAAATATATACCATCGCCCGTCGGGAGGCTTTTGCTCGGGGGACAAACCAGCATCCTTGAGATGATTGGGTTTTCGGAAGGGAAGGGGGTTGTTTCCCCGGGGGACGATTGGATTCAGGATAATTCTGTTTTCAAACAGGCCGAAGACCAGCTTAACGAATATTTCGAGGGAGAAAGGCAGCAATTCGATTTAAAGATGAAGCCCAGCGGAACACCGTTTCAGCTCAGCGTTCTTGCAGCTCTGCAGCAGATTCCTTTTGGCCAGACAACCAGCTATCGCAATATTGCAGAGAGTATTGGACGTCCTAAGGCGGTCAGGGCGGTCGGTGCAGCCAATGGTCGTAATCCTCTACCCATTGTCATTCCCTGTCATAGAGTGATCGGTGCAGATGGTAGCCTGACGGGCTTTGGTGGAGGGCTTGCGGCAAAGTCCTTCCTGCTAAACCTTGAATCCGCCGGGTTTAGTCTTGCGAGTCAGTAAAGCTGATCCCCGTTGGTGTCCCGTCTGGTCCATAGACCAATCTTGCATCGCGGTAAGGTGATTGTTGGACCAGTTCCCTGAATGCACGGAGTGATTTGAACGGTAGATCGGTCAGCATTGAGTTAACCATCCAGGCAGGGAGTGCGCCACCCGGGTCGACGTACTGTTGCCAGGTCACCCGAAGTTTGTTCTTCCGGGTTTGCTCAAGAATGTAGGTTCCGAATGACTCCCGTATCCTGACGTGTTTCGTCTGGGGTATTTCATCGGGCATTGAATTCATCGTCACTCGTACGGTTGACTCGCCTTCAAACGTGATTGCGGCATGGAAAATGGAATCACGCGACTTTGCGGGGAAAGGGAGCGATGTCACTTGGTAAAAGGTTCTTTCAGTGGTGCTCGTTTCTCGAATAACGCGGCCTTCTTTGCACCGGAACAACCACTGTGTACACGCCGAGATATCGATAAGAAGCGCCATTGCCTGGGCCACTGTTGCATCGATTTCGGCTTCCGCCCGGAATTCCTCGTATTTGGTCCCTGATATGAGTCTTGATTGAACCAGGATGTCATCTTCATCAAGCCGTGTTTCCCACGCGTAGGCATCCGTCCACGTCAATCCTAGAATAGCGGTGACGAGCAGAACGCTTGGAAGTTTATGGAGATTCAAGTTGAAGTCATCGATTTCTGGAGAGGGACTTAAAAACGTCAAAATAGTCCGGAAAGGTTTTTCTGGTGCAGTCCGGATCATTAATGGTGACTGGTGCGTTACCTAGCGCCGCCAGCGAGAAACACATCGCAATCCGGTGGTCACCGTAGGTATCGATGGTCGCAGCCTGAATTTCGCTGGGTGGGTCGATCGCGATGGAATCCTCGGTGGTCTGCACGATTGCACCAAGCCGTGTCAGGCCTTCTGCCATTGCATGCATTCTGTCAGTTTCCTTGACTCGCCAATTGTAGATGTTGCGTATGACAGTCTGCCCTTTCGCGAATAGTGCCATGGCGGCAATTGTCATCGCGGCATCAGGGATATGGTTAAGATCAACGTCAACGCCATGTAGCTCGCCGCCCGTGACATCGGTCCAATCATCCGCTCTGTGCACCTTTGCCCCCATTAGCTCGATGATGTCGAGGAACTGATAGTCGCCCTGGACCGAGTGCTTGCCCAGTCCATGGACTCTTACCGGGCCCTGGCCAATAGCGGCTGCGCCAAAGAAATACGAGGCCGATGAAGCGTCGCCTTCTATCAGGAAACCACCTGGTGATCGGTATGCCTGGTTGCCCGGGATGTTGAATGTCTGGTAATTCTCGTGGCCCGCCGTAACGCCAAATTTTTTCAACATGCCGAGTGTGATATCCAGGTAAGGCTTAGACACCTGTTCACCCTGGATCGTGATGATTGAGTCATTAGCTGCAAGCGGCAAAGCCATTAACAGAGCGGTCAGGTACTGACTTGAGATGTCGCCGCGAATGCTGACATTGCCGCCATTGACCAATCCGCCCTTGAGCAGAATAGGTGGGCAACCGGCCTTTTCGCGATAACTCACTTGGGCGCCGAGGGCCAAAAGCGCATCGACCAGGTGTTCAATGGGCCGTTCACGCATGTACTGATCGCCGTCAATGGTGAAATCGCCAGGGATCAGGCTAAGAACAGCGGTTAGCGGACGAATCGCTGTTCCCGCGTTTCCAAGGAAAAAGTCTGTTACATCGGGTGTGTTGAATAACCCAGAGTTCCCGAGCACTTCACCGGATTGCCAGTCCTCTGACATTTCGATAGCTGTTCCGAGCTGCCGCAATGCTTCCACCATTCGCTCGGTATCGTCCGACCGCAACAGATTCTTGAGACGGGTTGTCCCTTCGGCAAGTGCTGACAGGAGCAGGGCCCGGTTAGACAGACTTTTAGATCCTGGCAAAGTGACTTCGCCGGTCAACTGTCGAATTGGAGCAAGCGTTAACTGGTTCTGGTTTCGGTCTCGGTTCATTGCGCTAGTATATGTCAGCTGGGCGATTTTTCGGTTTCAATCTTCGCAGGAAGGTGTGTATATCGGTTTCTACCTGACGCAGGGGAGGTTTACCGGGCTCTTCCAGAAGTATTGCGCCCGATGAATTGTCGATGGAGAGAAAAACCTCTGTGTCAGGGTCTGTATTAGCGAAGAATACGGTGAACTCCTGGCGAGATTTCTGTTTCACCATAGCATGACCAATCAGGTTGGCAATCAGGCGATCAAAGTCTTCAGCATTCCACAACTGGATCAGACTGACGCGCCCCTCAGAACTATCCGCTTCCAGCGTGCCTGACCAATAGCTAGCGTAATACGCCTTGATATCCGCGTGAATCTCCAGCTCCAGGGCATGGGATAAGCCTTCGAAAGAAACAGGTGCTTGCTGCCTGACGGGTTTCCAGTAGGTCAGGTCCGAGTCGTGATGGAGTTCACTTGGTGATCTCCAGTCAGTGTCAAATGGCGACGACAACAGGCCGGATTCAGCGATGTTAAGCGTGGCGTCAATAAATTCTGTAAGAGCCTGCACAGTCGACCGTTTTCAAAAAGGTTTGAGTTCAACGAGAATCAGTATTGGCACTACCAGAATCAGTGCGCCTTCGTTGTACAGGCGAAAAAAAAGAGACGTGTTGAGTACTTCGTCTCGCTTCATTTGTGAGAGGTATCGAAAAGTCTGTAGTTGGTAGGCGACAAGGAGCCCGACAAGGAGGAGTTTCGCGTGCATCCAGCCGCCTGTGATACCGTAATATAGCCAGAGAATCATGCCTAGCGTGATGGCCAACGCTGCCATCATGGTAGAGAACTTTAGAAGTTTCTCGGCCATGGTGACAAGCCTGCGAGTGTCTTCCCTTGCCGCCTTACCTTCAACATAGTGAACAAGAATTCGCGGCAGATAAAACACCCCGGCCATCCATGCCATAACGAACAGTAAGTGAAATGTTTTGATCCAGAGCATCAGACGTAGTCCACAGCGCCGCCGTCGACGCGAATGTTTTGCCCGTTTACAAATGACGCCAGTTCGCTTGAGAGAAATAGCACAACGCTTGATACTTCCCGTCGTGTCGCAATCCTGCCCAGTGGGTTTGGGAAGTAGTTTTCCGTGATCTTTGCCTCCGCTTCCTCGAACGAGTCACCCCAGCCTTCTTTTTTGGCCCTCTCCAGGTACGAAGACTCAACCTCGGGCGTGCGGATCAGCCCCGGCGATACCAGATTGACGGTAATGCCCCGGGGCCCGACCTCCTTGGACAGGCTGACGGTGAGTGTGGCAAGTGCACCCTTCGCGGCGTAGTAGTGGGGCATAATGTTGTTGGGCCTGGTAGATCCGATGGTTCCCAGATTGATGATCCGTCCGTTGTTCGGCAGGTGCGGTAAAAACCGTTGCACCATGCGAACAATTGACAGAGTGTTGATATCGTAGAGCTTGATCCAGTCTTCGGTCGAAGTAGTGCTCCATTTCCCACGCCTGGCCTCACCATAGTTATTGATCAGCACATCCAGTTGGTGTTCATGTGCAAGATTCTGTGCAAGATTCTGTGCAAGATTCTGCATAAGATTCTGTGCAAGATACTGGGTAAGAACCTGGTCGGCTCCAGCATCAGTTGTTATATCTCCCCAGAGTGGCAGAGCCCGATCATTCGCCAGCGCTTCGCAGGCAGATTCACTGGCACCTTCTGATAGTGAATGAACAAAAACCCTGGCGCCTTCTTCGAGAAAGACTTTTGCGATGTCATTGCCAGTGCCTCGATTGCTGCCAGTAATCAGAACGTTTTTGTTTTCAAGATTAAGGTCCAAAAATTCACCTATACTGCGTTGTTGTAGTGAGAGTTGAGGTTTTGGTGCCCGAGATTAACACAGTTTTGTTTCTGGTCATTGTCGTCTTGGGTGCTTTGGTTCAGACGCTGACTGGTTTCGCGATGGGTTTGATTATCATCGTCGGTGTCGCTCTGTTCGATATCACGGACATTGCTTTTGCCGCAGCCGTCGTGAGTTTCATCAGCATGACCAACGCGGGCGTCGCCCTTAGACAGGGACATCGATATGTTGACTGGCTGTTTGTAAGAAGGATTCTCCTGGGTATGATTCCCGCTATGGCGCTCGGGATTATTCTGCTCACTTACTTAAGCGAACACTATTACCCACTGCTGAAGACCTTGCTGGGCTTCTTCATTATTCTGGCCGGAACCAGTCTGATGATTGCCCCGGCACCCTTTAGCGCCCAGTCGAGCGGTTTGATGTTCACCTTATTTGGGACCTTGGGGGGATTATTGGCGGGTTTGTATAGTGCCGGTGGGGCCCCACTTGCGTACTTTGCGTATCGGCAACCACTATCAATCAACACGGTCCGGTTCAGCCTGCTGGCGGTGTTCGGTGTATCAACTATGATCCGGGCGGCGATGATTGGCGTTTCAGGTCAACTCAACATGGCAATTTTGCAGATGAGCGCGGTTGCTATCCCGCTGGTTATTGTTGTGACCCTGGTGGCAAGCCGCTATGTTCAGCTGGTGCCCGATCACCTGGTGCGAAGATTAGTGTTCGTTATATTGATAGTCGCGGGTATATTTCTGATCGCGGCGAGTCAGCTGCCTGATATTGGGGTGATGGGCACTTGAGTCCACAATGTTATGTGGATGTCCGCTCCATCATTATTACTACATGCGTTTCGAAATGAAACATTGGATAATCGTGGGCTCAATCATTGCTTCATTGTTGTATGAGTGAATTTGAAGATATAAGACCCTATCACGACGACGAAGTCGCTGATGCGCTCGCAAAGTTGGTCGTTGACCCGGAGCTCACTGGGTTTCTCGCTGGCTGGCTGGCTCCTCGTCTGAGCCGCTTTTTTCCGGGCATAGTATCAGCTGCAATAACCCTGTATCTCAAACGCGCCATCCGGGACGTAGATGATATTGCAGGTTTCCAGGAATTCGTCGCAGGCTATGCGAAGAAACTTGTCCGTGACGGTACGACAGAGTTTGTTTACGAAGGGTTTGATTCGCTGGAGCCCGGAAAGGCCTACCTTTTTATCAGCAACCACCGTGACATTGCAGGTGATTCGATGTTGCTCGACTATGCGCTGTACCTGAATCACCTGAAAACGGTTCGGATTGCGATCGGGGATAACCTGGTCCAGCGTGACTTTGCCACATCACTGATGAGGCTGAACAAGGGGTTTTTTATCAAGCGGTCAGTCGTGGGTGTCAGAAAAGCTTATGCGGCATTGATTCAGGCCTCCGAATACATCAAACATTCGATCCAGACAGGACATTCCGTCTGGATCGCGCAGAGTGAAGGCCGGAGCAAGAATGGTCTTGACGTGACTGATCCTGCCATTATCAAGATGTTTGTCCTGGCGGATCGAAAGAAACCTCTCCCTGAAGTCATCAGGTCGCTGAATATTGTTCCGCTTTCGATTTCTTACGAATTCGATCCTTGTGATACGTTGAAGGCGACGGAGCTGGGCAAGATTGAGAGAGATGGTGAGTATGGGAAACCACCCGGTGAAGACCTGTTGTCACTCGTCAGGGGGCTAAATGGCCAGAAGGGTAAGGTGATACTGAGGCTTGGCACGCCGCTAGATGGAGAGTTTGAGAGTGCTGATGAAGTTGCGGCAGAAATTGATCGCCAGATCCTATCTAACCTGCAACTTTTCCCTGTCAACTATTGGGCCATGTCCAGACTGGAAGACCCGGCGTATCAATCCCTGTCACACCGGGTACCGACAATAGAGAAAAAGGAACTGCTGACACTTACGCAGCGGCTGAAAAGTTGTCCAGCGGAGTACAGGTCCTACTGGTTGAAGATGTATGCAAACCCGGTTGTTAATCGTGAGCGAGTCCTGAATTCAGCTTCGGATACCCCTGGAAGTCTCTAATTAACTATACCCTCATTAACTATATAGGGAGATAGCGGGCGCCTCGATTGCAGCCCATTGCTCCCTAAGCTCCAGGATGTGCTCCGACCAGTATCTTTGTGTGTTGAAAAACGGAAATGCTCTCGGGAATGCAGGATCGTCCCATCGCCTGGCCAGCCAGGCGGCGTGATACATCATTCGCAGGGTTCGCAGAGGTTCAATCAGTAATAGCTCGCTGGTGTTGAAATCCCGAAAGTCACGATACCCTTTCAGTATCCTGTTCATTTGTATTGACTGGGAACCCTCATCACCTGACAGGAGCATCCACAGGTCCTGAACCGACGGGCCCATTCTTGCGTCATCAAAATCCACAAAATGGGGCTGGTCTTCTCTCCATAGCACATTACCCATATGACAGTCGGCGTGAAGTCGAATCAAATCTGGCGCAGCAAGGTCGAACCGATCCTGAATTAATTTTAGCAGGGGCTCAGTGATCGTAGAGTAAGACTCCCGGAGCTCATCGGGAATGAAATTGTGATCGAGTAAAAAGCGGCGAGAGGAAATACCATATTCTTCGATGCTGATGGTAGGGCGATATGAAAAGCGATCACTGGCTCCGACGGCGTGCAATCGCCCGATGAATCGCCCAAGCACTTCAAGGCAGCCAAGGTCGTCAACCGCGGGCGCCCTGCCGCCGCGCCGCGGAAAGATGGCTATGTTAAAGCCGTCATATTGAAAGTAGGTCTTGTCGTTGATGGCTAAAGGCGCAACTACTGACAGACCGTGATCTTTGAGCTCGATCGTAAAATCGTGTTCTTCTTTTATCTGCTCAAGAGACCAGCGGTCCGGTCGATAAAATTTGGCGATTACAGGTTCACTGTCTTCAATACCAATCTGGTAGACCCTGTTCTCATAGCTGTTGAGTTCCAGGTTTCTGGCATCGCACCGGTAACCCACTGATTCAATCGCATCCATGATGAAGTCGGGATTCAGCCGCGAAAAAGGATGTTCGTTATGAGTCATGCTGTGTCATCAATGCTACGCCTTTGATTTGCGCGAAGATGGACTCACCTATCTCGAAACGCAGTTCCTGGAGTGACTTTCGTGTAATTAGCGCTAATAGAAATTGGTTTCCGCATTTTAATTTAACAACTGCAGAAGCGCCGGTTCCAGGGTCATGGATGTGCTCTATTGTAGTCGCAATAACGTTAATGATACTCGTTTCATTTCGCTGTCTTGAGAGACTGACATCGCGGGCCGGAATTTTTACTCGAACTAATTCCCCGTTAATCAGCTGGCCTGCAGAAACGAGGAGTTGGGTATCTTCGAACTGCAGCTCTGTCAGGGAATACTGTTCATTTTCTGACCTGACGCGACAGGATACGATCGCTGCAGCTTCCGGCTGATTTATGTGGCTGCCAGAGACTGAGAAATCAATAACAGAGCTCTCTCCTGTGATCTTCCCATCGGCTATTTCGAACACAGTGTCTGCAAGGTATAGGATCTCGTCCAGGACATGGCTGACATAAATAATCGGTATTTCCAGAGACCTGTGTAGTCGTTGCAGGTAAGGAAGGATTCGATCCTTCGCCGCCTGGTCCAGGGACCCAAGTGGTTCATCCATGACGATCAGGTCAGGATTGGATAGCAGCGCGCGAGCAATTGCGACTCGTTGCTGTTCTCCGCCCGACAACTGCCGAGGTAGTTTTTCGAGAAGACTCGAAAGATTCAAAATATCCAGAAGGTCTTGCCTGCTCAATCCTCCGCCGCTTTGGCGACGAGTTTCAGCATAATCCAGGTTCCCGGATACGCTCAGGTGCGGAAACAGATTAAGGTGCTGGAATACGTAGCCAATATGACGTTGATTAGGTGGTACAAAGGTCGAATCGTCCTGCCATACTGTATCGTTAAAACTCACACGAATACCGGGGGTATGGTCCAGTCCGGCCAGCAACCGCAGAATGGTGGACTTTCCCGAGCCCGACGCGCCAAAGAGTGCAGACACTTCTCTATCAGGAAAGGCAACATCGACGTTGAGCTCGAAACCGCCTTCACGTATTACTCTGGCCTGGATTGACAATGACATAGTGCGCCCTAAGTTGTCCGTGTGCCGTTTTGCCAACGCCTGTCGACGGCGTAAAGGAGGAACAGCGTGACAAAAGAAAAACCGAGTAAACCGCCCGCAAGAACGTGTGCTTTTCCATAGTCGAGCGCTTCAACATGATCAAAAAGGGCAATGGAAAGCACCCGGGTTTCGTCAGGCAGATTGCCGCCGATCATCAGTACAATGCCAAATTCACCGACCGTATGGGCAAAGGATAGACATATGGCGATGATGAAACCTCGACGGCTAAGTGGAACGATCAAGCTGAAGAACCGATCCAGCGGCGATGCGCCCAGTGTTGCAGCCGCTTCAATCAACTCCCGTTGCAGCGCACTGAAAGCAACCTGTAGGGGTTGTACATAAAAGGGGAGTGAGTAGATTGCTGAGCCCACGACCAGCCCATAAAAAGAAAATGCCAGAGTGGTTCCGGTTGCTGATTGCCAGAGCTCTCCGGGCAGATTATTAGGAGAGAATGCCAGTAGAAGGTAAAATCCAACGACCGTTGGCGGTAGAACGATCGGCAGGGCCACGAGTGGTTCGACGATGTTTTGTAGAGTGTTACGTAGCCAACCTCTTTCGCTGGAATGGGAACGCTGGGATAACCACCATGCCAGTGGCGTGCCCAAAACAATAAGAACGAGTGTTGTTGCGCCAGCGAGCTTGAGTGTGAGCCATAAAGAAACCAGGTCCGAGTCCGTCATCGGTCAGCTCCAGTCCCAGGTTGATTGCCCGTATCTGATACCAGGTATCCTGACTTTTCGATGAGTCGGGTGGTGCCGGGATCGAACGTGTAAGCCACGAATAGTTCGGCGTTCATGGATGCATTCTTCAGCACGACTAATTGTTGCTCAATGGGAGCGTAGGACTCGGGTGGAACAACCCAGAATTCGATTGCCGGTACATTCATGTACTTGATTTGCGAAAGGGCGATCAATCCTGCGGGTGCATTGCCTGTCCTGACAAAGTTGAAAGCCTGGGCGATGTTGGTGCCGTAAACAACTCGATCTGATTTGACCTGCATAAGTTCCAGAGTATCTGTTGCTGCTTTGCCGTAGGGGGCATGCCTTGGGTTCGCGATTGCCATAGTTCCTTTGTACTGTTTCAAGGTAGTCTCATTGGCCGGCTTGCCGGGAGTCCAGAATACCAGTTGGCCATACGCGTAGGTTCGTCTCAATCTTGTATGCCCCTCTGATTCAAGAAGAGCCGGGCGGATGCTATCTGCAGCAAACAGGATGTCAAAAGGCGCACCACTTTTTACTTGAGCGAAAAGCGCACCCGTTGATGCGGCGCTGACCTCTACCTCTATATTGTGCGCGAGTTTAAACCCGGTTGCGATTTGTTCGAGCGTTGATCTGAAATTAGATGCTACCCCTATCCTGAGATCGTCTGCATAACAGGATGAATGAACAAACAGGGGTATTAGAACGCCTGCGATTAAAACCTTGCGCCTAATCCATCCGTTTGATGAAGTCATCTATTAGCCATCCAGAGATGGACATCATCGCCGGTTTGTGCGGAAGGTCGTTGTAGTGGAACCACTGTGCATCCGCGATTTCTTCTTCCTGGAGTACCAGCTCACCACTATCGTATTCAGCGTGGAAACCTAGCATCAGTGAATTAGGGAAAGGCCATGATTGGCTGTTGTAGTACCTGAGGTTCTTGACCTTAAGCCCCACCTCCTCAAACACTTCACGATGGACAGTTTCTTCAATGGATTCTCCCGGTTCTACAAAACCCGCCAGGGTGCTATAGAAGTTGCCGCGTGCGTGTGCATTTTTGGCAAGAAGAATCTCGTCGCCTTTGTGGATCAAGACAATGATCGATGGAGACAACCTGGGATAGAAGGCGATGTTGCAGGATTCACATTTCCTTGAGCGATCCACGGGTGTTGTTGAAGTGACCTGTCCGCATGCGCCGCAAAAGTTATGGTGCTGATGCCATTCGATGACCTGCTTTGCTCTGCCGATCAGGTAGAACACAGGTTGTTCAACGCTCGTCAGGAATGACCATAAGGATTGGAAACCATAACCTGAGGGTTCATCTGCATCAGGGTCGACTTCGACTGCATAGATCGGAGTGTCGCTGAGATCACCGAGATAGTGCGATGAGACAGCATCCAGGCCGCACCATTGAAATTCATCTCCTGTAAGGGGGCGCCATGGATACTGGCCGTCAATGCAGAGCACTTCGCCGTCTGAAATTACGATGTGATAACTTTGGTCAGGTGCTTCAGGTTCAGTTAAACCCGGATTGAAGTCGTTACTGATGTTGGCATGTTCCCAGTCCATGGCTCTCAATACTAAAAAAAGAAGGACTTTAACATACCGCCTGTTTCACTGCAGGAGGCCCGGTACGATCGGTTGCGAGGGTGGCGTTCTTGCAACGGCAAAAACAACGACATCGGAAGCGCCCGATTGAATGAGACAATCTGATATCTCCGTAATAGTTGTTCCTGTCGTTACGACATCGTCGACCAGTAAAATGCGGTCGCCTTTTAGATCCCGTTTAACTCGGAAGCTATCCTTTAGATTATGTTTCCTTGATGCCAGAGGAAGGCTCTTTTGATCTGGTGTATCAATCACTCTATACAGTAGTGTCTGGTCCAGCTTCGCTGGTATCAGGTCTGCCAGCTGCTGTGCGATCAGGTGTGATTGATTGAAGCCTCGTGCACGAGATTTTCGAGGGTGCAGTGGTACTGGTACAACCAGAAGGTCTTGTCCCGATATGTTTCTTAAGGTTTGTCGATGGCGACCGTAAGCCAGGTGAGTTAGTACATAGCCAGAGGAAAGGTGCTGGCTGTCTTTGAAAGCATGTATTAGCACATCTATCGGGAATCGATATTCAAACCCACTGAGTGTTGCGCTAAAGCTTGGTGGCTTCTGCAGGCACCGTGCGCAAGGAAGTATGTCTGCGGAAGGTTCAGCGCAATAGGGACAGCAGTTTCTTAACCACGGCAAGTCTGATTCGCAGGCGAGACAGATGTCCAACTGGCGGTAGGTCAGGTTTTTGCACAGGATGCACTGGCCAGGGAAGAGGTAGTAGGTAAATCGATGGAGTTTCGCGCGTAGATTCACAAAAGCATTGTTGCACAGTAAACCAGGCAGGCAACGGGCCTAACGCTTTACGAAGGTAGCGTTATTGACTCGAATCGCCCTGAGATTCTGCCTCGACTTCAGGCTGGGGACATGGATGATCCGGTGATCCGTCACAGACGGAGATTTTACTCAGGTAAGTAGCCCAGAGCGCGACTTCTTCTTTGCGGATTTCTTCCTCGTTCGCGTCAAAAGGAGGCGTTCGCCTTACTATTCTTACAGAGTATAGGTAGTCGTTGCCCCGGATAGCCTTTATCAGCTTAATCTCACCACGATTGGTGAAAGAATTTTCGCCACAAAGAAACAGTCTTACTGATGTCTGATAGTCATTTTCCAGACCAGAGAAGATATTGTAGTGAGTAACACGGTTGCACCGAGACTGATCTGTCTCTGCTTCAGAGAATAGAAGTTCTATTGGGTCGATTGATAGCGCTTCTGTAGTGTGTGCCTCGAATGACAGTTTCGTTGACCAGTCACCTTTACTTTGGTCCGGGGGGATAAAATCGGTAAGACGAGTGTTGTCATTATTGAGCTGGAAAACATTTACCCAGTCTTTTGGCGGAGTGCCCAATAGTCTTTCACCTGTTTCGTTCCTTGTGTCGGATGTTTCAGTAGCGTTATCGGTTTGGCTGGCGCAGCTGCTCAGCAGAACTATCAGGGTTAACAGAAGGAGGGGCGGTGGAGATATCTTCACATCAAGGTCCGGGCTTCTTTTTGATTATGGTCGAGTTCGTAGAGGAACATTTATTCAGCGGGTGCTACCAGTTGTACGTTGTAGTTATGTATTTTTTCATCTTTGAGAGTGGTGACCTTGACGTTATCACCGGGGGAAAATTGTTCCAGCTGGTTGAGCAGGGAATCTTCATTGATGACGTTTTGGCCGTTGATTGCGATGATCACATCGCCAAGGTGAATTTTGCCACGCCGGTCTTCCCTGACACCTACCATGCCGGCTTTGGCGGCAGGAAGGCCTTCTCTAACTGACAGGATAGCAACGCCCTTTACTCTCAGGCGCCGCGTCCAGTAGTCGGTTAAGGTCTCTATTCCCAGTACAGGGCGAATTAACTTACCGTGTTCGATCAGCTGCGGAATGATTACCTTGACCGCATTGACGGGAATGGCGAACCCGATACCTGCGCTTGCGCCTGTTGGAGAATAGATAGCGGTATTTACACCGACCAGTTGACCGGTTGAATTCAGTAACGGCCCTCCGGAATTGCCGGGATTAATAGCAGCATCAGTCTGAATAACATTTTTGATTGTTCGGTTGGTGACGGATTTTATTTCCCGGCCCAGTGCGCTGACCACGCCAACAGTCAGTGTCGTATCCAATGCGAACGGGTTGCCTATGGCGAGTACCTTCCTGCCTACGGCGAGGGATGTTGAGTCACCGAGTGGCAAAGGTTGCAGATCTTCATTTGGGGCATCGATCTTCAGGAGTGCGATATCTTTTTCTGGCGCGCTACCAACAATCGTTGCTTGATAGCTCTTGTTGGATTGAAGCTCGATGGTGATTTTGTTCGCGCCCTGCACGACATGGAAATTCGTAACAATTAGCCCCGATTCGTCCCAGATAAACCCAGTGCCGCTGCCCCGTGGTATCTCCATGACGTTGAGTGAAAAACGTTGTCTTCTCAGTTGTGTGTTGGTGACGAACACAACGCTTGGGCTGGCGCTCTTGAAAACTGATATGTTGTTTTGTTCATCGTTTGTCAAAAATACCGGTGTGGTTTCTGCGGTCGCGATGGCCGTTGGGTTTTCCTTATTGGTAGCAGATACAAATATCCCAACGGTGACTGCAATTACGACTAAAGTTGCTCCAAAAATGCGCATAATTACTGGATCTATCTATCGAGTGGTTGCTGTGTTTCGAGAAATTGTTTCCTTGTCATCGAGAAAGCGACTTAGTGCGTAAAGGTCCTCTGGGTTCAGGGTGCCAACAGACTGTTTCAGGAGCAGGGTATCGATGACATAAGTGTATCTGGCTTTTGCGTACTGAAACTGGGACAAGTACAGGCTCTGTTGGGCGTTCAAAACGTCGACGATATTACGCGTACCTACTTCGTAACCTGTCTGGGTTGCATCCAGAGCGCTTTGGCTGGATTCGATACCACGCAGTCTGGCGCGGACCCTTGCTACGTCGGTGTTGATTGCCGTGTAGAGGATACGTGTCGCTTCAGCGACTTGCTTTTCTACCAGGTCAAGGTTTTGCCGGGCCGCGTCGAGGTTGTAACCCGCCTGTTTAACGGCTGATTTAACCCCTCCACCCTGATAGATGGGGACGTTAAGGTTCAGGGAGAGGCTCCTTTGGTCAATTTTGTTTCCCAGGAAGTTGTTAGACCCTGATACGTTGTGAGCCCATGCAACTTGCCCATCGATGGTGGGGTAATGGCCTGTCTTTGCGATTTGTAGTCCTCGCTCGGCACTGCGGAGTTTTGCTCGTGCCGCGAGCAATGAATAGTTATTTTGAAATGCGGTATCAACCCACGCATCTTCATTTTTCGGGTCCGGAGCTTTGATCGGGAAATCCTCCACCAGGGCGCTGACGACTGTCAAGTTGCGGCCTGTTAGTCTGAGCAGGGGTTCGAAGGCAGTTGACTGTGCGCCCTCTGATTCAATGACATTAACCGTGGATGAGTCATAGGCTGCCTGTGATTCCAGGACGTCGGTAATCGCGACGAGTCCAACGTCGAACCGTTGTTGAACTTGTTCGAGTTGTCTCTGGACGGCATTTCGCTCGGCATTAGTTGCTGATAACGCAGCGTTTGCATCAAGTATGGAGAAGTAAGTTTGTGAAACCCGAACTAACAGTGCCTGTTGTTCGGCAGAAAAATTAGCGATAGCTTCAGCCTGAATGCTTTTTGACTGTTGGAAACGGTACCAGCTATCCAGGCGAAAAATAGGCTGGTTCAATACGGCAGCCCAGTTGTGATCGTTGAAATTGCTGGCGGCTGGGGAGGGGTTAGTCGGGCTGCGGCGCATGTTGTTAGATGTCTGGCCGACCAGGGAAACGTTTGGGAGAATCCTTGCCCGACTTTGGGTAACCACCTCGTTCTGGGACAGGAAAACAGCCTGGGCTGCGCCCAATTGTGGGTCGTTGATCACTGCCAGATTGTAAATTTCTTCCAGTGTCTCGGCGTGAACTGATGCCGACGTGAGAATGACGGCGCCCAGGGTGCGCGCAATAGTTTGTCTTATCTTCATCTTTAATCCTGTAGGTTCTAATTCTGGTTTCGCGACAAAACTGCCCCAGAGCTTATTCGAGCTTGGGCGCCAAGTGTCAGCTTTCAGCTGAGATAACCTGAGCTTGGTGCCTTAAGCGAGCATTCGATTATACATTTATTCCTCAATGTTGCGCATTGGTGTTGACTATCGGATGGTTGACGTCAGGAAATGGCCCCAGCCGGGTTTCCAGCCAGGATGCTACCGCCAGGCATTGATCTTCCCGAAAAGGACGTGCCAGAATTTGTATGCCAATCGGTAACCCATCAGGGTCCGTGCCCGCTCGGATGACTACCGATGGCCATCCGGTCAGGTTATAGGCTGTTGTATATGAATAGGCAGAAAAGTCTTCCGGCTGATCGTGGGTAATGGCTGTATGCGCGTTAACGGGAGAGACCAGGATATCGAACTCATCGAAATAGCTAAGCATGGAGCTTTGAAAATTGTGCCAGAGATTGATCGCCTGGGAGTATTCGGGGCCGCTTATTGGATCTCCGGTGCCCTCAAGTAGACCTGCTATGACGGGTGAAGGAGTAAGCGTCTGGCTGTCTTCGAGCAGCATGTTGATCATATCGCCGTTGTCGGCAGCCAGCAGATGGCCAAATATAAGACCAGCCATCTCAAGACCACTTGGCCGCACCTCAGATGCCACCATTTTGTGGGCACTGAGCAGATCCACGACGGATCTGATGGTCGATACAATAGGATCATCTGGCGTTTTTATGCCGTTGTCAGTGTGGTAGCCAATCTTCAGTTCAGCAAGGTTTACTGCATAAGGGTCTGTTAAGGGACATGGGATTGCGTGAGGGTCAATATTATCCGGGCCTGCCATGATTTCCAGTAGATAGATAAGGTCGTCGACGGATTTTGCCATAGGACCTGGTTGTGTGAGGGTCGCGATAACGCCACTGGTTGGTAGAGCATTGCCTGTGCACGGCACTCGGCCGGTGGTTGGCTTGATTCCGCTGATCCCGCAAAAATGACTTGGTAGCCGGATGCTGCCGCCGGTGTCGGTTCCTACGTCGAAAGGCGAACCGCCAGCACTAATAATTGCGGCCGCGCCACCGCTGCTGCCGCCCGGGGTTCTGGAGGTATCGAATGGGTTGTTTGTTTGTCCAAAGATCAGGTTATCGGTCTTGAAGGAAAGGGTAAATTCGGGCGTGTTGGTTTTACCCATCAAGACCGCGCCTTCATTACGCAGGCGCTCGACACAAGTGGCATCTTTGCCCGGTCGAAATTCCCGGCGGCCCTCTGTTCCCCAGGTCGTTATCATGTCGAAGGTGTCCAGAGAGTCCTTGATCGTCATGGGAACACCGAAGAGTTTCCCGGGCGTCTCGCCGCCCTGCAGGGCTATATCTGCGCGCTCTGCATACTTCATCGCGATTTCAGGCTCAAGCCGGATAACGGCATTCAGGGCCGGATTGACAGTCTCGATTCGGTCGAGGAACAGTTTAGTCAGGTGTTTACTTGTGGTCTGCTTGCTGCGAATTGCTTTAGCAAGGTCTCGGACCGATAGTGTCAGTAGGTCGTCCATACGTCTCCAGGAGCAGTTGCTTGAATCATAATACGGCATATTACTCTATACAGCAGTGAAGACTTTGCGTCGTGACCTTATGAGTACATACGGTAGAGCGAACAAAACCCGTCGCGCCGATGATGTATCCCTGATACGCCAGCGATTGGGTATTGCTGGCTTATTTGGCCATCGAGATGACGGTTTTGGGGCCGGGGGTTCCGGTTATCGGTTACCTCCGGGCGTGCTAACTATCCGCTCACTGCCATGCTAAGAGACATAGCTTCATCATCGATATCGAATACCATTTCTCCCGGTTCGTCGACGTACTGCAGATCCAGAGTCAACGTTTCCTGCTTGATATAGTCCTCGTGTGCCTTAATAGCGTCTAGTAATCGACCACCGCTGTTAATAGTGACACTGATTCTATCGCTTACGTTGAAGCCAGAATCCTTGCGTGACTTCTGGATACGATTGACTACCTCGCGGGCAAGCCCTTCCCTGACAAGATCCTCGTTCAGCGTGCAGTCCATATCGATCGAGATGAACCGGTCAGAGACAGCGTTCGTCCCTGCTCTTGCTTCCCTGAAAACAAGAATGTCATCCTGCTCAAAGTGCTGGCCATCTAAGTCGAGACTTCCAGAATTCTGAAACTGTTCGATGGTGTCACTGTCCAGGCCTTCAATCAATTGCTTGAAGGTCTTGAAGTCCTTGCCCAGTCGTTTACCTAACACCGGGGAGTTTGGTTTTGCATAGAGGTGGATATATTGACTTTCCTCGGTCGAGTACTCGATGGTTTTAGCGTTAAGTTCATCCCTCAGGTAACCCTCCAATCGGGCGATCTCTTCAAGTAACTCAGGGTCACGATGAACGACCGTGAGCTTGCCGACCGGGTATTTGGTTTTCACTTTTTCCTGGTTTCGTTTTTGTCTGCCCAGCAAAATGATGTGTTGCATCCGGGTCACAGCCTGTTCCAACAAAGGCTTGATGCGATTGTTGTTTGATTCCGGATATAAGCACAGGTGCACAGAAGATGGCTGATCCGAATTCGACAGCTTTCGGAGAGACTGATAGATCGTCTCCGAGAGAAATGGTGCAAATGGCGCCATCGACAGACTGAGTTCATACAATGTGTCGTAGAGGGTTTGGTAGGCGGAAAATTTGTCCGGTACTTCCCCTTCAGCCCAAAATCGTGATCGGTTGAGGCGGATGTACCAGTTGGTTAGATCCTCGATAAAATCGAACAATGCCGGCACTACGTTGTAGAGCCGGTAATTTTCCATCTCTGTCGCGATGTTATCTTTCAGGGATTCAAGTCTGGAAAGGATCCATTGGTCCATGATGTTAGTGGAATCGGGTCTGCTGTCATCCGGTTGCCAGTTATCGATTTGGGTATAGGTGTTTAGGAATTTATAGGCGTTTAACCAGGGAAGCAGTGCGCGTCGAACCATGTCTTTGACGCCACTGTCTGCAAACCGCTGCTCCTCTGCTTTGACGAGACCAGAGTTGATCAGGTAAAGGCGAAGGGCATCGGCACCGTAGGTTTCCATCAAACCATCAGGAGGTGAATAGTTTTTAAGGCTCTTCGACATTTTCTTACCGTCTTCAGCCATGACGATTCCATTCACGATCACGTTTTTGAATGGATGTGTGCCGAAGAGTGCGGTGCCCAGGACTATCAATGTGTAGAACCACCCGCGAGTCTGGTCAAGGCCCTCGGCGATAAACTCTGCAGGGAAGCCCTGCTCGAACATTGATTCATTCTCGAAGGGGTAGTGCAGCTGCGCGTAGGGCATGGATCCTGATTCGAACCAGCAGTCGAGCACCTCCTCGATACGCCTGTAAACACCTGGTTCACCGTCGATAGTGAAGGTCAGTGGATCAACGTACTCCCTGTGAAGGTCGTCCGGATGGGTACCCGTCAGATTCTCAAGTTCTTCCCTTGAACCGATGCAAACCTGGCTACCGGTTTCATCATTGATCCAGATGGGCAGAGGTGTACCCCAATATCGGTTACGGGATATAGCCCAGTCGATCGCGCCTTCAAGCCAGTTACCCATTCGTCCATTCTTCAGGTGGCCGGGAACCCAGTTGATCTGGGCATTGGACGCCTGAAGTTGGTCCCGCATCTGCTCAACCCTGACGTACCAGGAATCAATTGTCCGGTAGATGATTGGCGTGTTGCTGCGAGGACAAAATGGGTAACTGTGATCAATGACTTCCTGGATATAGAGATTACCCTTGTCTTTCAAGTGACGGATAATGTGTTTATCTGCCTCTTTTACGTGCATTCCCTTGAAGTCGGTTACCTCGTTCGTGAACTGTCCTTCCATATCAACAGGGCAGGGCGCCACCTGTATACCTGCGGCTCGAAGGACGCGGAAGTCATCTTCGCCGAATGCGGGAGCTTGGTGAACGATGCCTGTGCCGGTATCGGTGGTAACGTAGTTGTCTTCCAGAACGACGAACGCACCGTCCTTCTCATGCTCGGAGAAATAGGGGAATAGAGGTTCGTAACGTGTTCCAACCAATTCCGAGCCTTTAAACTCTGCGATGACTTCCAGTTGTTTTGTTTTTCCTATTGCGTCCAGTCTCTCTTTTGCAAAGATGACGATCCGTCCGGATTCCTGGTCGCGGGCTTCTACGTAATCGATGTCTTTACCGACACACAAGGCAAGGTTTGAGGGGAGAGTCCATGGTGTGGTGGTCCAGGCTGCGATGTATTTGTTGACGTTCTCCAGTTTGAACAAAATAGTGACGGCGGGATCCTGCACGTCCTGGTAGTTGGATCCTGCTTCGAAATTTGAAAGGATAGTCCCAAGTGCGGTCGAAAACGGAACGACTTTCTCACCTCTATAGATGAGGTCCTTTTCCCAGAGTTGTTTGACGACCCACCACACGGACTCCATGTACCAGGGGTCCATAGTCTTGTAGTCATTGTCGAAATCAACCCAGCGACCGATTCGATTAATCGTCTTTTGCCATTCACTGGTGTAGCGCTGCACGATTCCCCGGCACTGGTCGTTGTATCCCTTGACCCCGAGTTTTTCGACGGCCTCGATTGAAGACATACCGAGAGATTTGTCGATCTCGTGTTCAATCGGAAGGCCGTGACAATCCCATCCAAAGCGTCGCTGTACGTACCGCCCTTTCATGGTGAAATATCGAGGAACGGCATCCTTCAGGATGGAACCGACAAGGTGTCCGTGGTGCGGTAATCCGGTGGCGAACGGAGGGCCATCATAGAAGATGTACGGTGCCCCATTTTCCGTCTGGGCAAGCGATTGCTTGAACACCTCGGATGACTCCCAGAATTTGAGCACAGCGTGCTCTGCATCAACAAAGCTGAAGCTGTCACTGGTTGGATTGGTTGAATCTGTCATAGTCTTTTCCTGAAGCAGCCAAAAAAAAACCCGCCGTTGGCGGGTTTTTCAATGCTGCTCACGCATCAACCCACCATTCGGTGCCGAATAATGATAATTATGCTGATTACCGTGATGCGCAGTGAATTCATGGGGCACAGGATAGTTCATCGGCGGCACTTGTCAAGGAGCCTCATTATGTACCCCTGTCACACTGCCCCTTGAGTTGATCTTCTCCAGTACCTGGGCAATCAGCGGCTCAATGTGAAACGTATGGTACCAGTGGGGGGTGTTTTCGTGGCAAATAACACTGGTACCGACCATATTGAATTCCCAACCCTCATTTTCAGCGCGGGTTCGTATGTCTGTCAGTCGTTGCCATGCCGAGCCATTGAATAGTGGGTGCACGCAGGCCACATTGATGTTTCTGGCGCCCTGCTTTTTTAACTCATCGATCGCTGAAACGACGGACCCTGCGGTATCGATAATATCGTCAACCAAGAGTACGTCGCGGTCTTTGACCTCTCCTATTAGCGTAGAACGGAACACATGGTTTGGCTTGGAGTAATCCCTTTCTTTTGACAGGGCTGCCAGGTCCGCAGACAGTTCTTCCGCATAGGCGCGCGCTCTTTCGAGATAACCGACATCGGGTGAAACGACTACATCGCCTGTTAACTTCTGGCGGCGCAACCAGGAAACGAGTTGCCTGGTTAGAAAGACATTTTCCAGATGGGCCATCGATGGATTGAACATACCGGCGATGGAATCATTGTGGATCTCAACGGTCATCACACGATCCGTTCCTGCGCTTTGCATCATTCTGGCGAAGAGCCCCGCGCTGATGCCTTCCCTTGTTCTGCCCTTGCGTTTGTCTTGCCTGGCGCCAGGGTAATAGGGGACAACGGCGGTGATGTATTGGGCATCTGAAAGCGCAGCCGCTTCTATGGCATGGAGCAGCATCAGGAATCTGTCATAGATGCTCCGTTCATCCTGGGGGCCTGCGGTCGACTGAAAGATATAGACATCGTGACCGCGAACATTAGCGCCGATTTCGAATTTCCCCTCACCGCAGGCAAACCAGGTTTCGTTGGTTGGCAGCAACGTTGTGCCCATTTTTGATGCCACGGATTCCGCGAAGGCACGTCCGGATTCGCAGGTCATCAGGGCAATAGGTGCTCTTGGATTCTTTTGTCGAGGTGCTTTTCTTTTCATTTTCGTATTCATCGTTTTCCCGCGGCAAATTGTTGGATAACTTCGATCAGTAACTTATGTTCAATAGGGTGAAGACGCTCTGCAAGGCTGTCAGGGGTATCATCGACTTTTACGGTTATCTTTTCCTGCAAGAGAGCTTTGCCCATGTCGTAATCGTCATTGACCAGATGAACAGTAGCGCCCGTTTCACTGTCGCCGGACTCAATGACTGCTTTGTGGACTCGCGAACCATAAAAGCCTGGTCCACCGTGACGGGGAAGCAGAGAAGGATGTACATTGATGATTCGGTCGCTGTAGGCCTTCAAGACGCGGGGGCCGAGTTTTTTCATATAACCGGCAAGCACGACCAGGTCGATATTTTTATCAGCAAGGTGGTTATGCATTGATTCATCCAGGACGTCAGATGATGAATGAGTTAGTGATGAAAGATGTACGGTTGGAACGCCTGATTTTCGAGCCCTGACCATGACTGGCGCATCAGAGTTGTTGCAGATAAGCAGGGCGACGTTTGCTTGGACCCTGCCTTGTTGGCAAGCGCTTACAATAGCCTGAAAGTTGGTTCCTTGATGAGATGCTAGTACACCAATTCGAAGCATTGCGGTGAAGTGATGTTCAGAATCCAGAGTTGGAAATTGTAGCACGGCAAGAGGTGAAAAGGTTCGTCGCTCGGCATCGTTACAACTTTTCGGTTGGGATATACTGAAAGCTTTGCAGGATGACTTTTTGAAATGCGTATTTGTGCCGTGCTAATGCTGGTCGCTCTGCCATTGTGGGCGAAATCGGATGTGGTGGTGCAGGCCTGGTCGAGGGCAACACCTCCGGGGGCATCAAGCGCCGCTATCTATGGCTTGTTCGAAAACAATAGCTCTCATGAAATGAGGGTTGCAGAAATCAGATTTGCCGGTGCAAGGCATGCCATGATTCACCGGACAGTAGAAGACGAAGGCATGACAAGAATGGTTCACGGGGAGATTCTGGTGCCGCCCGGAGAACGCTATGAGTTAAAGCCCGGTGGACTCCATATCATGTTGATGGGTGTTTCTATCCCCCTGTTGAAAGGCTGTTTATATAAGTTTCAGATCCTCTGGGAGAATGGCGATTCTACGAATCATGAGTTTGTGACAGGAGGCTATGGCCAGATGGTTTTCCCCGCAGATGTCGAACCTGTGGGCGGCGATGCCGTGACCAGGCATTGTCCCTGAAGGAAAACGATGCTTGAATCAGCGTGCTGAGCTTGTCCGTATCATCGACATAAAGATTGAGGCTCCGGTTGCTGTTAGTGGCCAGAATTCGATTTTGACCTGATCGGCAATACGGATTAACCATGCTAAGGTGTCGGGTTATTATCAGCAGAGAATATCATGCAAGCAGCACACTGGGCCGTTCTTGAACGAGAAGATGTCGCGTTAGCCGCTTTCGGCCAGGAGCGGCTGGACGGTAAAGTTGCGTACCTTGCAACCCTTCGCAAGGATGGAAGACCCCGCGCACATCCGGTCACCCCGGTTATTGGCGAGGGGCATGTGTTTATCTTTCTGGAGCCCACTTCACCCCGTACCCGTGACCTGGAAGAAAACCCTGATTTTTGCCTGCACTGCGCGATGAACGACAGCTCTGGCAGTAGTGGGGAGTTTCAAACGACAGGGATAGCCGTAAAAGTACAGGATAAGGAAACAAGAGACCTGGCTGAATCTATCTCTAACTTCAGACCGTCGGTTAGGTCCCTGTTGTTTGAACTGTATATTACGGATGCACTTTCAACCGCCTATCGAAGCGGTCAGCCTAAACGCCGCCGCTGGCAACTATCCTCAACGATGGCTGAAAACAGTTAGTGACTACTCGGTGAGTCGCGACAGTAACAATGGACTCAGTGAGATCCTGCCCTTAAGCACCATTGTGAATTACAACATTCCGACGGTTGGTGTCGGGTTCATGTTTTTCATGGTCTCGCTTTACCTCATGAAATTTTCCACGGATGTTCTGTTGATTTCTCCTGCAGTGATGGGGCTGATCTTTGGAATTTCAAGAATATGGGATGCGGTGACAGACCCGGTCGCGGGCTACCTGAGTGATCGAACGAATCTGAAGGTAGGCCGACGCAGGCCATGGATGCTGATGTCAGTGCCTTTCGTTTGCGGCACTTTTTATATGATGTGGAATCCTTCTGAGTTGTTGAGCGAATCAATGGTCATCGTCTGGATGGCGGCAGCGGTCATTCTCTTCTACACCTCTATGACAGCATTTAGTGTGCCGCACACATCACTTGGTGCAGAACTTTCAACGAACTATCACGAGCGGACACGCATATTTGGGCTGCGGCATATGATCTGGAATTCAGGGTCTTTATTGGCGCTGGTTGCGATGCATCAGCTGATCACTGGTGAGAATCCTAGACAAATTGCCTTTGTAGTCTCTGTGATCGCGGGTGTTGTCACGGCCGCGCTGATTATCTGGATGTTCTTCAACACAAAAGAACGACCCGAATACCAGGGCAGGGGTGAATCAAACCCCTTTATCGCATTCGGCGATGTCCTAAAAAACAAATATGCGAGCCTTTTGCTGGTGGTGTTTTTCATTGAGAACCTTGGTGGGGCGACCATCGGTATCCTGACGCCTTACATCGCTGAATATATTGTGATGAGACCTGAGAAGACGGTGATCTATATCCTGTTGTACCTGATCCCCTCGGTGTTTTCCGTGCCTCTGTGGGTGCCACTTTCGAGGCGAGTGGGTAAGAAGGCAATGTGGATCTTTTCGATGCTCGTAACCGGTTTTGGATTTGGTGGCATGTTCTTCCTGGAGCCGGGTTCCGACATTCTGATTTCTGTTCTCGCCGTGATCTGTGGACTTGGTGCCGGTAGCGGGGCGGTTGTCGCGCCTTCGATACAATCAGATGTGATTGATTATGATGAGTACAAATCGGGAAAGCGAAAAGAGGGAACCTACTTCGCGACGTGGAATTTTGTTTTTAAAAGCGCGACAGGTATTACCCTGATGCTAACGGGTTTTGTACTGAGCAGTTCAGGCTTCGTGCCGAATCAGGAGCAGACAGAGGTGACAAAACTCGCTTTGCTTGTCCTCTATGCCATTTTCCCCCTGGTTTGCTACTTGATTGGCGCGCTGATCTTCACCAGGTTTAACCTCAACGAAGCGGAGTACAAAAAAATCAGGGATATACTGGACCGCAGGGAAAATTTTACATCCAGCGATCAAACTCAGCCGGGCGGTCCGTCATGAAAGGGGTGCACGATTTAGGGGGCAAGTCGGGATATGGCCAGGTCGACCAGTCAGGTGCCGAAACGGTGTTCCATGATCGCTGGGAGGCTAAAGTATTTGCCATGGTTGGTGCTGGGTCAGCGGCGGGGGCCTGGTCTAACACCGACCGGTTCAGGCATGCGGTTGAACGTATAGATCCTGAAGCATATCTCACCCATGGTTATTATGGTCGTTGGCTGGGCGGGGTTGAAACGCTTCTGGCAGAGGCCGGAATAGTCAGCCAGGAAGAAATTACGCTTCGCGCCATTGCCCATGGTGCGTCAAGAAGTGATCTGATAGCGGCACAACCTTCATCTTCGCCTGACCCCCTCGGTGAACCACCAAGTTCCAGTAGCAGTGATCGACTCATAAGCAGCGCGCCAAAATTCAACGTGGGTGATCAGGTGAGATCCCTCGTTAATGCGGTAAGTCATCATACCCGGTTGCCCGAATACGTTATGGGAAAGCGGGGTGAGATCGTTATGCATCACAATGGATGGGTATTTCCCGATACCAATGCTCATGGCAAGGGAGAGAACCCAAAGCATCTATACACCGTCAGGTTCAGCAGCGAGGTACTTTGGGATAAGCCGGGTTTTGCTGTCTGTGTTGACCTTTTTGAACCTTATCTGGAGTTTGTCAATGTCTGATGAAAGTCCGCAGGCGATTCGCGCTGAAGCGCTGGAATCTATCCTGATTGAAAAAGGGTTGATAACAGCCGAAGCTGTGGACGATATTATCACTCGCTACAGCGAACGGGTTGGCCCCATGAATGGCGCGAGGTTAGTGGCCAGGGCATGGGCCGACCCTCAGTTCAAAAAACAGCTGCTAACGGATGCGACCTCGATCGTCGAAAGCTTTGGCTTTGAAGGCGGCCAGGTTGAAAAACTGGTTGTGGTTGAAAATACGGAGAAGGTACATAACGCTGTAGTTTGTACGCTCTGCTCCTGCTATCCATGGGCCGTTCTCGGGTTGCCGCCGAAATGGTACAAAGATCCGGCCTATCGATCTCGCATTGTAATGGAGCCAAGGCAGCTTTTGGCAGAGATGGGTGTCGGACTCGGGAGTAATGTTGAAATCCAGATCTGGGATTCCAGCGCCGAGATCCGGTACATGGTACTTCCGATGCGGCCACCCGGGACCCAGAATCTCAAAGAGGAACAGCTTGCTGAACTTGTCACCAGGGACTCGATGATCGGGGTTGAAGTACTTGGCGGCGTTGAAGTACCAGGGGAACTATCTTGAGCGAGATGGAACTCCAGGGGCTGATCGCCCCGCCGATGGCAAATGGAGAGGTAGTGTTTGATGCGCCATGGCAAAGTCGAGTGTTTGGGATGGCTCGGGCACTTTGCGAGCAGGGGATGTTCACTTGGGACGAGTTTCGCGAACAATTAATACTACAAATTGGAACCTGTACGGATGATGGGGATTATCAGTACTTCATTCACTTCTTCGATGCCCTGACGTTTTTGTTAGAGAAAAAGCAATTTTTTTCAAAAGATGAGCTGGTTGTTCTTTCAGAACAATTTTCTGCGCGCCCGCACGGTCACGATCACTCGCATTAGCAGCGTCTAGAAAATCAGACGTTCCAGTACCTCAAAGGGTATTGGTCCCTGATCAATGATTTGTTGATTAAAGTCAGCCTGGCAGCTCTTGCCTTCCGCCAAACAGCGACTTTTTAGTTCAGAAAACTTGAGTTTCCCACCCAGAGCAGAGGCATAGTAACCGGGGTTTTGCTGAATCTGCCCGAGCATCAGTGTGATTCGGTGTGAGGTGTAGGGGGTGTTTTCGGTGATGTACTTCACGGCTTCGTCAATCGACCATTGGTCGCTGTGCAACTTTAGGTCGGCAAGCGCCATTGATGACTGAAGACGTGCAAAGTACAGGTAGTCCAGCTTGTTGCCCAGGTCCCTGGTGCCGACCTCATCCAGGATATAACCTGCCCAACCGAGCGTGTAGGCAGGCAGGTTAAGGAAGCTACGCAGTGAATCTTCGGGATGGGGAATGAAACTTTGCAATCCGGGGAACCCGTAAAACGCCGCAAGACATTTCAGTTCAAAGGCTGGCAAATCTTTCACCTGGTCCAGGTTGATAACCAGGCCGTCAGCGCTGTAATGGAACGAGCGAGTTGAGCCTTCCTCACCGAGTATCGAGAGTTCGGAGGGGCTGTAGGTGTTGTACGTGTCATACCAGTTTGCCTGTGCGTTAACCATTTCCTGTGATAAGCGATCCAGGTAAGTCTGTCTTCCGTTGAACGTATCTTCAGGATACAGCGTAGTTTTGCGGACCCCGGTCATGTGAACATGATGGTTGAATGAATCTTTGCTTGTGTTGCTGGCAAGCGCAGCAATCGTTTGGTCAATCCGGTTTAACTCTTCAAGTATTTTTTGTTCGTAAGTGTCAGGTTTCCAGTCAAGAGAGCTGAGTGCGCCCAGGGTAGAAGCGTAGCTGTCCGAGTGGAGCAGGATGTCTTCGCTGATGAGCAGGTAGTCCAGGAGGTCTTTTTCCATCAACATCCTGCTGGACAGGAGATTGTGGTTCACGTCATGGTTAAATTGTTCCGATTTCTGACGGAGAAACTGCACTCTCGCGACACCTTGTAGCCCTGGAAGTGATTCCTGGACTTCACTCAGGATGAATTTTGCAATCTGGTTCTCGAACCGCTTTTTCGTTGTGGCAGGAATTGTTACGGAAGTTGTTGTTTCCGGAATCGTGCTAGCGGGAAGGTCTGCAGAAGTGGAAGCAGCAGGAGGCTGTGAGCTGCAGCTACCGAGCAGGATCAATCCAGCGATCAGCGGTAGCCTCACGAGAGGCCTGTTCTAATCGTGCTCGCGATAAACTGAAGCCGGTTTGTCGCGCCGGGTACGCTATTGATCGCTGACTCCAGGACTTCCGGGATAGCATCGAAATCTTTCATGTTGATCAGGATATTGAGCTCGCTGGATTTCAGCGCTGAATCGAACAGTAGTGAGGCAATAGCAGTGTCGGTGATTAAATTTGGGTTACCCTGCGCAGAAAGATATTCCAGATCCTCGACGTGTGTCAGGCAAATACCGATGACCTGCGCCGGGATGCCTGCAGCTTGTTCACAAGCGCTCGATCGGTCGCCTTCACCCTTGAAAGCTTTCATCACGGATTCAAATGCCAGTGCGTCCTGGTCCCCAAGTTCCAGAAGGTTTGCGATGGAAGCATGCGCGCGGCCCGCGATATCTTTTGCGGTCTCGTCTTTGCTGAAGTTAGCCACCATGGCGACCAGGGAACAGGCCTCGGCTGCGACCACCGCCGCAACAGCGCCGCCCCCGGGCGTCGAAGTCTTCGCAGCCAGCGCATCGAGGTAGGCCGCAAGGTTTTGTTCTCTTAGTTTATCCAGGCTACTCATGGTGAAAATGTTCAAACAATCGAATGGTGTTGCGCATACACATGGCTACGGTCATTGGACCGACACGAGGAATAAAGGCTCGAACATGCGATTTGACGTCCTCGGTAAAATTCTGTTCTGACGAAAAGTTAATGCATACGGCATCATCAGGAACTTCTTCTGGTTTCACAAGCTCGAAATCTGAACCTGGAACACCGGTAATAATGATGTCTGACTGAGCCAGGGCGCTGCTGCGGTCCAGACTCGTTTCCTTTGGAGCTCCAGCTTTAAACTCGAGAGGTCCGTGTTCATCGAAAGACAGAACCATAGCGCCATCGTTTGACATCATGATCGCTAGCGGACGCCCGATAACCTGGCTTCGGTTGAATATGGTTATCTTTTTTCCTGCAAGGGGAAGATCACCGTCGCCGTACTCACCGATATCATCCAGTACTTTTACAATAGCGAGGGGCGTACAGGGAATGAGCGCTTTCTTGTTGGTGTCTTTGTCAGTCGCCGAGCGATCATTGGTGTCGAGTTTCCTTGTCCAGTATAGGCTGCCTGCTTCAATATCTTTGGTGTAGTGGACAAGATTTCGCAGGTAGTCGTCTTCCTGGTTACTGAACACAGGGAAATAGATAAAGATACCGTGCACATCTTCATCCGCATTGGCTTTGATGATTTCGGCCTCAAGTTCCAGCCGCTTTACGTGGCGGAGGTCATAGTTGAAGCCAGCATCAGTAAACACTCTGCGAGTAGCATTGGCATAGGAAACCGATGGTCGGTCATCGGAGGCAATGAAGCCGACGACCTGCATATTCCTCTCGAGTCGAGTAACCGATTCCTTGAGCCGTTGCAGGTATTTTTTGGCGATTTCTGCAGGGTCGACTATCTGCATTGGTTCAGGACTCGTCGTAAGTCGTTGCGGGCCGTGTGACAGACCCCAGGTATCCCTTGTGATGACGCGCGTGATAGTCGGTGGTTGTGAATTCTTTTAACTCCATCAATGTTAGTGCAAGGGCATCCGAAATTGCCAACATGACCGCAATAGTAGCGCTGGGCGTGGTGTTAATTGGGCAGGGTTCTTCTATATCAGGCCCCATATCCAGGACAACGTTTGACATGTCGCGCAACGGCGAGTCGATGTGGGATGTCACGCCTATTACCGTGTTTACGCCGAGATTATGGCTTGCGTTGGCAAGCATCTCCAGCACTTCATTGGATTTTCCGCTTGTTGAGAAAGCAACAATGCAGTCATCTTTGGACAGCATGCCCAGGTCTCCATGACCCGCTTCTGCCGGGTGAACAAAAAAAGCAGATGTGCCTGTCGATGACATGGTCGCGGCAAATTTGTTCGCTATGTATCCTGCTTTGCCCATTCCTGTGGTGATCACTTTGCCGCGGCAATTAAGCAACAGATTCACCGCATCTACAAAAGCGTCCGTTACCTTAATGCCCTGTATTGCAGCAGCCTCCTTGGCAATGATGTCCTTCATGCGTGCTTTGATATCCAAGTGTCACCCTGCTATGAGAATCTGCGCGCTATTATACTTGAACTTGACTCTTATGTAGTATGCCCATAAGTAGCTGAAAGCATTACCCTGAGGAGATGTGCATGGTAACCATCGTTGGAAATATAAAGCCGGAAGACGACTACACCCACCCACTGGGTCCTGAAGACAATTTCAATGAGTCCGTCTATTTCAATTTCTTTGACAGAGAAAGTAACCGCGGCGGATTTATTCGTATCGGTAACCGGGCTAACGAGGGATATGCGGAAATGACCGTTATTGTGTTTAACAGTGACGGATCCGTATTTTTTAATTACAAGAAACCTGAGATATCAAATAACGACGAGTGGAATGCGGGTGGCGTTCGGGTGCAAGTCCTGGAACCGGGTGAAAGGCTGCGTACGACCTACGATGGGACGGCGCTCCATATGCTTGACCCCAGGGATATGAAAGATCCTGGCAAGGCCTTTAAGAGTAATCCTTTCAAGAAGATTCAGCTGGAGCTGGTTCACCACGGAGTAGGCCCTTTGTATGGACACGTTGGTGAACCTGGCGATGGCAATGATTTTGCGAGAGCTCATTCTGAGCAGCACATGCGGGTTGAAGGCACGCTTTCGATTGAGGGCGAAGTGACTATAAATATTAACGGTCATGGTATTCGCGATCATTCATGGGGGCCCAGGTTTTGGCAGTCCGTTCCATCTTATCGCTGGATTACCGGTAACTATGGCGATGACCTTGGAATGGTGCTGTCTGTTGTTGGTGACCGGCGAGGTGGCATGTTCCATAAAGGAACAGAGCTTCTGAAGATCAAGGATATTGAGCTATCGACCGAATATGAGCAAGGGACCAGTTTTCACAAGAAGTTGATCGCGGACGTGACCCTGGAAAATGGTGATCAGCATCATGTGGAAGGCGTGGTTAAAGGATTCATTCCACTTCGCAACCGGCGCTCGGAACAGGTCACTTATATTGGTGAAGGGATGACGGAATACACATTGGATGGTGAGCGTAAAGGATACGGCCTGTCTGAGTACCTTAACCAGCCTGGCGATTAGGTTTAGACCCCACATCAGGCATTGATAGGTAGCCAGTGATCCAGCGCTGCAACTATCCCGGGATTAAATAAAAACAGCTGACGACACCTTGGCCATGCTAGCCATGATGATTGCAAAATGTAGGCTTCATCATAAACCTGGCCCTTTTCTTCAGATGCCAACTCAGCCATATACCAGTGAGTTGTGCAATCGTAAGTATTGCCATTCCAGCGGAACCTATAGTTGTTGGTAAAGGCATCAGAAGTGAGGGCTACCTGATAGCCGGATTCCTCAAGTGTTTCGCGTACCGCGCAGTCCTCTGGTGTTTCCGTTTCTTCCACTCCGCCTCCCGGGAAGGACCAGTAACGTTTTGTGGTCATCGGGTCTTCCATTTCTATTGCAAGTAGCTGATTGCCCCGTAAGCACAGAACGCATGTTCGTTCTCGAGAGATAGTCATAAAGAAGGTTCTCCAGGCACTAAATGACAGGGACTAGCAGGCTGGTCGTTCGTTGCAATATAACTGAGGCCATACGAGTGATAGTCAATAAGCTCGAAGTCAGCCGTGAGAATACGTTAGGGCAGGGTTAAAGACCATAACCGATGAAAATTCAGTGGGTATGACGGCTAGGTTTTCTGAATGGGTTCGGAGTCTAGCCAATGCTTTACGTGGTCAGCCAGGTTCTTTTTTTCTTCTATCGAAATACCCTGCGGATCAAAACGCCAACGATTATGGCTAGTCAGCATGGGCAGCAGTTCCGGCCTTTCGATTCTCAGTAGCCATTCGGCCATAAGTTCACCTTTGCCTCGCCGAAACCCAAGGATGGATAGTTGTTCCTCTATTCTGAAGAAGGGTGAATCTCTGCCGGGGAGAATCCAGTTTGAAGAATCAGTTGTTTGTTCTCTTTCAATAATCACCTGTTCCGAGGTTGCGATACGCCAGATGAGAATGAGAGCGAGTATGAACCCGATACCGTAGAGCTCGTTTTCATATTCTTCGAGTTTCTGGTCGTTAAACCAAAGCTCAAAGAGAAACTGATTGTTCCCCAGGAAGTCCCAGAGGGGTTGCAGAACAGAAGACTGGTCTTCTTCCATCGCCAGCCACTGCTGCGGTGTTGTATCGATGGGAACCCATCGTCCATTGATATAGGCGCTCGCCCAGGCGTGAGCATGTCGTTCGCGGACGATGTACATTTTCATGTCATCGTTCCATTCTGTAATGGCGTAGCCCACGACATATCTTGAGGGTATACCCAATTGCCTGAGTAACAGGGTTGTTGCGCTGGCGAAGTATTCACAGTGCCCCGCCTTGCTTGTTTGAAGGAAATGCCCGAGGGGATCGTCTGTGATTTCGATATTCTCCTGAAAGAGTGTGTACCTAAAATCAGAGAAGAAGTCCTGAATGAAAGGAATGGCTTGCGCTGCTGGGATCTGCCCATCGGTAACTTGATGTAGCGCGACCCTGTGTTCCTCAGGTACGAGCAGGTCCATCGGGCTGGGTTCGTCACCCAGGTGTGGTTCGTTATCATATTTCACGCGGTAATGCGGGGCCGGGATCAGACCGATACCCTGTATGGCCCCGTAGGTCGACATACTGACGTCAGTTGCGGGCAGCTCACTGAGCTCTACCAGCTGTGACGGAACTGGAATGAGGGATCTATCACGATCAAATTCAAGATATATTTTAGACTCAGGATGGGGATACGAAACCGTGTCAGAAAATCCCCAGGTGAAATCATCTTTGTGTTTGACCGTATTAAACCTTGGGTCAAATACTTCCCACTCTGTGCCAGAGGAGGTGTTATAAACCGCCTCGACTAATAGTGAGGGAAAATCAGGTTTCCCGGAACTCGGCTTGATCCGAAATGCTATCGAGTCCGAGAGTTTGAGTTGTCCGACTTTTCCGAGCGCTGTACGTGTTTTGAGCGGGTCGGTATGTTGGGAAATCCAGTTTGCGATCCACAGTTCTGTCTGCTTTTTAATACTCAGGTGCGTGTTTCGGATACCGTGGTGAAAAGCGGTCGCGGCCAGGAGGATGGCACATAGACCGATAACAAAGGTTTTCTTTGTAAAACGGGGGGACCGAAGCTGGTACAGCGAGCATGTAAAAATAATGACGACGACTGGAAAGTAGTAGATGCTTTCTTTGTTAAGGCCCGCGGCTAAAAGGCATGCGCCCAGGTAAACATAGTCCATGTCCCAGGATTGTTGAACGGGTTCCCGTTGTCGCCTCAGGCTGTAGAACAGGACATCCAGTGACATTCGGGGTGTGGTGCTGTAGGCCAGAACCGTGACAAGCGGGAATAACAGGATAGGGATCCACGCCAGGAGCGTGGTGATGAAATGATATTCCTGACGATTCAGGAAAAGGAAAAGTACCATGGCAACCAGACCAATGGCAGTCAGGTCAGCAACACGGTAAAAATCTGTTTTTGTCAGGGCCCAGCGTCGGTTCAGGTAATAACGAGCTTCCAGAACGATTGCGATGGGTAGCGCGAACCAGATCAGTTCGCATTGCCAACCCCAGAAGAGTGCGGACAACCCACCAAGGTAACGCGGTTTGATTGGGTTGCTGGGACTCATAGGGCCTTTAGCCCGGCTTCTATGTTCCCTGCCTCCAGAACGTAAAAATCTTCACGGTAGGTAGTTTCATCACTTTCCCCCGTAACAATAAATACTGCGGTTTGAACTCCCCTGTTTTCGATCGTTGCGAGCAGGGTCTCCTGTTGTTTACTGAAACCGGAGAACACCATCAGGCAGCCGCTCATTCTGCTAGCGTGTTGCGAAAGAAGATCTACGAAGTCAGAAGATAGTCGGTCTGTTAGCTGAAGGGTGGCCAGAGCTTCCATTTGTTGTGAAGTCTGGGCATAGCCCCGGCCAGCAGTGATTATCTCCGGTCGGGTTGACATGAAGTAGAGATCCATCAGTCCATCCAGGTTCTCTATATTCATGAGCAGGCTCGCGGCGACCGAGATGACTTCCTCGAACGCCGCAGGATTATCACCGAGGGTATCGACGATCAGGGCCTGGCGCACAAAAAACTCATCCTGAAACTCCTTAACGATCGGCTTGTCACGTTTTGCGGAGCTCGCCCAGTGGATTTTCCGGATTGGGTCTCCATCGCGGTAGTCACGCAGGGAAACAAATTCATCACTTTCGCCAATGGACCAGGTGGAATTAATTCCGCCTGGCTGGAAGTGACGGCCGCCCTTAAACTCAAACCGCCGTGGGATAGGGTACCGCTTCGGTAGCACCGTCAAGTGTTCGCGGTTATCGAATTCCGTGGCTCCGTAGTTCAGGCCAAAGGGGTCGGGATGCAGGATGGTGGTGGACTCGAAATATACGTGCCCTCGCCTTAGAGGAGTCGCCTCGACAATGGCCTGGGCATGGGAAAGTAGTTCAACATCCGGTACTTCAGCATTCTTAAGACTGATACCGGTATTTAGTTTCTGCAGCCAAATGAAACGGTGAAAGCCAAGCCATCGATCATAGGCATTCCGGGTTTCCTCCCCTGGTTCCTTCATACGTTCAAACTGGGCTAGATCCGGTGGAATAATTTTTGGGTTATCGAGGATCTTCAGATCTCGTTCGACACGATTCCCATCATTGATGACGGTGATAAGATATTCGAACGGAACACCCGCGGTAGCATACTTAGGCAATTGACGTTTGACGCTGACGTCTGGTGAACGGACCTTGATGGTCAGGCGTGCAAAGATCAGTGTGCAGAGCAGTAAAGCGAACAATTGGTAGACAAATGAAAGGTCTGTGTCTAACCCGACAGCACCACAGATAAACGTACTGGTTTGCAGTAGCCTTCCTCGGTCTGAGTTGCGCCGCGTGGCACGACGGTTAATAGTGGTTAACCGTGTCCAGGTTGGGAAGGCGCGTTCGCGAAAGGCCATATCAGTTAAGCGGGGACGGGAATGGCCTGAATAATTTCCAGGAGTATCTGTGCGGTCTGTGAGCCAGAGTATTGCGAACCGGAGTCCAGTATCAGCCGGTGGGCAATGCTTGGTATGGCAAGTTCCTGAATGTGATCCGGCGTGACGAAATCGACGCCTTCCATCAGAGCAAGTGCCTGCGACGCTTTCATCAATGATATTCCTGCCCTGGGACTGGCGCCCATGGCGACCCCCGGTGTAGTCCGGGTCTGTACAACAATGTCGACAATGTAGCGTTTCAGTTCGTCAGAGATTCGGATGTCTGCCGCAGCTTTTCGAATAAGACGAATGTCTTCAATTGATGTGCAGGCCGTAAGGGAGTCCAACGGATGCTTATATCTTTGGGAATCCATGATCACTACTTCGTCCTCTTTAGAAACGTACCCGAGTTTAAAACTCATAGCGAAACGATCCATCTGTGCCTCTGGTAGCGGGTAGGTGCCATGAAACTCAATCGGATTTTGAGTCGCAATTACAAAGAAGAGTTCATCCATAGGATGCCTTTCACCTTCGATGCTTACCTGATTTTCTCCCATTGCTTCAAGCAGTGCAGACTGGGTTCTTGGTGACGCGCGGTTTATTTCGTCGGCCAGTAGTATCTGGGTAAAAATCGGGCCGGGCCTGAAGCGGAAGTCCTGATTTTGCTGGTCGAAAATAGAAACACCCAGGATATCCGAAGGCAATAGATCAGGCGTGAACTGTATTCGTTTGAAAGTAGCATCAATCGAACCCGCCAGTGACTTTGCAAGTGTTGTTTTTCCGGTTCCTGGAACATCCTCTAGCAGCACATGACCCCCAGAAAAAAATGCGGCTAATAACCATTTGACACTTTGGTTGTTGCTGCGGATGACACTCTCAATATTTTCGCGCAGCTTATTAATGAGCGCGAGCTCTCGGCCTGGATAGATATCTGGTATGTCAGAAGACATCTTTGGTTCCTTTCGTTTCGAGTATTTTTACAAGCATCGTTCCATTGGTCAAACTGATCAAAAACAGAAGTATCACGCGGTGTTGCGGTAGGAAATGTCTCGAACAAGTTCGCCGCCCAGTGTCGACGGGGTGAAGGTTCTCAAGAATCCATCGAGTAGGTGATCAAAGGCAGTGCACCCGGGTTGATGAAAGTGATCTGCTTGCAGCCAGGTGGTGGAGAGATTCTCGAGCGGGGTGTTGTTCGGAATTTGATCGAATCCAAGTGGGAATGGTCATTGCGGATTGGACAATCAATCGCGTAATCGTGATATAAACGATGAGTTGGGCCTGACTGCAATAGGGAATCTTTGTTAATGAATGACGTTCAGGGTCCACGTACGAGAGAGTTAACTATGGACACATTCTATACAGACCATTGGCAAACCATTGAGCCGGAAAGGCTGGACCGCTATGAGCAGCTGTTCCAGTTTCGACCGGAACAGGAACCCTTTGTTGACGCGCTGGCACTTACTGGCAAAACCAGCGTGCTGGATTTTGGTTGTGGCCCTGGCTTTATGGCGGAAGAAATCGCCAGCCGTACGACTGCCCAGGTTTTTGGTGTAGACCTGAATAAAGAGTTTATGTCCCGCGCAGAGTCCAGAAACACAAAGGAAAACCTTAAATTTTTTCATCTGGAGGGTGATGCCTTGCCTGATGAGATTAATGCTGTTGATCGTGTGTTCATTAAAAATGTGCTTGAGTATGTGCCTGATCTCGAGGGAACCGTCGCCAGGTTGCACTCCATTTTAAGCGATGGTGGCCGGATCGTCGTGATCGATAGTGATTGGGGTTTTGTCCTGGTAGAGCCGTGGGGAAAGGTTCGAGCCGATCGTTTTTTCGAAGCGGCCGCAGCCGCTTTCAGGGAACCACACATTGGGCGTAAGTTGCCCGGTCTTCTGGCCCGCGCTGGATTTGAAGATATAAAGGTCAAGATGATTGCCGGGGTTGACCTCAAGGGTAGGGGAGTCTCTGTGTTACAGAACATGGTTTCGTATATTCGAGAGTTTGGGACCATGAGTGAAACCGAGCTGCAGGCGCATATGAGTGAGTTGGAAGCAGCACAGGCGAATGGCAGCTTTATGTTTATTCTGCCGCAATTTTTGGTCACCGCCACTAAAGGCGACCCCGATGAGTAGTTTGCCGGCGAAAAGTTTTGCGATGGTGCAAACCGGTGATCGGTCTCTTGAACCCAGGGATATTCCCATTCCGGATATCGATGAAGACTCTGCTCTACTGGAGCTTGAAGCCTGTGGTATTTGTGGCAGTGACTATGAACAGTTCGAGGGGGTTCTACGAACACCAACGCCGGTTATTCCTGGACACGAACCCCTGGGCAGGATCGCAAAGATAGGTGATCGGGCGGCAATCCGATGGGGCGTTGAAGAGGGTGATCGGGTAGCGGTAGAGACCATGCTCTCCTGCCGTCACTGCCCGACCTGTTTGGATGGTCGGTATCACCTGTGTGATGATCGAAAGATCTATTCGTACATACCGCTCACTGAATCGCCTGGGTTGTGGGGTGGTTATTCGCAATTCATGTTCCTGCATGGCAACAGTATTGTTCATAAAGTTGATCCGGACATTGCCGCGAACATTGCTGTCATTTTTAATCCGCTGGGTGCTGGCTTCCGCTGGGCGGTGGAGATGCCTAACGCAAGGCCCGGAGATACGGTTGTAGTGATGGGTCCGGGGCAGAGAGGTCTTGCCAGTGTTATCGCATTACGCTGCGTGGGGGTGACGAATATTATTGTGACCGGTCTTGCCGCTGATGCTGAAAAGCTGGCGCTGGCCCGATTCTATGGAGCGGCACACACGATTGATGTGGATAATGAAAATGTCGTTCATCGTGTAAAGGGTCTCACCAATGGGAAGGGGGCGGACATCGTTGTCGATGTTTCTTCCTATGCAACCAAGCCGGTTGCCGATGCCCTGCAATTGGTAAAGGTTGGCGGACAGATTGTCCTGGCAGGGGTTAAGGGTTTTAAGGCAGTGGATAATTTTGTCTCTGACCTTGTGGTCATGAAGGAAGTGACAATCAGAGGTGCCATCGGCGTGACTTCCTCTGGTTATAAACAGGCCATCAAAGTGATTGAATCAGGGGAAATAGATTTTTCGCCTATGCATACTCATGATTTTGACCTTAAAGATGCAGAACTTGCCATCAAAACACTTGCCAGGGAAGTACAAGGGGATGAATCAATTCATAGTTGCCTTATCCCGCCTAAATAAGGAGAAGATGTGACCAGAACCAAACCAGAGTTTGAATTCAACGAGAAAATTGCTGCAAGCTTTATGCGCCCCAAGGCAAGCCTGGGAGGGTTGCATGAGTATCTTGGAATAAAAATTGTTGAGGTGGGGCCGGGGACTATGCACGGCCAACTCGAAGTGAGGGACGAGTTTCTTACCTATATTGGCAATATGCATGGTGGTGTGCTGTCCGCCTTCAGTGACCATATGCTGGGCTCTGTTTGCTATCCGGTGATGAAAAAAGGCCAGTGGGCTGCAACTACTGAATTCAAGATCAACCTGACTGCGCCGGTATCGAAAGGTGTGGTGGATGCGTATGCTGAAATCATCAACCTGTCCCGAACCATGGCGGTGGTCCAGATTGAACTTGTCAATGAAGGACGCCTTGCTGCGATAGCCCAGGGAACTGTGACGATAAGGGATCCTCGCTGAAGGACCCTGGTCTAAGAGTGTCAGAGGTCGTCGAGGTGGCAGCAGACTTGGTGGTCTGCAATGGTGCGCAGTAGCGGGGCCTCTATTTTGCATCGTTCCATCACTCTTGGGCATCTTGGGTGAAATCGACATCCTGTGGGTGGATTGATCGGTGAGGGTACGTCCCCGGTAATGATTTCACGTTTCACCCTTAGGTGTGGGTCCGGCACCGGAATAGCGGAGATTAGCGACTTGGTATAAGGATGCCGCGGCTCGTGGTAAATGGATTCGCCGGTACTTTCCTCGACGATATTACCCAGGTACATGATCGCGATCCGATCAGAGATGTGTTTTACGACCGCGAGATCGTGAGCGATAAACAGGTAGGCAAGGTTGAACTCCTTCTGCAGGTCTACCAGCAGGTTCAGGATCTGGCTTTGGATGGAAACATCCAGTGCTGATACCGGTTCATCGCAAACTACAAGTTTTGGATTGAGTGCTATCGATCGTGCGATGCCGATGCGTTGTCTTTGACCCCCGGAAAATTCGAAGGGGTATCTCGTCACCGAACGAGCTGGCAGGCCCACGATATCCAATAGTTCCCTCACGCGTTTCGCGCGACTGGCCCTGTCGCCAATTTTTTGAACGATGTAAGGCTCTTCCAGGATATCGCCAACCGTATGGCGAGAGTTCAGTGACTCCATTGGGTCCTGGAAAATCATCTGGATATTTTGCCGGTAGGGCATCAATGCTTTGCCCTTGAGTTTGGTAATGTCGGTTCCTTCAAACTCGATGGAACCAGAAGTAGGCTCGTACAGTCGGGCGATACATCTGCCAAGGGTTGATTTTCCGCAGCCGGATTCACCGACCAGACCGAGAGTTTCGCCGGGCTGTATTTCAAAGGAGATACCGTCGACTGCCTTATTGAATTTGTTGGCGCGAAGAAGGATGCCTTCCTTCACGGGAAAGTGCATTTTCAGGTTGTCGACTTTCAGTATTGGAGGCTGCTTTAGAGACATGTTTAAATTTCCTGCCAGCGCAGGCAGCTGACCTGGTGTTGGTCTTTTACAGCCTGAAGGTCGGGTGCCTTGCTGATGCACTGCTCATGACTGAAGGTGCAACGATTTTCAAAACGACAGCCCGCTGGTAAATCCAAAAGTCCTGGCACCATGCCGTCAATAGCACTCAGGGTTGATTTGGGTTCTGTGTTGAGTGTCGGGATCGATTTAAGCAAGCCGCGAGTGTAGGGGTGTGCTGCACGATCAAAGATATCGAACACGCTTCCTCTCTCCGCGACTTTACCTGCATACATGACCACGACTTCATCGCAGGTTTCCGCGATCACCCCAAGGTCATGGGTAATCAATATAACCGACATGCCCATGTCAGCCTGAAGTTCCTTGATCAGTTCCAGGATCTGCGCCTGGATAGTAACGTCCAGGGCGGTTGTAGGTTCATCCGCGATAAGGAAGTCAGGTTTGCAGGCAAGCGCCATTGCGATAACAACACGCTGCCGCATGCCGCCAGAGAGTTGGTGTGGGTATTCGGTCATTCTGACGTCAGGGGAGGGTATGCCAACCCGGTCGAGTAGTCCGACGGCCTCTCGGATTGCCGCGTCGGGCGTAATGTCTTTATGAATCAGTAGAGCTTCGGTCAGCTGGCGGCCAACCGTATGCACAGGGTTCAATGCGGTCATTGGCTCCTGGAACACCATGCCAATTCTAGCGCCACGGATCTTTTCCATTTCGGGAATAGGCATCCGGGTCAGGTCTGCGCCATCGAGTTCAACGCTGCCGGAAACAATCTGCCCCATGGGTTGTGGCAGCAATCGCATAATGGAGAGGGCCGTAACACTTTTTCCACAACCGGATTCACCAACGATCCCAAGCGTTTTACCCGCTTGCGCGGTGAATGAGACATCATCGACTGCCCTTACCCGACCTTCGTCGGTGTCGAATTCGGTGATGAGGTTGTTGATGGAAAGTACGGCCATCAGGGCGTTGAGAACTGGTCGTAGAAGTTAATCTCTGGCTGAAACTGTTGGCCGGACTTCTTCGCAGCCTGGGTTTCTTCTTTGATTTCAGTATCAATCCAGTGAACAAAGAGCTCGTTATAACTCCGTGTGTGTTTGTAATTGAACCCTTCCGGGTACCTGATCCATCGCCAGTGTCCGATTCGGTACCCGGGTTGAGTGAAGCCGGGGACGAAAGACGCATGTTCATGATGAATTTCTGTCATACGATGAGAAAGGTCGATCATTTCCTGCTTATCACCTGAAACTCGGTACTGATCAATCATGCTGTCCATTTCCGGCAGGGCGAGAACCTCCAGGTTGTTTGTCTGGGTTTTAACCTTTCGTTCCGGGTTGATTGATCCGTCGTCCAGGTAAGGTATATCGTAAGCGTTGTCAGAGTGATAGGTTTCCCAGAAGCGGGGATACATTTCCAGGGAGACAGAGAACGCCACGAAATGAACGTCGTGCTTTTTCTCCTGTACTTTCTTAAAGCCGGCCGTGGAGTCCAAAACTTCCAGCCTTAGTTCAAGCCCTGCTTTGAGCGCCTCTTCCTTCAGGATGGTCAGGATATCCTTGTATTGTTCGTACCCGGTGGAGAAAGTGAAAGACAGTCGCTGGCCCGCTTCATTTTGCAGGATGCCATCAGAGCCACGCTTCACGAAACCGGCTCTGGCGAAGGCTTCCTGCGCTTTGTTGATATCGAACTCTCTTGGCTGAAGGGTTGGATGGGTAAACTCTCCGTAGCCATCTGAAGATGTCCTCATGCGCGCGTAGTCACCGCGGAAAAATTTCTCCAGCACCAGGTCCCAGTTGGATGCGTGTTGGACGCCGACCCGAATGTCCCTGTTGCTCAGCAGTTCCTTTGAGGTATTGATCCACATACCAAATGTGGGTCTTGGATGCTGGTTAAAGAACATCGATTTTTGAATATAGCCTGCCGCGACATCCTGATCATCGTCGGGAAGTTTTTCGTACCAATACTCGGCGAGACTCAGACTAAACTGGTCAATGTCGCCACGTTTGAATGCTTCGAAGTGCTTGGAAGTGTCGCGAATAACGGCCAGGTGGATTTTGTCCATGTTGAATCGGTAGCGCCAATGCTTCTTGTCTTTTGCCCACCAGTCCTTGTCGCGAGTAAAGGTGACCGACCTGCCTTTCTTGAGGTTTTTATCGTCTAACAGGTAAGGGGCGGTGGTTGTCTGGAACCTCCACTGGTAACGCTCAACATAGTCCTCGCCGAGTTCTTTAAAAAAATGTGCAGCCATGGGGCGAAGTTCCAGCACACGGGAGTCCATGTCGGGTTTGGTTTCGGGTACTGATATAGAGAATGTCAGGTCGTCGTATTTTGTAATGTTGGTGTACTGGGTGCTGTACCAGTTGTTGTACCAGGGCGCGACGATATAGCTGGACTGGTTAATGAAGAACATGAAGAAGAAGTCATCGCTAGTGATCGGCACGCCATCTGACCATGTAGCCTTCGGGTCAATTTTCACATAAACGGTTTGATTTTCCTTGTCGACTGACCATGACTCTGCCAGGCCTGGGAAATACTCGAATTCATTGGGATGTCTGTGAGCAATGGACATCGATACAGCATCCAGAAGGTAGACTCGAAATGAGCCGTTTGAATCCGGGCCCAGCGTACGCAGGGTTCTGGGAAAATCCTGTAAGCGCACGTATTCCGTGCCGCCTTTTATTGCCGAGGGCGAACCCACTTCCGGAAGATGGCTACCATTTTCCCAGGTCAGCCCTCCAGGAAGATCTGCCGGAGTTTTAAATGAGAAAAAATCCGGGCGCTCCGCGTAGTAAGCCTTCACCTCTGCTGTGTTATCAACAACTTCGAAATCAGATTGTTGTGCGTCATCTGAGGATCCGCCACAGGCGGAAAGGACGAGCAGTGCGAGGAGTGTTGAAATAGTTTGGAAGAGTCTCATAACAAATCTCATTCTTATATAGTTAGTGCGGCTGTGACCGTAAAAGTTAACGATAGATGGTGAACTTTTTCGGGTCGAAAGACTCCCGAACAGCTTCACCGATGAATGTGACCACGGTCAATAAAATAACCAGGGTTCCAAAAGCGGACATGACGATCCATGGTGCAGTTCTGAGTGTTGCGGTCCCCTGCTTCAGAAGTTCGCCCAGGCTTGGGGTGGGTGGTGGTAAACCAAATCCAAGGAAATCCAGCGCTGTGATAGCTGTAATCGCTGAAACCACAGTGAATGGCATGAATGTCACTAGTGTCGATAGGACGTTTGGCAGGATATGGCGGAAGATAATCCTCGTATTTGAGGCACCTATTACCCGGGCGGCGGCGATGTAGTCCCTGGACTTCTCTTTGTAGGTTTCGGTTCTCATGTAATACGTCATGCTGGTCCACGAGAAAAGCACCATGACCGTCAGCAGTATCCCGATCCTTGTTGGTATGGTGAAAGTCTGGGGTATGACGCTGAATACAATGATGATCATGTACAGGAAAGGAATGTTCGACCAGATCTCGATGAATCGTTGGAAAACCAGGTCGAAGACTCCTCCGAAGTAACCCATGGCGCAGCCGATGGTGATACCTATGGCATAAACCGCGAGCATAAACGCGATTGAAAACCAGAGTGCGATCCGGGTTCCATAAAAGAGTCGGGCCAGGATGTCTCTGCTGGTGGTGTCGGTCCCGAGAATATGCCTGTCGTTCATAGAGGGTGGCATTGGCTTAAAGACACCGCCCGGTGCGTGGTTTTCCAGCGGGTTGTAGGGGATAGGAGGCATCAGGACCCAGTTATCGCCGCCTTGCAGGTCAAACCTTTCTTTGAGATCCCGGTAGTTAACCTCGTAGTCGTAGTCCATGCCGAAATCTGTTCCCGCATGAAAGCCGGAATAGGTTGGGAAGTAGAGGGTGTCGTCGTAATTCACCATCAGGGCACGACTGTTTACCAGGAGCTCACCAAATGACACCAGGACAAGCACGCCGACAAGGAAGAGAAAGCTGTAATAGCCGCGCTTAATTTCACGGAAGCGGCGAAGTCTCTTTAAGGTCTGGGGATTCAGCTTCAACATCGTCTATTGGAATCTAATCCTTGGATCGACCAGTGCGACCAGGACGTCTGAAATGATATTGCCAATGAGCAGGAGAAAACTTGCCAGCAGAACAACGCCCATCACCACGGGATAGTCGCGATCGAGAATGGCAGTCAGGCCGAGCAGACCGAAACCATCGATGTCAAAAATGGTCTCGATGAGAAAGGACCCTGACACCAGTAAGACAATGTTTTGCCCGAAGGTGGTTGCGATCGGAATCATGGAGTTACGCATTGCGTGCCGGGTTACTGCTTGCCGGAAAGAGACGCCTTTAGCGATAGCTGTCCGAATGTAGTCTGATGCGAGGTTATCCATCAAGTGGTTTTTCAGTAACAGGGTGACCAGTGCAAAGCTGCCAATCAGGTAACAGATGAGCGGCAGTACCGAATGGTTGATCAGGTCCATCGTCTTGCCGATGGTATCTTTCTCTTCAAAGGAGAGACTGACGAAGCCTCCCATGGGAAACCATTCCAGCCTGACGGAAAAATATAGTAGTAACAGTGATCCAAGTGCATAGCCGGGGATTGCGTAGCCAACAAAAATGAGGATCGACGTGACGTTATCCACCACTGTTTTGTGCTTGATGGCTTTCAGGACACCGAGCGGAATACAGACAATATAGGTAATCACCAGTGTGACCAGCCCGTAGTACAGCGACACCGGGAATCTGTCCCGGATCACATCCCAGACCGGTTCGTTGTATCGGTAGGAGCTTCCCAGGTCTCCCTGGACAACTTTGCCAAGCCAGTCGACATAGCTTTCCAGTACGGGTTTATCGAAACCGTAGTACTCCTGGAGTTTTTTTAGTTGTGCTTCAGAAAGCGCCATGTCGGCACCTGCCATCTGCGAAGTAGCGCCAGAATTATTGAACTGCTGGGATTCCATGATGGCTCGTTCCAGCGGACCACCAGGGACGAGTCGGGTGATGGCGAATACAATGATGGTGACACCGAGCAATGTCGGCGGAATGAGCAGAAATCGTCTGATGAAATAGTTGCGCATTTATAGAGTATCTGGGTCCAGAGGCTTTTGGCCCCTTCTCCGCAATACAGCAGGGTAAGCCGTTTGCGGGCCATTAGGCAACTCGGCATCCTGCCACAAACCGGGTCTGCTTGAAAGTTCTAATAGATTTCTGTTCGTGATGATCCTCATTAGGTGGTAATCGGGATTGCGCTTGAACAGGGTCATGAGCATCAAAGTGCAATGCAGTTTTTTTTAGTTCGTCAGGCAATCGTAAAAGGTATCGATCAATTTTCGGTATCTAACGGTCCCGGAGTGATGTAGTTGGTTGGTCACATAAGCAAAGGCGACGTTGTTGTCCGGGTCCGCAAAGGCGGTTGATCCACCTGTGCCAGCGTGCCCGAATGCCATTTTGGAGGGTCCGTAGTAACAGGGTTCGCAGTTAAGTATAAAGCCCCTTGACCTTCGAAGGAGTTGATCCAGGCAAAGATCAGTTTCACCATTGGTCTCTTCCTTTACAGCAAGTTGCAGGGATTCCCAGGAAAACAGTTTTCCGGCGATTGCTGCCTGATAACAGCGTGCAATGCCCAGGCTTGAGCCGTGTCCATTGGTTGCGGGAATTTCCGCATTTCTCCAATCTGCTGAACTCACAACGCGGTACGGTGGCAGCGCAGGGTCATTTTTTGGCAAGGTGTTTACCCCCCGTGCGGGCGTTTTTGTGACAGGTGGCCTTGCGTGATTAGGGCCGATCACTTCTGCACACCGTTCCTGCTCGGGACCGGTTAGGCCGATATGGAAATCAGCCTCCAGTTGATTGGTTATCCGACTTCGAAGGTAGTCACCGGTAGTTTTTCCTGTTGTCTGACGAACCAGTTCGCCGGCGATGTATCCCCAGGTGATTGAGTGGTAACCGAAGGCGGTTCCCGGCTCCCAGGCCGGTGCCTGGCTTGCGACATTAAACGCCGCTTTTTGCCAGTTATAAAGGTCTTCTGGTTCCATGGCTGGATGGAATGTGTACACGCCTGCCTGGTGTGACAATGCTTGCGCCACTGTAATACCAAATTTTCGCTCGGCCCCAAACTGTCGCCAGTAGTCTGCAACAGGTTTGTCGTAGTCGAGTTTTCCTTCATCATTGAGGCACGTGAGGGCCAGCGAGACAATGCCCTTGGTAATCGAATATGTGTTGACCAGGGTGTCTCGTTGCCAGGGGATAGTCCGGTCCCGGTTGGTGTGGCCACCCCAAAGGTCAACCACCAGTTCATCCCCAAGAAAAACGGATAAACCAGCACCAACTTCGATCTCGTTCCAAAGCGACGCGAATGCTTCCCTGACAGGCTCGAATCCGGGTTGGATAGTTCCTTCGATGAAGGTTTCTTTAATCAAGTATCGGGGTTCGGTAAAAACAGGAGAGTGATATTATCATCGTTATTCAGAAATCGGATAAATACAGGAAACCACTATGCCAAGATTAAGAGAAGTTAGCCGCGCTGACGCGGACCCGTCGGTATTGCCTTTGTATGATGCTCTATTTGGGGCGGACACGGACCCGGTCGAACATCCCGGTACCGCCACTGGTACCCCGGGTAACTGGTGGACAGTGTTTGCTCTGGTTCCGGATTGTTTTAATCATGCGGTTGCCGGATTCCAGTTCTACCGATCAAAGAACCGGAAAATAGAAACCAAACTGCGGGAGTTGGGCCAGGCAAGGGCAGGGTTTGCGAGGGGTAGCCAGTTTGTCTTCTCCCAGCATTGTAAGGCCCTTCGGGGAGTCGGGTTCAGTGAAGAGCAGATTGAGTCGATACCGGGCTGGGGCAGCAGTTCGTGTTTCGATGAGATTGAAAGAGCGGTTCTTTCTTATACAGATGATCTGGTGCTTGCCGGAGGCAGAGTTCCCGACAGTACCTTCGATGTGTTGAAAAAACATCTGTCAGATGAAGAGATTCTGGAGCTGACCTATACGACTTGCACATACGAGCTTCACGCGACGATGTGTCGTGCACTGCGCCTCGAATACGATGACGTCGATGAGCGGATCAAAGAAGTACCCATTCCCAATGATGAAGAGCGAAATATCGACTTCATGGGAGCGGTTGATCAGAAGAACAAATAGTCGGTCCCCTCGTGGGCAGACCGATATCGCGGAAGTTGATCGGATCTGCCTCTCGTGATCTTTTGGCATCTGACCAGGTCTGTTTGAACCATTCGGAAACGGGTGGCTGGCCGCATTGTTCCGCCAGCAAGTTGTAGTATTCAAACTGCTCGTCGCCCAGGCGGTGATAATGGCGTTTGTTTATGCCCGTGAGTTGAAAATGCTCAGATCTTTCCCTGACTTTTGCTGCGCGGGTGCGGAGGTCATGCAAGGTGAATTCCGATACCAGTTGTTTGACGAACCATTTTGCCTGCATTTCAAACATTGGGAATGGAATGATCTGGTAAGGCAGGCCGATAAAACCAAGCGTGTTGTCTGTCGGCGGAATGATATCCTGGTAAAGAGGGTTCACCCAGTTATCATCAACGCTAACAATCTCACCACTAATGAACGGGAAGCCGTAGTGATATCCGGTACAGTACATAAAGGTATCGATGTCGAGTTCTGCGGTACCCACGATCAATTTTCCGGTTTCTGTAAACCCGGAGGGTGAGGGATATGCCGTTCTGGTTGCTCCAAACGACGTGGGTTCGGTAAACGCGCTACCGCACCAGTAGGTGCTGTCAGCCACCTTATCGATCTCTCCTGACAGGTCAAAACCTGAAGCAGAAGTCCCCCAGAGTGCAACTCGCTTACCGACCATGGCGTTCGGGGCGCGATAGTTGTGAGAGTGGAGCAGGTGGCCCTGAAAATGCTCGATACCCGGTAATGTCGGTATGCGTGGTCGGGCGTAGTGACCGTTGCAGATAGTCACTGCGTCGAATGGTTCATCTAATCCGCCGCTGTGGACTGTCCAGCCTTCGGCGGATTTCTCGATTCTGTGCACTTCCGCGGATAGCCTGATATGGGGAGCTAAGGCATAGTGGTCAGAGAAATTTTTAAGGTATTCGAGAACCTTCGTATGGTGTGGGAACCTGGGCCACATATCATTGCCGCCACCTTTTGAATCAAAGGTGTAATCCAGGAATGCCATCAGGTCCCGAGGGATGTTGGTGCGCAGGGAATCATAGAGAGAGCAACGGATCGCTTGTCCAGGAGATTGCCCGAGCGGGTCATCTTCCACCCGCTCATCATATACCCAGACTCCGCCAATCTGATCAGCAGCTTCGAACACCACGACTTCGCATCCATGGCGGATAACTTCACGAGCCGACACCAGTCCGGCTGGACCGGCGCCAATGACGGCGACTTTCATTTAGGCCTGCTTGCAAGGAGTAAGGAGCAAGTGTGTAATAATAGCGGTTCTTCAGCCATGATTGATTTAATGTTTACCGTTCGCCTAGAGCGTGTCCGAACCCTTAGTGAATCGACTAAAGATTTCAGGTTCGTCTGCGCGGCCAATACTTCCCTTGACTATAAACCAGGTCAATTCTACCGGTTTGTTTTCGCCGATGAACATGGAGAATTCGAGCGAAGTTACAGTCTGTGCAATTTTGATGAACTCTATGGTCAACACATGGACCTGGTGATATCGGAGGTCGGCAATGGCCGTGCCACGAATCTTCTGTTTAATTGCCAGGAAGGGCTTGAGGCTAACGTCACAGGGCCGTTTGGTCGCCTTACGTTGCCAGAAGAAGTGCCGGGTCGATTAGTCATGGTCGCAACCAGTGTTGGGCTTGCTCCCTATATGCCGATCCTGAAAGAACTGGAGACGGGTGGTTTTCCAGAGGTGGTGCTATTGCTTGGTGTTAGAGATCGATCGGAATTCATCTACGGTGATGTCCTAAAAGATTATGCTGAACAGCACGATTATTTTGAGCTGCGGCTCTGCCTGTCTCGGGAAAAGGCAACAGCGGGGTATGAGCATGATGGCTATGTAAACACTCAAATTGAGCGCCTTGGTGTAAACCCCGACTCGGATCATTTCCTGCTTTGTGGTAATCCAGAGATGATTGATGACGCCTGGGGTTACCTCAAGGAAAGCGGCTTCAAAGCAAAGAATGTCGTTAGAGAGAAGTATGTTTTCGCGCGCGAATCTCGATCATCAGCAAAAGCACTGACTGCAGAACAGAAGCAATTGATTGCTGCCAAGTTAAAAAAGTACGGAAAGTGATTGCTGGGCTATTCTGAGCGTGCGCTCGTTCTTTGGATTTCATCCCGGTGCAGCAGGCGATGGTCGAAGGTGTACTGGTAGGGGTGTACCGGTAGAGGTGTGCTGGTATAGATGTGCTGGTATAGGTGTCGGTCATGCTGTCGCTGGATTATTGTGCCGCCCGGGCACAAGGGTAGTTTAAACACGAAGGCGGTCTTCATATGACAATTAAAGTTGGAATAAACGGTTTTGGCCGCATGGGTCGACTCACCCTGCGCGCAGCTTTTGACTGGGACGGGATTGAGTTTATCCATGTCAATGATCCTGCGGGGGATGCGGAAACATTTGCCCACCTTCTTACCTTTGATTCAGTTCATGGTCGTTGGCACCACAACGCGGATGCCGAGAGCGGCGGCGACAGCATCGTCATTGATGGCCGCAAGATTGGCTTTACCAGAAACGAAACCATTAGTGAGACTAACTGGTCTGGTTGCGACATCGTCATTGAAGCTTCAGGAAAAATGAAAACCAAAGCCGTACTGCAGTCTTATCTGGATCAGGGTGTTCAGCGAGTAGTGGTCACGGCGCCAGTGAAAGAAGAGGGAGTGCTGAATATTGTTATGGGAGTGAATCAGCAGCTCTATGATCCTTCTATTCACCCTATTGTGACGGCTGCGTCCTGCACCACAAATTGCCTTGGGCCCGTTGTCAAGGTGCTGCACGAGAACCTCGGCATTGTGCATGGCAGTATGACGACGATTCACAGTGTCACCAATACCCAGACTATTCTGGATGCGGCGCATAAAGACCTGCGCCGGGCGCGCGCCAGTGGGATGAGCCTGATACCTACCACCACTGGATCAGCCACTGCGATTACTCACCTGTTCCCTGAGCTGGAGGGCAAGTTAAACGGTCACGCCATACGCGTTCCTTTAGCCAATGCGTCATTGACTGATTGTGTGTTCGAGGTGAAGCATGCGACAACCGAGCAAGCGGTAAACGAGCTTTACAAATTGGCGGCAGACAATGAATTGAAGGGGATTCTTGGTTATGAGGAGCGGCCACTCGTATCCATTGATTACAGGACTGATCCGCGCTCCAGTATTATTGATGCATTGTCTACGATGGTGATTAATGCCACGCAGGTAAAATTGTATGTTTGGTATGACAATGAATGGGGTTACGCCAATCGTACCGCTGAGCTGATGCGGATGGTGGGGCAGTCTGCCTCATGAAAACAATGTCGTGAAGAATCAATGAGCCTTTTTTTATGAGGGCGGTTTCAGGGTTATCTGCTGATGTCAGGCAGTACCTGGTGATCACCGGTAACTACTGGGCATTCACGTTGACCGATGGTGCCCTGCGCATGTTGGTGGTGTTGCACTTCCATACACTAGGCTACTCCCCTCTTGAGGTTGCCTTGTTGTTTGTGTTTTACGAGCTTTTTGGTGTGGTGACCAGTCTTGTCGGTGGCTGGCTGGGGGCACGAATCGGTCTGAACCGCACCATGAATATTGGGCTGGGTCTGCAAGTGTTTGCGCTAGGTATGCTGCTAGTGCCGAGCACCATGTTGACCGTTGCTTGGGTGATGGGTGCGCAGGCAATGTCCGGCATCGCCAAAGACCTTAATAAAATGAGTGCGAAAAGCGCAATCAAGCTGCTGGTTCCGGACAAAGAACAGTTAACGCTCTACCGGTGGGTCGCGTTGCTGACGGGTTCCAAGAACGCACTGAAGGGAGGTGGTTTCTTCTTAGGGGGTGTTCTACTGACGTGGTTAGGTTTCTATCATGCCGTTCTAGTGATGGCACTCTTTTTAGCGTTGGTTTGGCTGGCCAGTCTTGTGAGCTTAAGAAAAGAGCTGGGTAAGGCAAAAAGCAAACCGAAATTTTCTGAGATGTTTTCAAAAAGCAAAGCCATCAATACCCTTTCGTTGGCGCGGTTGTTTTTGTTCGGTGCAAGAGATGTATGGTTCGTGATTGCGCTACCCGTGTACCTGGCTACCAATCTTGGTTGGGATTATTGGTTCGTTGGTGGTTTTCTGGCTAGCTGGGTGATTGGCTACGGCATAGTGCAAGCGTTTGCTCCGCGCCTAACAGGGATAGTCGAGGGAAAGCTGCCGGATGGGAAAAGTGCTTTCATTTGGGCCGCTGTGCTTTCTGTTATACCGGCGTTGATTGCATTGTCGATGACAGCGGACATGGTGCCTGCGCTGGTGCTGCCGATCGGGCTTCTTGTTTTCGGCGCCTTGTTTGCCGTGAATTCGTCCCTGCACAGTTACCTGATTGTGAGTTATGCAGACAAAGATGGGGTGTCGATGGATGTGGGTTTCTATTATATGGCGAACGCCATGGGTAGACTGATTGGTACCGTTTTATCCGGCGGGGTATTCCAGGTTTATGGAATGGTCGCCTGTTTATGGGTGTCGGCGCTGTTCGTCACTCTGGCAGCCTTGCTCTCACTGGCTTTGCCGGCACAGGCTGCTCCAACACAAGCTTTTCTAAAATAGGGGTTATCGGCACATAGATCACACCAAGTGCAGGTTCACCAATTCCACAGGCTACCGTGTTGTGCTTAGGTATTTTGTCAGAAACACGGGTGGTGACCTGGCCGATATTCCTGATTGTGCTTCAGGGTCTAACGATGGGTCGCATTGGATTCATTGACGATCACTTTAGCCAAATCGCATCGCGTCTGGTATTTTTAATCTGCTTGCCGATACTACTATTTACCGCTACTAGCCAGATCAACCTGGCCATGACGACTACGTTGGTCTGTGTTTTATTCTGCAAAATTGTCTGCATTCGGCCGAAAGTCGCCCGAGGGTTCAACCGAGTAATTACTTAGTCGCCGGGAGAAAAACACCAATGCCAGGGTTCATAGTCAATGCCCAGCGGATTGTCTTTAGGATAGCTGAGGTGGAAGTTGAACTCAGCGGCATTATCGCAGAGCCAGGCAAATGCCGGGTGGTTCTCAAACGCTGACTCAAGCGGCTTGCCGTCACCAGCATGAAGGTCCAGCGCGCGACCGGTGTGGTGCTCGCTGTAACCGGGGATGGCGTTTACCAGGAGTATGTCGGCAATTAACCTGCCTTCTTCCAGTTTCCGGTGAATAAGCCCGCACTGGTATTCGATGGAGCGGTGCGCAGACACGAGATTTAGCTCCAAGCCATTAGATTTTGCGGCAGTTTTCATCTCACACCAGGCCTCAAAGGTTCGCAGCGTCATTTGTTGTGGCCGATCAAATAGATCCAGGCCGGCGTCAACGAGATCCGTACATTCCTCGCAGGGGGGCATCTGAGATGCTTCAATGAATTCTTCGGTGATGCCGAGTTCCTTTAGGACTTGGGCCAGATTAAAGCTCATTGGGTGACTACATCGACACTGAACGTTACATCCAGGCCGAGTGTTGCAAGGATGATGTACACCTGTACAAGGAAGAGAAACTTGAAGGCGGTAGTGCCATGAGATTGGCGGAGGGTAGCGCAGAAGGGGGCGTGGATTGGGGTTGCGTAATTGGAGCAAAACGCGACATTGGCCGATAATAGCAGTTCACTATCTGCTAATTGCTCCAATTCAACTGAGGCAACTGTTTCGGTTGGAACGGTTTCCTCAATTAGTTCTTCGTCTGTCATAGGGGAATTCTAGCACTCACCGCGTAAATGTATTGTTGCCCGTCAGCCGCATCATACCCGCGATAGGATTAAGGGCAGGAAAGTTTCATTTTTTAGTCACGAACGACGATACAGCCAGTCTTGTTGCGGGGGTTGGCCTTGTACCGGGAACAAAAGTCGCTCGCGGAAGACGCTGAACTGAAACTACCTGCCTGTACCCTCCACACGGCCTCGGGCCCGGATGTCCCTTCCCGGTAGACAGGATCCAACCCTTCGAGTAACAAATGACCGCTGGCGAAAGCCTGGTGCCAGAGCTGCTCGGCACCACTAATGCTGCTCATGGCGCCGAGTTGTATACGGTAGGTTTTGCCGTGGTTTACCTCATCGTTTGAAGATTGGAATCGAATGTCGTTGGGCAATCGAAAATTCCAGCTTCGTGACCATGCTATGGGTTCTGCAACCTTTGCTATTTCTGCCTCTCCGGTTAGCGTCGAGAGCTTATCTCTGGCGCCCGGGTGTCCTGAATTGACTGCCCTAGATAACCATTCTTTTGCGGCTTCCGTATCTTTGGTAACACCCACACCATCAATCAGCATAGTGCCAACGTTGTACTGGGACGACGGATGCCCTTGCAAAGCGGCCTCCAGGTACCAGTGGAAGGATTGCTCAAGGTCGACGGCAGTACTTTCACCGTACTTGTACATCATGGCTAGGATAGCCTGGGATCTGGCATCACCATTTCTGGCTAACTCAGTGAAAGCCTCGAAAGCTGTGCCGTAGTCTTTGTTACGATAGGCTTGAGATGCTGCTTCTATGTCGGCAATCGCGCGGAATGAGGAGGCAAGCAGGAGGATAATGGTCAAAATTCGCATGTTAGTCATCTTAACATGCTGACTTTTAGCCGTGTTAACGCCAGATCGAGGATCAATATTGTGAAGTTGAACCATTTTGGCGCATTATCGGACACATTCATCATAACGGGCTGTAAATAGGCAAATATGTCAATTGATGATCTCGAGACAAAGCGAGGCGGCGACGACGCTGAGCATTTGGAGCTGTTGAAACGGATAGCGGTGAAGGACAGGGTTGCCTTCGAGAAACTCTATAACCGAATGCACCCTCAGCTTACGAGGTATCTGAGTCGGATGTTGCGCAGGCCAGAACTGGTGGAAGAAGTCGTCTCTGACACTCTGTTCGTCGTCTGGGAGAAGGCCTCAGGGTTTGAGGGGCGGTCGAAAGTTTCCACATGGATTACCGGCATCGCTTACCTCAAGGGGATTAAAGCCCTCGATAAACTGAAGAAGATGCCGGAGCAAAATGCCGAGGAAATACATGAATACGATAATCTTGCAGACAGCCAGAATCTCATTAGCAAGATTGGATTGGACGAGTGGTTGGGCAACGGCCTGGACCGGATATCGGCTGACCAGCGCAGCGTTGTTGAGTTGACTTATTTTTCGGGGCATTCCTATCTGGAAATAGCTGAGATAATGAACTGCCCCGTAAATACCGTAAAGACGAGGATGTTTCACGCTCGCCGACGGTTAGCGAAATTGCTGCCGGTGCTTGAACATCATTCTGACAGCAACAAAGTGGATGAAATCATTCGAGAGAAAAGTACTGATCAAAAGATATTGCCTGAAAACGGTACAGGAAGAGAGTAGAGAATTGATCAAGCGTAAAGAACACGAACAGACAATGTTGTTTTTGCCCTGGTATGTTAACAATACATTAAGGGGGCGGGATGCTGACCTCGTACTGCGTCATCTGGCTCATTGTGAGGACTGCCAGGAAGAGCGTGATCGACTGTATGAGCTTCAGCAGATTGTCTGCGAACCCGATCTAATAACGCAGGATCGTAATAACTCTTTTCGAAAAGTCCTCGCTCGTATAGACGTGTCGGAAAGGAATAAAGTTAGTGTGCGAGAGGTCCCGGTTCGCTCCCACCGAATCCTGGGTTTTTCTGTCGGTTTGACGACGGCTGCACTCGCGGCCTCAGTACTGGCGCTAGTCATTGGCGGGACGCAGTTTCTGAGCCCGGGCCGGGTAGGTGACGAGTTTCAGACATTGAGTATTGAACCGCCGGTGCCCGTGAATTACGAGTCCGGTAAAGTTGAGCGTCTGGAGTTAGGGTTCAAAACACCGATTCCTGCGATGACGCTAAGGCAGGCGCTCATCGAAACAGGCTCAAACATCGTCAGTGGCCCTGATGAAAACGGTAGCTACATCGTGGAATTGGTGGTGCCTAACGAGACCAGTTCAGATGCTTTTCTGAATCAGCTTCAGCAAATAGATGGTGTTGAGTATGCAGATTTCACGAACCGGTAGTGCCGTATTTCTGCTTTTTATCATTGCGGGTTGTGCGTCAACGCCGCCATTGGACATCTACGCCAGTAATGTTGTGTTCACTGTTCCTTATGCACAATCAGGCAATCAACTTACCAGCGGCTTCACCCAAGACGCTTCAGTGGACGAACCGGCTGCTCAAAACCTTATCCAGGCGGTGCTCCGGTTTCATGGTCTAACAAAGGTCTCGCAGTTCACGATTCAGGCACTCAAAGTAGAAGCTGTGGTTGCGGAGTTTGGCCCCAGTCGAAACCTTGATGACGTGGTGTCTGCCCTGTCGGCAGACAACAGGGTCCAATCAGTACAATCCGTAAAACCCTATACGCTAATGTCCTACAACGATCCGTACTTTGTGCTGCAAAGTACGGTTAATGGGGATCAAATAGATAGTATCCACCAGATTTCTACAGGTAAGAACGTCGTGGTTGGGATTGTCGATACCGGCGTCGATCGATGGCACCCGGAGTTAATCGATAACATTGTGTACACCAAAAATCTGGTTGATTACGATCAGGATTCTTTCGACAGCGACGAGCATGGTACAGCGGTTGCCGGAGTGATTGCATCGGCTGCGAATAATGACCTGGGTATCGTTGGTGTTGCCCCTGACGTTCAACTGATGGTCTTCAAGGCTTGTCATCAGGAAAAGGCATCCCGGCGAACCTCATGCGATTCCTTGTCAATCATCAAGGCGCTGGCTGATGTGCTGGTCCAACAACCGGACATTCTGAACCTTAGCCTGTCGGGCCCGAGAGATGTCATCATTGCGCGGTTGCTTCGGGAGGTTTACCGGAATGGTATTGTCGTGTTAGGTGCTGTTGATGAATCCAGAGGGCTGGCAGAGTCGTTCCCGGCAAACATGGAGGAGGTCATCGCGGTTGGTACCGCTATCAATCTTGGAGGGGGATTCACTAATGTGTTGCTTGCACCGGGGACCGACATGTTAACAACGGCGCCAGGTGCTACTTACGGGTTTAAATCAGGTAGTTCGATGGCGACAGCGTACGTGTCGGGGATAGTAGCGTTGATGAAAGAGCGTAATCCTGCGCTATCCAATGCTGAGGTTTATGGAGACCTGCGTGCTTCAACCCGTTTTGATGAGAACGATCTGCCAGTCGTCGATATGTGCCTGGCAGTAAACACGACAATAGAATCTGCTCACGAATGTGAGCGGATTCCAAGCATGGCTGTGAGTGGTCAGGGTGTTACAAATAGCTTCCAGCCAGCGAACTAATAGTTTCGAAAAATTCCGCCTGGGTTTCTGCCAGTATTTCAGCAACCGGTTTTACCGACTCAATGCGACCTGCGACCTGACCCGACAATGGAATCGCTGCCTCCATGTCCCCACCGAAGTAAAGATCCAGTGCACTACCGAATTCAGACATGGCATTGGTCTCCGGGTCCCGCTCAAGTCTTGAAGTTCGCTCGGTTCGAAGCGCTCGAAGTGCCGGAGAGTGGAATTTGTTGAGAAACACCGTGCCGGTTTCTTTGGCATCGACTATCGCATTTTTCCAGTTATCGTGGACCGGGGACTCGGCTGCAGACACCATTCGGGTGCCCATCTGGATGCCTTCTGCACCGAGGGAAAATGCGGCTGCCATGGTTTTGCCGTCGATAAATCCACCTGCTGCGATAATGGGCACGTCTACTTTGGATCGAACCAGTGGCAAGAGAACCATGGAGGCTACGTCATTGGGGTTCTTGAATCCGCCGCCTTCGCCGCCTTCCACAATCAGGCCATCAACGCCTGCCGCCACAGCTTTTAGCGCGGCGGCCAGGGTTGGCACGACATGAAATACCATGAGGCCACCGGCTTTCAGGTCCGCTGTATACTTCATCGGGGATCCCGCGGAAGTTGTGACGAATTTGATTCCCTGGTCAATGACGAACTGAACGATATTGGGATCCCTGACAAACGCCTGGGCGATATTGACGCCAAACGGTTTGTCGGTCAGATCCCGCATTTTTTTGATCTCAACCTTGATCGCATCCAGTTCACCGGAAGAAGTCTCGATGATTCCCATGCCACCCGCATTGCTGACCGCGGAGGCAAGTTGCGAGCGTGCAATCCAGCCCATGGGAGCCTGAACGATGGGTAGTTCGACTCCTAGCATTTCTGTGACGCGATTTTTAAATTTCATAGTGTCTCTCAGGTACGTTCAAAGTGGCGGTAAGTATAGTTAATGTTCGAGGTGAAGGTTTTTTCCTCGACGAGGTTGAAATTATCCGGTACATCCGGGAACAGGACGTCGCCGTCGACCTTGGTATGAATAGTCGTTAGGTGGATTTCGTCGGCGATAACGAGGGCCTGTCGGTATAGTTCACCGCCACCGGCAATAAAGATAGGCTTATTGATTTCTGCGGCTCTAGCAATCGCCAGTTCCAGGCTGGTACTGGTTTCACATCCTGTTATGGCCAGGTCTGGATCTCGGCTTACCACAATAGTGGTTCTTCCTGGCAGTGGGCGGCCGATACTCTGGAAGGTTTTCCGACCCATAATCAATGTACCATTTATGGTGATCCGCTTGAAAAGCGCCTGCTCACCCTTAACTTTCCATGGGATCTCCAGGCCACGACCAATAACCTGGTTCTCTGCCTGTGCGGCGACTATTGCAACCTTCACATGTGTTCCACTGTCTGAATGCCCAGGAGACCGAGACCATGCTTCAGGGTCTTTGCGCTGAGATCACATAATCTCAACCTGGAATCTCGCATCTCATCATCAGCTTTCAGGACCGGGCAAGATTCATAAAATGTCATAAAGTGTTGGGACAGGTCGAACAGATAATTACACAGTACATTCGCCTGGTAGTCTTCAACAACACTTTCCACTGCCTCAGGGTACTGCAGTAACCGTGTGGCGAGCGCTATTTCCGCGGGTTCGGTGAGGTTGAATGGACCGGTAAGGTCGGCACTATTCAATCCGGCGCGGCGAAAAATGCTCATGATTCTGGTGTAAGCGTATTGAAGGTAAGGCGCGGTGTTCCCTTCGAATGACAACATGGTGTCCCAGTCAAAAATATAGTCGGTCGTTCTGTTTTTAGACAGCTCTGCATACTTAAGAGCGCCAATGCCTACGACCTTGGCGATATGATTACGCTCGTCTTTTGTCAGTTCAGGGTTTTTATCAGAGACCAGCTTTAGCGCTCTTTCGATAGCTTCTTCCCCGACATCAGCAAGCTTTACGGCTCCGCCGTCCCTGGTTTTGAAGGGTTTCCCTTCCTTGTTCAGGATAGTGCCGAAGGGAATATGGCTGAATACTTGATTTTCCTGGATGAACCCGGCTGCGCTTGCAATGGCATAGAGCTGGCTCAAGTGGAGTGATTGTCGTCCGTCAACGAAATAGAGTGCCTCATCGACGCGAAGTGTATGGCCACGGTATTCTGCCGCGGCAAGGTCTGTTGCCATGTAGGGATAGCCGCCATCGGATTTTTGTACAATTGCTGGAAGCGGTTTGTCATCCTTACCCGTAAATTCATCCATGAAGACGCATTTGGCGCCGTCTGAAATTTCCACAAGTCCCTTTGCTTCGAGCTTTTCGATGGTAGACGCAAGAACGTCGTTGTAGGCGCTTTCTGCACGAACATCATCTGCCGTCAGAGAAATGTCGAGCAGATCGTAGATAGCCTGACAGTGGCGAATAGACTCTTTGATGAAACGTTCCCATAAAGCCAGGCATTTTGCGTCGCCCGATTGCAATCGAACAACGAACTGCCTGGCGCGGGCTGCAAATTTTTCATCGGTTTTGAACAGTTCGCTGGCCTTCTGGTAGAAAACCTCCAGATCTTTTAGTTCAGTCGCCAGTGCCTCACCCGTTTGTTCAAGCTTGTCCATATAGGCCAGCAGACTGCCAAACTGGGCTCCCCAGTCACCGACGTGATTCGCCCTGATAACCTCGTGCCCCAAAAACTCGAGAATTCGCACATTGGCATCGCCGATAGCGGTAGAACGCAGATGACCGATGTGCATTTCCTTGGCGAGATTAGGAGATGAATAGTCGATCAGTATTTTTCGGGCAGTCTCCAGCGGTATTCCTAGCCGCGGGTCTGTTGCATTTTTGTTAAGCTCAGTCTGAATGAACGCAGGTGTCAGCGTGATGTTGATGAATCCGGGTCCGGCGATTTCATATTCAGCGACCCCCGTCAGTTCCTTTGAACCCTCCATCAAATCAAGAAGTAACTGAGCCAGTTCTCTGGGGTTGGACTTGCGTTTTTTTGCAGCGCCCATAACACCATTGGCCTGGTAGTGACCAAATGCTGGTTTGCTGGCCTGTTTAACAACAGCGGGTGCGTCTAATGCACCAAGGGCGCGTAGGCCGCTCTCGAACTCCCTATCAAGATACTTCTTTAGGTTCATCGACTGTATTAACTCTTTGTTAATTGCGTTATTGATCACGGGATGGGCCGCGAAGGTCGCACATGTTAGCCAAATTCAGGTGGCAGGTCTAACCAGCTGCCGGTGAGACCCGGCGGTGCCCGTAAGCTCATGTTCCAGGTGCTACCTGCGTCCTAACCGGTTTCCGCACCCTTATCACTTTTATTGTCCAGTGCTGTTCGAACCTTGGATCTGAGTAGATCAACGCCGAAGGGCTTTAGGACCACCGGCCTGCCGGTTTCTATGACTGATTTAGTGTATTGGCTGCTTTCGGGATAGCCGCTGGTGAAGATGATATTCACGTCTGGATACTGGCTTGAAATTTTTCCAGCTGCTTCAATTCCTCCCATTTGTGGCAGCACTACGTCCATGAGTACGAGGTCTATCGATTCAGCATTGTCGAGATAGGTTGCTACAGCCGTGGCGCCGTCCGATTCCTCGAGTACTTTATAGCCCGCGCCTGTGAGGATTAACCGGGCAAGGTTTCTGTCCTTTGGCCTGTTTTCAACTATCAGGATAGTTTCTGAGCATTCCGGGACATTCGCCGATGAACCGGCAGCGAGGGTTTTTCGCTTGGGTGATATTGCCGGTAACGAAACCCGGAAGGTCGTTCCAACGCCCAACGCCGAGTTAACGCTTATGGTTCCCTGATGATGCTCGACGATATTAGCGACCACTGACAGGCCGAGTCCAGTACCGCGGCCCTCAGGTTTGCTGGTGTATAGCGGTTCGAATATCCGCTGCTCAGTCTGTTGATCCATTCCTGTACCGGTATCACGGACTTCCAGTAAGAACTGTCCGGCAGCGTTGGTTTGGGATTCTTTGTTTCCGGGGATGTTGTTGGTGCTGATCTGTAACGTTCCGCCGTTTGGCATTGCGTCGCGAGCATTAATGACAAGGTTGATCAGAACCTGCTCGATTTGCGTGTGATCAGCCAACAGATAAACAGGTTTCTCATGGATAAGAACATCCACCTTGATGGAATCCGGCAATAGGCGGGAGATCACTGCCATAGAACCCTTTACAGTTTCGTTGGCATCTTTTATTTTGAAGCTGGTTTCCTGATGCCTGCTGAAATTGAGCAGGCGCTGGGTCATGTCTTTTCCTGTTTCCCCGGTTTTCCTGATTGCACCCAGCCTGTCGCTGAGCTCTTCGTTTGTGGATGATTTCGAGGCCAGGTCGGTTAGCCCCAGGATAGCGACCAGAAGATTATTAAAATCATGGGCGATCCCACTGGCAAACTGCCCGATAGAATTTGTTTTCTGTACAGACTGAATCTGCCTTTCAAGGGACTGCTTTTCTTTCTGGAACAGGACGCTGCTCGTCATGTCCCTGACAACATAAATTCTGTTGATAGATTTACCTAAAATTTCAGGAGAAGTAATAACCTGTAAGGGCAGCGCTGAACGGTCTCTCCGGATGCCGTAATGCGAATCTGCCAGCGACTGGGGCAGCAGGTCTGTGATGCACATGCCTATAAGCTCCGGGCTCTGGTAGCCAAAAATGGTATAGGCAGCCGGGTTGGCTGCAATGATTTGTTCATCCTGTCCCAGGGTGAATATGGCATCGAGGGACAGGTCGCTGATGGTCTGAAGGTTTTCTGTCTGCCAGTCGAGAGCGTCGACAAGTTTTTGTCGGTCTGTGATATCAGTCGCTATACAAATGGCCAGATGTTCTTCTTCAGATGAACTTCCTGCTTGGTGACCTGGGATTACCTGTACGACAAGTCGGGTGTTGTGTCCCAGTTTGTGTTTGGCCTCCAGCTCCATTGACGGTGTTCTTAAGGTTTTAAGGACTTCAGCCCCAGGTCGGCAGGATTGAAGAACTGAGTCAACCAGCTCTGCGAGGGCAGTCACCTGAAGAGGGCTCACGATGTTTTTGAGGGTTACCTCGTTTTCCTGGTAACCCAACTGTCGGGTTATGGAGCTAATGAATCTGGCATCTTCGCCGGGTTTCATCGTCCATACTATGTTCGGGAGTTGGTCACCGGCTAGTTCGTAGAAGCCTAACTTCTGGGTCAGTCTCTTCAGCGTAGATTCCATGTTTGAAAAAGACCTTTGGTGATCGTGGGTCAGATTTTCCAGTCGTTCCTGAATGCCTGCAAATTCTCGTGTAACCATTTTCGATGCCGTAAGCCACCGACCTAATCGTCGGAGGGCAGAGATGGGCAAACTGGTTTTGTGCATCGTCACAGAGTAGTGCGCCGACATGCCTGTAAACTTTATCGTTACCATGGATCGGGGGAGTCCAATGGTCGTTGTAAGGTCTTCTAATTGGCCGGCAAGAATGGTGTAGAAGGCTTTACTGGTAGTCAGGCCGTGTTTGGGTTCCAGCCAGATATCGATTTGGGTCTCAGATAATTGCCGTGCGGTGGTTACAATTGGGAAGTGACGCGCACAGTAACCGCCCGCACCATACAGGCTGAGGAATTGATCGAACGGCGTAAACATGATCCGTCCAATACTGGCGTGTACCTGCAACAGTGGGGAGTTCCAGGAATGCCTGCCAATCTCCCGGAGATCGTCTTCGTCGAAAAATTTCCCGGTCTGGGAAACCAGATCCAGAAAGATATCCCAGGGGATTGTTTGCGTTTGATCGGTGAGGTGCTCCAGCGGGTAAGGGCACCCACTTGTGATTCGTTGCAGATGGATTGATCTGCTTCTGCAAAGATCGAAGATCCAAACCAGGTGGGCGCAGGATATTGCTTCTATCGTGTCCGTCATGCTATCCGATTCCAGAGACAGTCCACCAGTATTTAAGAAGTTTCTGGATGCGTCAAGTCAGGCAGAAATGCGTTCTATGAGCTGTGTGTGAAACCCGGAAAAGGAGCCGTTGCTCATGATGACGACATGCAGGTTTGAGCGTCGTGTTGTGATTTCCTGGGCCACCGTCCTGACCAGTTCTTCAATGTCACTCGCCAGGCTCATATCCCCTTCGGAAAGCTTTTGCATATCCCATTTGACGCTGGCCGGTTGAAACCAGATGGTCTGGTCAGCGTGCCTGGCGCTGCTCGCCAGGGTTGATTCGTGAATACCGAGTTTCATGGTGTGAGATGCAGGTTCAATGATGGCAAGAATCCGTTCGCGACCTACCTTGTTCCTTAAGCCCGCTAGCGTGGTGTCTATTGCCGTTGGATGGTGAGCGAAATCGTCATAGATATGAAGGTCAGGTTTGGATTGGGTTAGTTCGCAATGGATCAGTTCCATTCTCCTTTTCACGCCAGCAAAACCTGAGAGTGCTTCGCAGGCAACCTCGGGCGAGACGCCTGCGTGCCGGGCTGCAGCAATTGCAGATAGCGCATTGCTGATATTGTGGTTACCGGTCATTGGCCATGAAACATCGCCTTTGGTTTGTCCTTCAAGAACAACTGAAAACTTTGAGCCGTCCTCGCTGTGCAGCACGGCGTGGAGTTGTTCTCCGCCGATAATAAGAGTTGATGTCCAGCATCCTTGCGCTATGACGTCTTGCAAGTTGGCATCATCCTCTGGATGTATGACCAGGCCTTCACTGGGAACTGATCTGAGTAGCAGGTGGAATTGTGCCTTGATGGCATCAAGGTCTTTAAAAATGTCCGCGTGGTCAAACTCGAGGTTGTTCATTACCAGTGTTCTTGGTCGGTAGTGCAGGAACTTGGATCGTCGGTCGAAGTAGGAAGTGTCGTATTCATCCGCTTCTATGACAAAGAAGGGGTCGGCGCCGAGCCTGGAAGATTGTTCGAAGTTTTGGGGGATACCGCCGATCAGGAAGCCCGGGTTTAACCCGGCGTACTCGAGTATCCAGCTAATCATAGAGGTTGTGGTTGTCTTGCCATGGGTTCCGGCGACGGCAATGACCCAGCGATCGGTCAGAAGGTATCTGCCCAACCATTCGGCACCTGAAGTGTAGGCAATGCCTCTATTCATTACCGTTTCCAGGGCGGGATTTCCCCTTGGCAGGTTGGCATTTCCGACGATAACGAGTTCTGTTCCTGCAGGGATGCATTCAGCCGTATAGCCGGTTGAGAGTTTTATCCCGGCATTCTCCAATTGGGTGCTCATGGGTGGGTATACGTTCTCGTCGGTTCCTGTGACCTGGTGTCCCAATTCCCTTGCCAGTAAAGCGATGCTCCCCATTAATGTGCCGCAAATACCTAGAATATGGATGTTCATGTTTATCTCGGGAAAAGGTTGAAGGCGATGATGACGCCGATGAACTCGATCAGGAATGCGATAACCGCTCCTTGAAAAACACTGACTTCAACTGACTTGTGATAGATATAACCGGCGATAGCCAGCCACCAGCCCAGGCAAACCCAGGTGGCCGAATCTGCGAACATCAAGATTGTGTTGTTGTCCGAGTTGAGAATGATGAAATTAAGGGGGAGCAGTATCAGCAGCATGATGGCGTTAGCGCCAAGAAGTGCTGACCAGGTAGCGTTAAACCGATAGCGATAACCTTTGAACTGCAGGAGCAGGAACGTCACACCAGTCTGAAGCGAGATACCAATGGCGATTGTTCCAGTGGCGGTTGATAGGGATTGATCCGGTCGGGTTACTGCTGCGACTCCAAGTGTGATGGCGAGGTAGGCCAAGAAGGTCGCGCCTGTCGAGAACCTGGATGATGGAAGTCCTTCAGGGCTTTGGCGTAGCAGGCATATCTGCCAGAAAAATTTCACTATCTGCAACATACTGGACCCTAATAACCGATGTTAATTGCCCTGACTTTTGGCATCAGGGTGCCGAGAAGCAAGGTGCTGAGGCACAGGATAATGCCGCTGGTGACCAACCCGGCTGAAATGCTGACGGTTTCAGCGATGTATCCAATAGGAAGTACACCAAGAGGCATCAGCCCATGTGACATCATGTCGATACTCATTATCCTGCCTCGCATGTGTTGTTCAACTTGTAGTTGAACCAGTGATCGATTCATCGACATATTAACCGCAGAGATGAACCCGATGAGCGCAATGCACAATGTTGCGGTGACAAACGTCTCTGACAGCGCGAACAGTGAGACCATCAGGCCCCATAGTGCACCTGTGGCAATTAGCCAGTATCCTTTGTTGCGGACGTTGCCCATTTTGGCCAGGGTCAGAGATCCGAGAATAGCGCCTCCGCCCATGCCGGTCATTAAAAAGCCCAGATCATCTGGTCCGCCCTGCAGCACATCTGTTGAGAAAGCGGGTAACAAAGTGTTGATGGTCAGTCCAAACAGGAACGGCAAAATTGATAGCAGTATCAACCCGCCGACGATTGGGGAGTTCATTACATATCTCAGCCCATCGGCTGTTTCAACCATTGGGCTCTTTCGTTCACCCGGTACGGGACGTCCCTCATGCTTCAGGAAAAGAACGCTAATCGCCGATACGAAATAAAGTAGGGAGAGCAGAAAGTAAACCAGTCCAACACCGAAGGTCGATGACGTATCACCATCGGCGAAAATAGCGATCATGAATCCGGCCAATGCGGGCCCCAGTATTCTCGAAAGGTTCCAGGAGGCAGTGTTGAATGCCATGGCATTGAACATTAGATTCTCGCCAACAACCTCTGGGATCAATGCGGTCCTTGCAGGAATTGAAAGTGATAACACTGTTCCATTCAGGACCCCGACCCAGATGAAGTCCCAGAAGGTCACGTGACCGGACATAATGACGCCACCCATGGCGAGGGTGGCAACGCCATTGATCACCGGGGTCCAGCCAATCAAGGGCTTCTTTCGAACTCTGTCCGCAAGGACACCTCCAAGTAGCGAGAAAACCACCTGGGGCAACATAAAAGAGAGCGTTACCCAGGTCAGGTTAATCGCGGAGGAGGTCATTTCGTAGACCAGCCAGCCTTGAGCTACCAGTTGCATATTGAGCGCAAACGCAGACGCTAGCATTCCGATCCAAAGGCATCGGTAATCATGGACTTTCATTGACGCGAAGATCGATTTGTCTTCAGTTCGTGCCAGTGGTGCGGGAGAGCCTTTCAAGAAACTGCCTTTGGCGAAACAGACAGTATAGCGAATCGTGGACCGACTGTTTTCAATGAGTGGTTAACCGTGCGGAAATTTCCGGTATCAGATATTCCGCCGTAGCATAACTACCTTAAATGAGCGTTGGCACATCACCCGGGTCATTATGTGGTGCTGGTTACTCAGGCAGGCCGAGTACACGTTTACTGATGATGTTCATTTGAATTTCATTAGTACCGCCGTAAATGGTCACTGCTCGCGAGTTCAGCCAGTTTCTGGTGGTCTCCAGTTCCTTGTCTGAGAATTCCTCCCCTTCCCAGCCAATGCCGTTGATACCCATCATTTCTGACTTGAGTTCGGTCGCATTGCGGGCAAGATTGGCACCAACCAGCTTGAATATAGAGGTGGCAGCGCCGGGCGTTTTCCCTGTTTGGCTTTCCTGTGCCACACGCCGTGCGGTGAGTTGAAATGCGCGTTCTCGCATCGAATGTTCTAGGACTTTTTCGCGGGTGCCCTGGTCAGCAATTCGAGCGTCGCTTTCGCCGGTGTATTGTTTGGCGAGGTCAGCCAGTTGATTGCGCTTTTTCTCGACTTTCTTCTTATTCGCGCCAGCAAGACCGCCAATGCCTGATCTTTCGAATTGCAGCAGCCGTTTGCCGACAGTCCAGCCTTTGTTCATTTCGCCGATAAGGTCATCCCGACGTGCGGTGACATTGTCGAGGAATGTTTCACAAAACGGCGAGGAACCTGAAATAAGTTGAATCGGCTTAACGGCAACGCCTTCCTGGTGCATGTCGAACAGCACGAAACTGATGCCATCATGTTTGGGAGCGTCTGGGTTGGTTCGAACCAGAGCAAACATCCAATCGGCGTGCTGAGCGCCGGATGTCCAGGTTTTCTGTCCGTTGATGACAAAATGGTCACCCTCCAGGACCGCTTTGGCTTGCAGAGCCGCCAGGTCAGATCCTGCGCCGGGCTCACTGTATCCCTGGCACCATCGGATTGAGCCGTCGCAAATTTTGGGAATGTGTCGCTGCTTTTGTTCCTCTGTTCCGTACTCTAGGAGCGTTGGGCCTATCATCGTCAGGCCCATGCCTGAGGATGGGGCAGTGGCATTGATGCGCTTCATTTCCTGGGAAAGTATGGCGGCTTTCTCCGGGAGCAAACCACCGCCGCCGTATTCAGCGGGCCACGTTGGAGCAACCCAACCACGTTCAGCCATCCTTTCCAGCCACACCGCGGCTTCGGGTTTGCTGTAAATCAGGTGAGCGTCTTCCCAGTGGAAGGACAGATTTCTCATTTCTTTCGGACAGTTTTCTTCCAGCCATGAACGAGTTTCTTCTCTGAAGGCATTTAGGTCAGACATGTAATACTCCAATTTCAGGCGCGTAGACTGCCATAGGGTGCTGCTGAGTTAAATATGTTTCAGCGAAAATCGACGACTGGAGTCAGCGTGCGAAGCAATATCTCACTTGCTTGGGTAAATACCCAGCGCTACTTTACCGATGTAATCCCTGGCTTCAGTAGGAGAGTAGGGCTGCATAAAGGGGCCAGCTCGCACGTCACGGTAGAGTCGTGACAGTGGGTTATTGTCCATGAACCCGCTACCGCCGACGATGTCCATCGCGCGATTGACGATTTCTATGGCATTGCGATTAACGACCCATTTCATACTTTGGTGGTCTTTCAGTAATTCGTGAGCGCGCTCAATGGGAATTTTCTTTTGCTGAAACTCTTCGAGGAAATCGTCTGTAATCTCACCCATGCGGCCGACGATAGATTGCGTCGACGCGAGTGTGATTTCTATTTCAGCAATCATGTGTTGTATGCCCGGTAGGTCCGCCTGACGGGGCTTGCCTTCTTTCTTGGTGACAAGTGCAGCTTCAATTGCTAGTTCATAAGCATGTTCAGCGATACCCAAAAAGACACCGAGCAACGGCAGGTTGGCCAGATTGCGATTCATTAGCATCCCCGTGTTCCAATACCCCCATGGTCCTATAGGGTTGACCGCAGTCTTGGGAACAACGACGTTGTTGAATCGAATAGACTGGCTGCCCGAGCCTTTCATTCCCATGGCGTTCCAGTCGTTCTGTGGTTCGATACCTTTGGTTGTCATCGGCATCATGACAGAGCTAATTGAGTCAGGCTTTTCATCGCGTCCTTTGACTCGAAGGTTCATCGCGATATGTGATGCGATTGGCGAACCTGTGACAAACAATTTTAACCCGTCAATTCGCCAGCCGTCGTTCACGGGAGTAGCTTGTGTTAAAGGGTGTAGATTGTCGGTGCCAGGTTCTGTTGCTGTCGCGCATATTGTCATATTACCTGTCACGATTTGTTCGAGTTGTGCCTCGAGGGCCTTAGCCAGCGTATCATTCCCTGATGATTGAGCGGCTGCTCTCCCGCTAGAGAGACCCCGAGATACTGCCAGATGCATGTTTGTTGCTAATGCGACTGAACCGTCGCCTCTGCCGAGCCTAGACATGCCAACTATCCAATCATGAATGGACCTTAAGCCGAAGCCGCCGCAATCTTCTGGCACGAAGGCTCCGTTGATCCCTGCAGCCTTAAGATTATCAAAGCTGGTCGCTGCTACCGTGCTCGACTGATCGGCGGCTTGTGCTCGATCTCTGAGGCTTTCAGTCAGGCTTTCTGTCGCATTGACAAATATTTTGCCCGCAGGGGTCTTGGGTTTTAATTGGTAACTCATGTCAGGACTGCTCCACAAATGGGTTGTGTTAGGCCTGGCCGGGTTCTAAAACAGCCAAAGCTCCAGAAAAATATTGGGCCCTTTCAACATCTCAGACTTGGCCTTGCGGCTTTTTTAGACCGATGTCTCGGTCCACATATCCGCACTCACTGAACTTGCCTCGGCTTGGAATTTCGAAACGTAGCCCCTCGGTGTAAAAAGCGAGAGCGCTGTCGATCTGATCCCACGTTGGAAGAGTGCGGTAAAGTATAAAGAGAATTCAAGAATTTTAGCGTCCGCCAGAAGTTAACGCGGCAATAGCTGTTTTTGTGCTGATCATCTTGACGTTGATTAAATTACCATGGATAAGCATGGGGCAAATTAGTCAAAAGCTCAATTCGATGTGGTATCGCCCTTAGAGCCTCGATAAACTCTAGGCCATCCATTTTTTAGAGAGGCCTTTGGACCCGCAAAATGAACGCCGATAATCGAAACCTTGTAGTCTGGCTATCCTGTGTCTGTGTCGTAATCTATCTCATGATTGTCGTTGGTGGTGTTACGCGACTGACCCAGAGTGGTCTGTCTATGGTCGATTGGAAACCCATCATGGGAGTCATTCCTCCTATTACGCTAACTGAATGGGAACAGGCGTTTCAGGCCTATAAGCAGTATCCTGAGTTCCAGAAGATTAATCAGGATATGGAGCTTGAGCAGTTCAAAGGCATTTTCTACTGGGAATTCGGGCACAGGTTGCTGGGGCGGATAATCGGGCTTGTCTACTTTATCCCTTTTGTGATTTTTCTGGCGCTTGGACGGATCGAAAAAAGGTGGAAACCCCAGCTTTGGATCGCATTTGTGCTCGGAGGGCTGCAAGGGCTCATGGGCTGGTACATGGTAAAAAGCGGCTTAGTGGATATTCCTCACGTCAGTCATTTTCGATTGGCAGCTCACCTTCTGCTGGCGATCCTGATCCTGGTGGTCCTGTTCTGGTTAATCTTGGACCTGTTGGGCGTGAAGCGCGTCCAGGCTTCGGGCAGGGAGCAGAAAGCTTCAGTCGTCATACTGCTATTGCTCACTCTGCAACTTTTGCTGGGTGCTTTTACTGCCGGTCTGGATGCGGGGCACGGTTTTAATACCTATCCGTTGATGCACGGCCAGTGGCTGGCCGATGCCGCTGTCATGATAGAACCTTTCTGGCGGAACTTTATCGAAAACGGTGTGATGATACAGTTTTTGCACCGATGGCTCGGCGCACTTTTGTTAATCGGTGTGATCGGTCTAGCGTTTGCGACAGCCAGGAACGGCATGCTGTTACCGGCCATGGTGTTGGTTGGCATTACTGCAATACAGTTCGGGCTTGGGGTAGCGACCTTGATGCTGCGCGTCCCTGTGGTACTCGGAAGCCTGCATCAGGCAGTAGCCTGTTTGATGGTTCTTGTACTTGTCTATTTGGTTTATGTGAGCCGTAGTCCTGGCCCCCGGCCGGAGCCTGCGGGATGAAAGTTTGCCTTGGGCAAATCAACACGACGCCCGGAGATTTTGCGGGTAACCTCGAGAAGGTCAGGGTAGGTATTGAGGCAGCCTCGAAGGCGCAGGCTGATCTGGTCGTTTTCCCCGAACTGACACTGCCTGGTTATCTCAGCCAGGACCTTATTTACAACCCGGACTTTATTGAACGCAATCTCCAGGCGCTTCAAGAAGTCGTTGAAATGTCTCGTTATTGCAACCCGGGCCTTCATATCGTTATAGGTTACATAGGTAAAAACACGGGGGTTGGCAAACCGTTTACCAACCTTGCGGGGGTTATTAACCAAGGCAGGCTGATTCATATTTATCAGAAACAACTGCTGCCTTTTTACGATGTTTTCGATGAGCTGCGGTATTTTGAGCCTGGCAATGAGTTGACAGTGTTCAACATTGGCTCTGTGACGGTTGGACTGGCGATCTGTGAAGACCTTTGGAACGATAAGGGCTCAGATGACTATCATTATGCCGACAACCCGCTGCAAAATTATCGTGCGGCAGGTGTAGATGTGCTGGTTTCAATTAACAGCTCCCCTTTTGTACATGGCAAATGTCAGCAACGCTTGGAGCAGATTGTACCTGCGACCAACGATGGGCCTGCGATTGTTTATGTCAATCAATGCGGCGGGCAGGATGAACTTGTATTTGATGGACAGAGTTTTGTTGCTGACTTGGGTGCGGTCCGCTATCTGAGCTCCACAATCTTTAATGACTCCTTTGATCTGGTGGAAATTTTTGATGAGACCCGGGTTGCCCCGGCGCCGGATGAGACGGAAACAGTTCCTCTCGCTGACCTTCTGGTGCTTGGCTTACGTGACTATGTAAAAAAGTCAGGGTTCAGCCAGATTGTGCTTGCTTCCAGTGGCGGTGTGGATAGCGCGGTTGTCTGTAAGCTCGCCTGTGACGCTGTGGGTGCCGAAAATGTCCATGCGATCCGAATGCCGTCTATCTTCAGCAGCCCGCATTCAAGAGATGATGCGAAGTTGTTACATGAAAATCTTGGTTGTTGGGACTACGAAGTGCCCATTGAGCATGAATCGCTGGTTCAAAATCTGAATGAACATTTCTCTGTACACGCCGACAGTGCAAATATCGTGGTCAGAAAAGCATCTGCCGGTGGTTACAGCGCAGTAGCGGATGAGAACATTCAGGCGCGGCTGCGGGATGTTTATCTTATGCACTTTAGTAACGCTTATGGAGCAATGCCGCTGTCAACCGGGAACAAGACTGAATCCGGGTGTGGTTATTACACGCATTTTGATATGAACTTTTCTTACGCTCCGATCAAGGATCTTTACAAGTTTGAAGTGGTTGATCTTGCGAGTAGTGATAGCAGAATCCCAGAGAATATCTGGCGAAAGCCTCCGTCCGCTGAACTGGCTGTCGGTCAGACCGATGAGGAGAGCCTGCTACCTTACGCATTGCTTGACCCAATCGTCATGTCGTATGTAGAGGATTATGTGACCAGTTTCGAGCGTTTTCGTGCTTGGGCAGCGACACCTGTTAGGCAAAAAATCACCGGCAATATGCAGACCCTGATGGATTGGCTTGATCGGGAAGGGGCCGTCAATGATTATGAGCGTATCGTCAGCCTGATCGGGCGTATGGAATATAAAAGACGTCAGACTTGTCCCGGCACGAAAGTATCCAAAGTAGCATTCGGCATTGGGAGAAGAATTCCGATTGTCGAAAAGTGGTCCTAGGGACTCAGTTGCGTGTGAGACCCGGGGCCAGCAACCTGCGCTAAGAGGTCGAGATAATTCCAGGTTGTGTCTCTTGTGGCTTGGCTAGTGCGACACTAGTTACACCATGTTTGCGCTGAGTTACACCATGTTTGCGCTGAGTTACACCTTTGGCAAAGGTTTGATCGATCTGGCAAGCGTTGGAGTAGTAGACTACTTCGAGCTTCTTGCAGAGTTTAGGGTCTATTCGACAGGCTTATCCCAGACACTGTTAAAGACACTTAATGGTACTTTTTCATCTACTTTTCGGAAATGGAGTAAATCTTGGCACAGAATATTTTCTACGCTCAATCTGGAGGTGTGACAGCCGTTATTAACGCGACAGCCTGTGGTGTGATTGAATCGGCGCGAAAGTCAAAGAAACTGGGCAAGGTGCTGGCTGGCAAAAACGGCATCATCGGCGCGTTGAAGGAAGAGTTAATCGATACGTCGCTTGAATCGAAAAGGGACATTGCTGCTCTTCGACATACACCTGGCGGTGCATTTGGATCATGCCGCTACAAGTTGAAAAGTCTTTCGGAAAACAAAGCGGAATATCAGCGATTGATCGATGTGTTCCAGGCTCACGATATTGGATACTTTTTCTACAATGGTGGTGGTGATAGCCAGGACACGGCTAACAAGGTGTCCCAGCTCAGTCTGCAAATGGGACATCCGATATGTTGTATTGGCATTCCCAAAACAGTGGACAATGACCTGCCGATGACAGATACCTGCCCAGGCTTCGGATCAGTGGCAAAATATGTCGCAGTTTCAACGATGGAAGCGGGCCTGGATGTAGCGTCGATGGCGGAATCTTCGACCAAAATATTTGTGCTTGAAGTCATGGGGCGACACGCGGGATGGATCGCGGCTGCGTCTGGTCTGGCGAAGGATAATCCCTCGGCGCCACCGCACATCATCCTGTTTCCGGAGGTAGCTTTCGACAAGGTTAAATTCCTGGCTCGAGTGAAGCAAACCGTGAACCGGGTTGGCTATTGTGTTGTGGTAGCGTCAGAGGGCGCTCAGCATGCCGGTGGCAGGTTTCTGGCTGACGCCGGAGCCAAAGACGCGTTCGGACATACTCAGCTGGGAGGCGTTGCGCCGGCGCTTGTAGAGATGATCAAGGGTGCTCATGGATACAAATGCCATTGGTCCGTCGCGGATTACCTGCAGCGTGCCGCAAGGCATATTGCCTCTGCGACAGATGTTGCACAGGCTTATGCTGTGGGAGAGGCGGCTGTCCAATTCGCACTGGAAGGCAAGAATGCTGTGATGCCTGTGATCAAGCGCAAAAAAACGAAGCGTTATGGATGGGAGATCGGGGAAGCACCTTTGTCCCGGGTGGCCAATGTAGAGAAAAAAATGCCAAAGTCATTCATCACGAAGGATGGTTTTGGTATCACTGGGAAGGCTCGAGATTACCTGGAGCCACTGATTAGTGGTGAGGATTACCCACCCTATAAGAATGGGCTTCCCCAATATGTTCGGCTGAAGAACAAGCTTGTTCGCAAGCGGCTCCCGACATTTTTACTGTCCTAAACTTGTTTGAATCCTCTGGGAATCATTAACCAAAACGGATTGAGTGTGATGAAGAAATTAATTCTACTGATGGTCTGCACATTGATCGCTGCTTGTGATCAGTCGACGAAGCGTATGAGTGACATGCCTGCGCAAGCAATGGATGCGCCAGAAAACATCCAGCGAATCTCGGGTATTGACCTGGAAGGGATGAATGCCGACATCAGACCGCAGGATGACTTTTATGAATATGCAAATGGTAAATGGATAGCCGCAACAGAAATTCCTGCAGAAGAGATTGGCTGGGGTAGCTATATGACGCTCCGCAAAGCATCTCTGGAACAGTCGAAAGCGATAGTTGAAGGGTTGGCGGAATCAGCAGGTCTAGAAGGGGAAGAGAAAAAGATCAGCGACTTCTACAAAGCCTGGATGGATGAGGCACTTGTCAATGAGAAGGGTGCAGAGCCTCTGGCGATGAACCTGAAGAAGATTGAAGCGCTAACGTCACACGATGACATCATTAGTTATTTCGGGTCTGAGAATCCGAATGGGCTGGATGGTCCGTTTAACTTTTATGTGGGCCAGGATGATAAAGACTCAACGCGGTATATTGTGTTCTTTGTTCAGTCAGGTTTGGGTTTGCCGAATCGAGATTATTATTTCGATGAGTCTGAACGTGGCCAGTTTCTGGTTCAGGAGTATCAAGGTTACATTAGCCGGATATTGTCGCTTGCCGGACATGATGATGCACAGACCGCTGCTTCGAGGGTTATTGATCTGGAAACCACATTGGCTGAGCATCATTGGACCAAGGTTGAGAATCGGGATGCGGAAAAAGGTTATAACCCATTCACTGATGCAGAGCTTACATCGCTTTTATCGAACCTGAACCTGGATTCCTATCTGCAGGGAATCGGCGTGGCTCGCCAACCTACCGTGATTGTGATGCAGCCTTCATATCTTGAGCAGGTTAATTCGTTGTTTCGAGAAGTGCCGGTTGAGACCTGGAAGAATTATCTGCAGGTAAGGACAATCTCCAGTTTCGCCAATTTCCTGAGTGAAGATTTTGTACAGGCGCGATTCGACTTTTACTCTAAAACACTTGCAGGTAGTGAGGAACAGACCCCCCGATGGCGCAGGGCAGTTTCTTCCATCAATAGCAGCATCGGGGAAATGTTAGGAAAAATTTATGTAGAGCGTCACTTTAAGCCCGAGTCCAAGGAACGGATGGTTGAAATGGTTGCCAACCTCAATAGGGCTTACGCGGAATCGATCAGGAATCTTGACTGGATGAGTGACCAAACGAAAGAGAAAGCATTGACTAAACTTTCCAAGTTCACACACAAGATTGGGTATCCCGATAAGTGGAAAGACTATTCTTCCCTGGAATTAGTTGCCAATGACCTTGTTGGGAATATCAAACGCGCTCGAACCTTCTCTCATAACCGAAATGTGGACAAGCTGGGTAAACCCATTGATCGAGCGGAATGGTTTATGGCGCCGCAACAGGTAAATGCTTACTACAACCCGGGTTTGAATGAAATTGTATTTCCAGCGGCGTACTTGCAGTCGCCGAATTTTCTACCCGAGGCGGATGATGCCTATAATTATGGTGCGATTGGCGTCACGATTGGTCATGAAATTGGCCACGGTTTTGATGATCAAGGCAGTAAGTATGACGGTGATGGAAACCTTCGGAGTTGGTGGACTGATGAGGATCGAGAGAATTTTGAGATAAGAACCAAGGGGCTGGTTGACCAGTTCAATGAATTTGAAGCTCTGCCAGGCTTATTCGTCAATGGCGAGCTGACGTTGGGTGAAAATATTGGAGACCTCGGTGGAACGGCTATCGCCCTGAAGGCCTACAGGATGTCACTTGAAGGTAATGATGTGCCGAATATTGATGGGTTCACGGGCGAAGAGCGGTTCTTCATTGGCAATGCGCAGGCTAGTCGTTTGAAATGGCGTGACCAGTTCATGGAATTGCTGGTGAAAAGCGATCCACATTCTCCGGACCGGTTCAGGATTAACGGCGTTATGTCTAATATGGCCGACTTCTATTCCACCTATGACCTTAAGGAAAGTGATGAACTGTATTTGCCTGAAGCAGATAGGGTTTCGATCTGGCAGTAACCGAATAATTGAGTAACAGTTTCCTGAGCCAACAAAAAAGGCGGGTAACCCCGCCTTTTTTGTTGGAGACATTTCCGTTTTACAACAGCGGAGCAATCACCAGGCTTACGATTGCCATGACGTTAATCAGGATGTTCATGGACGGGCCAGACGTATCCTTGAAGGGATCACCAACGGTGTCGCCAACAACCACAGCTTCGTGGACCTCAGAGCCCTTGCCGCCGAGGTTACCCTTTTCGACATACTTCTTGGCATTATCCCAGGCACCACCGGCGTTAGCCATCATGAGCGCCATAAGAACACAACCCAAGAGTGCACCTGCAAGCATACCGCCTAACGTCTGGGCACCAAGGCTGAAACCAACAACAGGAGGCATCGCAAGGGCGATTACGCCAGGCAGGATCATCTTTTTCAGTGCCGCCTGAGTGGCGATATCGATGCATTTGGCGTGATCAGCTTCAGCCGTGCCTTCCATCAGGCCTGGAATTTCCCGGAACTGTCGTCGAATTTCTTCGATCATTTCCATCGCTGCATCACCTACGGCTGTCATTGTGATAGAGGCAATCAGGAATGGCAGCATGCCACCGATGAAAATACCGGTCAGGACTTTCGGATTTGAAAGTTCTAGAGAGAACCCTGGGTTGTTGTGTGCCATCGTTTCTACAAAAGCAGCGATAATGGCCAGCGCCGCCAGTGCGGCAGCGCCGATCGCAAAACCTTTACCGATTGCAGCAGTGGTATTTCCCACCTCATCAAGGCCGTCAGTGATTTCACGCACGTCTTCACCCAGCCCGCCCATCTCTGCAATACCTCCGGCGTTATCTGCGACAGGGCCGTAAGCGTCGAGCGCCATGGTCATGCCAACGGTTGCCAACATACCAACGGCAGCGATACCAACTCCATAGAGTCCGGCCAGGTCCGTAGAAATATAGATAATGGCGCTGATAGCAAGGACCGGGATAACAACTGATTCCATGCCAACCGCAAGGCCGGTAATCATGACTGTTGCAGTGCCTGTCTTGCCCGATTCTGCAATTTTGAGAACAGGACCTTTAGAGGTGTAGTAAGAAGTCACAACACCAATCAGGATACCGCCTACGGTACCGGCTACAATTGCCCACCAGACGTTACTGCTGATACCCATGTAGTCTGTCAGGAAGTAGGCAGCAATAATCAGTAGTACGGCTGAAATCTGGTGACCCAGTTCCAATGCGCGTTCCGGGCCCAGGCCGGAAAGCAGGTTAACCATGATGATACCCAGCACAGAACAGATGAGACCCACTGATGAAAGCATCATAGGCAGTGCTGTCAGAGCTTCGCGGCCACCACTAGCAGACAGCGCTTCCACGCCGTAAATGGTGCCCGTGGCCAGGGTTGCTGCAATGGCGATCGTGGCAATCATTGATCCGCAATAGGACTCAAAAATATCTGAACCCATGCCTGCGACATCGCCTACGTTGTCGCCTACGTTGTCTGCGATTACGCCAGGGTTACGGGGGTCGTCTTCAGGAATACCCGCTTCGAGTTTTCCGACCAGGTCAGCACCGACATCAGCGCTTTTTGTGAAGATACCACCGCCGACTCGGGAGAATAGCGCGACACTGGATCCACCCATACCGAATCCATGAATGGCGTTTGCGGTTTCAGGATCGCCGCCAAAGTACCAGTAGAGCGTTCCGAGTCCCAGAAGGCCGAGTGATGCGACACAGAGGCCCATGACTGATCCGCCGTAAAATGCGACCTTTAGTGCCGAGTCTACGCCACTTTGTTGAGCTGCAGCGGTTGTTCTGACGTTTGCTTTTGTTGCTGCAAACATACCCAGATAACCGGCTGCCGCGCTACAAATTGCACCAACGGCGAATGCAACTGCAGTTTTCCAGCCTAGCGGAGAAAAGAAGATGATGAGAAAAAGAGGCCCGGCAAACAGCGCCAACATTGTGTATTCACGGTGAAGGAAGACCATAGCGCCTTCATGAATGGCAGCGGCGATTTTTTGAATCTTTTCACCGCCTGCGTCATATTTAACCATCAGCACATAAATGATGGCTGCACAGACGAGACCCAGCACACCTGCAATAGGTGGCATAATAACTAACGTTTCCATAAGCAATTCCGATTGGAGTGATTCTGTAATTCAGTTGCCTTTACTCAAATCTCCAACGGCTGAAATTACAGTAATTGGCTGATTTTAGGGGTACCCCCTCAAAGGCGCGCTTATGGTACAAAAATGGGCGCCAAGTTTGAACCGGAATTTACCACTTATCCGTCTTCAAGCAGGCGTCTTAGGTCGATAATCGCTGCATTAGCACGCGAAATATGCGAACCCATGACTAGCGAATGATTGGCCAGGGTGCCAAAACCACTGCCGTTGAGGATAACAGGGCTCCATAAAGTGTCCTGGGTGGGTTCCAATTCACGGATGATTTGCTGCATGCTGATCAGGGCATTTTTCTTTTGCAGGACATCATGAAAGTCGACTTCAACCGCTCGGAGCAGGTGAAGTAAGGCCCATGTAGTGCCGCGAGCTTCATAAAAAACGTCATCAAGCTCTGTCCAGGAGGTTTTAACCTCCTGTTCTGTGGCGGAATAGGTTGACTGGGTCGCAGCGATATCTCCTGCCAGAGATGTATCCAACTGGCGCTTGCCTACGCTGGCGGAAAGACGCTGGGATAAGCTGCCAAGGCGAGTTTCGACTTCCGATAGCCACGTTCTGAGATTATCTGCACGAGCATAAAACTGTGCGCTCTGTTGTTGCTGGTCACCGAGTCGAAACATGTACTGCTTCAGGGCGTCGGTTCCTTTTTGGTATTCGGATTCCGTTTCTGGCAGTACCCAGGAATCATTGTCAAAGTAGAACTGCCCCTCGGCCTTTACCAGATCGGCGTCTTCAGTGGACTGGGACTGGGATCTGCTGAGATTGTTCCTCAGGGTCCGCGCCATATCCCGTATCTGCACCAGTACGCCAAATTCCCAGTTGGGGAGATTATCCATCAGCACGCTTGGCAGGATAATGTCGTTGTGCAGATAGCCGCCGCGCTTATGGAGGAGTACGTCTGCCATAGTGATCATGGTGGCAACGGTAGTGCTACCCGTCACTCCGCTGGTTTGAAGCTTGCTTATCTGTTGTTCCGTCACCTGTCTGACATCGAACATGTCTGGTTCATGGTCCCAGTAAAATGCTAATGAGCTGAAGAGCACTAAAAGGACGACGATGGTGATAAAGGTGCCACGTAAAAGGTTCTGTGAAAAGGTAGAAACTTCGAGCGTGTCGCTGACTGTCTCTTTGGCGTTTTCGATGCTGTCTTCTAATCCACTCACGTTCGTATTCCTTTGTTCGTTAAGTCAATGGTAACCCTTATTCCTGGGACCAGAAACTCAGAAGTCGGTAATTCGACTCAATTAGAGGATGAGCACGAACCGGAATCGATCATAGTGTCAGTGAGACTGATGGATTACTGCTTATCTCGAACCTCGCTTCTATCCTGAAATCCACCTGGCGGTTGAGCTCCTGATATAGCCATCGGCCGCTCCGGTCGTTTGGCGCCCTGATGGTAATAAAAGCACGATGGTGCTGAATTCTAGCGGCGATCGTTGCAAATCGGGTAGGATCGACTGACTGATTACGTACAGAGGTTGCGTCAAGTTGGAAGACGCTGACAACCTTGTCTTCCTGATCATTTATTTTGTTGACCACCGGTTTGATATTGGGATGACCCGGATCGATTCCCTCGGCCAATGAGACGAAATATCTGGCTTTTTTAAGGTTGGCCCCTTCGGCGTGATCAAGCGCCCAGGCAAGGTACTTTTCTACAATACGATTGATGCCAGCGATCGCGAGGGTGTTCGATGGGTTTAGCGCCAGAACCAGTTTATAGCGGTCGAAGGCGTTGTCATCTGCCGGGGTTGTTAGCCGGTTTTGCTGCATTGCCGCATCGGCCGAGGACAGCAATTGCTGGATTTTCTCTTTTGTCAGATCAACAGGTGGAGGTTTGACGGGGGGCATTACCGTACAGCCGGAAATAAATACCGATAGAACAAAACTTAAGACGAGATAGCGGCTCACAATGGTAGTGTAGACGTTTATATGAATGGCTAATTGAAGCACGAGAACTCTGTGAAGCAAACCTTGAAATCTTTTTTGCTATTTATCCTGATCTTGCTGTCGTGGAGTTGCCGTGCTGAGTTGGTCATTGATAGCCAGATTAGTCGCGGTAGTTTTGAGCAGGAATCCTCCATTCTGCCGGTTGACGAGGCCTTTCGGTTTGGGAGCTACGTGGAAGGCTCAGGTATCAAAATGTTCTGGCAGATAATGCCTGGCTATTTCCTCTACCGGGACAAGATTGAAATATTGCATGACGGAAAAGTGCAGGCCATCCAGCTGCCTCAGGGCGTCTGTCGGCAGGACGAGATTTTCGGTAAAGTGATGGTCTTGGACGGATTGATTGAGTTGCAAACAACTTTACCTCCGGGACAGGAACTTGAAGTTCGCTATCAGGGCTGTGCAGCGCAGGGTTTTTGCTACCCACCCCAGAAAAAGAGCTTAACTTCGCCTAAAATGCCGGTAAATCCGGTAAAATAGAAAAACGGTCAAAATCACTGGCGAGCAGACTTGCTGGTCATCATTTCCTCATAATAATTCAACTAAAATTGCTTAAAGTCCGAAAAAATCGGACAAATGAGTCAAAAATCGTTATTTTATCTAAAAAAGCCATGAGAGAATCGAAATGACCGAGATTATGTTACTAAATGGCCCAAATCTGAACCTGCTTGGGACCAGAGAGCCGGAGATCTACGGCGATGAGACGCTGGATGATATTAACGGAATGGTCGGTAGCATTGTGGAGGAGGCGGGTTATCAGTTCTCGTCGAGTCAAAGTAACGCTGAACACGAACTGATTGACCTGGTTCACGCGGGTAAGGGAAAAGCCGGGTTTATTATCATCAATCCAGGCGCATTTACGCACACCAGCATTGCGCTTCGAGATGCAATGCTAAGTGTGTCGATCCCCTTCATCGAAGTTCACCTGTCGAATGTATTCAGTCGGGAAGATTTCAGGAAGCACTCATTTCTTTCCGACATCGCGGTGGGTTGTATCACGGGACTGGGTTCGAGTGGTTATCGGTTTGCGGCTGAATATGCGGTGAATCACCTGGAGGATCAGTAATGGATATCCGAAAGGTGAAGAAGCTGATAGAGATGATGGAAGAATCAGATATCAGCGAGATCGAGATAAAGGAAGGCGAAGATTCGGTTCGGATAAGCCGGGGTGGTGTTGTTGTGCCTCTTTCTGACCTTAAAGTGCCTGAGCATAAACCAATAGCTGATCGTCTGGAGTCAGCGACTGATAAGCCTTTGATTGGCGATCCTTTGAATGGACATGTCGTTGGAGCCCCAATGGTGGGTACTTTCTACAGAGCAGCTTCGCCATCATCACCCTCGTTTGTAGAGATCGGAGACGCGGTGAGGGAAGGGGATACACTTTGTATCATTGAGTCGATGAAAATGATGAACTATATAAAGGCTGAACAGACGGGGAAGATCGAGGCCATACTGGTGGCCAATGAAGAGCCCGTCGAGTTTGACCAGCCACTGTTTACCATTAGTTAACCGAGGATGAAGCGGGTACTTATCGCTAATCGTGGCGAGATCGCCTTGCGTATTCTGCGTGCCTGTCGGGAGCTTGGCCTGGAAACTGTTGCCGCATACTCCCAGGCGGATAGTCTTGCGCTACATCTCCCTCTTGCGGACGATACCGTCTGCATTGGTAAACATTCCTACCTTGATTCATCACAAATAATCTCTGCAGCAATGATCAAAAATTGTGACGGTGTTCATCCAGGGTATGGGTTTCTATCGGAAAGCAGTGATTTTGCGCTTCAGGTAGAGGAAGCTGGACTCTGCTTTATAGGTCCCGCCGCCCCCCATATCGAGCTGATGGGAGACAAGGCAAAAGCGCGTGCAGCGATGACTGCGAAAGGAATTCCAGTTTTGCCAGGCAGTGATGGTGAAGTTACCAGGCTCGATGATGCCTGTGATTGCGCCGAGCGCATTGGGTTCCCTGTGATGGTAAAGGCGAGTCATGGTGGAGGCGGGCGTGGTATCCAGATTTTTGACGATGAAGCATCACTTCGGTCGGCGTTTGAGGGACTAAGAAACGAGGCTGAACAACTATTCGGGAACGGTGGCGTTTATATTGAAAAATGGCTCGATGCACCTAGGCACATAGAGATCCAGGTGTTCGGAGATGGTAACGGCCGGGTCATTCACTTTGGTGCAAGGGAATGTTCAATCCAACGGCGCCACCAGAAGTTATTAGAAGAAACACCCCCGCCGGGTATCCCTGTTGATCGAATTAGGGGGCTGGCAACGTCCTGCTGTGAAGCGCTCGCTGATCTAAAGTACTCGAATGCAGGAACGCTGGAATTCCTGTTTCAGGATGGTGCTTTTTACTTCATTGAAATGAATACAAGAATACAGGTGGAGCACCCGATTACTGAGTCTGTCACCGGAATAGACCTGGTCAAATTGCAGCTATCCTTCGCCTCGTCCGGACATTTGCCGCTCGTACAAAGTGACATCTGCTTTTCAGGGCATGCGATGGAATGCAGGATTAATGCTGAAGGCAGGAATTTTCAACCGGCACCGGGGCCTGTCAATCAGTACCGTACTCCGGGTGGTCCCGGCATTCGGTTGGACTCACACCTGTACCCGGGGTATGTAGTGCCCCACCAATATGACTCCCTGCTCGCCAAGCTAATCTCAACCGGTTCTGACAGGGCCGAGTGCATCGCACGAATGGAACGAGCGCTGGCCGAATTTGTCATAGGGCCGCTGTCGACCAACATTGATCTCCAGCGATTGATCCTCCGTGATGCTCGCTTTCGATCAGGGGAACTGGACACGCATTTCCTGGAAGGAATGAAGAAGTAATGTATTGGATGAATGTGTCGGCGTCGTCAACCAAGGGCAGGCTTGATGTATTGGAAGCCTGGTTCTGGGATCACGGCGCAGTATCAGTGACGGTAGAAGATGGATTGGACAAGCCGATCTTCGAGCCACCTCCAGGGGAACATCCTCTATGGGATGAGGTCATGGTGACAGGGCTCTTTGAAAGTGATATTTCTGTTGAAAATCTAACGATGGAGCTGGCCCGCGATAACTATAAACTGGAAAATGTAGCGAGACTCGATGACCGGGCATGGGAGCGTGAGTGGTTATCGCGATTCAAGCCGATGCAATTTGGTCGCAGACTGTGGGTTTGTCCAACGGGGTTCTCGCTGGAGCCCGGTGGCAAGGTAATTATAGAGTTGGATCCGGGGCTGGCCTTCGGGACTGGTACCCATGAAACGACCAGGCTTTGCCTTGAGTACTTGGACGCTATCGAGGTTGGTGGGCTTGATGTTATCGACTACGGGTGTGGTTCCGGTATCCTCGCTATCGCATCAGCGCTGCTTGGGGCAAAGAAAGTCACTGGAATCGATAACGACCCCCAGGCACTGACAGCTACAACTGAAAACGCGAAACGAAATTTGGTGACGGTTGGCACACACTTTCCCGGTGTTGCACTCGAGCCATCAGATATCGTACTTGCCAATATACTCGCGCAACCCCTGGTTGAGCTCGCTCCGATGTTGGTAGACACAATGAAGCCGGACGGGCTGTTGATACTCTCTGGCATTATGAGTAGTCAGGCAGACTGGGTGATACAAGCTTACGTCGAGTTGGTCGAGTTGGTCGAGTTGGTCGAGCTGGTTGATCATACTGAATTGAATGGCTGGGTTCGTCTGGTGTGGAAGCGAACTTGACCGAGGCGATTACCCAGTGCCCGGGTTGCCAGATGACCTTCAAGGTCACCGAGGCACAAATACTTATCGCGGATGGTTCCGTACGTTGCGGGGCTTGCCTGCATACTTTCAAGGCTGAACAATATTTTGTGTCACCGTTGTTGGATAAAACTGAGCGGCTGGCCATCGCTGCGGAGTACTGGTCTCACTTCGACGATTATGTGCTTTCAGCAGTTACTTTCAGTGAGCCTGAGCCACCAACTTACTTCGATGAGATCCCAGGTGACCACCCGGCCGAAATAACTGCAGCCGAATCCGAAGTCGAAGCGGACGGGGGCGAGCTGATGGCGTTCTATCTGGATTATTTGGCCACGCACCCAGGCATTCTTCTGGACTTGCAGCGGGATGTTGTCAGTTCATCCGGGATTGAGGTTGATGAAGATGGAGATGCGGATGAAGATGAAGATCAGTATTTTGCGGATCTCCACTATGAAGAATACCTCACCTATTCAGAACCTGGCGAAGTCTCTAGTGCCCAGGCGTCGGGGGAAGACAGCTTTGGTGTCCCGGGTTTTGAGCTTCCCCTGCATAATGATCATGAATTTCTTCTTCAGGACAGGCGTCGTCTCTTTACTGCGAGGTCGCTGAAATGGCTACCTGGGATTACCCTGATGATTGCCGTAGCGATAGGTCAGGTCGCCTTCTTTAAAATGAGTGTTTATGCCCAGAAGACTGAATATCGACCGACTTACGTGCTTGTTTGTCGATACCTGGGCTGTGAAGTCCCGGATTATGAAAACTACGATGAGCTAAGAACGCGTGAGCTGGTGGTTCGCAGCCACCCAGAGGAGCCGGAGGCTCTCATGGTAGATGTCCTTTTACTCAACAGTGGACCATTCAGGCAGGCGTTTCCTGGCCTGAGGCTACAATTCTATGATTTGCATGGTGAGGTAGTGGCAAGCAGGGTATTCAGGGCGAGCGAATATCTTGGTGGAGAAATGCGGGGGCTTAAATTGATGCCTGCTGAGACAGTGGTCCGGCTGTCCCTGGAGGTGATTGACCCGGGAACTGATGCGCTTGGTTACCAGATGGAGGTAGTTCCCCTCTAATCTATAGGTGCAAATAAGTTGTTAACCTTTAGTGTGTAGAGACAAGTTTGTTATCATTGCGAATCCTTAATACCTTCCCTGAATTAGATGTTGTCGATTGGACCATACTCCAGTACTAGCCGGGTGATTGTTGCCCCCATGGCCGGTGTGACTGACAAACCATTTCGTGACCTTTGTCATCGCCTGGGGAGTTTCTGGTCGGTCTCTGAAATGGTGACGAGCAACCAGCAATTATGGGAAACCAGTAAATCACGTCATCGCCTGGATCACACATTAGAAACAGGCGTGTCATGGGTCCAACTGGCGGGAGCTGACCCCGGCCAGATTGCTCAGGCTGCGGCTATTAATGTTGAGCTGGGTGCTCAGATTATCGATATCAATATGGGCTGTCCGGCAAAGAAAGTCTGTAACAAAGCTGCAGGGTCGGCGCTTCTCCGGGATGAAAGTCTGGTTGCTGATATTCTGGCTGCAGTGATTAGTTCAGTCCAAGTGCCAGTGACACTCAAGATACGTCTCGGTTGGTCGCCCGATGAAATAAATGCCCGATCAATCGCTGCCATAGCGGAATCGGAAGGAATCTCTCTTCTTACTGTTCACGGTCGCACGCGAGCTTGCAGGTTCTCCGGTTCGGTAGACTATGACGCCATTGCGGCGGTGAAAGAAAGTGTTTCTATACCTGTCGTGGCTAATGGAGATATCCTGACGCCCCACCAGGCAAAGGAGGTGCTCGATATCACAGGTTGTGATGCCGTAATGATAGGCCGTGCAGCGCAGGGAAAGCCCTGGTTGCCGTCGCAGATTGATCAGTACCTCGAGTTTGGTACGATGAAGCCGGAGCCCAGCATTGATGAAATCCGTGAATTGCTGAGCAGTCATGTGCAGGCACTACACGAATTTTATGGACAGCACCTGGGCCTGCGAATAGCTCGAAAGCACGTAGGATGGACACTCGACCAGATTACGGGCTCGGCGGCGCTAAAGCAGCGCTTTAACCACGCCGAGTCGGCCGCGGTGCAGTTTGGATTGATTGATCAACTTGGCACGTTACAGACCGCCGCCTGACGAGAGGGTTTTCCTGCTTTGAAAAAAACCATTAACAAATCTGTTCAGGAAAGTGTGGAAGAATATTTGCAGACGATGGGTGACGAATCTGTTTCTGGCCTTTATGAAATGGTGATGTCTGAGGTTGAAGCACCTCTGCTGCGATCTGTGCTCGTTTTTACCAATTACAATCAAAGCCAGAGCGCAGAAATTCTTGGGCTTAATCGCGGGACGCTCCGTAAAAAACTACGCAAGTACCATCTGTTGTGAATTAAATCTTCATCGGAGAATCTATGACTGACGTTCGCGTTAGAACCGCACTGTTGTCTGTTTCTGACAAGACAGATCTTTTAACGATTGCCGCGTCTCTTGATGCTTATGGGGTAGAGATGTTGTCTACCGGGGGAACTTTCAGGGCAATTTCCGAAGCGGGCTTTGCGGTTCGCGAGGTCTCCGCCTATACGGGATTTCCTGAAATGATGGACGGCAGGGTCAAGACGCTGCATCCGAAGGTTCACGGTGGATTGCTCGGCAGACGGTCTGTCGACGGCGATGTGATGAAGGATCATGGTATAGCCGCCATCGATCTGTTGATCGTTAATCTCTACCCCTTCGAGGAAACAGTTCGCAAAGACCCTGATAACCTGGCAGAAATTGTAGAGAACATCGATATCGGTGGGCCTGCGATGCTGCGTTCTGCGGCGAAAAATTTCAATGATGTCGCCGTCGTTGTAGATCGCAACGATTATGAAAATGTGATCATGGAGATGAAAGCAGCGGATGGATGCCTGAGTGCAGAAACCCGGTTGAGGTTAGCGGTTAAAGCCTTCGAGTTGGTTGCTCGATACGATGCTGCAATCGCAAATCACCTCTCAAGCCTGGACCCACAAACCAAAGAAATTGCCGAGTATCCGGGGACACTTACGCTCCAGTTTTCCCGAGAACAGGCAATGAGATATGGTGAGAATCCACACCAGTCTGCTGCATTCTATGTCGAAGACAACAAGCCGGCAGGTTCCATTGCAACAGCAACTCAGCAGCAGGGTAAAGAGTTGTCATATAACAACGTTGCAGACACTGATGCAGCGCTCCAGTGTGTCCAGGCGTTTAGCGAACCGGCCTGTGTGATAGTGAAGCATGCCAACCCCTGTGGCGTCGCGGAAGCAGTTGATGTGATGTGTGCGTATGAGTCGGCGTTCAAGACAGACCCGACTTCAGCCTTTGGTGGCATCCTTGCCTTTAACCGGGAAGTGACTGCTGAACTTGCGCTTGCCATCACGGAGCGGCAATTTTCAGAAGTCATTGCTGCTCCTTCTTTCAGCGATGGAGCAATGGCCGCGTTCGAGCGAAAGAAAAACGTCAGGGTGTTACAGGTTAGTGGCGAAAATGGTCCCGGTAATACAAGAGATTACAAAAGAGTCGTGGGTGGACTGTTGGTCCAGAGTCCTGATGCGGAACTGCTAAAGGAAACCCGAGTCGTCAGTAAAAGAGCACCGACAACCGAGGAAAGCTCGGATTTGTTGTTTGCGTGGAAGGTTGCCAAGTACGTCAAGTCCAACGCCATTGTATACGCAAGGAATCAGGCCACGATAGGTGTTGGGGCCGGACAAATGAGCAGGGTCATCAGCGCGAGGATAGCGAACCTAAAAGCCGCAGAAGAAGATCTGGAGGTGGCGGGGTCCGTCATGGCAAGTGACGCATTCTTCCCTTTCAGGGATGGCATTGATGCGGCTGCAGAGGTGGGTATCAGCGCGGTCATTCAGCCCGGTGGTTCCATGCGAGACCAGGAGGTTATCGATGCAGCCGATGAAGCAGGTATGGCGATGATATTCACGGGGATGAGACATTTCAGGCACTAAATTGTCATTGGTTTAAGACAGGGTTAGAGATTATGTGGGGCTCGTTATGAAAGTACTGGTAACTGGAGGCGGTGGCCGTGAGCATGCGCTCGCATGGCGAATCGCTCAATCGAGGGCTGTCGAAAAAGTGTTTGTTGCTCCGGGCAACGCGGGAACTGAACTTGAAGAGAAGCTGCAGAATGTGTCCATTTCGCCGATGGACTTTGACGCGTTGATTGAGTTTGCGCAAAGCGAGAAAGTTGACCTGACGGTGGTCGGTCCTGAGGATCCACTGGTTGCCGGTTGTGTCGACAGATTCGCAGAAGCCGGACTGAGATGTTTCGGGCCATCAAAGTCTGCAGCGCAACTGGAAGGATCCAAGAGTTTTACCAAAGCTTTCCTGAAGAAATACGGTATTCCAACTGGAGATTACCGGGCATTCGATGAAATAGAAGCCGCCAATGAATATCTGGATACACAGATACCACCCATTGTTATCAAGGCAGACGGCCTCGCAGCAGGGAAGGGTGTGGTCATCGCTCAGTCTATACGGGAAGCGAAATCTACAGTTGCCGATATGTTGAGTGGCAACGTTCTGTCTGGCGCTGGATCCAGAGTGGTGATCGAAGAGTTTCTGGAGGGAGAAGAGGCTAGCTTCATCATCATTGCCGATGGTGAAAATTTCTTGCCGTTCGCAACATCCCAGGACCACAAGGCAGCCTATGACGGTGATACCGGCCCAAATACCGGCGGCATGGGGGCCTATTCTCCCGCACCGGTAGTCACGCCTGAGGTATTTAGCAGAACAATCGATCAAGTGATTAAACCAACGCTTCAGGGAATGAAAGACGAAGGTCACCCATATACCGGTTTCCTTTACGCAGGGTTGATGATCGACAAAGAAGGCCGGCCCAGGGTCATTGAATACAACTGCCGGTTTGGGGATCCGGAAACCCAGCCGATCATGTCGCGATTGCAGACTGAACTTGTCAGCTTGATGGTCGCGGCGATCGATGGGCGACTGAATGAAACTGAAATATCATTTGATCCACGCGTTGCTTTAACAGTAGTCATGGCCTCGGGTGGTTACCCGGGTAATTATGATGACGGCAAGGTGATTTCCGGCCTCCGGGATGTTGAGGTTGCCAAGGTTTTCCATGCTGGAACTACGATGAAAGACGGCGAAGTCGTTACCAATGGGGGGAGAGTGTTGGGGGTTACTGCGCTTGGCTCTAGCGCGCTTGAAGCCAATGAAAAGGCTTACGCTGCTGTAAACCAAATTTCATTTAATGGGGCGGAGTTTCGTACTGATATTGGCTACCGGGCGATAGCGAGAGAAAACGTCTAAACGCGCTAGTGGTAGGTCCAGGCTATCTATTGGCCAGAGTATAGCGCCTGGGGATACGTCGGCGGTCAATGCGACTTTCGTGGGATCTCGCTGCGTTTTTTCATTCATTGAATGGAATGGCAGCTTTCACCAGTTTTGTCTGTCTTTCCCGTATTGCTTTGCCCAGCGCCGGGCCTGTTTCCCCCGTATCGATATCACTTGCCCTGACGTTTGAGACAAGATCGAGAAAATGACACCATCTGGCGGGCAGGGCTTTGTCATTGCTGATATTGGCGCAAATTTCGTTAAAAGCGTCGAATCTGGCACGCTTTCTGAAGGCATCCGTTTGTTGAAGTAGCGAGATGATTTCCTCAGCGTTAAGTTCATTCAACAAGATCCATTTCGCGAGAAACTTTGCGACCAGGCTAGAGGTCTCTGTTCTATTATTCGAACACTTCAGGCGCTGACAGAGATTCGTAAGCCGTGTGCTATCCAGTTTCATGGTTAAACCCGCGAAACAGGTTTCGACCTGCGGGGATGGGATATTTGTTGATGACAGCCGTCGAAGGTTATCTATGTCGTCCTTTGTGATCTCGGGCCACAGCAATTCATGAGCACCCACCAGGCGAAGATAATCGAAGAATACTGCAGGGTCTTTAGTGTTCAGGGCCTTATTTAATTCGCCATGAATACGTTCCGCCGTTAGTTCTGCTATCTGTCCTTCATTTACCATCTTCACGATCAATGCAGTTGTATCAGAGTGAACCGTAAAGCCAAGGTGGTAAAACCGTGAATAAAACCTGGCGACACGCAGGACACGTAAAGGGTCCTCGATAAAGGCATCGGAGACGTGTCTCAGCGATTTAGAGGCGATGTCTGCCTGGCCACCCAAAGGATCTTTGAGTTCTCCGGAACCAGACCGGGCAATGGCATTGATCGTGAGATCCCGCCTCAATAGGTCTTCTTCAAGGGTAACCTCTGGTGATGCGTAGCACACAAAACCGGTATGTCCCGGGCTGGTTTTTCTCTCGGTCCGGGCGAGGGCGTATTCTTCTTGTGTTTCAGGATGCAGGAACACGGGGAAATCCTTACCAACTGTTCGGTAACCTGCGTCCAGCATTTCCTGTTCCGTTGCGCCGACGACAACATAGTCTCTTTCTGTTACGGGTAGATCGAGAAGGGCGTCGCGCACGGCGCCGCCAACCAGGTAGACATCCATGGTCACGATTCCGCTTCTACTGAGGAAAAGGTTTTGTTTTCTAAACGCATAGCCGTGAGTTCTCGTCCCCAGACGCATCCTGTATCAAGGGGGATAGCAAAGTCGACTCCGGTGTGACCATTCAAGGCAGCCCAGTGGCCAAATACAACCTGCAACTGGTCACTGCGCTCAAAGGTAAACCATGGTGCGAAACCATCGGGTTGGATGTCCGCCTTGTGGGTAAGTTCCAATTCACCATCGTGGGAACAGTAGCGCATCCGGGTAAAGTAGTTCGTAATCACTCTAAGTCGGTCCGTGCCTGAGAGTTGGTCATGCCAGATGGTGGGTTCGTTACCATACATTGCTTTAAGAAATCCGGGATACTGGTCCGATTGCAGGATGGTTTCTACTTCACTTGCTAGTGCCAGGCAGGTGTTGATGTCCATATGCGGGGGAATACCAGCATGAACCATGGCGAGATTTTCAGCACGGTCATAGTGCAGAATCGGAAGATGCCTCACATAGTCAATATACTCATCGAGCCTCGGGCTATTGAGCAGATCCTCGATCGTGTCCTTGCGTTTCGGTGTTTGCTGGCCCGTAGCAACAGCAAGAAAATGAAGATCATGGTTACCCAACACGCATTTGACGTTTGGTTCCGACATGATCAGGTCAAGTACTTCCACGTTGCGGGGTCCGCGATTGATGAGGTCGCCAGCAAACCAGAGATGATCCTGTCCGGATTGGTAGTCGACCTTGCTGAGTAACTTTTGCAACTCGTCGAAACAACCTTGCACGTCACCAATAATGTAGGTGCTCATGATCTATCTTCCACGAATCGGGTGCAGGAAAGGTAGTCGTCAATTGTCAGGTTCTCAGGGCGTAGTTGAGGGTTCAAGTGAAGCGATTCGAGTTCATCCGCTGTCAGGAATTTCCTGAGCGCATTGCGAATCGTCTTGCGGCGCATAGAAAAAGCCTGGATGAGAATGCTTTCAAGCAGCTTCCTGTCAACATCTATTGCCTTTTTGTTTGGCGTTAGCCGGATAATGGCACTTTGTACCTTTGGGCGGGGTGAGAATGCCTGGGGTGGCACTTCGAACAGTTTCTCGGTATGGCAGTGAAGTTGAGTCATCACCGATAATCGGCCATACGCTTTTGTTGAGGGCAGTGCTGTCATCCTGTCAACAACTTCTCGCTGCAACATGAAGTGCATGTCGTGGATATGTTCCCCGGAATTAAATAACTTAAATAGCAGTGGGGTTGAGATGTTGTAAGGCAGGTTGCCGATGATGCGAATAAGGGATTTCCCTGCAAACATGTTGAAATCTATCGTCATGACATCCTGGTTGATCAGCCCTGCATCTGGGAAGCGAACTGATAATTCGGCAGCCAGGTCGCGATCGATCTCGATCAGCGTAAGGTCGCATCGACTATCGCTTAGGGGCTGGGTTAATGCTCCCCTACCTGGGCCTATTTCAATAATATGGTCGCCTGGTTTGATATCGAATGATCCAATAATTTTTTGGATCATGCCTGTATCAACCAGGAAGTTTTGCCCAAACCTTTTTCTTGCGCGTAACACGACTAGAGAGATAGTTCGGCGGCACAGCGAACTGCGGCCACCAGGCTTGAGCAGTCCGACCGTCCGGATCCTGCTAAATCAAAAGCTGTACCGTGATCAACGGACGTGCGGACTATTGGCAGACCAAGGGTTATGTTGACGCTCTGTCCGAATGCTACATGCTTCAGGACGGGTAAACCCTGGTCGTGATACATCGCGAGTACCGCATCGGCACGGGCAAGGTTGTTGGGTGTAAAAAGAGTGTCTGCGGGAAGTGGACCTTCGAAATCCAGTCCCTGGTGCTGCAAGGCTTTAATAACAGGGGTGATAGTTTCGATTTCCTCTCTACCAAGGTGCCCGTTTTCTCCAGCATGCGGGTTCAGCCCACAGACCAGAATTTTAGGGTGATTAATTTTGAATTTTGTGACGAGTTCGCTGTGCAGGATGCTGGCAACTTCCGTCAAAGAAGTTTGCGTAATGGCATCACTAACCTTTGCTAGCGGCAGGTGAGTGGTCGCAAGTGCAACTCGCAGAGTCTCACCAGCGAGCATCATGACCACACGTTTGGTACCGGTTTTGTCAGCAAACCATTCTGTGTGGCCGGAAAAAGGAATGCCGGCATCATTGATAATAGACTTATTAACGGGTCCGGTTACGATACCGTCTGTTTTTCCAGCAAGGCAGGATGAGAGCGCCTGTTCCAGAGTCTCGGTAACGTAACCCGCGTTGTCTGTAGTTGCGACACCTGGAACGACAGTTGCTGAGGCTCTCACAGGGTGAACATTGAACGCGGCGATATTAAACGGGGCTAAGGTCACGTCATTAATGGGAACTTCTATCTTAAGATCTTTAGCCCGGTTTTGAATCAGGTCCGGATCCACAAAATAGATGAGTTCTGCCAGTTGGTTATTTTTCTCGAATGCCTGGAGGCAAATATCGGGACCTATACCAGCAGGTTCTCCGGGAGTGACCGCCAGTCTAGTTCTTAATTTCGACAAACGCCTTGTCCCTGATTTCTCGTTGCCAGTTATCGAGTTCCTCATCAAATTTTTGGTTTCTCAGGTAGTTTTCAGCTTGCCCCATCTTGAAGCGTTCGCTGAAGTCTTCTGTTCGGCGTCCAGTTACCTCGAGGAAGTGGTAACCATGAGAAGTCTTAAAAACTTCGCTAAGTTCGTTTATATCCATTGCTTTCATGGTGGATTCGAACTTGGGAACGAAAACACCTGCACGACTCCAGCCGAGGTCTCCACCGCCTAATGCCGACCCCGGGTCGTCCGAATACAGTTTGGCGACATCTGCGAAATCCCTGCCCTCAACAATTTCCTCCCGAAGGCTGATGGCAAGGTCCTGGCATTCGTCTTCGGTTCTGATTTCGTTTGGCTGGATCAACACATGCCGAACCTGGGTTTGTTCAATCTGACCTTCCGAAGTCGCCCCACGTTTATCCATTAATTTGAGCAGATGGAATCCACGACCGCTCTTGATCGGGCCTTTTATGTCGCCAGCCTTCATGTCTGCGACCAGATCTGAGAACATACTGGGTAATTGAGCTGGTTTGCGCCAGCCCATATCGCCACCTTCCAGTGCGTTCTGGTCTTCTGAAAACTCAATCGCGAGACTGCCAAAGTCCGCTCCTTCCTGTAGTTGTGTACTTATACTGTCAGCCTTGTCGCGCGTGGTACGAATGTCTTGTGCGGAGGGGTTCGGTGGTAAGGCGATCAGAATGTGCCCCAGTCTGTATTGATCAGAGGTAAGGGATTCACCAACTTCGGTATCAAGGAAATTATCAATCTCCTGTTCCGTCACTTCTATTCTTCTTCGCATAACACCTTGCTGGACCCTACTGATGGCGAATTCACGCCTGACCTGTTCTCGCATTGCAGCCCAACTGACGCCGTCATTTGCCAGGGCAACCCGAAATTGGGTCAACGTCATCTGGTTCTGTGAAGCGATACCGGAAAGCGCCTCATTCAGCTCATCATCACTTATCCGGATGCCAGCGCGATCTGCCGTTTGGAGCTGAAGGTTCTCAAGGATGAGTCTCTCGATGATTTGCCCTCGCAGCACGTCATCTGAAGGTGCTTGTGTCTGTGGGTCTGCTGCGATCTGTGCCTTGATGGCTTTCATCCGATCATCAATTTCTGATTGCATGATGACATCCTGGTCGACGACGACAGAGATCCTGTCGATTAAAACCAGTGCAGCGTAGCTGCTTACGGTGACCGAAGTCAGGGTTAAGATTGTTAGCAATGCTATGAGTTTCATTTGTCTACCTGCCAGGGTCGTATCCTGGTATTGAATTGTGAAGCCAATTGTCGAGTCGACCCCCCAGAGAGGCAAGCCCTTTTAACTGGAATTCGAAATATATGCCGCTGTCGGCTCTTCGGTCCTGGAAGGACTGTGTCGCAGATCCGGGTTGCGAAATACGAACAGTCCTTGGCCTTTCCAGGTTTCGACGGAAGACAACGCGTGTTCTCCAACAGCAGTCATTGTATTCGACTCCGAACAAAGACTCTATTGTTTGACCTTCATCCCAGCCATAGTTCCATCTGCCAACCAGACTCCAGGCATTTGATTGGCCCAGGGGCCATCGGAAGGAAAGGTCCGTTTCTTCGCGATTACCTAGTGTCCTTTGCTGGAGTTTGTCTACCATCGAATAGCTGAAGTTAAATATGGCGTGATTATCGCTGATATATCGAAGTGCAATAGAGCCCCGATTGGAACGATTATGTTCGGTATCGTGTTCGTAACTCGCACGCAGATCCAGACCTATAGCCTGTGTAGTCAGGCTGATGAATACCGGTGAAGTGTCATCAAGGGGGTTGTTGCCGGGGAAATCAGAGTCATTTACCGTGCGATCATCCATGTAAAAGATCTGCCCGACGCTGATCGCCAGTCGCTGTGCCCCGGTTGTCTCGTCCAGGTATCTAGTGGTTATCCCCAGTGCTATCTGGTTGGCGTCGCCGACCCTGTCATACCCCACATAGCGGTTTTGTCGAAACAGGCTGCCATAGCCTGGCGTAATGATCAAAGAATCGAACAACGGAAGGTCATCCTGAAATTTTTCTTGGGCGTAAAGGTAGTAAAGCCGCGGTTCCAGCGTTTGGTAGAAACCCTTATTCCATACTGAAGTGTGCCTCTCGAAGGTGAGTCCCATATCGAGTGATGCAAGACCTGTATTAATCGTTGCATCGTCTCTCGCGCCGGGGCTTTGATTGTCAAGACGATAGTTTCGATGAATATATCTAAGCCCCGGAGTTATGTATCCCCAGCTATTATGGAACGGCACGCTGCTGCCGATATCAGCAACTATTCGTGAACCTTCGGGTTCTATGTCCGAAGGGTTGTCGAACACGGTTGCCTGTAACAAGGCAGAAGATTTGATCTGCCCGAATGATTTTGATCCAGAAATAGTGAGCCTGGGAAGAATTTCATACTGGTTAGACTTGGTCGAGTTTATCTCCTGGAAACTTCGAAGCTCCAGGGTGGATCGCCAGGATATTGTGTCGTAAGAAACAGTGCCCGCTCTTAAGAGCGCAGGCTCCCTGGAGTTGCCCAGGGTATTACTAAAATCTGAGTTGGTGTTCGTGAAACCTCCCAGGTCGTCAAGATAATCGATGTCTGAGACGCTCGTATAGTTGACTGAAGAGGACCATGGGCCGGCTCGACCCTTATGGCTGAAATGAGCGAGCCATCGATCTTGTTTGTCAAACCCGGAAGCGCTGGTCGAAGTGATTCGCTCGTGCTCATTATATTCGTCATCAGAAGGCAGGAATGTCCCCGCGAGCAGGTTCTCGCCATAGTTGTTCAGGTGTCGGAGCTCACCTTCGTGCATTACCCCGCGTTTCCAAATGCTCCTGGGGGTATAGGTAGCATCCAGGTTTGGGCTGAGGTTGAAATAGTACGGTATGGTGACTTCTGTGCCTCCGTCGCTGTTGTGACCAACGGACGGCCATAGAAAACCGGATTGACGGGAATCATCAATTGGGAATCGAAAGTAGGGGGAGTAGGCGACAGGAACGCCCTTGATTCGCAGAGTGGCGTGCCGGGCAATTCCGTATCCCTGCGCCTTGATGAGTTCGATTTCCTTGCCACGAATTGCCCATGCATCGCTGCCAGGTTCGCACGTCGTGAAGTCACCTTCAGTTATCGTCAGCGTATCCTGTTCATCTTTCTTAAGGGATGTCGCTGTGCCGCGGAGGCGGTTGTCGTGTAACAAGAAACTCGCGCTGTCTATGGCCGCGGTACCGGTATAAAAGTTCCCCTCCACCCTGGCCCCCTGGATCAGCAAGCCCTTTTGCCTGAGACGCACATTACCTTCGACGGTGTAGTGCTCAGTTTGGACATCCATGGTGAAGAAATCGCCGCGCAGCAACTGGGAGCCCTGGTGAACAGACACATCGCCGATCAGCGTTGTGGAATGGCCCTCCACGTGGAGCGCGCTGTTGCCGCTGGCCGTTATAGGTGGGGTGCTGCCGGTGCGTTCAGTTGTGCCAGTTTTGATTGAGCCATCGACATACTCCCCCTGGCACTGGCCCGGCTTGCTGGTTATGCGCCAGTCGACTTCCGCGGCAGAATCGGCGAGAACAGGGACAGAAAAGGCGTAAACAGACAAGAATAGCGGGCCAATGTGGCGAAGTTGCCTGATCATTGATGGTGCGCCATTAAAAAATTGTGTCGATCGAAGCATTACGGGGATAATAAAGCATTCGACAAAGCAGGTCAGTCAGTTTTCATGAAAGATGATTCTCAGCACGCCGACGGTCGAGCAACTGGCCTTGCCGAATGGGCTAGAGCGACTGCCTCAATCGCGGATATTCCCCAATCTGCGGCGCTGGTACCCGTTTCGGATGACGCCAGTTTCAGGCGCTATTTCAGATTCAGTGAAGGGGGCGCAGGCCTCGTTTTCGTCGATGCTCCGCCGGAGCACGAGGACAACGAAAGTTTCGTTAAAATATCGGCAGCACTTTGTGAGGCTGGGCTGAATTGTCCGGAGGTCAAGGCATTCGATTACAATCTGGGCTATCTTGCTGTCACGGACCTTGGCGACCGGCTTTACCTTGATGAATTGATGGAGAATCCATCGGCAGTGCCTTCCCTTTACAGGGATGCAATCCGTGCGATTCTGAAGCTTTTACCGGTCACCTGTGAATTACCCCCTTACGATGCGCTGAAATTGAAAACGGAAATGGACCTGTTCCATGAGTGGTTTCTTGTCGGACAACTGGGTTTAAAAGTTGACAGTGATGTGGCGCAGATGCTCGAGGAAGTGTACGAATGTCTCATCAGCAGTGCACTTGAACAACCTGCGGTTTTTGTCCACAGAGACTTTCACAGCAGAAACCTGATGGTGGAAGCTGCAGCGAACCCGGGAATTATAGATTTTCAGGATGCGCTTGTCGGCCCTGTGACCTACGACCTGGTATCGCTCTATAAAGACTGTTATTACCAATTCGACAGAAACCTGGTTGAACAGGTAGTGGATGATTTTCGTCAAGAACTTGCCAGTCGGGGGCTAGTGGCGTCAGATGTGCCGATGTTGCGATGGTTTGACCTTATGGGTGCACAAAGGCATCTGAAGTGCCTGGGGGTCTTCAGCAGGTTGAATCTACGGGATGGAAAGCCAGGCTATCTTGCAGATATTCCGCTGGTGGTTGATTATCTGGTTGAAACTTCAGCGATTTATCCTGAACTCGAACGTTTCCATAAATGGCTGCTTGCCGAAATCATGCCAAAGGTTAGTGACCTGAAGCAGGTGATGCGATGAAAGCGATGGTGCTGGCTGCCGGTCTCGGGAAGCGTCTGAGACCAATAACTGACACTACGCCTAAACCATTGCTTGAGGTGAGGGGGAAGTCGCTGATTGAACATCATCTGGAGCGGCTGAGGGTGGCCGGTATCCAGGATGTGGTCATCAACCTTCATCATCTTGGCGACCAGATTCAGTCACGGTTGGGCGACGGGGCCCGGCTGGGAGTAAACATCAGTTATTCATTCGAAACTGAATTGCTAGAGACCGGTGGTGGAATTAAGAAAGCCCTCCCGATGTTGGGGGATTCTCCATTTCTTGTCACCAGTGCCGATACCTACCTGGATTTTGACCTTGGGCGGTTGCCGAAGAAATTACCCTCTGGAATGCTGGGGCTATTGGTGATGACCAATAACCCCCCGCATCATCCGGATGGTGATTACTCGCCTGATGAGAATTCGATCCTGCGGTTGGATGGTGACAAATTGACTTACACAGGTACAGGAATGCTGCATCCTGACCTGGTGCGAGATGTTCCGGATTCCGTGTTCATGTTGCGGAAGGTATTTGATGAAGCCGTTAACGCCGGGAAATTCTTAGCCATAGAGCACGATGGTGTTTGGTGTGATGTCGGTACGGAAAGCCGGCTCAGCCAATTGCGAAAAATGCTGGATCAATCCGCATAAGCCCTCGTTGGCGAGTGGTGCTCGCTGGTGGTTAGTAAAAGCAAAATGAAGTCAGTAGAATGGCGAGCAAAAAGGAGTAGCCCCCCAATGGAGAAAGTGGTGAACATGATAGCCCCATCGATATTGTCTGCCGATTTCGCCCGCCTCGGGGAGGAAGTCCGTTCCGTGCTTGAGGCTGGTGCCGACATTATTCACTTCGATGTCATGGATAACCACTATGTCCCCGTGCTGACTTTTGGTCCCAAAATATGCAAGGATCTTCGAAGCTTCGGCATTGAAGCACCTATCGATGTGCACCTGATGGTCAGCCCTGTCGATGGGTTGATAGAGGACTTTGCCGCCGCTGGCGCCAGTTATATTACTTTTCACCCGGAAGCCTCTGCACATATTGATCGATCCTTGCAACTGGTTCGTTCTCTGGGGTGTAAAAGCGGTCTGGTATTTAATCCGGCGACACCTTTGCACTACCTTGACCATGTGATGGACAAGGTCGATATGATCCTGATTATGTCGGTTAATCCCGGGTTTGGTGGCCAGTCTTTTATCCCTGCTGCGCTGGATAAATTAAAAGAAGCCAGGCAAAGGATTGACAGCAGCAGCTTCAATATCCGTCTGGAGATCGACGGTGGGGTCAACGTGGACAATATCGGCGAAATCGCGTCCGCCGGGGCGGATACCTTTGTTGCGGGGTCAGCGATCTTCGGTAATAAAGACTATTCGGCGACCATCTCAGCGATGAAATCGGCGATAAACGCATAATATGGGTGGCTGCCTTCCGGGACCTTCCATCTTGTCAAACACATATGGCTTGTTTTAAGCTGCTCCGCTTATAAATGAGATGATTCATGAGCGCTCTCTTCAGGTATCCAATCGGTATAGTCTGGCCGACTCCTCCTCTCTATTGGCGAAGCTAACGCTGAAGTTCCACCCTGGGGTGACAGCCCCCTGTTTGTGTAAGAAAAGCTTTAAAACCCGGTAGAGCGAAATGACACCTGAACAATTTATTAAACTTGGCAAAGATGGCTACAACCATGTCCCTGTGGTTCGAACTATGTTTGCTGACATGGACACGCCGCTGTCCTGTTATGTAAAAGTAGCAAGAGGCCCCTATAGCTATCTCCTTGAATCTGCTGCCCAGGGTGGCGAGAAGTGGGCGCGATATTCGCTGGTAGGTCTACCGTCTGATTGTGTGGTCAAAATCACCGGTGACGAGATTACCCTGGAGGAATCGGGTGAGGTCACCGACCAGTTTCGGGTTGAGGACCCGCTGGCCTTTGTAGAAGAGTTTCAGGCGCGGTATTCCTACCCTGAGCTTCAGAACCTGCCGATCTATACTGGCGGGCTGGTGGGTTACTTTGGTTATGACACAATTCGCTATGTTGAGAAAAAGATAAGCCAAAGCGCACCGCCTGACACGCTTGGAACGCCGGACATTATTCTCATGGTCTCCAACGATGTGATTGTTTTTGACAACGTACTCGGACGTATCCACCTGATAACGCATGCCGATCCTGCGGTGGATGGAAGCTTTGACCTGGCGCAGGCCCGGCTTCAGCAGATGACACAGGACCTCCAGACGAACGTGCCGAAAGATTTGCATGGTCCTGTACGAGGGCCCCGATTGCATGAGGCCGATTTCGTTTCGAATTATGGCGAGGAAGCCTATAAAGCGGATGTTGAGAAAATCAAGGATTACATCGTAGAAGGCGATGTCATGCAGGTTGTTCTCGCCCAGCGAATGTCAGTTGCGTTCGAAAGCGATCCGTTGAATCTTTATCGTGCCCTGCGCTCACTCAATCCGTCGCCGTACATGTATTTCCTTGACCTGGAAGACTTCCAGATAGTCAGTTCTTCCCCTGAAATACTCGCCCGACTTGATCAAGGTGAAGTCACTGTGCGCCCGCTTGCAGGCACAAGGCGGCGCGGCCGTGATGAAATTGAAGACCTGGCGTTGGAAATAGAGCTGCTGGCCGACCCCAAGGAAATTGCGGAGCATTTGATGCTGATTGACCTTGGTCGAAATGATATCGGTAAGGTTTGTAAAACTGGATCGGTAGAAGTCAGTGAGATGATGACGGTTGAGCGCTACGCTCACGTCATGCATATTGCATCGAATGTCCGGGGACAGATCAAGGACAACCTGGGTCCCATTGATTTACTTCGAGCGACGCTGCCCGTGGGAACCCTGAGCGGAGCCCCAAAAGTCAGGGCGATGGAAATCATTGATGAGTTGGAGCCTGAGAAGCGGGGAATTTTTGGTGGCGCTGTTGGTTATCTCTCCTGGAATGGCAATATGGATACTGCAATCGCTATCAGGACCGCCATCGTCAGGGACATGCAGCTTTATATACAGGCTGGTGCAGGTATCGTCGCAGATTCCATTCCACGACTTGAGTGGAAAGAAACCATTAATAAAGCTCGCTCCATCTGCCAGGCGGCAGCCATGGCCGAAGCCGGTCTGGATCTGCAGGGGGTGGCGGTTGAAAATCAACGAACTTATGATCAGGCCGAACAAAGACCGGTGGCAGGTTTGACCGGGCAGGGTGAATTGTAATGTTACTGATGATCGATAATTACGATTCATTTACGTTCAACATCGTTCAGTACCTGAGTGAGCTTGGCGAAGATGTTCGCGTTTACCGGAATGACGAGATCAACGTTCCGGATATAAGGGAGCTGTCTCCCGATGTGATTGTGATTTCTCCAGGTCCCTGCACACCGAACGAAGCAGGGATTTCGATGGATGTTGTTCGTGCGTTTGAAGGCGAAATCCCCATTCTCGGTGTTTGCCTCGGGCACCAGAGTATCAGTCAGGTCTATGGCGGCAAGATCATCAAGGCTGGACAGGTAATGCATGGTAAAACCTCGCCAATTCACCACACAGGTGAAGATGTATTTTTCGGTCTCGCCAATCCGTTTATAGCGACCCGTTATCATTCGCTGGTGGTCGAAAAAGAGTCGCTGCCTGATTGCCTTGAAGTGATAGCGTGGACTGAAAATGATGCTGGTGAGTTGGAAGAAATTATGGGAGTGCGGCACCGACAGTTTGCGATGACGGGTGTTCAGTTCCATCCGGAATCGATTCTGACAGAACATGGCCATGATCTTCTGGGTAACTTTCTTAACGTTGCGAAAGGGGGAAAGTGATGCACATGCCGGCGGCGATAGCGAGGGTGGTTGATGGAGATAATCTTACCAAGCGCGAGATGAATGCAGTGATGCGGTTAATCATGACAGGCGAGGCGACCGATGCACAGACTGGGGGTTTCCTCATCGGACTTCGCCTGAAGGGTGAGACGGTTGATGAAATTGTCGGCGCCGCTGAAATTATGCGTGAGCTTGCCTCACAGGTGCAGGTCAACGATGCTGGTCTTGTCGATACCTGCGGTACTGGTGGTTCCGGGGCTAATAAATTTAACGTATCGACCGCAAGTGCATTTGTGGCTGCGGCCGCAGGAGTCCGCGTCGCCAAGCATGGTAACCGGGCTGCCTCCAGCAAAAGCGGTAGCGCTGACCTATTGGAAGCTGCTGGAGCCAATATCATGCTCTCATCGGGCCAGGTGGCTCGCTGTATCGACTCGGTGGGGGTGGGTTTTCTGTTTGCGCTCAATCATCACGCAGCGATGAAGCATGCTATAGGCCCAAGAAAGGAAATGGCCGTCAGGACGGTTTTTAACATGCTGGGTCCCCTGACGAACCCGGCAGGTGCAAAGAGACAATTGCTGGGCGTCTATGATCGCGCGCTGGTGCGTCCGGTTGCTGAAGTCCTGCGCGCGCTTGGTAGCGTACATGTCATGGTAGTCCACTCTGCCGATGGGTTGGATGAAATCAGTATCGCAGCGGAGACTGCTGTGGCAGAACTCAAAAGCGGTGATATTGCTGAATATGTCATAAGCCCTGAAGATTTCTCACTGGTCAGGGGTTCGCTTAATTCTCTAAAAGTCGACAGCGCTACAGAGAGTCTGACCATGGTGAAAGCCGCGTTAAGTGGAGAGTTCGAGACCGCCGGTGACATGGTCGCGCTGAATGCGGGTGCTGCTGTTTATGTCTCAGGACAGGCTATAGACCTCGTGAGCGGTGTGAGGATGGCGCAGGATGCCATAGGCAGTGGGCTGGCGACTGAAAAGATGAAAGAGTTCGTCGATTTCACCGTGCAATTGGGTGACTCCGTATAAATTGCCAGTACTGAAGTTAGTGCCGAAACTAAACAGATGGATTTGAATGGACATGGTTGAAAGGGACGTACTTGGAACGATCGTCGAACGAAAACACGAAGAAGTCTCAAGCAGGCGGACGCAGGTGCCGGTCTTTGAACTCAAGGCGCGGATTCGTCGACAGCACAATCCAAGGTCGTTTGTGGACGCGATAAAAAAGAGAATTCACGGCAAACAGGCGGCCATTATAGCGGAAGTAAAGAAAGCATCGCCTTCGAAGGGCGTAATTCGGGAAGACTTTGATCCAATCTCAATCGCACAAAGTTATGAGCGATCGGGCGCAACCTGCTTGTCCGTGTTAACCGATGTTCATTTTTTCCAGGGTTCAGACGAGTATCTAGAGCTGGTTAAAGCCAGTAGTTCACTGCCGGTATTGCGTAAGGATTTCATTGTTGAGGCCTACCAGGTTTACGAGGCGAGGGCTATCGGCGCAGATTGCGTCCTGTTGATAGCGTCGATTCTGGACATTGAGAAACTGCATGAGTTCTATGATCTGGCAGTTAGTCTTGGTCTTGATGTCCTGGTGGAGGTGCATAACAAGGAGGAACTGGATAAGGCGCTAACCTTGTCGCCAGCGATGATTGGCGTTAATAACCGAAATCTTAAAACTTTTGAGGTGGATCTCAATACGACGCTGGATTTGTTGAGCCAGATGCCCGAAGAAGTTGTTGTTATTACTGAAAGCGGTATTGGCAAGCGGACTGATGTCGAGCAGATGTTGTCGAATGACGTCTACGGGTTTCTGGTTGGAGAAGCATTCATGCGTGAACCTGACCCTGGCCAGGCGTTGGAGCTTCTTTTCTCCTGACTTTTTGGTCAGCCTGGCGTGCTTCGAGAACTACCATCGTTTTACCTTTTACAGTAACTAGTTTCTGTTCTTCCAGCGTTATCAGTACCCGACCAACCATTTCTCGAGAGCATCCTACGATACGACCGATTTCCTGACGCGTAATTTTGATCTGCATTCCCTCGGGATGTGTTATGGCATCAGGTTGAGTGCATAGGTCCAGCAACGCGTGAGCGACACGACCGGTCACGTCAAGGAACGCAAGGTCGCCAACCTTCTGTGTGGTTTTTCCGAGCCTCTCAGCCAGTTGGGTAATGAGCTGATGCAGTATGCTGGTATCTCTTTGGCTGAGTTCGATAAATTTTTGGTATCCCAGTTCTGCAACTTCACATTCTGTTTTAGCTTTGACCCATGCAGTTCTTGTGCCTTCGCCAAGCATTGCCATCTCACCAAAGAAATCACCTTCGTTGAGGTAAGCGACAATAATTTCCCGACCATTCTCATCTTCGATGATGACCGAGACGGAACCTTTTGTGATGTAGAAGATAGAATCGCTTACTTCGCCGGCAAAGATAATGGTGCTTCCACGAGGGTGCCGATGCTTGTGTGCAGACGAGAGAAACTCGTCCATATTGTTGAGCGCCGGATTATTGGGTGTAAGGCTTACCATAAGGTGGTCGGTAGCATAACTTAGCGATAGGTTACGACTCGAGTGTTAGTAATACAACCTCATTCGCTAAAAAGGAACACCGTTGGATTTTTACGAAAAATGTTATGCTTTGTTACCCCAATGATTAGGGTGTAATGAGAAAAGAGTCAGGATAGGAATATGAAAGCAACAGTTAGATGGCTTGATGATGTGATGTTCCTTGCAGAATCCGGGAGTGGGCATACGGTCACCATTGATGGGCCCGAGTCAGAGGGCGGCAGGAATATCGGCCTCAGGCCCATGGAAATGATGTTGATGGGCTTGGGTGGTTGCGCGAGTTTTGATGTGATGAAAATTCTTCGAAAATCTCGCCAGCCCGTTGAAGACTGTATTGCAAATATTGAAGCGAAGCGTGCGGATGAGGTGCCGAGCGTGTTCACTGATATTCATATCCACTTCGTCATAAAAGGAGTAGGGGTTAAGGAAGCCCAGGTTAAAAGAGCTATTGAATTGTCCGCCGAAAAATACTGTTCTGCCTCGATCATGCTCGGGCGAGGTGGGGTGAACATTACTCATGATTACGAGCTGACGGAGTAATGAAGCGGCCCGGTCTGACTAATGGCATGCGCCACGTGGCATTGTTCGTTGAGCAGTTCTCTGCTTGCGAACAATTTTACACCGACCTGTTAGGCATGGAAGTAGAGTGGCGTCCGGATGAAGACAACGTATACCTGACCAGTGGCGGTGATAATCTTGCTCTTCATCGTGCAGATGGGAAGCGGGATCAGGGTCAGCTGGACCACATCGGGTTTTTTATCAATGACGTTGTAAAGATTGATGAGTGGTATGACTTTTTAAGTGGACATGGAGTGGCGATGCTAACCGACCCCAGAACCCATCGCGATGGCGCGCGAAGTTTCTACTGCCTCGATCCTTCGGGCGTAAAGGTTCAGATGATCTATCACAAACCTATTGCGGAAAGTGAAAATCAGACCCAGTAAGTTGTCCGGGTCATCAATTTGCTGACCGCCGTCATGATGCTTTTAAATGGTTTCGGAAAATCCATACCGCCCCGACTTAGTGCATCTGTCCGGTGTTGATCTTCATCAAGTTTCATCTGTTCAAGGATGGCCTGTGAACGCTTGTCCTCAGAAGGAAGTCCCTGGAGATGTTCTTCCAGGTGTTTAACGACCTGTTCTTCAGTTGCTGCGACAAAGCCCAAATTAAAGCGATTACCTAACAGGCCGGAAACGGCGCCACTGACAAAGCTCATGGTGTAAAAAAACGGGTTTAGGTAACTTTTGTGGGAATTCAGCTCTGCCAGTCTTGCCTCACACCAGAGCAAATGATCGGTCTCTTCCCTTGCAGCTTGCTGCATTGTTTCCTGGATGTACGGATCTTCGCTCGTGAGACCCTGGCCAACGTAAAGCGCCTGGGCGCAGATTTCACCACAGTGGTTTACCCGCATTAGTCGAGCAGAAATTTTTCGATCAGATTCGCTTAGCTGTTGTTGCTCGACTGGAATGGCGGGGCTGGGCCTGGCCGGGTGCCCCACGCCGTTTAACACGCGTAGTGCGCCGTCGAACTGTTGTATCAGGGAATTGATGGACGGTGGTCTCATGAGGTTTTCTACCGTTTGAGGACGTACGCAGAATAGCCTTCTTCATTCAGTTGATAGGCGCCGAGTTCAGATCTCTTTCCGCCATCGCAAACCGTAATGTAGACAGCATCATTGTTAAGCTTGCTCAAATTTTTACGAAGGAGCAGCAAAGGTAAATTCACGCTGCCAGGAATTTTGTCCTCTTTTGCTTCCCTGGGGGTTCGAACATCAATGATGTACGTCATGGGGTCACCTTGCTTAATCATCTCCTGAACTTCTTCCATCCCAACGGTTTCGATCACCGGGTGCAATAGCAATGACTGAAAATCGGGTTCGGATAGTCGCATCAGGGTGCCATTGCTGGTCATGGTCACAGTTGCGTTTCTAGGGAAGTCACTAACCAGTGCATCCTGGCCAAAATTGTCTCCTGCCTTCAGTTTCTTTATAACCAGGGTTTTGTCACCAACGGATCGTTCTAATTTTACTCTGCCTTTCTGGATCACGTAGAAGTAATCACCTCTATCACCTTGCGTGATAACAATGTCGCCCTTTGCATACGTCTTCTCTTCAAACTTACTGAACAATGTCTGGATGTTGCTCGGCGGTATGAACTCGAACAGAGGAGAGCTCAGTAAGGTCGACATCCAGTCAACGGCGGGTTCTTCCTCATCGGCAGCCGAGGCGCCGGGTCCACCTCCCATATAAACGGCCATGTTGCTTCTGTCGCAAACCAGTAGGGTCGAATCTTCCGTGGTAATGGCGGTGAGTCTGTGAGGGGTGTTATTGTCAATGGGATTCCGCGTGACTTCTTCGCCTGCCTTCCGGCTCTTCGCCTCGAACTTTTCATCAACAAGGTCAACGGTCCCGATGAGCAGCCAATAGACCTTTGTGTTCTGTTCTGTCCGCTTGAAGATCATTTTCCCTTTCGGTATGGCGTCAACAGTCACGTGCTCAAGCACAGCTGATAACTCGCCTTCACTCAGCTGTTTGAAGGGGATCAGGTTCTTGATCAATTCTTTGTGTTCGGCTTCCAACTAGGGTGAACCTCTTAAGGTTTTCTGTCTATTATGGTCGAATGATTTTGTGGAAGGCAGGTAGTATAAAGAAGGAGGGTCAATTCGCATAGGAGTCACTCACGAGCCGGAACCAGTCGAATAATCTTCACTGAGCCATTCAGTCTGGAAGTAATTCAGACCGTTTTTGTTAAGCTTTCTTAATATCTGTTGGTGGCCCTCGTGGTCCAGAGGCCCGAGAACAACGGCGTAGAGCGTGCCTGTGACGTCCAGACGCTTTTCGATGTGAGGTGTTAATCCTAGGCTGCTTAGTTTAGTTTGCATGGATTCAGCGCCGTGTAATTTAGAAAATATGCCAAGTTGTAGTTTTGCTCCAGGGGTCGGAAATTCTGTGTCGGGGAAATTCCGCGCAATTGGTGTGGCAGGGCTTGAATCTTGACGCCTGAAATTTTCAGGTACCGAAGTGTTTGGTTGGTCGAATCCGACAGAAGCCACGATAATCAGAAAAAGAACGGCGACGGCGACGGCACTGCTGATTTTGTACCACGGCTGGTTGGCGCTGACGAGTGTAGTGCTGTTCTCGGCGCTATTTACCATAAGACTATTGGGCCTGGGAGTGTGTGTCCGGGATTCAGGCTTGGCTACAATGGGCAGGTCCAGTTGTTGGCCTACTTCACCTTTTTGGTTCTGCATATTGCTTAATGTTCCAGTATGCGGTCTCGATAGAGCAGAATTTCTCTAGCTAAAAGCCGCAAGCAGTGAAGACGCTTTAGTACCAGCGCTTAATTTCTCTTCCTTTCTATCATGATACCTACGGCATCAGCAATGTCGACAGCGCCTGGTTTGGTAATTTTGATCTTCAGTTGCATGATTGGGAATTCATCGAACAATATTTGTGACAGCTGTTCAGCCACCGATTCAATCAGGTAGTAGCCTGTTTGTTCTACAAAGGCCTGGGTTCGACGGGAGATAGCATCGTAGTCGAGCACATCCTCGAATGAGTCTGAAACGCCGGCTTTCCTGGCGTCACAACCCAGCTCCAGGTCAATGATCAAATCCTGGGTGATGTCACGCTCGTGATCATAGACCCCGATAGTGGTTGCGGCGGTGAGGCCGCTGATAAAAATAATGTCCAAAATTAGATAGCCTCGCTGTGTAGTGTCTTTCGGCTGTTAGTTCAGTCTCTGTTTAGCTCAGTCCCTCTATTTAACTCAGGCTCTCTCTTCAACTCGGTCTCTCTATTCAACTCAGTCATGGGCCAGCGAGGTCTGACGTCAATCGACAGGCTTTCCTGATGCCCCTGTTGCAGTCGAAGATAACCTGCGTAAGCGATCATGGCCCCATTGTCAGTGCACAGGTGGAGTGGGGGGTAGTAGACCTGTCGATGATGCTTCTGCGCGGAATCATCCAGCCGAGCCCTGAGCTCGGTGTTAGCACTAACACCACCCGCAAGGATGAGCCGATCAAGGCCTGTTTGTTCCATGGCTCTCTCACACTTGATCCTGATTGTATCGACAACCGCTTCCTGGAAGGCAAATGCGACATCTGCCTTTTCCTGTGACGAGAGATCCCGTCCCGATTGGCCTTTTAACCCGTTCACAGTGTTTAACGTAAATGTTTTCAGACCACTAAAGCTAAAGTTCAATCCAGGTTTGTTGGTCATTGGTCGGGGAAATTTAAATCGCCCCGGCGTGCCTTGTTTTGCGATTTCTGCGATGGATGGCCCTCCAGGATAGGGAAGGCCCAGCATTTTGGCGACCTTATCGAATGCTTCACCGGCAGCATCGTCCTGTGATTCTCCCAGCAGTTCGTAGTGGTGTGCCTGGTGACAAGCCATCAGCTGTGTATGGCCACCGGAAACGAGCAGGGCGACAAATGGGTATTTGGGTGCGTCTTCGGCCAGAAGGGCTGCGACAAGATGACCCTCCATGTGATGAATACCAATGGATGGAACGCCCCAGGCCAGCGCCAGGGATTTTGCCACCGACGCGCCTACTAATAGTGCTCCGACCAGGCCCGGGCCGGCGGTGTAGGCGATCGCATCAATATCGTTGGCCGCGAGGTCAGTCTGCCGCAGAATTTCATCGATCATCGGTAAGGTTCTGCGAATATGATCACGGGAGGCGAGCTCGGGGACGACACCGCCATACTCCCGGTGGAGTTCGATCTGACTATAGAGACTCTCGGCAATAATGCCCTTTCCGGTGCTATAGATCGCTATACCGGTCTCATCACAGGAAGTTTCTATGCCAAGTACGTTCAACTGAATGACCGCCTGATTGTTGGAAGTCTGGATAGTACTGATTTTACAGGAGAAAATCTCAAGTGAGTCGGTTCGAATTTAGTGGCGAGTCGCTTTGCAATTAGGCGGGATTGCCGCTAGAATTCGCGTCCTTTGAAACCCCACATTGGAACCCGGACTTAATGCCCTACGTTAAAGTCAAAGAAAATGAACCGTTTGACGTCGCCCTCAGGCGATTCAAGCGATCCTGTGAGAAGGCAGGTATCCTAGCTGAAGTACGACGTCGTGAGTTTTACGAGAAGCCAACCTCAGTTCGAAAGAGAAAAGCAGCTGCAGCAGTCAAGCGACATGCCAAGAAGGTACAGCGTGAAACGCGTCGTATGGAGCGGCTGTACTAGCCTCCGATGCCCGAACCCATCTATCAGCGGGTCACCGCTGAAGTAAAAGTGGCCATGAAAGCTCGTGACAAGCCGCGTCTTGGCGCGCTTCGTCTTATCATGGCCGATTTTAAACGGATTGAGGTCGATGAACGTATCGAGCTTGATGACGAACGTGTCCTGGTTATCCTTGATAAGATGACCAAGCAGCGTAAAGATTCCCTTAAGCAATTCGAAGATGCCGGGCGAGAAGATCTCGCGAACCAGGAGGCGTTGGAGATCGCGGTCATCGCTGAGTTCCTGCCGGATCAGCTCAGCGATGATGAAGTATCTGGCCTGGTCAAGGCGGCCATCGCAGAAACCGGTGCCGCGTCGATGCAGGATATGGGTAAGGTGATGGCTATCGTCAAACCCCAAGTTCAGGGGAAGGCAGATATGGGCGCAGTCTCTGGTCTGGTAAAAGCGCAACTCTCCTAAACCCAATTCACCAGGGTTCGGCCACACTTGCACTCTATATGGGGGAATGACATTCTTTCTTTCCCATCCACTTCCAAAAAAGACGTTCGGACAACTTAACTGTGATCCCGCAGGAATTTATTGAAGAGGTACTGGAGCGGACCGATATCGTCGAGATAATCGAGCCTCGGGTCACCTTAAAAAAATCAGGCCAGAACTATACCGGTCTCTGTCCGTTTCATGATGAGAAAAGCCCTTCGTTTTCGGTCAGCCAGAACAAGCAGTTCTATTATTGTTTTGGTTGTCAGGCTTCCGGGTCTGCGCTCAAGTTCCTGATGGAGTTCGATCGAATGGACTTCGTATCCTCGATTGAACACCTGGCGCAACGAGTCGGGCTTGAGGT
>Ga0209360_1000017_pt1 | contig 166306 bp, 158 predicted proteins | sample SaaInlV_130m_DNA_3_FD_184651 | JGI IMG/M metagenome (GOLD analysis project Ga0209360, IMG submission 184651) | Marine microbial communities from expanding oxygen minimum zones in the Saanich Inlet - SI037_S3LV_130m_DNA (SPAdes) (version 2) | ecosystem: Environmental > Aquatic > Marine >... | reverse complement strand
AATTAACGGTTAATCCTTCAATATCATTTAATTGTGGAATGAAGTTTTCCTTAAAATAATTAGAGATAAGTATTCCTGAACCAATGGTAATATTTTTTGGTGTATCAAATTGGGGCGAAATGTCCGCCATGCCATCCGCCCAATTATGCATAAATGTGGCCACTTGACCGACGCCATTTTCTTCTAAATCTGCGCCCGCATATTGGGCCAAAGGTGGTAATGTATTGCCAATGAGTAAGTACCATTCATCACTTAGATAAATAAATCGAGCTCCATTGGCATGGCGATATTGTGAATCTAATTGATGAGCCATAGAAATAAATTTTTCAGCATAGGAAGGTGTAACCGATGGAATTTCAACCAACCCTGCCCGATGTCCCGTTAATCCTACGGGCACAATAGACATGGATTTTGCCATTGGGGAAAATTGATGAATATCCGAAATGGTTTTTTCTAAATATTGTCCATCATTCAATGTAGGGCAAAGGACAACCTGTGAATGTATTACAATACCATTCTCAGTTAAATATTCAAATTTTCTCAGCAGAAAATCATCTTTTCCATACAGAAACATTTCTTGCCGTTTATCCGGTTCCGTCACGTGGACAGATACATATAATGGGCTTAACCGTTGCTCAACCACCCGTTTCAATTCTTTCCAGCCCATATTGGTCATGGTAACATAATGCCCGTATAAAAATGACATCCGAAAATCGCCATCCCGAAAGTAGAGCGCATCCCGCATGTTTTTGGGGTTTTGATCTACAAAGCAAAAAATACAGTCATTGGCACAGCTACGAATTTTAAAATCCTGAAATGCCAACCCCAAATCATCATCATAATCTTTTTCAATATCATATTCGATTATTTCACCATTCTGGCGTACACGCAGTATGATATTTTCATCGGATATCTTAAAACGGTAATCTAAAATATCACGTACTCGAGATCCATCGATAGCATCGATTCGGTCTCCCGGCTTCAGACCCAATTCTGAAGCGGTGCTGTCTTTTCTGACGGATAGGATTTTCATAGCAAAGAATTTACGGAGATAGAAACATTAGAAACGCAATGGATAAATGGTACCCACTGTCGGTGGACGGTCAATCAGCCAATGTATATTTCAAAGACTGAATTGAATTTAATAATTGATCAAATTCTGAATGGGACAAAGCCGATAAGGGCGGACGCATATTCTTCCAGGTTTCATCTGATCTGTGGTGTTGAATCAACCCTTTTAATCCAGCAATCAGTGGAAAGGATTGGACTGCCCGTCTAAAAGCGGTTATATCATCCTGGTGTGATGCTGCCATATTCTGATCTTTAAAAAATACATTATATGTTTCTTTAATATTGCTTGGGTTCACATTCGCTGTACCACTGATCACTCCTGCCCCACCGGCCGCCAATACTTTTGATAGATATACCTCCGAACCGGGAAACATCGTAATTCCTGGGCATAACTTCAGTACCTTTTTAGTATTCTCCCAGTTGCCCGAACTGTCCTTATACCCAATGATTTGCCGCGGATATATTTCTATCAACTCTGCCACCAGTTCAGCATCCAAGTTGATGCCAGAAAGTTGGGGAAAATTATATAAATATATTTGAAGATGAGAATCATTGATACGTTGAATCACTTCACTGAAATATGATACCAATCCGGTTTGACTGGGATTTTTATAATAAAATGGTGGGAGCATTAATTGATGATAGAATCCATGAGAAACCGCATGTTGACTCAATGTCACCGTATCAGAGAATGCACTACATCCTGTACCTACCATGATTTTCTCTGAAGGAATATTCTCATCTTTGACCCAATCCAGTAATGCCATGCGTTCGGTAATTGAAAAGGATGTTCCTTCGCCATTGGTGCCAAAAATGACAATGCCATCAATACCGTTCGCAAACAACCACTGTAAGTGATTAAAAAATCGATCCCGATCAATAGATAGGTTATCTTTTTGTGGTGTGAGTATGGGGACCCAAACACCTTTTAAACGACCCATACTACATCCCATCCAATTCCGTGATGGGCATCACAGGCAATTTGAGAAATATTGAGTAGTTTTTACCAGTTCCTACAACTCTCATTTGTTTTGTACCTAATGTTTTGACTGTATAAAACGGGGACGAATCTTCCTTCGTCCCCGTTTTTTCATTTCTTATTGTGGTACAGCATATATTTTGCTGTTTCATAAGTCCCTTTCAACCGCCGGGAATAATCACTTGTAATTTCCGGATAATTCGACTGTATATCAAGCAGTGGCTCTTTGGAACGTAGATCATGGAGGCGAATATCAGTCCCGTCTTTTTGCATGGACAAATAATAATCCTGTCCCACCACGGCAATATGCTGATTGGCCATTTTTTTATTCACAATAAAAGCTGTCGCATCATTTGGGATTTCATCATTCAATAGATCCCGCCCCATGGTGCGATTTTCGTAAGGTGCCCCGGCTATACCACAAACTGTCGGCATTAAATCAACCAATTGTGTTATGTCTGAACGAACCAAGCCTTTTGGAATCCTGTCAGGGCCATAAATTATTAAGGGAACTTGGTAAGAACGCAGTTTTAAATCATAATCGGATGGGAGCATATGGAGTGCTCGCGGGTCTGAAGTTCCGTGATCTCCGAAAAATAGGAAAATAGTGTTTTTGAAATAATCCGCTTTTTTGGCATTGGCCATATATTCACCCACTGCATGGTCAAGAAATCGCATGGCATTATACTGTTCCTGGGAATCGAATCCAGCATTGGCCAGAACAGTCGCGTCAATTTCTTTAACTTCAAATTTATCAACCCCTTTCGGAATAGAATAAGGCCGATGGTTCGTGGCAGTTTGAATTACCGCAAAAAATGGCTGATCACTATCAATGGATTGGAATGTCTCATGGGCCGCTGTAAACAGATCTTGATCTGAAATGCCCCATACATCCAGGCGGGGAAAATCAAAATTATCCTGATCCTTAATTTGCATATCTGGAATATTATTTTGGAGAAGTCCACGAATATTTCGCCAACTGGCGCTGCCTCCTAATAAATAATGTTTTTCATATCCATCCAGTGCGTTGATTAAGGAATATTGATCCACGATCCGGGGATTGCTAGATGCTGTTTCCACACTGGCCACATCGTGGATACCCGTCACCATCCCGAATACCGAACGGGCCGTGCCAACCATGGGGATATAAAATCGATCGAAGAAAATGCCCTCATGGGAAAGCCGGTCGAGATTGGGTGCAGGGTTCAATGGATTGCCCACCCTCCCCATTCTGTTAAGACCCACTGATTCTAAAAACACAATAACAATATTCGGCTTTTTAGTGTCAGAATTGAGAGCAGATTTCCAGCGGTTAAAATCCAGATTGTTTATATTAGGCTCATCCACCCCAAGGTCATTAGCCATACCCTCATAATACGATCTTGTGATTTTTTCATCGAAGTCCTCAAGAGCGAATGTCCGTGTTTCATTGAAATACAATACAGGATTCAATGCAACAGAAACAATAAATGGGTCTTCGCTGAAATGGGCGTCACTCCATAATAATTTATATTGACGAAAGGTTCCCCACATAGAAAAAAGCAAAATGAGACCACCCATGGTGAAAGCGAAAAATTTATCCCTGAACCGGACAAGACGCTGACTGCCTTCTAAATATTCGAATGCTTTCTCAATGGCATGCCATGTTGCCCAAATTATAATAGATAAGCCAATTATTGACCAAACAATTGGATAGGTTTCCCATACCATTTGAAGGGCTATCATAGGATTTTCTAATAATTTAAAAGCAGACACATCAATTCGGTGATTGAGGTATCCATAATGGGCGATGTCAAACGCGTAAAAAAAAGTGACTAAAACGGCGACGGTTCGAAGATAAAAATTAACCAGTTGTTTTGAGATCGCCATACGAAATGGATTGAAAAATGGAATCATAAATAAGAATCCAACAGGGACGAGAATGAAAACCGCTAACCGCAGATCAAACCGTACGCCCACCCATAAAGCGCGGATCAATTCAGCCCCAGTTCCATCCATTTCATCAAAAAAGAGGGCCAAAAAAAACAGCCTGAAAAAGACAAATAAGCCTAAAAAGGATAATGCAGACCCAAAGATAAATTTCAAACGGCGTGAATAGAAAAACAAAATATTCCTTTCGGACTTCAGCTAATCAGAATAGTGCTGGTATATTTTATTGTGAAATTGTCGCGGTACTACCCGGGCCATTTTCATATATAAATCACTTTTTGATGGGGCAAATACTTCCTGCTGTTTTACCAACCTTTTGTAGTAATCACTCAAAGCACGATCATCCCCTTTAAACGTGGCCCACTCATGTAAAAAATTTTCTCTCTTTTTAACGGTACCATAAAAAACCATTTCACCGCTATTTACATCCATTATTTGATAGGACAAGTTGAGCGTTGCGCCGGTACTTTTCTTGAAGTGTTTGACCTTTGCTTTCACTTTACCCTTAATGTTTCTTGTCCTATTTACACCGGCAGAATCCACATAACTTTCTTTCCTAACCGTAACTTCCCTTTCCTGTGAAATTTGATTTTTTATTATTTCAACAGGACGGTGAGTCGTAACGATTGTCGCACTTAAAATATGGTCAGCGCCGGAAAGTTTACCGATCTCCATGTAATTATTTTCCGTTATGCCAGCCTGGACCAATCCCTGTTCATTGAGAATAGTATTTAATTGCTCCCTGGTAATAATTCGCAGGAATTCTTTCGAGGTGCCTGATTGCTGGATCATCATTTGGCCACGCAAATACTCACTTATATTTCTATCCCCCCGAAAGTGGCTGATCAAAAGCGTAAAGGTCGCATTTGCCCTCGCTTCGTCGTATAACTCTTGGGCATTCAAATACCCAGGGACAAACTGGAGCGCCGATTTGAAATTGATGGCGGCAGACTTTTGATCCTGCTTTGTTGCTTCTTCCCGCAATTTCATCCCTAAGGAATAGTGATAATCCGCGGCAAGAGGTTTTGCTTCTTTCAAGGCATAAGTGTAATCTTTAACATTTAGAGTCAATGTATAGTTGGCGCCGGATTGAAGAATCGGTTTAAGCAATTGCACTTCCGTTCCCAATTTTTGAATCGCTTCATATTCCCTGACCAATTTGGGCCATTTTGATTTTTCCTCTATCGTTTCCAGGTTTTCAATTCTGGCTTGGTGATAATGCACGGCTAAAGGATAAGCGATTTCAAGTAAGGCTATCCCTTTGGGGTTATCCTGTTTTATTCGCAGGGAACTTGAAACAGAAAAGACTGCCGAATCATAATGACGCATTGCATAAAATCGTTTTGCGGATACATAGTCACTGTAGCCCGGGATAAAAATCGCACATGATGAAAAAATCAAAATGGCTATACCCAAGAAATAATAAAGAGATATTTTGTGCTTCATAATCAAATTTGAGCGGGCGATGAGAATCGAACTCACGTCACGAGCTTGGGAAGCTCGGGTAATAGCCATTATACGACGCCCGCGTTGAGGTTGAATTTATATCAGAAAATAAGCCGCTCCAGCGTTTCTATTCCAAATTTTTTCATTTTGCTTATCCCATCGTCGGAGAGCATTTATAGAGGAGTTTTCTGTCTCGTTTTCTCGCTCCTTTTTTACACATGTTTTGGGTCAGCAAGTGTGGACAAATTGTGGATAACTGCAACTAACTGTTTTTTTTCTCGAGGATAAATCAAGATATTTCACTTTTGTTCTTGGAGTGTTTTTCTGTGAGATATATATTGGTGGTGCCAACCAAGTCTATTATCACTTTTTTATTTTTATCAACCGATAGTTAGAACTGTTTTTTTACAACCCCACATACCAAAATAGGAACGGCGGTCAATGGCAGAAGCAATAGAACTCAACTTTCCCACTGGGAAAACAACCTCGGGTGAACTCAATATTATGGTTGAGGAAACCGTCCGTGAACTCACAAAAGAAGTGGATGGACAAAATATTTCAGAAGAATTCACCCCGTATCTTATAGAGAATTATTACAAAGATGATTCGCTCGGTGCGGATGTACTTAAAAATAAATACCTGGCCCCATGGGAAAACCACCCATACGAACTTTGGCAGCGCCAAGCCAATGCCTTGGCGTCTGTTGAACGAACTAAAAAACTCCGTGAAACATGGAAAAAGAAATTCTATTCCATTTTAGAGGATTTCAAATTCACACCCGGTGGCCGAATCATGCACGGCGCTGGCAGAGAAGATATCACCACAACGCTTAATAATTGTTATGTGGTTGGCATCCAGGATGATTCCATCAGTTCCATATACAAAACAATCCAAGAAGAAGGCCGTACGTATAAATTCGGTGGTGGATGTGGGCATGACTTATCTGTATTACGCCCATCTGGAGAAGCCATTAAGGGCACAGGTGGTGAATCATGTGGTCCTGTAGGATTCATGAACCTCTTTAGTGAAAATACCAATACCATCGCCCAGCACGGTCGCCGTGGTGCCAATATGCAGACCTTAAGAATCGACCACCCGGATATTGAAAAGTTTATTGAAATTAAAACCGGCGATATAAACATGGTGAAATATTCAAATATTTCTGTTCTCCTCACCCATGACTTTATGGAAGCAGTCGAAAACAATACTGATTTTGAACTGAAATGGGGCGGGAAAGTTTATAACACGATTAATGCAAAAGTATTATGGGATAAAATCATAGAGCACGCCCACACCAGTGCTGAACCAGGTCTCCTCTTCTGGGATACCATGACCGATTACCATAATGCTGAATATTGCAGCCCCCTTGTGTCTACGAATCCATGTGCAGAACAACCTCTCCCCGATGGTGGTTGTTGCAATCTGGGCTCCATCAATCTGGAGCGATTTGTGGATGGAGAAGGCAATTTTATGATTGATGAATTTAAAGAAACTGTAGGGGTTGCCACACGGTTTCTGGACAATGTCATTGATTATAATCTGGATAGACATGCCTTGGACTCCCAAAAGAATAATGCTATCAATGACCGTCGAATTGGATTGGGTATATTGGGCCTCGGAGACATGCTTGTACGGATGGGAATTAAATATGATAGCGACGATTCGCTTCAAACTGTAGAACAGATTATGCAAATATTTCGTGACAGTGCTTATGAAACCAGTGTTGACCTGGCAAACGAAAAAGGATCATTCCCAAATTTTGACTGGACTGGATATAGAAAAAGTCAATTTATTAAAAATCTTCCCAGAAATTTAAATAGGAAGATTAAAGACAATGGTATTCGTAATTCTACTGTGCTCACTGTAGCACCAACGGGAAGTGGCGCTATTGTCTCTCAAGTTACTTCCGGAATTGAACCTATTTTTGCCACATCTTATAAAAGACGGGTAAAAAAGAATGATGGATTTGGAAAAACGTTCGATGAGTACAAAGTATACCATCCCATTATCAAAAAATTATTCGGAACTGATAAAAATCTCCCTGATTATATAACAACGGCTCATGACATTGATCCCTTTAATCGTGTCAAATTACAAAGTGTTATTCAAAAGTATATTGACAGTTCTATTTCATCAACGGTAAACCTTAAAGAAAATGTGCAACTTGAAACTGTAGCTGATATCTATATGACAGCCTATAAAACTGGTTTAAAAGGCATCACTGTTTATCGGGAAGGCTCGAGAGAAGGAATTCTTATTTCAGATACGGAAGAGAAAAAGAAAAAAGCCGCACCCACAACAACAAAAACCAGTGAAAAACCTTATGAAGAGAAACGGCCACGCATTCGACCCAATACCACCGAAGGTGTTACCCGCCGAATTCGTACGGGAGAAGGCACACTGTACATTACAATCAATCAGGACGAAAACGGCCTGTGTGAGGTCTTTACCACTATCGGAAAAGCCGGTGGAAATGCCGCTGCGCAATCAGAAGCGATTAGCCGACTCATATCTCTTTCATTAAGATCAGGGATCGATCCCAGTGCGATTATTAAACAATTGAAAGGGATAAGTGGCCCAAATCCCACTTGGGAAGATGGCCGTTTGATCTTATCCACACCAGATGCTATCGGGAAAGCTCTTGATGATTATCTAAGTGAGAATCAAGAAGTGGCTAATGTTAATACTGCAGATGCGATTGAAGAATCTAAGCGGAAAACATCAATTACGATGGCGACCCAAGCAGAAGTATCTGAACATAAAATGGAAATGACTGATTTTACTTTTAAAAATATTTCCATATGCCCAGATTGCGGAAGTTCAGTTATGCACGAAGGTGGTTGTGTGACTTGCCCTGGGTGTGGGTTCTCTAAATGTGAATAATTGATCTATTTCAATCACTATAAAAAAACCCTTCGCGAATGCGGAGGGTTTTTTTTATTTCTTTTTGGGTCGGAAACTAAACCACCATGAGTTCTTTTTCTTTGGATTCTTGCATATCATTAAGTGTCGTCACATGCTTATCCGTCAATGTTTGCATTTCGGTTTCCTGACGATGAATTTCATCTTCTGAGATATGTTCTTCTTTTCCAAATTCCTTTACATGATGCAAAGCATCGCGACGCACATTACGAACGGAGACACGACCTTCCTCGACAAGTTGATGAACATATTTGATTAAATCTTTCCGTCGTTCTTCTGATAATTGGGGAATAGGTATTAAAACAGCATGGCCATTATTACTGGGTGTTAAACCCAAATTTGAATCCATAATAGCTTTTTCAATAATTGGAATCAATGATTTTTCGAATGGTTGTAGTGTAATCAATCGTGGTTCGGGTACCGAAACGGTAGACACCTGATTCATGGGCATCATTGATCCATAATACTCAACTTGAATTGAATTGAGTAAATCCGGATTTGCACGACCTGTTCGAACTTTCGCTAACTCCATTCGTGTATGTTCGATCGCCTGATCCATTCTGTGGGATGCGTCTTTATGTATTTCTTTCAGCATATTTGCTAATCCATTACGGTTGTGCCAATATCTTCACCCGAAAGAAGGCGTTTTAAATCTCCGTGATTGTTCACATTAAAAACGCGTATTGGTAGTATATTTTCTTTGCATAAGGTTATGGCCGTTAAATCCATCACTCGAAGATTCTTAGACAAGACATCATCGAAGGATATTTTTTTAAAACGTTTTGCATCAGAATTTACAACGGGATCTTTATCATACACACCATCCACTTTCGTCCCTTTTATTAATACTTCTGCTTGAAGCTCCGTCGCCCGAAGTGCTGCAGCCGTATCCGTGGTAAAATAAGGATTTCCCGTTCCACCGGCTATAATGACCACACGACCTTTTTCCAAATGACGTAGGGCTCTTCTCCGAATGTAGGGTTCTGCAATTTGGGAGACTGTAATTGCAGACAAAGTGCGCGTTTCCACACCCACCTTTTCTAAAGCATCCTGTAAACTTATGGCATTCATAATGGTGGCCAGCATACCCAGATAATCGCCAGTGACCCGATCCATACCTTTACTCGCGGCTTGCAAACCGCGAAAAATATTACCCGCACCAATAATGAGGCCAATACTGACACCCATTTTATGGATCGATTTAATTTCGTTGGCGAGCTCAGTCGCCTTTTCTGGATTAATACCAAATCCTTGCTCGCCGGCTAACACCTCCCCGCTTAACTTAAGAAGGATACGCCTGAAAGCAGGACTTGACATCTATAATTTAGTGTGGTTGTCCGTTACTGGAATCTTCGCCAATCGCGAAACGGATAAATCGGTTCACAACAATATTTTCTCCCAATGTTGCTACCGCTTGTGTAACGAGATCCCCAACTCTTTTGTCAGGATCTTTTATAAATGATTGTTCCAGCAGACAGGTTTCTGCATAGAATTTTTCCATCCGACCTTCAACAATTTTTTCAACGATATTTTCAGGTTTTCCCGAATCCTTTACTTGATCCATGAAAATATTTTTTTCATGTTCCACAACAGATTGATCAATATCTTCTCTACGAATCGCCATAGGATTTGTGGCGGCAATTTGCATTGCTATGCTATGTGCCAATTCGGAATAACCTTCCGTTTTAGCCACGAAGTCAGTTTCACAATTTATTTCAACCAATACACCTAAACGACCACCATGGTGAATATAGGAAAATATCAGACCTTCTTTTGCCGTTCTTTCACCCTTTTTTTCAGCCTTAGCAATACCTGATTTACGTAGATGATCAATGGCATTATCTATATTGCCATCTGTTTCTAATAATGCTTTTTTACAATCCATCATACCTGCGCCTGTCTTATCACGCAATGCTTTTACTGTTTTAGCGTCAATACTCATTTTTCTTCTCCAGCTGCCTCGGCTGTTTTTTCGGGATTATCTTCTGCGGGAGCATCTTTTTCAGGTGTACTATCAGAAGTGACTTTTTCTTCAGGTTTAGCATCTACTGCTGTTTCTTTCGCTTCCTGTTTTGTATCTTTTTCTGCATTTCCACTGGGTTTGCCACTTGAATCTATAATTGCATCAGCGATGACCGACATAATCAATTGAATGGTACGAATTGAATCATCATTGGCTGGGATAGGATAATCAATTACTGTTGGATCCGTATTTGAATCAACAATCGCAATAATTGGGATGCCTAATCGTGTGGCTTCTTTTACAGCGGTACTTTCTAACTTTGTATCGACGATAACCACTACATCGGGAAGACGTCGCATATCTTTGATGCCACGGTGCTGATCCGAGAGTTTAATCCGTTCACGGTTGAGCATCTGGATTTCTTTCTTGGTCTGATTCTCATAAATCTGTGACCCTTCTTTTTCCAGCATATTCAGCCGTTTAATGCTTTTCTTAATGGTTGTAAAATTAGTGAGCGTACCACCTAACCAGCGTTCGACCACATAAAACATTGAACAACGATCCGCTTCTTGCTGTACGATATCTTTGGCTTGATTCTTTGTGCCAACGAATAGGAATTCACCTTTCTTTTTGGCTTTGGCATGGATAAATCCAATTGCAATATCCAAACGACGAATTGTTTCATCCAAATTAATAATATGAACCCCGTTCTTTTCCATTAGAATAAATGGTTTGTATTTGGGGTTCCACTTCCGAGTTACATGCCCAAAGTGTGCGCCTGTACCCAGTAAATCTTCAAATTTAACTTTTGATTCTGCCATAATATTTATCGTTTTGAAAATTGGAATTTTTTACGAGCGCCAGGTTGTCCATATTTTTTACGTTCCACTTCTCTTGCGTCACGTGTTAGGAAACCAGCTGCTTTTAATTGGGGGCGAAAATCGGCACTCACATCATTTAATGCACGGGCAATTCCCAATCGAATGGCACCTGCCTGTCCAGATAGCCCGCCACCTTTAACGGTCACAGTTATATCATAAGATTCTCTTTGGTCAAGTAAGTTCAGTGGTTGTGTCACGACAATAGCGAGACTTTCTCGACAAATATATTCTTTAAATGGTCGGCCGTTGATGGAAATATGTCCTTTCCCCGGTGTCATAAAAACACGAGCAATGGATCCTTTCCGTCGACCAACAGAATTGTACACAGCATTCGCCATTAAATATCCAACTCTTTCGGTTGTTGCGCTGAATGGGGATGATCGGGACCCGTATACACCTTAAGATGCTTAATGATGGCCCGCCCCAAGCGGTTTTTAGGAAGCATTCCCCAGACGGCTTTTTCCACAATCCGTTCTGGATGTTCACGCCTCATATGATCCAATTTTGTAAATGTCGTTGCACCTGGATATCCTGAATGCTTAAAATAAGTTTTATCCGTTTCCTTTGCGCCGGAAACCTTAACCTTATCTGCGTTAACGACAACCACAAAATCACCCATATCCATATGAGGTGTAAAGGAGGGTTTATGCTTTCCGCGTAAAATTTTTGCGACTTCACTGGCGAAGCGTCCCAAGGTTTTACCCTCAGCATCGGCTATGAACCAGTCTTTTTGTATCTCAGAGGCTTTTAGTGATCTTGTTTTCATTATTTTCAGTTCTAAATTAGCCCGAAAAATTAGACTTGTCTTTCAATCATAGTCAACTATAATTCACAAATAAATTATTCACCCCTTTTGGGATATTAATCAGAATTGAAATCCAACTTCAATTGCATATCCCTCCCTCGGAGCTATCAACGATTCAGTCTAATTCTAATGACGTAATATGACCTTTTACTATTGTAATGAGTGGACGACCAATTAATTCTTCACCCAAATATGGTGAATTTTGAGATCGCGAGCGAATATCATTTTTATGAAAAGTCCATTTTTTATTCGGATCAAATATAACCAATTCAGCTGGACTACCTTCTGCAAGTAAATCCGTTTCAAACCCCATAATTCTTCGGGGATTGACAGTGAGCATTTGAACCAAACGAGTCAAATCTATTTTATTCTCTTTAACCAAGACCCGATTCACTGCACCCAAACACGATTCCAATCCAATCATACCAAATGGAGCGAGGTCAAAAGTGCCCTCTTTTTCTTCAACGGTATGGGGTGCATGATCGGTAGCAATACAATCAAAGGTACCATCCTTTACCCCATGAATGAGCGCTTCTTGGTCAGTTCGAGTTCGAATGGGTGGTGCCACCTTTAAATTCGTATTGTACGATGTTAAATCTTCATCCGTAAAAAACAAATGATGGGGGGTGACTTCGGCTGTTATATTCTTATTTGACTTTTTCATTTGGCGAATATGATCTGTGGATTTGGCAGAACTCACGTGGGGTACATGAAGTCGGCCACCTGTCAACTCTGTCAACGCCAAATCACGGTGTACCATATTAGATTCTGTAATACTGGGGCTGGCTGGTAGACCCAAATGAGTGGATACTTTCCCTTCATGCATGACACCATCCTTTTTTAAACATAAATCTTCTGCATGGTTAATAACAGGCACATCAAACATAGTGGCATATTCCAATGCGTTTCGCATCATTCCGCTATCCGTAACCGGAAGTCCATCATCACTAAACGCCACAGCTCCCTCAGAAAGCATGACACCCATTTCAGTCAATTCCTTTCCATCCTGGCCCTTAGTAATGGCGCCAATGGGATGAATGTGAATTGGACATTCTTCTGCCCGATCTATTGTATACCGAATGGATTCTGGCGAATCCAAAGGAGGCTCCGTATTTGGCATCACGCAGACACGGGTAAATCCGCCTGCCAAGGCCGCCATAGAACCGGAATCAAGCGTTTCCTTATCCTCACGTCCCGGTTCACGAAAATGGACATGAATATCACAAAATCCATGGGTCACAATCAATCCGCTACAATCAATAATATCTACCGATTTGGACGGGGTCACTTTTCCGGTAGATTTTATCGTTCCATTTTCAATAAGAACATCACCTTTTTTTAGGAATTCATTGATGGGATCTAAAATCATCCCTCCTTTTAATAAAACCTGTTTTTTTAATTTAGTTGTTTTCATTTTAACTATCCCCCTCTTCTTGCTTACCGCCCAATAATAAATATAAAATGGCCATACGTGATGCCACACCATTCAATACCTGATCCAGGATGATGGCTTGATCGCTGTCTGCCACCGAACTGTCAATTTCCACCCCGCGATTCATAGGACCCGGGTGCATAATGACAATTTCCTTTTTATGCATGGATAACCGATCTGTCGTAATACCAAACAGATTTCGATATTCTCTAACGGATGGCAATAGCCCGCCTCCCATTCTTTCCCTTTGGATTCGAAGTACATTGAGTGCATCTGCCCATTCAATCACTTCATCTACATTATAATTCACCGAAACACCTAATTCTTCTGCAAACGGCGGAATTAATGTGGACGGTCCACAAAGTGTAACCTCTGCTCCCATGGTTTTTAATCCATGAATATTGCTTAAAGCCACACGGCTATGAGCAATATCGCCAATTATTCCCACTTTCAACCCCTTTAAATATCCAAATTTTTCGTGAAGACTTGTCATATCTAAAATAGCTTGAGTCGGGTGCTCGTGAGTACCATCTCCTGCATTTATCACAATCGAGTCAATATGATCTGTTAAATGCAGTGGCGCACCAGGTGTAGGATGTCGCATGACGACAGCATCAATTTTCATCGCTTCAATATTTTGAGCAGTATCCTTAAATGTTTCGCCTTTTTTCAAACTAGAGGTAGAAGCAGAAAAATTAACCGTATCAGCGCTGAGTCTTTTTTGAGCCAATTCAAAACTAATTCGTGTCCGGGTAGAATTTTCGAAAAAGAGGTTAACAATTGTTTTACCCTGTAAAGAAGGAACTTTTTTGATGGGACGGTCTAACACTTCTCTAAAGGTGAAAGCTGTATCAATAATGGTTTGAATATCTTCCCCAGGATATCCCGCTAACCCCAGTAGATGTTTTTGTTGTAGCATCAGTTATCACCTCTATACTGGGCCAAAGCGACTTGATCTTTTCCATCTATTTCTTTTAATTGAACGTCTACATGTTCCCCTTCATGGGTAGGAATATTTTTCCCAATAAAGTCCGCACGAATCGGCAATTCTCGATGTCCTCTATCCACCAGAACCGCCAGTTGTACTTTTTGAGGTCGACCAAATGCATTCAGTTCATCCATAGCCGCCCGAATGGTTCGTCCCGTAAAAAGGACATCATCCACCAAAACGACCGTTTTATCATCAATGGAGTCGTTGATATTGGTACCCTTTACCTGAGGGACGACCAGGCGTTTCCGGAAGTCATCCCGATGAAAAGTGATATCCACCGATCCCATGGGAACATCAACTTCAGAAATTTTTTGAATGAGAGATTGTAAGCGCTTGGCTAGGGGTTCACCCCGGGTGAGAATACCAACCAGCAACAGTTGATTCGCACCACCATTGCGCTCTAAGATTTCATGGGCCAGGCGTGTGACCGATCGGTTCACAGCTGTGGAATCCATAACTTGTTTTTTGCGCGTCGATGCCATGGGCACCTCCTCATAATAAAAAACCTCCGGGCAGCTTGGATTCCGTTCCAACAGATTCCTAAATCGGAGGTTTAATTGCTGCCCTTACCTTCTCTCTGGAACGGTTTAAAGGACACCTAAATTTAAAAGGAAAAGGAATAAGGAAAAAGGGTTTCCTATTTCTTATTATTTATTCCATTGAGGATTTCTTTCACTACATCATCATGCATTCGTTTGGGATCCATATCAATTGAAAGGTCTACTTTTTCCTTCCTAAACCATTGAATTTGGCGTTTGGCAAACTGACGTGTACGAATATTAATTTTTGATTTCATTTCTGTTTCAGATATCACATCATTTAAAAATGATATGATTTGTCGGTATCCAATCGAATCTAATGGATGGAGGTGTTTATTTGGGTATGCTTCCAATAGCTTTTGAACTTCCCGAACCCACCCATCCGATAACATTTTTTCAGTTCTTTCCGCAATGCGATCTTTTAAAACGGCTCGCTCCCACTCAAGATATACTGTAAACAAATCCAATTGGGTGAGTGGGGAAGCTTTTTGATCCTGAAAATGGCTGGAGGGCGTTTTCTCAGTTAATTCATAAATCTCCAAGGCACGAACTAGACGTTTTTTATTATTGGGGTGGACATTTTCCGCATAATCCGGATCGACTTTTTGCAGCCGATCCAACATGAATTCGCCTCCATGGTCATCATATTCTTTTTCTAATTTTTTCCGAATATTAGTATCGGAGAAACTCCCTTCAAAAATTCCTTTTGTTATCGCCCTATAATAGAGTCCAGCTCCTCCACAAATAATAGGTATCTTTTTTCTTTCAATAATATCTGCTGCTACCTTAATAACCATTTCAGCGTAATGACCGGCAGCCACTTCCGTATCGGGGTTTTGAATCCCAATGAGGTGATGGGGAATACCTCCCTGCTCTTCCAATGACGGCTGTGCAGTACCGATGGCCATACCGCTATATATTTGACGGGAATCCAACCCAATTACCTCACCATCTAATGCTTTGGCAAGTCGGACGGATATAGCTGTTTTCCCACTGGCAGTGGGACCAATTATGGTTAATATTTTTTTCATTTTTGTGTCGCAGTGCCATGATCATCCTTGATCACGGAAATCGTTCAGCAGGGTTGCTGGATACACATATCAATATTTTCTTTCATATTCTATGGTAAGAATCAATGTAAACTCTATCTTGTCGATCTCAAATTTAAGATGGTAGAAAAAATGAATTCAAAGAAAAAACCACAATTAGGAACACAGTCAGTTTGGGCGGGAGAAAAAGTCTCACTGATGCAAAACGCCACCCAAGTACCGATCGTCAATAGCGTATCTTACGGGTATAAGGATTTAGACGAGTGGCTGGAAGTTGCACATGGAAAAAAGGAAGGCCACATTTATGGTCGAAATACCAATCCAACCGTGGATGTATTTGAAAACAAAATCAAAAAATTAGAAGGTGGAGAAGCGGCCACCAGCGCGTCCACGGGAATGGGCATTATCAGCAGCACTTTATTTACTCTTCTGTCTCCGGGAGACCGTATTGTTTCCATAAAAGATACTTATGGTGGCACAAATAAAATATTCACGGAATTTTTACCTCGATTTCAAATTGATGTAACACTCTGTGATACCGTTGACCTCGAAGCGATTGAAACTGAAGTAGCCAAAGGATGTCAAGTCCTCTATTTGGAAACGCCCACCAATCCTACTGTAAAGATTGTGGACATAAAGCGGTTGGCCAAGACCGCCCATGATACTGGTGCGATTGTTATTGTGGATAATACCTTTGCCACCCCCATTAACCAGAATCCATTATCTTTAGGAGCAGATTTAGTTTTGCACAGCGCAACTAAATTCCTCGGAGGACATGCTGATGCCCTGGGCGGCGTCATCTGTGGACCTAAAGAGTTGATAAAACAGATTTATCATTTCAGAGAAATTAACGGCGTCACCCTTCACCCCACCGCTGCCTATTTACTCCTACGAGGCATGAAAACATTGGAACTACGCATTCGCCAACAAAATAAAAGTGCTCTGAAGATTGCCCAATATCTATCAACACATCCATCCATTGGACACGTGTATTATCCAGGATTATCCTCTCATAAAGGTCATGACATTGCCAAAAAACAAATGCGCGGATTTGGAGGCGTATTAAGTTTTGAATTTAAAGAAAACTCACTGGATGCTGTGAAAAGATTCATTCCCCACCTTCGCTATGCCCATGCTGCAGCCAATTTAGGCGCTGTGGAAACAGTCGTGGGGCCGCCTGCCACCACCAGTCATGTAGAATGTACAGCAGAAGAACGGGTCGCCTTGGGAATTTCAGAAAGTTTGATTCGATATTCAGTAGGTATTGAAAATACAGAAGACCTTATTGCGGATTTAGATCAAGCACTATCACAATAACTGCGGGAATATTATGAAACGATTTTTAACCAAAACGCAAATCCTCACGATTATATTATCCTACACTACAATGGTTTGCATTTTATCGCCTACCATTGCTCAAGGCCAAAACCATGTTAGAGCTCGGGATTTGGGGATTCCCTTCGACGGGAAGCCGGGACCATTCAATGCCATTACAGATGTAAAAGGAGTGGAAGTTGGCCATGCTACAATAATTCGAGGGGATGGCGCTTTAACAGTTGGGAAAGGCCCGGTACGTACTGGGGTCACAGCAATTCTTCCCCGAGGGAATCGAAGTTTAGACGACCCTTGTTTTGCTGGTTGGTCATCCTTAAATGGCAATGGGGAAATGACCGGAACCACCTGGATTGAAGAATCCGGATTTGCAGAAGGACCCATTCTGATAACCAATACCCATAGTGTTGGTCTTGTCCGGGATGCTGTCATTTCCTGGCGGGCGAGCCAGGGATCTGCGGATGCCAGTGGATATTGGTGGTCCCTGCCTATCGTGGCGGAAACCTGGGACGGATTTTTGAACGATATTAACGGATTCCATGTCCAAGAAAAACATGCTCACGATGCCATTCGAAATGCAAAAGGCGGACCCGTTGAAGAAGGAAATGTTGGCGGTGGCACCGGAATGGTTTGCCATTCTTTTAAAGGGGGAATTGGGACGGCTTCTCGTGTGGTAACCATTAAGAAACAGGATTATACTTTGGGTGTTTTGGTTCAGGCGAATTATGGTTCTCGAAAAAATCTATCCATTGCAGGTGTTCCGGTGGGAAAAGAGATCCCTGAGAATATGCCCCAGGACAATTATAAGCAAAAGGATGAGGGTGATGGTTCCATCATTGTTGTCATCGCCACTGATGCGCCGTTGCTGGCTCATCAAATGAAACGGTTGGCTCGACGGGTTCCCATGGGGGTGGGTAAAGTAGGCGGATATGCCCATGATGGCTCCGGCGATATTTTCATTGCATTCTCGACTGCCAATCCGAACGTGGCTTTTTCTGATAAAGCAGTCCATGTTGAAATGCTGCCGAATAGGATGATTTCACCCCTTTTTGAAGCGACGGTTCAAGCGGTAGAAGAGGCCATTATCAACACTTTGGTTGCAGCAGAAACCATGGTAGGGATTAATAATAATAAGGTGTGGGCTTTACCTCATGATCGCGTAAAACTAATTATGAAGAAATATAATCGTCTGGAAAAATGAATTAATTTTTTCCAAATACAGGATAAAAAAAGGATGATCATGGTTACAGGAATTAAAGTTTTAATTATTTTGGTATATGTTGTTTCAATCCTCAGCTACTTCATATCCATTACGGGTACTTATAATTATTTATTGAAATGGCTATTGCCACTATTTTTAGTTGTCCATTTACTTGAAATGTTTACGCCATTTGCACAACAGGTTATTCATGTATCATCGAACAAAAAAGGTGCCATTATACAATCATTGATTTGGGGTGCGGCCTATTGGTTGCCTGAGTATAATAAATTAGGCCATTAATAGTTAAAGTAAGAAAATAAACTTAATCTCGAAGTTTATCGTGGAATATTTAATTGAACTGGCAAATGAAACACATATTAATGAGATTTCTAATCTCATTAAGTTATCTGCCAGAAAATTATGTATTACAGATTATACCCCTAAACAAATTGAAGATGCGTTACGTGGCGCATGGGGATTAGACCACCAACTAATTGAAGATGAAACTTATTATATCATTTTGAATAATAATGAAATAATCGGATGTGGCGGGTGGAGTTTTAGAAAAACACTTTTTGGTAGCAGTGCCCGTAAAGATCGAGATAGTGAAAGACTTGACCCCGCTTCAGGTGCAGCGAGAATAAGAGCCTTCTTTATCCATCCAAATTATGTTCGAAAAGGACTGGGGAAAAAACTATTAATTCATTGTGAACAAAAAGCGTGGGATAGTGGATTTACTAGACTAGAATTGGGTTCAACATTACCCGGCGTTCATTTATATAAAGACCAAGGCTATGTTATGGGGAAATCTTATGGATTTGAATCATCTCCAGATATTTTTATCACGATTATTCCAATGAATAAAAAACTGTCAAGCCGACCAGTTTAATTAAGCTTGAAAAAGAGCACCTATATAAAAACAAATATATAATTATTATTTTCTTTATATCCGTTCAAATCTTCTGTCCAACTCATCCATAGATAACTGAATAATAATGGGACGACCATGTGGACAGTAATAAGGATGTTTCGTTCCGAATAATCGGTTCACCAATTCCCGCATTTCTTCCCCATTCAGCGCATCCCCCGCCTTCACAGCTGCTTTGCAGGCAAAACTCGCCGCCAATGCTTCTTGGAATGAGGGTTGTTTCTTTTGTGTTTCCAGATAATTATCCAACATTTCGCGAATGATCGTTTTTTCATTCCCCCAAGCCATCTCTGATGGAATCGCTTCTACCATTACTGTATTTTGGCCAAATTCCTTCATGCGAAAACCCATTTTTTCCAGATATGGTAACACATCCAGTAAGGTGGAGAATTCATCTGGGGAGAATTCCATTACTTCGGGGAAAAGGAGCGTCTGAGCTGCCATGGGGTTCGCTTCAAAGGCAGCCATAACTTCTTCATATAAAACCCGTTCATGGGCCACATGCTGATCAATAATCACCAAACCGCTGGTAATCGGTGATACGATATATTTACTATGCACCTGCCAAATTTTTTCTAAATCCACCCGTCCAGTATCCGGCTCCGGCCGTGTGGCCAATTGGGATGCATAAGACTTGGCCCGATCTAATGCCGGTTGAAAATTATTGCCTGTATCCCCATGGGTCAAATGGAGTCCCTCCTGATCCGGGTTCGCTTCACCTTCCTTTGGGGTAAAAGTAGAGGGAAATTCAAAATCGGAAGAAAGCTCCGGTTTTTCAAAATCTGGTATGGTATTTAGAATGGGGCTGAGTGCATCTTCGATTGCTGATTTCAACACATGATAGATTCGCCATTCATCCTTAAAACGCACTTCCGTTTTCATGGGATGGACGTTCACATCCACTTGATCATGGGGTACGGTAATATTGAGGGCAAAAAACGGATATTCCCCCCGGTTGATAATGGATTTATAAGCTTGATAAACACCGGAATTCATAAGGCGGTTTTTTATGAATCGATCATTTAAAAAGATATATTGTTCTCCCGGGCGAGATCGAATCAAGTTCAGGTTCCCTAGGAAGCCTGAAATCGTAAAATCTCCTTTTGTAAAATTCACAGGAAGCAGTTGATCTCGATAGGCCGGATCCATAACGTGGACGATGCGGCTGTCTAAATCTTCCGGTTGGAGATTGAGAATATCCCTGTTATCCGAAACCAGTTTAAACGCACGATCGGGATAAGAAAGAGCAAATCGACGGATCATTTCCACCACTTTTCGAAATTCCATGCGGGGGCTTTTAAGAAATTTTTTCCGTGCAGGTGTATTATAAAATAAATTCCGAATCGTAATAGATGTCCCCTGTACCGCCGGTGCGGGCTGAACTTTTCCAAATTGGCCATCTAAAATGGACATTTCAGAACCATCCCTACGCCCATTCGCCGATAGGATATTGACCTCGGATACAGATGCAATACTGGCCAACGCTTCACCCCTGAAACCTAGCGTATCAATATTAAATAAGTCATCCACAGATCCAATTTTACTTGTGCTATATCGTTCAAATGCAATGGGTAATTCTTTGGCAGAAATTCCCGAACCATTATCAGTGACCTGAATAAGTTGCTGGCCACCCTTTTCCACCACAACTGTGATCTCTGTCGCTCCCGCATCGATGCTATTTTCAACCAATTCTTTTACCACAGAAGCCGGTCGCTCCACCACTTCTCCTGCAGAAATTTTATTTCTTAAATCCTCTGAAAGCTGTTTTATCATTTACGAATCAATCACTGCTATAGTTTTTCCAAACACCAAATCATGCTTGGCTTCCGCTTTTTCAATCAGCTTATTTATATTTTTTCTTTTTTCCTCACAATAATCCCCATCTGCCACACCCGGTAAATTAATGAGTACATTCATGGCCGCACCGCGAACGCCTGCCAAAGCCACTTCTGCCGCAACCTCAGCATCACTGACCGAGTTTGGATTTCCTTTACTGACCAAGACATCAGCCAATTGAATAATGGAATAACATAAAGTAGCCACCTCGAATGGAACATCTATGGCATATTGATTGGCTTTGAGAATCGCATCATCCTTCATTGTTTTTTCTGCATCATCGATAGCGGGCAATCGATTTGCAGCCATTACATTGTTGAATGCACGCGTATCTTCATCCACTAAAAAAGCCAAGCGATCTTTGATGATCTGAGCATCTTGACCAATCATATCCATTTCTGATTTTTGAGATTCAAAACCTTTTTTCTCGTGGGTCAATGCCGCCACCATAGATGATAGAGCAGCCCCCAATGATCCTGCTAAAGCAGCCACAGAGCCGCCTCCAGGCGCTGGACTATTGGTCGATAGTTCATTTGTAAATCCACCTACAGATAAAGAAATTAATTTCCCAGATTTCTTCCCAACAGCATATTCGATAATTTTTTCTTCCGGAACAAACGGTGTTACATCATTCAATCCCAAGGACTGGACAGCCGATTCAATGATATCCGATTCCGGTACACCAATGGTCCGGCCTTGTTTTTGGAGATAATGCTTCCCCGCCATAAGGATGGCATCCAATGGTATCAGCCCAACCAGTTCGCTTCCTGTCACACGAATACCTCTTTCATCTGCCAACTTACACGCAGCATCAAATACATTATGGATCGTCGACACTTTATAATTATTAAAATTGATTGAAATCTGGGCACGTTTAAATGTATCTATATACCATCCAACACCTTTCACATCTTTAAACAATCCTGATACTTTCACGGGGCTTCCATCTGTATTTCGGACGATTTCTCCATCCAGTAAATTGGGTGAGTTTGGGTTAGGTATTCGTTTGCTCCGACCGCTCTCTCGAAGTTCAAATGCAATATCAGTCGCTAACCGCTGATCTTTTGTATTCAGATTAATATTATAGGCAATAAGAAAGTCTCGCATGCCCATTACTGTGGCACCTGCACCCGAATTAAATTCAACCGGACCAAAATCCGGTTTCCAATTTTCATCTTTTAGCTTTTCTTGCAACCCTTCATATTCACCTCTTCGGATCGTAGGTAATTTTAGTCTATCTAATTTCTGGGCAGATTTTTCATATAAATAAATCGGAATTCTTAATTCCTCACCCACTCTTTTCCCTACAGATTTAGATAAATCAATACATTCATCATCACTCACATTGGCAATGGGAATAAATGGACATACATCTGTAGCACCCAATCTAGCGTGAGCACCTTTATGTTTTGACATATCAATGACTTCTGCTGCAGTTTTGATTCCAAGAAATGCCGCTTCAGAAACCGCTTCTGGATTCCCGATAAAAGTAACCACCGTCCGATTGGTATCCGCACCGGGATCCACATCTAAAATCGTAATGCCATCCACACCTGAAATCACATCGGTTATGGTATTGATTTTGGCTAAATCTCTCCCTTCGCTAAAATTTGGAACACATTCTACAAGTTTCATTTATCCCGCCTGAACCACTTTCAATAAATAACCAATTAGATAAATGACCGCAACCAACATAATGATTGTACGTGTCAAAGATCGTTGATGTCGCCTATCCGGAATAATACGTCGGAAAAACCGTTTTACTTCTTGACCCATTACATACCTGCAAATAAAAACATAAATAAATTCACAAAGGGGCTCATAACCCACCAAATGGGAGAAATATTCGTAAACATACCAAATAGAATTAAGCCCATGAGAATCTGGGGACCATGAACTTGAAGTTTATAGACCAAATCGGGATTTTTTCTAATCATCAACCCTGAGAAAATCTGTGAACCATCCAGAGGGGGTATGGGAATCATATTAAATACAGCCAACATAATATTAATTTGGGTGAACATCATTAGCATGGAAGTAATGGCACCCATATAACCTGTGGCTCGAATCATTGTACCAGCCAAAAAAGCTAACAAAATGTTTGAAGCTGGGCCGGCAAAAGCTATCTTCATCATATCTTTCCGAGGATCAGCTAAATAACCAGAATCAACTGGAACCGGTTTTGCCCACCCAAAACCCACAAACAAAATCATAAGGGATCCAAACAAATCTAAATGAGCCATGGGATTCAATGTCAAACGGCCAGCATATTTGGCCGTAGGATCACCTAATTTATTGGCAACCCATGCATGGGAAAATTCGTGAAAAACCAATGCAAATAAAAGAACGGGTAAGAGCATTACAATTACTTCGGGTGGGAGTCGAAAAATCATTAATTAAACCTCGGATGATATGTGCGGTGCACTTCTTTTAAATGCTCCTTATCCAAATGGGTATAGATCTGAGTTGTTGTAATATCTGTATGCCCAAGCATTTCTTGTACCGATCTCAGGTCAGCGCCCCCTTCTAACAAATGAGTGGCAAAGGAATGACGCAGTGTATGGGGACTCACTTCCTTTTTTAACCCGGTTGATTCCGTCCATTTTTTGAGTAAAATCCAAATCATCATTCGCGTCAATTTCCGACCATTTCGGCTTAAGAATACTTCTGCAACATTGGGGTTTTTATCTGCCAATAAAACTCGTTCATGGTTGAGATAATTTTTAAGGTTTTCGCGAGCGATGGGACCAATAGGTACAAATCGTTGTTTACTTCCCTTTCCTTGAATACGAACCATTTCAGAATCCCATAAAATATCTGATGTTTTAAAGTCACATAATTCGGTGACACGCAAACCGCAGGAATACATCATTTCAAAAATAGCTAAATCCCTTTGGGCCATCGGCGCATTTTCAGGAATAATTCCCAAAATTTTATCTATTTCCTGAATCGTGAGCACGTTTGGAAGTTTTCTGGGAATTTTTGGTGTGTCCAGCAATTGGGCTGGATTATCCTGCATATGACCTTCGGCAGATAGAAAGTTGTGATACGTACGAATAGAAGAAACAGCACGCTTGATAGAATTGGCCGCCAACCCGCGATCATTCAATCTCCGTACGAAAGAACGAATGTTTCCCAGAGTGACATTCCGAATCGTTTTAATCTTTAGCTCAGACGATAAATATTGGTGATACTGCTGTAGGTCCCGTTCATATGATTCTAAGGAATTCCGAGCGAGATTTCGTTCAACTTTGAGCATAGTCATATAATCTCGAAGAAAGTTTTCCATTAACTTTCCATTATACCTGCTTCAACCGATTCACATAATATATGTTCAGCCAACAAATGTCCCTCTTGAATTCGTTGGGTATCATCACTTGGAATACAAATAGTCACATCTCCAGACTCTGCCATTTTACCCCCCGATTTTCCCGTTAATACAATCACCTTCATTGATAGTGATTTTGCCGAATCAATTCCCCGAATCACATTTTCAGAATTCCCACTGGTAGAAATAGCAATCAACACATCTCCGGGCTCTCCCAATCCTTCGATTTGACGTGAAAATATGGACTCATAACCTGTATCATTGGCCCAAGCAGTCAAAAAAGAAGCATCAGTAGTTAAGGCAATAGAAGCGATAGGAGGACGATCGTGGCTAACTAACCCTCCCATGAGTTCTGCAGCCATGTGCTGAGCGTCGGCAGCAGAGCCACCATTCCCACACCATAATATTTTCTTAGACGATTTGGCAGCATCAACCATGAGTTGAGCCCCTTTTTGGATATCGCTTGCGCAGGCATCCAGCATATCGGTTTTTACCTGGGCACTGTCCTGAATAATTTGTTTCACGTCCAACATGATTAATTGATTAAACTAGCATATTGATCGGCAGAAAGCAAGGCATTCAATTCGCCGGGATTTGAAATGGATATTTTTAATATCCACCCATCTCCATATGAATCTTCATTCACTTTTTCAGGATTATCCTCTAAAATGTCATTAATTTCTACAACACGGCCCGTAAGAGGCCCAAAAAGGTCTGCCACTGTTTTAACAGCTTCGATTGTGCCAAACGGTTCATCTAATTCTATCTCTTGATCTGTATCTGGAAATTCAACAAAAATAATATCCCCCAACTCACCCTGAGCATGATCCGTAATGCCAATGGTCGCCATATCACCATCAATTTTAATCCATTCATGTTCTTTTGTATATTTTAAATCTTGGGGAAGTTTCATGTTTCTTTTTCCTCTTTATTGTATTCAAATGATTCTAAAAAACTGGTGTCGAATTTCCCGGAGCGAAATGTATCATCCTTCATGATAGCTTGATGAAAAGGAATGGTCGTTTTAGGCCCTTCAATTATGGTTTCTTCTAATGCCCGCTCCATAAGATTAATCGCATCTTCTCTCGTCGGAGAATGGACAATTAATTTTCCGATTAGAGAATCGTAATAAGATGGTATTTCATACCCCGCATAAGCATGAGAGTCTACGCGAACACCTTTTCCGCCAGGCATGTGATAACTAATGATCGACATTGGAGATGGCATAAAATCTTTATCAGGATCTTCAGCATTAATTCGACATTCAATCGAATGCCCACGTAATTTCATATTATAAAGATAATCAGGAAATTTATGTCCCGCATGCATTTGAATTTGTTCTTTAATTAAATCGACCCCCGTTACCATTTCTGTTATGGGATGTTCCACTTGGATACGGGTATTCATCTCCATAAAATAGAAATCTTTATTTTTATCCAAAAGAAATTCAACGGTACCAACACCCACATAATTAACAGCTTTTGCTCCAGCTACAGCTGCATCTCCCATTCGCTTGCGAAGATCATCATCCACGGCTGCAGATGGAGATTCCTCTATCAATTTTTGATGGCGACGTTGAATGGAACATTCTCTTTCGCCTAAGCTCACTGCATTCCCAAAGGAATCTGCTAAAACTTGAATCTCGATGTGGCGAGGATTTTCTACAAATTTTTCTATATACATTTCCCCATTATTAAAGGCGGCCAATGATTCTGCAGAAGCGGTATTGTATGCATGCACAACTTCACTCTCTTCTCGAACCAGTCGCATCCCACGACCACCGCCCCCTGCGGAAGCCTTCAACATGACCGGAAAACCCATCTCAATGGCCATTTGCCTCGCTTCTTCAGCGTCTTTTAAAATACCTTCATTGCCGGGAATAACGGGGACACCTGCATCCACCATTGTTTTTTTTGCCTGTGCCTTATTTCCCATAGCATTGATAATGTCACTATTTGGGCCAATAAAATCGAACCCATTATCTTTACATATTTTTGAGAATTCTGCATTCTCTGCCAAAAAACCATAACCGGGATGGATGGCATCCGCATTGGTAATTTCTCCAGCAGCAATAATACGGGGAATATTCAGATAGGATTCGTTACTCGGTGGCGGGCCAATGCATACAGCTTCGTCCGCAAATTTAACATGGAGTGAATACTCATCTGCTGTGGAATAGACAGCAACAGATTTCAAATTTAACTCATGGCATGCCCTGATAATTCGCAGAGCAATCTCACCACGATTGGCAATTAATATCTTCTTATACACGGTTTATATCTTTGTTAAATCAGGAAGACTCTATCACAAAAAGCGGCTGATTGTATTCTACCGCCTGGCCATCTTCGAGCAATATTTCGACAATCGTACCACCGGTTTCAGCTTCAATCTCATTCATGATTTTCATTGCTTCTATAATGCACAATGGATCCCCCTCAGATACAGAATCGCCCACTTTTACAAATGAATCCGCATCGGGAGATGGTGCAGTATAAAATGTCCCTGGCATGGGGGATAATATTTTCTCACCACCGGCAGATGTTTCAACGGAATGAGATTCTGCCTGAACTGGTTCAGATTTACCACTGGATTGTGAAGAAGGATCGATGGTAACAGCCGGCGTACCCGGACCGGGCGAAACCCCAATACTTGGGGATTTCACCACTCGAAACCGACGCCCCCAAAAATTGACATCAATTTCATTCACATCACTGTTTTCCAAAAGGTAAATGATTTCTTTGAGTTTATCTTGCCACATAATTTGCTTTCACTATTTATGTATAATGGTTGAAAGTACGATTAAGTTTTCACCCGTTCAATATATTCTCCAGATCGTGTGTCAATTTTTAATATTGCACCTTCATCAATAAATAAGGGGACTTGAACCGTATATCCCGTTTCTAAAGTGGCGGGTTTTGTGGCACCGGTTGCCGTATTTCCTTTGATGCCTGGTTCAGTTTCAGTTACGCCTAATTGAACGTGAGCCGGTAAACGAATATCTAAAACTTCTTCTCCATCAAAAAGAATGTCAACATTCATGCCGCCCTTCAAATAATTTTTTCCATCCCCCACCGTATCATTCATAACATTGATTTGATCGTAAGTCATATTATCCATAAAAATATGTGAATCACTGTCCTCATACAAAAATTGCATCGTCCGGGCTTCAATTTTCAAAAATTCGAGTTTGATCCCCGCATTAAATGTTTCATCAAAGATTTTACCCGATGCAATATCTTTTAATTTAGTTCGCACAAATGCAGGCCCTTTCCCCGGTTTTACATGGAGAAATTCAATTACTTTCATTCGTTTATTTTTATGCAGAATAACTGCACCGTTTTTAATATTTGATGTTGTGGCCATTTCACTCCCTTATTTAGCTTGGGAATTTACAATTTATGAGATGTAAGTGCTTGTGAGTTTTCTCAGAATTTTTATACTATTTTCCAGAATGGAACCGTCTCAACTACCAATTCTCGAGATATTGCAATATCTTTAATACATTGATCCACTGTCGCAACGTGTTTCGCATATTTGGCCATGTCCGAGCTAGAAAGGATTTTAAAGTAGGATGTTATCTGATCATCCGTATATGGAAAAACAGAGCGGTTTTCCCTGATTTCTTCCGTAGTCATTTCCAGCGTTCGGATATAAAGACTATTTTCCGTGTATTCCCTCAGAATCAATGAAAGTTGAGCATAAAATTCTTTTATTTCACCTTTGGTTAATAATTCGGATTGATCCAGTTTATTCAATTTTCTCATGGCAACAGTATCCGGATCTTCTAAATATTCTGGCCGTTCTTCATAAGATATGTCCGCTTTCAATCGTTTGGTCCATATCAACCCAATGGCTATTATTATTATCAAAAGTAAAATAGATAAAATCATTGTTTGCCATGGTAGAGGAAATCGCACTGGAACTGGATCCTTAATGGGCATGATGCCACCGCCAGATTGTTTAAAGCTTGGATCCTTCTCTGTAATCGAGACCACTTCCATGGTCATAGTATCGGCAGTTAAATCATAAGCAAATGTACTATCCATATTCAACACAGATATGGTTACGCCGGGAATTGCCACCTTCCCCGTATCCCAGAATACGATTTCGAAACGCCCAATTTTTTGAATGCCAGATATTGAAATTTCAGAAGATCGAATTTCAAGAGGATCTTCCAGCTGCCACTCCGGAAATTGAATAATTTTATCATCAGTAGATTGAACTGAAACAGTATAGAATATTGGTGCACCAATCGTGGTATAAGTTGTATCTAATTCAACAGTTAATTGGGCCGATGAACCGGTATAGTCTTGTGTGCAGGCTACGAGTGTAATCGTAATTATAAAATAAAGTTTTTTCAATTAATTAGGCTCGTTTTTCCCGTCGCCGAAAATAAGTCATGAGTGGTTCCACATAATCCTTATCTGTTCCAACATCTATCACGTCAAATCGTGAGCGACCACATTCTTTTTTAAAAGTTTCCCATTTTTCTCTAATGGATTGAGAAAAAGAACTTCGTTCTTTTTTCGAAGATAGGTCAGCCCAAAATTGTTCTCCCGTTTCAGGGTCATGGACTTTAATCAGACCCAAATCAGGAACGGTTTCCTCAGCAGGATCAGCTATACGGATACCAATCATATCATGCTTTTTATTTGCCAACTTTAAAGATTTCCAATAATCGTCATCTAAAAAATCAGAAATAAGAAAAACCACAGATTTTCGTTTTGCAACATTCATAAGAAAATCCAAACTGGATCGAATGGAAGTTCCCGTTCCTTCTGGCTCGTGGAAAAGGACCTCCCGCACCACTCGTAAAATATGCGATTTATCCTTTTTCGGTGCAATATATTTTTCAACATGATCGCTAAATAATATCAAACCCACTTTATCTTTATTTTTTATTGCAGAAAATCCAAGAATTGCGGCGATTTCTGCTGCCAATTCGGATTTGAATTGATCCACCGTTCCGAAATGACCTGACCGACTCACATCCACCATTAGATAGACGGTCAGCTCTCTCTCTTCTTCAAATATTTTTACGAATGGTGTATTGCTACGCGCGGTTACATTCCAGTCAATAAGTCTTATATCGTCACCAGGTATATATTCACGAACTTCTGAAAAAGTCATGCCTCTCCCCTTAAAAACGGAATGATACTCACCGCCGAAAAGGTCATTGACCAATCCATTCGTCCGAATCTCAATATGGCGAACTTTTTGAAGTATTTCTTTGGGAATCATGGGTTAAAATGGAATATGGATCATGTAATATGGTTGGTGGTTTAATAATTTATAATCATCTATTCATTTTTCCGGCAACCACCATCCCTTCTCACTTTTTACGGAATTTCTATGGAATCAAAAAGCCTTTGAACCACATCTTCAGATGTCATTTCTTCCGCTTCTGCCTCGTAGGTGAGAATAACACGATGGCGGAGAACATCTTTCCCTACATACCGAACATCCTCTGGCGTAATGTATCCCCGATGTTCAAGGTATGCGCGCGCTTTGGAAGCCAAAATGAGATTGATCGTGGCGCGAGGGCTGGCACCGTATTCTATGAGTTGCGATAAATCATCCAATCCAAAATCGTCCGGTTTCCGAGTAGCAAAAACCAGATTTAATACATAATCCTCAACTTTTTCATCCACATAAATATCATTAATTGTTTTTTGAGCATCTAATATTTGTTTGGGTTTTACAACTGGTTTAATTGGATCTGAGCTACCAGTTTTTGCCACCTGGCGTAAAATTTTTCTCTCTTCATCTTTTTGAGGATAATCTACTTTCAGTTTCAACATAAAACGATCTACTTGTGCTTCGGGTAAGGGGTAAGTCCCTTCCTGTTCAATCGGATTCTGCGTAGCCAAAACCAAAAAAGGAGAATCTAATTTAAAGGTTTCTTCACCAATGGTGACTTGTCGTTCCTGCATCGCTTCTAAGAGTGCACTTTGCACTTTTGAAGGTGCACGATTAATTTCATCTGCCAGAATTATATTCGAAAATATGGGCCCTTTTCGGATTTCAAAACTGCTCGTTTTTTGGTTAAATATCAACGTCCCTAGCAAATCTGCAGGAAGCATATCTGGAGTAAACTGAATCCGTTGAAAACCAGTATTAATCGCCTGGGCCAACGAATTGACCGTTAGGGTTTTTGCTAAACCTGGCACACCTTCTAGTAGCATGTGTCCATTGGCCAATAAACCAATCAATATTTTATTAATCAGTTCATCTTGCCCAACAATAACTTCGCCAATCGATGCACGAAGTGGGTCAATAAATGTAGATTCTTTGGTAATCCGATCGTTGATTTCTGATAGGCTAAATTCTGTCATAATGGTTTATTGTGTAAGGTGTTTTAGTTCGGGAATTTCCTTAATATCTCGACCAAGATATTTAAGCTCGAATCCAACAGATTGGAACAACTCATGGTTTGGATATTTTTGGAGGAATTGGCTATAATGATCTTTGGCATTTTCAAAGTCAGCCAACATATTGGCATAAATAAATCCTTGCATAAATAGCGAAAATGGTACCTGTTTAGATTCGGGGAATTGGACCATTAAATTTTCATATTGATTTATGGCCATAGTAAAATCCCGCAAATCACGGTAATAAATTTCAGCAATGAGATATTGAGCATTGGGTGCTATTTCATGATCCGAATGTTTATCCACCACTTTTTGAAGCAATTCAAGAGCAGCCTTTGCTTCTCCCATGTTTCGTTTTTGTTCAGCTTCGGAAAACAGATCTTCAGCAGATTTAAATAGTCCGCAACCGGAAATTATTATAAGGATCGTTAGAGTAAGTATTTTTTTTGATTTCATATATTTTTTTTGATTAGAGGGCCGTGAATTTATAAGATTTCTTCCTCTGTCACCACCCTGAATTCACCTAAACTCAATCTTTTTACTTTTGTTCCATTAAAATGAATAAAGAAATCCAAAGTGAAACTGGTTGATTCTCGGGTCAATCATACTTTCTGCATAGTCAACCCGCATGGGACCAATAGGTAAATTAATGGTAATCCCAACACCACGGTTCCATGCCAAGTCACTTACTCGAATCGATTGTATTGAATTCACAATTGACCCGCCATCAAAGAATAAAACACCGCCCATTAATCCAAAGATAGGAAACCGCACTTCCCAATTGGTCAGTATTTTAGCTGTTTTTCCTAATGGTAAAGTTCTATTGTCATCCGTCGTATATGTTTGGAATTGGAGGGGTGCCCAAGCTCGAAGTGAATTACTCCCACCCAAATAAAATTTTTCAAACAAAATCGTTTCAAATTGATCATATTCTTCTTTCCAAGCAGTGATGAACCCTGTATTAATCCGACCCGCTATCGTCACACCTTTTAACGGTGAAACATACTGCCTTAAATCCAAATCAAATTTTGTATAAGCCCGATTCCCTTTCAATAAACCACCAAATGCATCTGAACGAAAGATGATTACATTTCCACGAGTTGGATTCACTGGGTTGTCCCTGTTATCCTGATGGAGATGTATACTGAATTTTCTTTGCTCTATATTATTCTTAAATGCTTCAGACTCATCAAATCCTTCAATACGAATACCAACATCCAAAAAGGAACGTTGGCGGTTCCATCGAAAAATATTAGAATATTGCAGACCAATTCGTTTAACGTATGGACCTTCTTCGTTTCCAAAATTTTTGAACTGTTGATAAAATATTTTCACTTGTATGGGTAACTTTATTGCGAAAGGTCGTTGGTTAGATATTTTTATATCTAAGCTAAATCGAGGAAAAATAAAACCTTCCTCCGTAGGCATCACAATAGAACCACGAGAGTCAAATTGATTTTTTGAACCAAAAATCATTCGATCCGACCATTGTAATGATCCACCCATGCCCACCATAGAATTTACCCCAGGTACATATTCAATATCTTCATAGCCAATATCAATATTCTGTACCCCGCGGTTTTGAAATTCTTTCACCCGAACTTCAATATTTATAAGACTATCAACATCCGCAGAAACTGGATGGGTAATGAGGCTAATTGAGGAGAAAAATCCAGCGCGAAGCAAGGTTTGTTTTGTTTTATCCATTAGGCTTTTTCGAAATAAATCACCTTTTGTAAAGGCAAATTCCCTTCGGATATATGTGGTGTCGATTAATTCAGTTCCCGAAATCCATGTGTTGTTTATAAAAACATCAGGTCCTTCGTTTACCTTTAAACTTAAAAATACTGAATCTTGAATCTCTTGTTGAATGTCTAATTGGGCAAAGAGCTTCCCCTTATCTTGGAAAGCTTCATCTACTAAAGCCAAATTGGTATTTATTTGAACTGGATTATAAGGGCGATCCAATTTTAACCCAAGCAAGGTAAGAATTTCTTTTTCTTTAAAAGTTTTAAGGCCAGTCATGGTGACTGAACTGAGAAAATATTGTTTCCCTTCATCAATTAGAAAATAGATGGCTACTTCAGGCTCACTTACTGAGAATGAATCTTTAACGATTGTTTCAAGGAATCCATTTGAATGATAATAGTTTTTTATGGCAATGGCATCCAATTTGAGTAGCCTTCGATCAAATTCAATGCGTGAAAACAATAATAAAGAAGAAGGCTTTAATGATACTTGTCCTTTTAACTGGCGGTGGTTAAAAGAATGATTTCCAATAAAATCTACACTAGTTACTGAACGTGGATCTCCACTTTGAGCAGACAGTGATATTAACGCGACGAAAATCGTCAGGCATAAAATTAGTTTTTGCATTTAATAATTAGTATATACGTCGTACGCGGAACTTCATGTGGATATTACCCGTCTCATCCACATTGCCGATCACTGAGAAATTAGGATTTAATTTATATTCTACACCCACCTTCTTTTTATACGCACCTTCTAAGGAAAAGGATCGTTTATAACTGAAACTGAAACTTTTATTTATATGTGCACTAATTGCAAATTCTTCACTGGCACTTGGATTTAATAAATCACCTGATATTTCTACCCCTTCAATGAGACCAGCGGATTTTAGCCCTGTAGCCTGAATAAAATTTCTCTCTAATTGCCGTTCTAAGTAAGCACCTAGAATTGTCTGAGCTTGCGTACCTAACCCTTCTGTAGTGAATCCTTCTTCAGCCACACGTGTATTAAAGGTAAGTAATTGAAGAATGTCACTTTCTGTATATCCCTTATCACTATCAAACCTCCACTCAGGATTGTCAAAAGGTCCAAACACACCCAATATGATTTCAGCATCACCGATTTTTGTAGAAGCAGATAAATCTAAAAATGGATTAAACCCTTTACCATCTAAGGTCATTACTCCCTGTAGATTCTCAAAAACATCACCAACATAATAATATATTTCACCTTCTATAAACTCGATTTCTCCAGAATAATCCCAGTCACCATCAAACTGTTTTGACATGGCAATTTCACCAGATATTTTTGCATCAATCTGTGAATTTCGGATAGAGAAGGAATCCTCTATTGGAAATCGAATATTATAATTGGTTGTTGTTCTTCCTTTAGCTTTAGCAGATTCAACTGCATCGTCCCCAGAAAACTCCATATATACAGCGCCTCTTTTAGCGGCAACAATACCATTGATTTCTAAAGTGTCTTTCCCCAAAATAGAAACATCTAAATCTCCATATCCTTCAATATCTCCATTTAATGATCGATAGAAAACATCATTTCCAATAGCATGTAAATCGAACCTTGGTTCGAAAAACTTTGTAAAATCTAACCCACCAGAAATCTTAAGATTTTTGGTTGAATCAACTTTAGTATGCGTGTCATAAACGGTGCCAGAAAAAGATTGAATTGACAACTGATTATCAACGAGGATTGCATTTGTAGAAATTTGTCGAACCGGTTCATCCATTAATACTGTATAAATTTCCCCATTCTCAATATTGATATGCCCATTACGGTTCAATTTTTCTGGCGGCCCATTAATATCCAGATTAATTTTTATATCACCAATAATTGAATCCGTCTCTGCCAAATATTCCGATAAAAATACAGCCGAATGCAACAAACCTTGAGTCTTTACATTTAATTCACCTTCTGGATGCCAATTGTTTACATTAGGCGATGCCATATCGTAATCGATTGGTAAAATAGCGGAACCAGAAATTTGGTTTTCATTCCATGTTGAACTAAACTGGCTGAATTCTAATTTCTTATTAGCATATTGTCCATGGCCTCTCACCGTACCCAGAGGGATTCTTTCAAAGAATGTGTTTTCTATTTTTCCATCCAAAATAAATCGTGTCTTTTCAGTAGTGCCACCAACATTAAATTTGCCGGTAAAATGGCCCAATATTCGATTTTCCCACTTGGGTGCAAATTGAGTTAAAATTGCCATATCAATATTTTTGAAATTGGACTGAAGATCTACAGGGATCGGTTGAGTGGTATCCGCAATAATGGGGAAAGTGCCAATGATCTGAAAACCTGTTTTATCTCCCTCCGTTAAAGTCAATTCTTCTAGATGTAAAATACCGTCTCGAAAAAGAGATGAAATATAAAATTCGTTAAATGATTGACCCGCTAATTCTCCATTTTTGATTGTGATATCCATACTGAAATCATCAGGATTTAATTCCTGACCTATAGAAATTTCACCAAATATATTCCCTAAAACTTGTGTTTCATTATTTGAGTTGATAATTCTAAATAATTCTGCAGTTACATTGGAAAATTTCAATCGCCCCTCGAATGGATTTGTTTTAACAAAACCCTCTATAATTCCATCATCAACATGAATTTCAAATGGATTAAAGAAAATTCTATCCTCTAAGAGAGTTATGGTCAATGGCTTTGGATTCCCCAAAAAGTGACCTTCATAAGCAATTTGGAACCGATCTAAAAATACAATACTATCATTTTGAATGGTGCCATTAAATTGTAAGTAATCCTGACCATTTTTTAGTTCAAAACTGGAAATTTCAAACAGATCTTTAAAGATTTTGACCTCTCCTGACCCATTTTCAAAGCCATAGTCATTCCAAGTGCCTTCACCAAATTTTAATTTAATATTCCCATCTCTAAATTCCTTAATATTCTCCAAATCTCCTGTGAATTCAAAGGAAGATAGTGATACGTTTTTGTACTTAAAGTCCGATATTAACAAATCCGCGTTTACACCAATGGTATCAAATGGGCCCTTTAATACCATGGATCCTGTAGCAGTCCCACTTGATAAAGAATCGGTCCAAAAGTTATTGATCAGAAATGTTGAAGCATTGGTTAGTGCTAAATTAAGATTCATTTTTTTGGATCCAAAATTTGCATCCCCTTCGATCGTAACTATAGAAGGACCAATCGTCGTTGTAAGTGGATTTGTTATAGTTAGTTCATAATCTTTATATGAAATACCACCGGAGAACGAAGTGGGTGCACGGTCGAAAACCAAAGATTCATTAATTTCAGCATTGATATCTATGGCAGTAATTTGGGACTCATTTATCTCGCCCTCAGCCAATATATATCCGGATAAATTAGTTGTTTGTTGATCAAGCATCCATTGGCTCACATCCAATGACTGTAGTTGGATGGTTCCATTAAACCGTCCTTCGTCTTCAAATAATCCTTGTATGTTTAGAATCCCATCATCTCCAGTTAATTCCAAGGATTCTAAGCGAAAATAATCAGAATATTTTGTCAAATAAAAATGACCTCCCATATCAAGCCCAAGTTCGTTTCGCAAAAACAAATCACCAACATAGTCTGTAAAATCAGATTCAAAATTGAAAATCGCAGATATTTTTGATAATTTAGGCTGTAGAGGTAATTTGGAAAATATGTGACTCGGTATTTCATATTCTGATAATTGGAATTGGGCTTGAACTCCAGCTTGCTCACCTCTATCAAATGCAAATTTTCCATCAATATGAAATCCATTCATGATAGCCTTTTTCACCTCAATGTCTATTCTTTGAGACGACAAACTTCCGTTGATGTTTTTCATGGCAATGTCAATTTTTGGGACAGCACAAAATAATTCAAATTCTCGCAACTCTATTTCCATCTCCTCAATGCCTTCATTTATTCGTCCGTCAATTAGAAAATGAAAAGATCGAGTAGAATCGTTTAGAGGGAGATATATGTTCCCATCTACATACATATTTTGAATATTTAGAGGGATATTTTCCGGATGGAATTCGATAGGGTTACTTGAAGTGGAGTCCTTCTGTGATTCAAAATAGGGGTTCACAGTTACATTGGATACAGATAATGATTCAATGTCAACTTTACCAAAAATTAAAGAAAGTATTTTCACTTTTGTCGAAATACTTGGCAAAATTACTGAAGCACCATTTTCATGTATTAAGGATACATTGTTTGAATGTAGCATAGAAAACAAATGACCAGACAATTCACTAATTTCTATTTGCCATCCATTTTCCTTCAATTGGGTATTAAGGTAGGATTCCATACGATTTTGCCAAACACTCGGCATAAAAATCAAATAACCTGCAATGCCAATTGCTAGGGTAATAATGAAATATATTGTTCGTCTTTTGGTCATTGTTTGTTGAATCGCTTTTCCACGGATACGAAATTACGTGCCTTCTGTTCCATAAACAAAAAAAGCGTCTCGAATGAGACGCTTTTTTTTTAATAGGTTTTTTGGATTAATTAGTCTACAACTTCAAAATCTGCATCTTCAATTTCTGCATCATCTTTTTTCTTAGATTTTGATCCTTTACCCTCATCAGTCGGTTCAGCGCTCTCAGTTTGTGTTTCATCTTTTGCCGCATCATACATTTTTGAAGCCACAGCATTCCAAGCAGTATTTAGTGAATCTACTGCTGTTTTTAAGTCATCTAAACTGGATCCATCTTTCGATGATTTTACTGCGGCCATTGCATCTTCTAGTGATTTTTTCTCACTTTTATCTAATTTGTCTTTATACTCTTCGATGTTCTTTTCAGTTTGATAAACCAATTGTTCTGCTTGGTTTTGCAAATCGATCATTTCACGTTTGGATTTATCTTCTCCTTCGTGTTTTTTCGCATCATTGACCATTTTATCAACTTCCGCATCGGATAGCCCACTTGAGGCTTCTATTCGAATACTTTGTTCTTTTCCAGTAGCTTTATCTTTAGCACCCACATTTAAAATTCCGTTCGCATCAATATCAAAAGTGACTTCAACTTGAGGAATACCGCGGGGTGCTGGTGGAATACCATCTAAGTGAAAACGTCCGATGGTTTTATTGTCAACCGCCATTTCACGCTCACCCTGAAGCACATGAATTTCTACCGTGGTTTGATTATCGGAGGCCGTAGAAAATATCTGGGATTTTTTGGTTGGAATTGTTGTATTCCGTTCAATGAGCTTAGTGGATACGCTCCCCAAAGTTTCAATGCCTAATGATAGGGGTGTCACATCCAAAAGAAGAATGTCATCTACATCACCTGCTAAGACACCACCCTGAATTGCGGCACCAAGGGCAACAACTTCATCGGGGTTCACACTTCTGTTTGGCTCTTTTCCGAAGATTTCTTTCACCTTTTCCTGGATTTTAGGGATTCGACTAGATCCACCCACTAAAATAACTTCATGAATATCAGATGCCTTTAAGCCGGCATCTTTAATTGCTTTTTTACAAGGATTAATCGTTCTTTCAACAAGATCGGATACTAATTCTTCAAATTTAGCTCGGGTGAGCGTCAAGTTTAAATGTTTAGGACCGGATGAATCTGCCGTAATAAATGGCAGGTTGATTTCTGTTTTCTTTGAACTGGACAGTTCTCGTTTAGCCGTTTCGGCAGATTCACGGAGACGCTGCAAAGCCATGGGGTCTTTTTTCAGATCAATACCATCACTGTTTTTGAATTCTGAAGCTATCCAATCAATGACTTTTTGATCAAAATCATCTCCACCTAAATGTGTATCACCATTCGTGGATTTTACTTCGAAAACGCCATCACCCAGTTCTAAGATAGAAATATCAAAAGTACCACCACCTAAATCAAAAACTGCAATAGTTTCCTCTTTTTTCTTATCCAATCCATAGGCTAAAGAAGCGGCGGTTGGTTCATTGATAATTCGACGCACATTTAATCCCGCAATTTTACCGGCGTCTTTAGTGGCTTGACGTTGAGAATCATTAAAATATGCGGGTACAGTAATCACGGCATCTGTTACCGTGGTGCCTAAATGATCTTCGGCAGTTTGTTTTAATTTTTGTAGAACCATTGCACCTATCTCGGGAGGTGTATATTCTTTATCACTTGCAGTCACAACAACTGAACCAGACTTACCCTTATTGACTTTATAAGGCACTTCTTCGATTTCTGTGCCTACTTCATCAAACATTCGTCCCATAAAACGTTTGATCGAAAATACGGTGTTTTCCGGGTTTGTTACGGCTTGACGTTTTGCAGCCTGACCAACTAAACGATCACCGTCTTTCGTAAATGCGACAATTGACGGGGTTGTTCGCCCGCCCTCTGAACTATTAATGACAGTGGGTTCTCCTCCTTCAAGAACAGCCACACACGAGTTGGTCGTTCCAAGGTCGATTCCGATAATTTTTCCCATTTTATACTCCTTAAGTGGGTGAATATTAAATACTAATCTTCAAAACTCAAATATTATGCCAAAATTATTAGTCAAGCATTTTGGCAGACTAATGAAGATAAGTCGCTATATATGACAGGTATAAGTTATAAATCGAGAGATTTTGTAGGTTTCTTACCTTTTTTCGGTTTCTTTTCGGATATTTTCTTGGAATGATTTTTCGCTTGGATCGGTAAAAATTCAAAATCTTTTCGATTTACCTTTACTTTAATCCCCTTTGACCCGCTAAAAACTTTCCCTAACAACAGTTCTGATAACGGGTTTTCTAAGGAATTTTGAATTTCCCTGCGTAAAAACCTTACACCATATTCAGCACTAAATCCTTTTTCAACGAGGAGAGACTTTGCTTTTTTAGCAATAGATAACGTTAAACCAATTTTGTCCAAATTTTCGTGAAGATCCCTTAGTTGTAAATCAATAATTTTTAATACATGTTCCTTCGACAATGGATGATAAACAATTGTTTCATCCAATCTATTTAGAAATTCTGGATTAAAGGTGCCTTTAACTCGATCGAGGATTCGATCTCTCATATCTTCGTAGTTTGCTTTATCGTTGCCTTCTGAGAACCCAAATGAACCGCCACTCTGGATTTCTTTGGTTCCAATATTCGAAGTCAGAATAATTATGGTATTGCTAAAATCGACTTTTCTTCCTAAACCATCAGTTAAAATGCCTTCGTCAAATAGTTGTAACAATACGTTAAATACATCCGGATGGGCTTTTTCAATTTCATCAAATAAAATTACAGAATATGGATTTCGCCGAACTTTTTCAGTAAGCTCACCGCCTTCTTCATACCCCACATAACCCGGTGGTGCGCCAATGAGTCTTGATACAGAGAATCGTTCACCATATTCACTCATATCCAATTTAATCAGAGATTCGCCATGGCTGAATAAATAATTAGCCAACACTTTGGCCGTTTCTGTTTTTCCGACACCAGTAGGTCCTAAAAATAAGAATACACCAATTGGCCGGTTTGGACTTTTAAGACCTGCACGGGATCGCTGCATTGCACGACTAATACTTTGAATCGCCCGATCTTGTCCTACAATTCCATTTCCCAATTCATCCTGCATCTTTAGCAACTTTTGACCTTCAGATTGCGCCACTTTACGTACTGGAATTCGTGTCACCATTGACACAACATCAGCGATACTGTCTTCCGTAACGCGAATGGGATTTGATGCTTCGTTCAACTGCCAATCTTTCTGAAGGTTCTTCAACTTTCTCACAAGTTTTTGTTCTGTATCTCGGAGGTTGGCTGCATCTTCAAATTTTTGTGCAACAACAACCGAATCCTTTTCTGATCGCACATTATCGATTTCCAACTCAAGATCAATTACCTCTTGAGGTACTTTCATATTTAGCATGTGGGAACGGGAGCCTGCTTCATCCATGATATCAATGGCTTTGTCGGGTAAATATTTATCGGTTATATAACGATGGGACAATTGAACGCAGGCTTCAATAGCCTCTTCATCATAAATTACATTATGGTGTTTTTCATAACTGGATTGAAGTCCTTTTAGAATTGCAATCGATTCATCTGTTGATGGAGGCGCTACGTTCACTTTTTGAAAACGACGCTCCAGAGCGCCATCCTTTTCGACATACTTCCGAAATTCATCCAACGTGGTTGCACCAATACAATGGATATCACCCCGGGCCAAAGCTGGTTTAAACATATTGGAAGCATCTAGAGAACCCGATGCACCACCAGCACCGACTAAGGTATGAAGTTCATCAATAAATAAAATGAGGTCATCGGTTTTCTCTAACTCAACCATAACTGTTTTCATACGTTCTTCGAACTGGCCTCGATATTTTGTACCGGCAACAAGTCCCGCTAAATCAAGAGATAATATTCTTTTATTATGTAATAATCGTGGAACATTTTTTGATATTATTTTTTGTGCAAGCCCTTCGATTATAGCCGTTTTACCCACACCAGGTTCTCCAATAAGTACTGGATTATTTTTTTTCCTTCGAGATAATATCTGGGCGACTCTTTCAATTTCATCATGACGACCAATAACTGGGTCGAGCTTTCCTTTTCGTGCCATTTGGGTAATGTCTCGTGAAAAATGGTCCAAAGCAGGTGTTTTGGATTTAGGTGTTTTTTCTTTACGTTTTGCAGTAACAGGTAGTGTCTTTTCTTCCCGATGGTCATCCTGGATTAAATCAACAACACCGTCATAATTCAAATTATGGGCATTGAGAACTTCGTAAGCTATTCCTTCCGTCTCTTTTAGCATGGCTAATAATAGGTGTTCGTCGTCAGCGATTGTGACTCCCAAGGCAGATGCTTCATTAAAGGCATTTCTAAGTATGCGTTCTGCCCGGCGAGTTAAGGGTAAATGCCCCAAAGTCATTGTACCGCCTGACGTTTTAATCATATCCTCCACCATGGCACGGATATCTTCAATGTCACAGTCATAAATATCAAATATTTTAGAGGAAAGACCCAAATCTTCACGGAGAAGACCTAATAATAAATGTTCAGAACCCACATAACTATGCCCAAGTCGGATGGCCTCCTCTTTGGCATACTTCATGATGCTTTGCACACGCTTGGAAAAATTTTCTTTCATACTACTCTGAAATTAAACAAGGAACACCCAGGATCAAAACCTATCTGTTAAAGAAAGTATTCCGTTTTCAATATAATATTTCTTTTTGCCAATCGCCGCTACTTCTGGATTATGAGTGGTGATAACAAATGCCTGATTAAAATCAGAATTTATTTTATTAAACAAATCCATCAACCGATTGGCATTACCCAAATCGAGATTACCTGTCGGTTCATCAGCCAAAACCAGTTTGGGTTCATTCATTAGTGATCTAATTACTGCCACACGTAACCTTTCCCCTCCAGATAGTTGCGATGGATAATGATATATTCTGTCAGATAGGCCAATATAATCCAATAATTCTACCGCTTTTTTCTTATCTCCATCATTCCCAGCAATTTGATTTGGAATAAGTACATTTTCTAAAGCTGTAAATTCCGGTAATAAATGATGAAATTGAAAAACGAATCCAAGAACCCGGTTACGTAAGTGAGACAATTCAATTTGGGAAAGTGAGTCAATTGACTTTCCATTAATAATAAGAGTTCCTGTATCTGGATTATCTAAAGTACCTAAAATATTGAGTAACGTAGATTTTCCAGCACCACTTGCACCCATGATGGTTATGAGATCGCCGGATTCTATTTCCATATTAATATTCGTAAAAACGGATAGTTTATTTGATCCATTTCGATAAGATTTTGATATATTGTTTGCTTCTAAAATCATTTTTCTAAGTATATAGCTTCTAAAGGTGAAACCATTAATGCTCTTTTAGCGGCGATGAAGGACGATAGAATGACCATTCCCAGAGATATTGACAAAATGGTAAATACATCTTTTGAAAAAATGATCATAGGCAAATAGGGTGTAAAATATATGTCCTCTGGAAGCGAGATGATACCAAAAACATTTTGCATTATAATAAACAAAAGGCCAATTCCTAATCCTCCAGCAATGCCCATCCCTCCAATCATTCCCCCCTGATGCATCACGATGGACTGCACCAATCTTTGGGAGGTTCCCATAACTTGAAGAATGCCATATTCTCTAACTTTTTGTGCTGTAACTAATACCAATGTTGTCACAAGGTTAAAACAGGCAACCAAAATAATCAGACTCAGAACGGCTAAAGCACCAATTCGTTCAAATTTCATGGCACCAAATAATTCGCTGTGTAAATCTCCCCAAGTGTTGATTTGAGCATTAATAAATCTATTTTGAATGGATGCACTCACCCTATCTATCTTGGCATTGTTAGTCAATCTAATATCCAACCCATCGGGTCCATCTTTCCGAACAAAAAGCTTTTGGCCTACACCGGTAGGAATAAATGCAATTTTATCATCTAAATCTAAAACTTGAATATTAAATATCCCTCCCACAATACATTGAATTTGTCGTGGGATACCCCAATTAGAACCATGATCAATAGGACTCATTACCCTGACCCCGTCCCCCAAATTAAGATTAAGACGACGCGCGGTCATTTCACCCAAAAACACTTGGGGCAAATCTGAATCTTTATCCCATTTCATCATATTTAGATCGTAGAACGACGAAACCATTTTAGGATCAACAGCTTTGAGTAAAACCATACGTTGCGCGTTATCTCTCCCCATGATTAATCCTTTTCGTTCTTGAAAGGACATAACAGACTTTACGCCATCAATCAATTTAATTTCCTTTAGATCCCTATCCCAATCAGTTAACCCACTAATTCGAATATCGCCTTCAAAACCAATAATCCGATTTACGACCCGAGACTCAAATCCATTAAGAACCGATATGGAAAGAATCATGGCCATGCACCCCACCGCCAAGCCAATTATAGCAATCCACCCTGTTAAACGGCTCGGACCGGCTCCTTTCCCACCCAACATAAATCGCTTAGCGATGGCCTGAGAAAATTTCATTCGTAACTCAATGCCTTAGCTGGTTGAATTTTTCCAGCTCGCATAGTCGGCCAGACTGAAGCTAAGACTGCGCATCCGGCAGAAATAGTAGCCACAATACCCACATGACCAAAATGAATGTCCATTGGAATAAAATCCATAAAATATACATCTTCAGGAACAGTGATAATTTTAAAGTTATTTTGAAGCCAGGATAAGAATAATGCCAAAACCACACCACCGCCAGAGCCAGCCACCCCTATAATAAATCCTTTCGCAAGAAAAACCTGCTTCAACTTTCCCTGAGTCATACCTATTGATTTTAAAATACCAATTTGACGTGTTTTATCTATAACTATCATGGCCAATGCAGATATTATATTAACCATACCTACCAAAGCGATGAGGCTAAAAATAAATAAAATCGGCCATCGCTGAACATCCATCCACTTAAACAATGCACGATTCTTTTCTTTCCAAGTCATGACCATATATGGATAGGCTAATTCTTCTTCTAATAACTGGGATAGTTTATCGGATAACTCATTATCAACTAACCGCAGTATATGACCAGATACATTTCCCTCCAAATTGAACAAACCATCCGCCTGACTTAAGTTTGTATAAACAAGGGACTGATCATATTCAGACATACCAGAATGAAATATCCCAGTAACAGTAAATTGGTTTAGACGTTTTTTGGAACCCCCTAATGTGGCTATATCGAATAGAACAGTATTATCCCCGATATCAATATTTAACTGATTTGCTAATCGCTCCCCAATGATAATATTATGACCTTTTAAATCAACGGTTCCTCGTACTAATATTTTTGAAAGAAACGCAGTGCCATCTGGTTCAATTCCTTCTACAATTACACCTTCTGCAGATTTTCCTTTTCGCAGTAATGCAGATCCCTGAATAAATTTTGATTGAACCAATTTATCATTATAAGCTGAAATAATTGGCCCCATTCCTTCAATTTTTGATGGAATGGATTTATTTAAATAATGACGGACACGAATATGACCATCAAAGTCAGCGATCTTCTCTGAAATGACTCTTTCGAATCCATTGAGTATAAATAAAGTAATGAGGAGGGCCGAAATACCTACTGCGAGTCCTGCCACAGACAATACTCCTGCAATTCGGGTGAAGCTCCCTTTCTGGGTTGAACGAAAATATCGCGTTGATAAGTAAAAAGGGAAATTCACATTAATTACATTTTATTCTTCAGTTCGCATGGCCGGAAAAAGAATCACATCTTTAATTGTCACATTTCCGGTCAAAAGCATGACCAAACGGTCCACGCCAATTCCGACACCGCCTGTCGGCGGCATACCTATTTCCATGGCTTGAAGAAAATTTTCATCCACTGGATGTGCTTCTTCATCCCCACCTTTAGCTAATTGGGCCTGAGACTCAAACCTGTCTCTTTGGTCAATAGGATCATTTAATTCTGTAAATGCGTTTGCAAATTCCGCCCCGCCGATAAATAATTCAAACCGCTCAACTAAATGAGGATTACCACTTCTATGTTTTTTCGCCAATGGTGAAATAGCCTTGGGATAATCTGTTACAAATGTAGGCTGCACCAGATTCGGCTCTACCAATTCGCTCATTAATTCATCCAACATTTGACCGTAGTTGGCATTTTCTTCCACTTCAATATTATTGGACTTACATATCTTTTTCATTTGTGCATCCGTTGCTTCAGTCAAATCTTCTCCTGTCGCTTCCCTTAGCAATTCTAAAAGAGGCCGTCGTTGAAATGGTTTGGATAAATCTATGTCCATCTCACCCCAAGTCACCTTCAACGCATCTATATTTTTTGCAACACTTTGAATTAAATCTTCCACCAGATTCATATTGTCTTCAAAATCTGCATAAGCCCAATAAAATTCCAACATAGTGAATTCAGGATTATGATTTCGATCCATCCCTTCATTGCGGAAATCCTTGGCAATCTCATACACACGATCTATTCCACCAATAATCAGCCTTTTCAGATATAACTCGTCTGCAATTCGCAAATAAAGCTCCTGGTCCAGAGCATTGTGATGGGTAGTAAAAGGTCGGGCATTTGCACCGCCATAAAGGGGTTGAAGTACCGGTGTTTCCACTTCTAAAAACCCCATATTATCTAAATGATCTCTGAGTACACGAATAATTGTTGCGCGCTTAACAAATGTGGTCCGTACATCAGGATTCACAATTAAATCCAGATGGCGATTTCGATAACGCTGTTCTTTGTCGCTGAAAGCATCGAAGGTTTCCCCTTCTTTTTCTTTCACAACCGGTAAAGGTCGAATGGATTTACATAAAATCGTAATCGAATTTGCATGAATAGATTTCTCGCCCATTTTCGTTTTAAAGGCATATCCCTGAACACCCACATAGTCACCCATATCCAATAATTTAAAATGGGCATAATTTTCTTCACCTACATCATCTCTCCGGATAAATACCTGGATTTTTCCTTTTCCATCCTGGATGTGAAAAAATGATGCTTTTCCCATTTTCCGAAGGGACATGATACGTCCTGCAACATTTACATCATTATTTTCCAGATTTTCAAAATCATTCAAAATATCTAAACTAAAATGAGTGGGTTCATATTTTTGTGGATAGGGATCCACACCTGCATCCAATAGTTTTTGTAATTTTTCTTTACGAAAATCGATGATTTGTTTTAAGCTTTTTTGATCTTCTGACATAATAATTATACTTTCTCCGTTTCAATATTTCGCCCCAATTGACTCATTAAAAAGGCACGAATAAATTTATCAATATCACCATCCATGACTGCCGATACATTACCGGATTCTTCTTTAGTGCGATGGTCTTTCACCATATTATAAGGGTGGAAAACGTAAGAACGAATCTGACTCCCCCAACCAATATCCATCTTTGTATCTTCTAAATCTTTCATTGCTTCTTTTTCTTTTTCTACTTCAGCTTGATACAATCGCGCCTTCAATACTTTCATTGCAGAAGCCTTATTTTTATGCTGACTCCGTTCATTTTGACATTGAACTACAATGCCTGACGGAATATGTGTAATGCGAATAGCCGAATCTGTTTTATTTACATGTTGGCCTCCGGCACCGCTGGCGCGATAGGTGTCAATGCGTAAATCGCCTGGATCAATTTCAATTTCAATTTCTTCCTCAGATGAGGGATAAATAAATACGGAAACAAATGAAGTATGGCGACGACTATTTGAATCAAATGGTGAAATCCGCACCAATCGATGAACACCGGCTTCTGTTTTCAACAACCCGTAAGCATAATCCCCCTTAACCTCCATAGTCAAATCTTTAATCCCCGCTTCATCTCCAGGTTGAAGATCCATTATTTCCTTTTTAAATCCCTTTCGCTCAATCCAGCGTGAGTACATACGGTAAAGCATTTCAGCCCAGTCTTGACTCTCGGTACCACCGGCGCCAGGATGAATTGTCATTATGGCGTTTTGTGTATCCTGCTCATCGCCAAGAATCATTTTTAACTCTAAATCTTCAATCGTATTTACAAAATTTTTCAGTTCAACATTCACTTCATTTAAATTTGCTTCTCCCGCTTCCGCAAATTCCAAAAGGACTTCTACATCATCATGCATCGTGTCTAATTTTTCCCAGAGAGATATTTCTTTTTCTATAATAGAGATTTTTTTCAGGACATTTGAAGCAGCCGAATTATCATTCCAAAAATCAGGCGAAGCGGATGACTGCCGCATTTTATCTAATTCAGCTTGTTTAACAGATAAGTCAAAGATACCTCCGCAATTCTGTGTATTTCTTTTGAGCGGTGGTATATCGTTCCTTTAAATCGAATAATTCCATAGATTAAATTTACAAGAAGGCTTTGGAAAACTTCAGAATTTTATAGCCAATATTGTCATGACTGCTACACCGGCAATCAGCATCAATAATTGGATCAATGATTTTTTTATATCTGTATTATGATGGAGTTCAGGGATCAGGTCAGAACCGGCTATATATATAAAACCACCAGCCGTAAGGGGTACGAGTGCTTCCGTGAATCCAGTAATGCTTTTTCCAAGTTGAAGAGCGAACAGTGCACCAACTAATGCTAACAATGCACTAAAAAAATTCACTGCTAATGCTTTTTTAACTGAAAGACCCCCATTAATTAAAATGGAATAATCACTGATTTCCTGAGGGATTTCATGGAATAGCACGGCCGTGGTTGTGGCAATCCCCAGTGGAATACTAGCAGCATAACTTATAGCAATTAAGACGCCATCAATAAAATTATGCATGGCATCTCCAAAAATATTCATAGGTACAACCGGGTGGACATGATCCTCTGTTGTGGGATGATGGCAATGGCGCCACCGAAAAAACTTTTCCATCACAAAAAAGGTGGCAAGACCGCCGATGGTCCATAATGAAACATAAATGGGGTTTGTTGTGGTAGCATAAGCTTCCGGTAAGAGATGAATTAATGCACCACCAAACAGGCTTCCTGTAGCAAAACTCACTAAATACGTCATGATTCGATCTAACGTTTTTCCCGATAAAGAAAGCGTAATGACGCCAGTCAAAGAAACTAGGCTTACGAGCAAAACGCTTAAGATTGTGTAAGTAAAAACACTCATAGCTTTGTACCACAGCCCTTAAAGGAGTTTAGGGTATCGTTTATTATTAATCTCCAGACGCAATAAACATTCGATCATTTAAATATTTTCTTAGAGCAATATCATCCATGTTAATATGTGCAAACCGACCATTTTCAGCCACGGAAATCCGTGCTTTTTCTTCAGAAATCAAAACAACAATTGCATCTGTTTCTTCAGAAATACCCAAAGCTGCACGATGACGAGTGCCCATTTCCTGATCAATCATTGTACTCTCAGTAAGGGGTAAAATACACGCAGCCGCATCAATAATATCATTCTGTATAATTACCGCCCCATCATGGAGAGGAGAAGATGGATTAAAAATTGACACCAACAAAGGTGCGGTGACTTCTGCTTTTATCTGGGTACCCTGTTCCTTATAGGATCGAAGACCCGTTTCCCGTTGAATTACAATTAATCCACCCCAATGTCGTTCTTGAAGTTGCGCTACTCCTTCCACAATAGATATAATTGTTCTGGATGTCCCCACACGGAATATTTTCTGAAAAAACCGGGTTTGGCCTACATAAATTAATAGACGTCGCAATTCGGGTTGAAATAAAATGACAAAGGCCACAACCCATACCGTTTGGAATTGATTCACTAACCAACTTGATGCACTAAGACCAAAGGCATTGAAGAGGAATGAACCAACCATGAGAATAATGAGTCCAGCTAACATTTGTCCAGCTCGGGTACCCTTAAAATAAATATATACTTTAAAAAATAGCCAACTTACCAAAAGAAGGTCAATAATATCAATTAGGGTTACTGTCAGAAAACCAATTTTAAACAGAATCATCTAATTCATTCCCATGATTTTTTCAGTGATAGCAATCGTGCGTCGCACAGCCATAATATCATGAACACGAACAATACGAGCACCATTCATAACACCAGCAGTGATGGATGCCAACGTGCCTTCCAATCGTTCAGTGATCGGTAAATTAAGCACCGTACCAATAAACGATTTTCGGGAAGGGCCAATTAAAATAGGATATTCCATAGCACAAATTTGCTTCAATTCACGGATCAATTCAAAATTATCTTCCAATCGTTTTCCAAATCCTATTCCCGGGTCGAGTATGATATTGGTATTCGGAATACCTGCTTCTTTTGCCTTGGCTATTTTTGCTGTAAAATAATCTTTTATCTCTTCCATAAGATCTTCATAATGGGGCTCTTTCTGCATATCCAGAGGCGTTCCTTTGATATGCATAATTACCACCGGGGTTTCCTTTTCAGCAACCAAAGAGGCCATTCCTTCGTCAAATGTCAATCCGGAAATATCATTCACCATATTGGCACCCGCATCTAATGCCGATTCTGCCACTTTTGATTTATACGTATCGATAGAAATAACACAATCAGATTGTTGCCGAATTGCCTCAATTACGGGAATAGTCCGAGCCAATTCTTCATCTATTGATACCGGTTCGGCGCCGGGTCGGGTGGATTCGCCCCCGATATCGATTATATCTGCTCCGTCTTCAATCATTTTTGTTGCGTGGCTTGCCGCTTGTTCCGGAGTATCAAATTTCCCCCCATCACTGAAGGAGTCCGGCGTTACATTGAGAATACCCATAATCAAGGTATTTGATGGTTTAATTAGCCAAGTTTGTAATTGTTTGTTATTCATTAAATAGCAAAAAACGCCTCTAAATATTGAGGCGTTTTTTTTATTTATTCTCTGATTTGTCTATTTTTACCTTCGGTGGTTTTTTTCTCGGCCGTCTCTTTTTTGGTTTACCCGTCGATCCATTTTTTGACCGTTTGATCTCTTTTCCATCCATGACTGTTAGTACCTCATCACCATCAATGGTTTCATGTTCTAACAATACTTTTGACAGGTTATGGAGGTGCTCTATATTATCTTTAAGGACATGTTGTGCTCTACTTTGTGCTTTCCGAACTATCCGCACAACCTCCTCATCAATCATTCGCGCGGTTGATTCTGAATAATCCCGATGACTTTGGATTTCTCTACCAAGGAATATTTCTTCATTTTTCTTACCAAAAGTCATGGGACCTAAAACATCACTCATCCCCCATTCACAAACCATTTTTCGAGCAATTTTGGTTGCTTGCTCAATATCGTTTCCTGCACCAGTCGTGAGTTCGTTAAAAATAAGTTCTTCTGCAGCGCGTCCACCCATTAAAATAGCCAAACGACCTTCAATATATTCTCGAGAATAACCATGTTTTTCATCAATGGGAAGTTGCATGGTAATCCCAAGCGCTCTCCCTCGAGGAATTATGGTAACTTTATGGACAGGGTCAGCGCCTTTGGTTTTTGCAGCAACCAGTGTATGTCCCGCCTCATGATAGGCTGTAGTTTTCTTTTCTTCTTCAGAAAGGACGACACTTTTCCGTTGAACACCCATCATAACCTTATCTTTGGCTTCTTCAAAATCGGCCATATCTACAGATCTTTTTTTCTTTCGCGCAGCTAATAAGGCTGCTTCATTTACAATATTCTCAAGATCCGCCCCAACCATCCCAGGTGTACCTTTGGCAATGGCTTCTAATTTTACTTTTCGCTTATTCATGATTATTTTTTTAGCATGAACTTTCAGAATACCTAATCTGCCTTTTAAATCCGGAACATCCACAACAACTTGACGGTCAAATCTTCCCGGTCTAAGAAGGGCAGAATCCAAAACGTCCGGTCGGTTTGTTGCAGCCATGAGAATAATATCTTCATGGGATTCAAAACCATCCATTTCAACCAATAATGCATTCAAAGTTTGCTCACGTTCATCGTGACCTCCGCCTAATCCGGCACCGCGCTGGCGCCCCACTGCATCCAATTCATCGATAAAAATAATACAAGGTTGATTTTGTTTTCCTTGTTCAAATAAGTCTCTAACTCGAGATGCGCCCACCCCAACAAACATTTCTACAAAATCAGCGCCACTTAAGTTAAAAAATGCCACATTTGCTTCACCGGCAACTGCGCGTGCCAATAAAGTTTTACCTGTTCCTGGAGGGCCCACTAATAATACGCCTCTTGGAATTTTAGCACCCAGTTTTTGATATCGCTTGGGTCTTTTAAGAAAATCCACTACTTCCATTAATTCTTCTTTCGCCTCTACACATCCAGCCACATGGTCAAAGGTGACTTTAGGTTTATCGGATGTCCAAACCTTCGCCCTGCTTTTTCCAAAATTAAAAATGGATTTCATACCACCGCCACCGCCCTGCATTCTGCGCATGAGAAAAATCCAAAATGCTAAGATGGCAATCCACGGAAGGAAGTTTAAAAAATATCCGGTCCAATCAACGGATTTTTGCCTGAACGTATAATCCACATTATACTTATCCCACTCATTCATTACCTCTCGATCAATAAATGGAAGTTTGAGCCTAAATTTGACAATATTTTGCGAAACGCCGGCAGAATTAATAATCACCTGTTGTTCTGACAATTCACCATGAAATATTTCATCGACAACGCGGGCACTTGTAATCAACCCCCCGGTAAGAAAACTTCTATATTCTGAATATTGAATTTCAAATTCATCTGCACCTTGACCATTAAATAAATTAGATAAAAAGACTGCAGATATTATAATTAGAACCCAGACAAAACTGGTTTTTCCCGCCCGTTTCCAGTGAAATTTATCGGTGTTTTTTGAATCTTTATTCAATTTCTCGGTCGATTTTTTTCGCTCTTGAGTTTTATTATTCTTTAATTTATTCTTCTTTTTAGAATCCACTTTACTCACTTTCAAATCCTTCGAGGCGATATACCCCTTTTAAATTTCTGAATAGTTGGTCATAATCCAAACCGTATCCTACAACAAATTCAGGCGGAATTTCAAATCCAACCCAATCAATATCAAAATCAAGTTTTGCAATATCTGGTTTCATTAATAAAGTGACAATAGCCACCGATTTTGGCCCCGCTTCCAACATCCTGTCTTTAATAAATTTAATCGTTAAGCCAGAATCAATAATATCCTCCACAATTACGACATGACGATTGGTAATATCCGCCGAAATATCTTTCCGCAATTTAACTGTCCCCACGGACTGGGTACCGGTATAACTGGATACTTTTATAAAATCAATTTCACAGTCTATATCCATTTCCCGCATAAGGTCCGCGCAAAATATGAAACTTCCATTTAATATACCAATCAAAATAGGTGCATCACCTTCATATTTTTGTGAAATATCAGCTGCAATTTCCTTCACCCTCTTTTGCACAGATTCTTCGGATATTAATTCAGTTAATTTTTCTTTATTTATGTCCACGATACCCCAACCTTAGTTTTCATAGAAAGTTCCAGAAATTCTTGAGTAGAATTAGTTATTTTTGCCTTTTCGCTCAGTCGCCTTCCACACACCCAAATAATTTCATCATTTGCAGTAAGTACAAGTTGCTTTTCCTTAGAAAACCGATCAACTTTTTCATCCACTAATAGATCACTCACTTTTTTATGCCCTGGCATCCCCAATGGCTGGAATACATCTCCATGACGCCAGGAACGCAAGTTTAGCCTTTTTCCTTCTATAATTTTGGCATCTATCACTTCCTTGGAATTTTGGCTGTTTAAAGTAGGTTTTTCAATTTTATTCAAATACAGACTAAAACCATCTGTACTAAATTCACCTTGAGATTTGATTAGCAATGAAATGGCATCATGAACCTTATTGCTCAATATCCAAGAATTCCTGTCACGCAATATAGTCCAATGACTATTTAACTTAAGTTTAGAACCAATTTTGGATTTCTTTAGCCATTGCTCCAATCCATCCCATTGATGTCGTCGCCAAGAGATTTCTGTTTCACCTATCAAGTGCTTAACAAGTCGAACCAATTGGCTCGGTAATAATTTTTCCACCAATTGATCATGAATTAATTTTTGATGGTTTACATTCTCTACTCGTTTGGATAGTTCTGCAATTAAATCATTCATTCGATTTACAGCGTTTATTGCTTTATGAGATAAATCATTGAAACGATCTATAAACTGATCTGTTTGGTTTTCCCAAGGTTTAACTAAACTATGGCGAATATTATTTCGTATTATTGAAACATCACTATTGGATTCATCTTCGTAATACTTGAATTTATGATTGTGAACATAAACTTGAATTTCATTACGACTGTATTTTAGTAAAGGGCGAATAATGAATCCATTCTTTGGTGGAATGCCACGTAACCCTTCAATGCCACAGCCATCATTTAGATGCATGAGAATTGTTTCTATATTATCGTTGGAATGGTGGGCGGTTAATATAAAGTCGCAATTCATTCTTTCCCGCGTAGAATTATACGCGTCCTGCCGAATTCGACGTGCCCACATTTCCATACTCTCGCCTTTTTGAGGCTTTCCCTTTGCAGACACTACCGTCAATTTTACATTTTGATTAAAACATAATTTTCGTACAAACTTTTCTTCCTCAATGGATGCATGTCTAATGCCATGATTTACATGAATCGCACACACTTCAATTTTAGTTGATTCTCTTAATTGTGTCGTTAAGTGAAGGAGGCTCACCGAATCCATACCACCTGAAATGGCCACCATAAATCGTGGATGTTTCCTCCCCAGGGTTAACTGAGCCAACTCCCGATAAAAGCCATTGGTCGTCAAAAGAGCCATAATAAAAATTTTATTTGAATTGAGAGACTACCTTCGCCGCGGATTTGGCGGAGGACATGATATAAAAATGGACGCAAGGAACGTTAGCATCAACCAATTCCTGTACTTGGTTTAAAGCCCAATCTATGCCAACATTCACAATATCTTCTTTAGATTGTCCGATAACTTTTTCAGATAAAGCTTCAGGTATATCAACATAAAAGTTTTTGGGGATGACACTCAAATGTTTTTCTGTTGATAATATTTTAATGCCTGGAATTATAGGTATATCAATCCCTGCTGAACGGCAATCCTCAACAAATTTAAAAAATGCTTTATTGTCATAAAACATCTGAGTGACAATATAGTCTGCACCCGCATCTACTTTTGCTTTTAAATATTTGATATCCGTTGCCATATTGGGTGCTTCAAAATGTTTTTCAGGATACGCACCCACCCCAATACAAAAATTGGTTGGAACTGCATCAATTAATTCTTCGACATATTTTCCATCATTCATATCTGTAATTTGTTTAACCAAATTAGATGCATACCTATGTCGCGTTTTCCCCGGTGTGTCAGGGGCATCTTTGCGTAGTTCATCACCACGAACGGCCAATACATTATTTATACCTAGGTAATTTAATTCAATCAAGGCATCTTCTGTTTCTTCCCGGGTGAATCCGCGACAAAGAATATGAGGCACAGTTTCCACATTGAACTTGTTTTTAATGGCAGCACTAATCCCAATGGTTCCAGGTCTTTTTCGACGAATAAACCGAATCATTTTTCCTTCACCAGCATCTTCATAATACACTTCTGCAGATCGACTTGTTAAATCGATGAAGGGTGGATTGAATGGCATTAAAGTCTCAACCAAATTAAAAATTCGATCGATGGATCCACCTCGCGTCGGTGGAATTATTTCAAAACTGAAAAGAGTTTTGTTCGCTTTTTCTAAAAATTCTATAACTTTCATAGCCTTTAATTTACCTTGTCTTTTAACTGAATTAAAAATGGGTTTTCTTTTAATTCAAATTTTAATGTTGTATCCGAGCCATGTCCTGAATGAACTATTCTATCATGATTAACCGAATTGAATAGATGAACAAGTGATGATTCTAATGTGCCCCAATCACCGCCTGGTAAATCTGTCCTTCCCACACTTCCCCGGAATAAAGTATCGCCAACAAATAAATGGTTGTCAATCTCAAGGCATGTTCCTCCCGGTGTATGCCCCGGCGTTTGAATTAACTGAATTTTAAATGTATTGATATTCAGAAATGGCGCATTATTAAACCATACATCAACTTTGGGTGTTTCTCGCGGGCCGATTCCAAACATTTTACATGCATCTTCATATGCATTTAAAATAAGTTGTTCCTTCGAGTGGAGATAAAATGGAATATCATATTTGTCCTTTAAAGGCTGGACAGCTCCAATATGATCTAAGTGGGCATGTGTATTTACAATTGCAATGGGGATAATTTGGTGTTCTTCAAGAGATTGGATTATCAGATGCGCATCATCACCAGGGTCTACAATAACCGCATCTGTTGATTCGGCATACCATGCAATAAAACTGTTTTCCTGAAACGGGCCTGTAACTACCGTTTCAACATTTAAGTTCAAATTTCCTCGAAGAATAATTCATTAAGACACTGAGTCTTGTCTTCATAAGAATGAGGATATAAAAATCGTTCTGCTGCTGAAATACTACTTAAAATTGAATTTCCATCCTGAGGTGTAAAACAAAACCCATAAATCTCATGTTCATTTCGAACATGAAGCGTTTGTTCAACGACAACAGTTTGGTTTAATATTCGGCCAAAATGACCATGATCACGACCAAAGGAATAAACGGTACTGGTCAAATCCTTCGTGGTCATTGCTACATGATGATTGGCGATCAACCGATCTTTCACTTCATTCAGGGTTGTGGGTTCTTTTGTTCTCAAAGTGAACCAGAGTACATGCATATATTGGCTATTCACCTTCATGGCCGAAGAAAACATATTTAAATCATATCCTAAGGTTGTAAAAAGTTCATATGCATCCTTGGCATGGTGGGATCCAAACTTTTCATCCCCATGGCTACCTACAACAGGTGCGGGTATAAAACTACCTGACTGACTTGTATCGTTTGCCCGGCGAACACATACATACCGCCCTTCGACGAGATTCTCCGGTCCGAATTCATTTAATGCCAACGTATTTGTAATACATGAAATATTATGCGTATTGCAGGAAACGATTTGGACAAATTGATTATCACCATTTTTTAATACTGAATCGTTGATCCCACTTGCATATTTTACACCAAAACCATCTTCACTACCTTGGGCCAAAAATCCTTTTACCTTATCTGAAAATTTATGGTAATACTTTTCCTTATTTTTATGACCAATACCAGATGGTGTGCAATCAATGACAACAGAGGCTCGACGAATAGCATCTTCTGTTTCCAATTCTGGATCCATACCTAATTCTTTAAACTCATTCAATCGGTCGTCACTTACAGCCAACCGGGCACCGCGTTTTAATAAGGAAATTACCTTTGATCGGTCACCGCGCAGGGGGGTATTTTTATTGAATGTTACCTCATCAATTCCAAGTTTTTCTCGATAATCACATAATAAACCAATGAGAGGTTCACCAATGGTTCCTGTTCCCACAACGTGGACAATTTTGCGTTCCATTTAAACTAACTCCTTAATTCGATTTTTCATTTTTATTTAACATTCGCTTTTCTGAACGAAATTGAATTATAAACCACCCAAGGATTGCACCAAAAACGATCAAATAAACTGCCAAAAAATATTCAAAGAAATTATACATTACTACCCACATTGTTTTTGATACGAATCACATGAATTTTATACGTAAGCATGAGTGTATAAAGCAGAGTAAAAATACCCAACGATAATAAAAATGGTGTCAATATCCCTGATGGTTGTTGAGCCATTTCTACTTGGGGATGTGACTGGATTTCCGGCGTCCAAAACTTAACAGATACGAAGATAATAGGTACATCTACAAATGCAATTATTCCCAAAGCGGCTGCATATCGCTTTACCCGTTCAACATGGCCTCCAAAAGATCGCATCATGAAATACCCTATATATATAAGAAACAAAATAAGTGTTGTGGTCAATCTGGGCTCCCAGATCCAGGGTTTCCCCCAAATAGGTGTGGCCCATATCGGCCCCGTAATTAACACCAACGCCATAAATACTGTACCCAATTCTGCGGCTGCAAGTCCCACATCATCCCAATGGTCGTCCTTTTTTATAAAAAACATAATTCCTGCCACCATGACAACAAAATAGGATAAAAATCCAACCCAGGCTGATGGTACATGTACATAAAATATTTTTTGTGCCCAGTGCTGTTCCGGAACCATGGGTGTGTTCACAATAACGTTCCATACATTAAAAAGCATCATAGCAATGATTAGCACAAACCAAGTTCGATTCGTCTTATTATTTAAAAATATTTTCATTATTCTTCAGCAATAAAATCAAATAAGGTGTATCCAACTAGCCCGAAAATTACAATAACTGTGAGTACGATTAATAACCATATTTGCCAAAACGAAAATGGATCCCCAGCCATTATACTGCCGGATATTTTTGTAGCTGCAATGATTACAGGCGAAACCAATGGAAACAACAATACTGGCAATAAAACTTCACTTAATCTCGCTCGCATTGCAATACCGGAAACCAAACTTGCAATGGCCATTATCGCACAATTAATTAACATGGTTGTACCAATAGCTATCCACGGTTGAGATGGAAAATCAATCATCAAAAATTTAAAGAATGGTATGATTATTAATGCTTCCATGATTGTCAAAAATATAAATCCACTTATCCATTTAGACAGAAAAATAAATCCTCTATCAATGGGTGCACTGATTAACATAGAAAATGCATCAAATTCTTTTTCATAAGAAAAAGAACGATGCACGCCAATGACCGCGACAAATAATACCATTATCCAAAACATACCAGGCGCATAATTTGCGATGATCGTGGGAGAAACATTGGATGAGAATGCAAATGTAAGTATAATAGATAAGCCAAAAACGAGCATAGATAGCGTGACTTCTCTCGATCGAAATTCGACAAATAATTCTTTTTTCAGTAATATGAAAAACATAATTATTATTCAATTGATCCATTTTGAATGTAAAGGATTCGATCACCAAATTCTTTAGCTCGAGACTGATTATGTAATACAAGAATTAAAGATTTTCCTATTTCTTTCCAACGATGTAATGCTGTCTCAACCAACCCGACACCATCTGTGTCCAATCCGGAAAATGGTTCATCTATTAATAATAAATTCCAATTAACCAATTCAGCATAAGCTAATTTTAAACGCTGGAGCATGCCCTGAGAATATATTGATATTGGATCATTGGACTGGGTTCCGATCCCAAAATAATTTAACTGATTTTGAATTTCAGATAAACCAACAGTCATCCCTCTAAGTGTTAATGCCAATTTTATATTTTCTTTGGCGGAAAGGGTGGTGTACATCGCTGGTGCATGTCCAAGGTATAACAATTTATGACGATCGCATGGACTCCCTTTTAATAAATCTTTATTTTGGAAAGAGATCTGTCCACCATCACAGGCCATAATTCGTGCCAATATTCGCAATAGTGTTGATTTCCCAACACCATTTTTCCCCATTAGAACAATAGTTTCACCCTGGTGGAGAGTGAATGATATATCTTTTAGTATTGGACGACGATCAAAGGATTTTGATATATTTGAAACAGTCAGGACTGCGGGCATTTTAAAGCGAATTCAATTTTGTAATGATTTCAGAAACGTCCTGTTTTAATGCCTCCCGGCTTAATTTATAGTCACTTTCATTTATATTGCCAATATCATGGTCCATTTCCAACTCTTTGATTTGACGATATATTAATAGTTTTTTTCGTTTCAGGCCATCAACACTTAATTGATTTTTCTTTTCTTCTATCATGGGTAGAAATAATGGCTGAATTACAAAAATCACGGGCATAATAAAAAATATGATTATAAATCCATATTCTTTGATTATATCCATTATTGATCTTTCCTCGGCCACAAGGCCACGATGGTACCAAATACTAATATGTATCCACCAAGCCATACCCACTGGACCAATGGATTTACCATTATTTTAATGAATGCAACACTGTTTTCACTATCTACGCCTGAAAAGATTGAATAAATATCTCGATTCATTGTAGTATATATATCCAATTCACTATGGGGTTGCCGACGATTCGGGTCAGGGTTCCTGTGAAAATATATCCGCTTTTCAGGATGAAGGTTTGTCACAAATTTACCTTCGTCATTGGTCACCCTTAAGTCTGAAATCCATGCATAATGATTTGGGCGCTCTGTTTCTGACATTTGGATCAACTTAAAATTATATCCCGCCACGTGATTGCTTTCCCCTACTTTCAGGCTGAATTCTTTTTCTTGGTCAAATGCATGACCTGTAAACCCTACAAACATAAATACAATACCCAAATGAACCACGTACCCCCCGTACCGGGACCGGTTCTTACTAACTATTTTGATTAGAGCAGTAATGATGGATTCATTAAATTTTTTCCTTCGGGCTTGGATACCCCGAGTGAATTCCGTTGTAATGGTGGCTGTGACGAATGCGCCTAAACTAAAGGAAATAACAACGGCACCTCTCAAACCAATAATGAGTAAAAGGATGGCAACAATTAGACCGGTAATAATTGGAAATGTGAAATTTCGAATCAGGATTTTCTTCCCTGTTTTACGCCAGGCTAATAAGGGTCCAATTCCGGTTAATGCCAATAATATTAGGCCAATGGGTATATTAATTTGATTGAAAAATGGTGGGCCAACTGTGATTTTAGTTCCTCGAATAGCTTCAGAAAATACTGGAAAAAGGGTCCCCCAGAATACAGCAAAACACATGACAACAAATATCATGTTATTGAATAGAAATCCACTTTCTCTTGACGTGAAAGATTCCATTTTTTTGGTAGATCTCAAATCATTCCTCCTAAAATACATCATACCAAAAGAAACAATCATAATTGAAAATACAAAGGTCAAAAAGATTGGGCCCAATGAAGATCCTGTAAATGAGTGAACCGAACTCATGACACCAGATCTTGTGAGAAATGTTCCAAAAATACAAAGCGTGAAAGTAATAATAATCAGCACCATATTCCATACTCTGAGCATGTCCTTTTTCTCTTGGATAATAATGGAATGAACAAAAGCTGTTGCCGTCAACCATGGCATAAAACTAGCATTCTCCACAGGATCCCAAGCCCAGTAGCCACCCCATCCTAACTCTCGATATGCCCACCATCCACCGAGGATAATTCCAATACTTAAAAAGAGCCATGCAACTAAAGACCACCTTCGTATACTTTGTATCCATAGTGGACTTGTGTCCCGATTTATCATTGCGGAAATTGCAAATCCAAATGGAACAGAAAAACCAACATAGCCTAAGTAAAGAGTTGGCGGGTGAATGGCCATGGTTACATTTTGAAGCAGTGGATTAAGTCCATTACCATTTGACACAATAAAATCAGCATCAGTGGGTTTAAATGGATTCGTCACATAATTTGTCAACACTAGAAAAAACATTTGAACAATCGCAAGTGTTATGATTACCCATGGCATTAACGAATTATGTTTTTGCTGATTTTGAAGAATTACAATTGTGGTATAAATGGATAATATAAATAGCCAAAATAAAAGAGAACCGGACTGCCCCGCCCATAAAGCAGATATTTTATAAACGACCGGTGTTTCCAGACTTGTATATCGGGCTACATAGTCAATATCAAAATTACTTTGAACTAATTGATAGGCAAGTATAAATGTAGCCAGGAAGACAAAAAACGATATACCTAATGCTAAGCGTTGTCCAGTTAAAAAAAGACGTTCATCACCATTTTTATTATATAGGAAAAGTGTAAGAACTGTGAGGATACTGAACCCGAAGGCCAAGTTCAGTGCAACACTACCTGCAATTGGAGTCATGAATCAATTTCACTTAAATTATAACTCTTTTCGTTCCGTAGGTCGCCTTCATAACGAGATGCACATTTGGTCTGCAATTCATCGGCGTGAAATACGCCATTTTCATATAGTCCAGTTACAATGACTTCTGCACCATCTTTAAATAAATCGGGACGAGTACGGCCATATTTTACCTCTAGCTCCAAATCGCCCTCCTTTAAGATGAACACGCAATCGAGATGATTGGTTTCAGAAATAACGATTGATCCATCTTTGACTAAACCCCCTAATTTTGTCCTATGGGTGATATTGTCTTCTAATAATTCATCCACAGATACAAAGGTCGCCATTGCTTTTTCATCAGCGGGATTTAGTGATACCCAGCTAATCCAAAAAATAACAACGGTGATAATACCCGTAATCATGAGAATGAATTTCTTGTTACTATTCATAATGTTCTCCTAAAATACGGCAGCTTCCTGCCATTCTCCAAATTCAGCTTTCATTGCCACAATAATTTCACCCATTGTCACAAACGATTTGGCTGCTGCAATGATGGGTGGCATAATATTTTCACCATTAGCACAGGCTTCTTGGATTTGACTTAACGCCAATTGCACTGCATTTTCATCCCGCTCTTTCCGTAACTGTGTTAATGCTTTTACCTGTCGATTTTCAGCCTCATCTCCAATTTCTAATAAGGGAATTTCAATTTCTTCATCATGTTTAATAAATGCATTTACACCTACATGAATGAGTTGTTTGTCATCAATCCTTTGTTGGTAATCGGAAGCAGCACGGGCAATTTCCATTTGAAAATATCCTCGTTCAATCGCCGGAATAACGCCGCCTAAGTTTTCAATCTCATCAAAATATTTTTCTGCTTGAGCTTCCATTTGATCTGTCAATGATTCTACATACCAAGAACCGCCTAATGGATCAGCCACATTGGCTACGCCCGTTTCAAAAGCAATTAACTGCTGGGTACGGAGGGCAATTTCAGCAGATTTATCTGTAGGTAATGCCAATGTTTCATCCATAGAATTTGTATGAAGTGATTGCGTACCACCAAGAACCGCCGCTAACCCTTGAAATCCCGTTCTTGCAATATTATTTTCTGGCTGTTGTGCTGTTAAGGAACAGCCTGCAGTTTGGGTATGAAATCGTAATTTCCAGGAACGAGCATCTTTAGCATTATATTTATTTTTCATACGTTTAGCCCAAATGCGCCTAGCCGCACGGTACTTTGCAATTTCTTCAAAAAAATCCAAATGAGAATTAAAAAAGAAAGATAAACGGGGAGCGAATGCATCCACATCTAACCCAGCAGCCATAGCGTATTCCACATAAGTAAACCCATTTGCCAGAGTAAATGCCAGTTCTTGGGCTGCCGTAGATCCCGCCTCTCGGATATGGTAACCTGATATAGAAATTGTATTATACTTTGGCATATATTCTGTACAAAATGCCATCATATCCGTAATGACTCTCATGGATGGTTTCGGTGGGAATATCCATTCTTTTTGGGCGATAAATTCTTTTAATATATCATTTTGGAGTGTTCCTTTTAAATTGGATAAGGGCACACCCTGGTTTTCAGCAACAGCAATATAGAAAGCCAATAAAATTACTGCGGGACCATTAATCGTTTGTGATACGGAGATATCTCCCAGATTAAGGCCTTCAAATAAACGTTCCATATCCTTGATAGAAGCTACATTCACACCACACTTCCCTACTTCCCCTCGTGCCCACGGATGATCTGGATCATAACCCATGAGTGTGGGCATATCATAGGCTACAGAAAGGCCCGTTTGCCCCTTACTGAGTAAAGAATGATAACGAGCATTGGTCTCTTCCGGCGTACCAAATCCAGAAAACTGTCTCTTTGTCCACAACTTACCACGATACATATTCGCGTGGACTCCTCGAGTGTATGGAAATTGTCCTGGAAATCCCAATTTCTCTAAATATTGTTCTTCTGGATTATCTGGTAAATAGAGTGAATCTATTTTCTCACCACTTAATGTGTCAAAGTTGTAATCTCGAGTGGAAGAAGATTTTATTTCTTCTTCCCATTTTTTTTTCATGCCTTTAAATAATTCTTTTTGTGTTGCCATATGGATTTTACATCAATTTATACATGATAAATTTACTGTGTTCTGCGAATTTCTAACACCTTAATCATTCCCTCATATGCCATCCAAATAATGAGTCCTATTAATAGGATTGTTAGGGAAAACAAAATCCCATTATGCCCATAAAAAGTAATCGCATTGGTTACCAATGCTGTCAATGTAACGAACATAATGAACAACATTGGAACAAGTAAAGGTAAAATCGGTTTTTTCTTTTGCCAGAAATAAAGCGTAAGCACCATCAAGGTAAGCGCGGCCAACATTTGGTTACTGGCGCCAAATATGGGCCATAACACCCATCCGGCCTGTCGTGCGGTTCCAGACCCAGAGTCGACGATATTCCAAAATGCCAAAAAGATAGCAGGCACAACGGCAATTGCTGTTGCAAAATATCGATTTGTTAATGATTTAATTTGTGTTGCTACACCAAATTCATTCAAAATAAATCGTTGAATCCGAGTGGCTGTATCCAACGTCGTAGCCGCAAATGAGATGACAAGAACAGCCATTAATGTATTGGCCATTTGTGCTGGAATACCAAGAGATTGTATCAGCGCACCTCCTCCCAAAACGAAAGCTGCCGCCTTATTCCCGCTTGCATGAGCCCAAGTATCATAATAAATAGCCCAATTCAAATCAGGAACTTGCCCTACTGAAGGTAGGTTGCATTGCGTAACCAAAGATATTCCTGCCACAGCAGCGATGGTTGTCGCTAATGCCAAAGTTCCTTCACCAATCATCCCACCATATCCCACCATTCTGGCATCGGATAAATGTTCTAATTGTTTTGAGGAGGTACCCGATGCAACTAGACCATGAAAACCGCTAATGGCCCCGCATGCAATCGTAACAAAAAGGAGCGGAAATAAACCGGGTACATCCGGTTCTGAAAATGATCGTATAGCGGGTGCATCAACCACTGGCTGTGCAACCAAAATTCCAAGAAATAATAAACCCAAACCAACAAATAACTGATGACTATTAATATAATCCCGTGGTTGGAGCAATGTCCACACGGGTAGAAGGCTGGCAATTGACGAATATATAAATAGCAGAATAATCCATAGGTTCTTCGCTTCCTGCACTTCCATAGTTTTTGTAAAGTCGACGGGTACTTTTGTGCCCACCCAAACAAAAAAATACAATAATGCTAAAGCAACAAGGGATGGGATCAAAATGTTCATTTTCTTTTTATAAATCAAATAGCCCACCATTATGGCGATAATAATTTCAATATTAATGGGAATTACGGAAGCAGGAATCCCCACGAATAAATCAGCTATGGCCATGGCGAAAACAGCTAAAACAAGCCAAACGAGAAGAAGAATAAAAATCAAAAACATTAATCTGGCACGTTTGCTTATTGTCGTGGAAGCGATATCTGCAATACTTCTTCCCTTTTCTTTCACACTAATAACCAATGCCCCAAAATCATGGACAGCACCCATAAGAATCGTACCAAATAAAATCCATACTAATGCCGGTAACCATCCCCAATAAGCGGCAACACAGGGTCCGATTATGGGTGCTGCACCGGCAACAGATGTAAAATGGTGGCCAAATAAAATATGTTTTTTTGTTGGGACAAAATCAATACCATCTTCATATTCTTTAGACGGCATAATTTGGTTTTCTTCTTGAATATCATAAATACGCTGCCCAATAAATTTAGAATAATACCGATATCCAATGTAAAGAATCGTAAAACCTAAAAATACTAAGATAATTGAACTCATTCGATTGTCTAAATATTTATTTTAGATAATTGTTTTATTGATCTGACTAATTCAATAATAGCTTCTTGACATACACCAAATTTCTTCAGTAATAATTCTCTCTGACCATGTTCAATATATTCATCTGGCAATCCTATAGTTTTTACATTTCCTTTATAGCCATTCAAAGTCAACCATGCTGTAACACCTTCACCAAATCCGCCAGTAACTATCCCCTCTTCTATCGTGATTACATTATTAAACCGGTTTTTTATCGAGGTTAAATATGCTTCATCCATTGGTTTAATAAATCGACAGTTCACAACCTCGCAACTTATACCTAAGTGAGATAATTCTTTCGCAGCACCCAATGCGTCATTCACTTGAGGACCCAGGGCCAATAAAGCCACTTCTGTACCAGGCAATAAAGTTTCCCAACTACCAATGGGAAGTAGTTCGGCTTGCCCATGAGGATCAAATGTAACTGATGATGCTTTTGGGTATCGAATGGCAAAAGGCCCATCCTGATAATCCAATGCTGTATATAATAGATGACGTAATTCATTTCCATCTTTGGGTGAGACAAGCACTAAATCTTGAATACATTTCAAATAAGCAATATCCAACACACCATGGTGAGTTGGTCCATCTTCACCCGCAATACCCGAACGATCCAAACAGAAAACAACGGGTAAATGTTGAATGGCAACATCATGAACGATATGGTCAAAAGCACGCTGTAGAAAGGTTGAATAAATTGCTACAATTGGTCGAACACCTTCAGTAGCTAACCCAGCCGCAAACGTAACACCGTGTCCTTCTGCAATCCCTACATCATAATACCGATTTGGAAATTCTTTGGCAAATGGAACCAATCCTGTTCCTTCTCCCATGGCTGCAGTAATACAAACCATATCTTCCCGGTTTCGGGCAATTTCACAAGCCAAGGATCCAAATACATCTTGAAATGATATTGTGGGTTCGGATGTTTTTACTTTTCCATTCGATGAACCATTGGGTTTCACACCATGGTATTTCACAGGGTCCTCCTCCGCAACACCCATACCCTTCCCTTTCTTTGTCATTATATGGAGCAAGGCAGGTGTTTTCAAATCTTTTATGCGCTCAATTGTTTGGACTAACTCATCAATATTATGTCCGTCAATAGGACCAAAATATCGAAACCCCAATTCTTCAAAAAGCATTCCAGGCACTAATAGGGATTTTAAACTTTCTTCCAGTCGATGGAGTAAGGATCGGGTTGTTTTTTTACCAATTGGCAATTTCCCTGACAGTTTCCAAATTTCATCTCGAATTCTATTATAAATCGGATTGGTTGCAATCTTGGTGAGATAGGTGTTTATTGCACCGACATTTGGACTAATTGACATTTCATTATCATTAAGAACTACCAACATGGGTGTTCTTAAATGTCCAGCATTATTTAATGCTTCATATGCAAGCCCACCTGTCATGGCACCATCACCGATTACTGAAACTACTTTAAAATTTTCATTTGTATGTTTTTGCGATTCAGCAATACCCATTCCAGCTGAAATGGATGTCGATGCATGCCCCGCACCAAATACGTCATATTCACTTTCTGAACGTTTAAGAAACCCACTCAAACCACCATATTGTCGTATGGTTGGAAAGGTATCAAATCGACCCGTGATTAGTTTGTGGGCATATGCCTGATGACCCACGTCCCAAATAATCTTATCCACAGGTGTATTTAAAACTTTGTGAAGTGCTACTGTAAGTTCAACCACACCCAATGTGGACGATAAGTGACCTCCAACCTCACTAACTACATCAATCGTATGGAACCGAATTTCTTCGACCAATTGGCGTAACTCTCTCGGAGAATAATTCCGAATATCAGCGGGTGATTTTATAAAGGGGAGGAGTTTAAGCTGCATGGAATTTTGGAGAAAGTTTATTGTCTAACTGTTTGTTAAATATGAAGTCATGAAATAATGTCACATTATCCAGCTCCGGATGAAAAGACAATCCCATATGTAATCCTTGCTTTACAGCCACTGGATTCCCTTTATATTCGCAAATAACTTCAATTCCTGCTTCTATCCTAGTAATTTTTGGTGCACGGATAAACGTAGAAGAGACTTGTGTCTCACGCCCATCTAATCGAACTGGTAACTGATCTGTAAATGAATGTACTTGCCGGCCATAAGCATTGCGATCCACTTCAATATTCAGAATTCCCAACGGTTCAACTCTGGAATTAGGCACAGAAGTTGCCATCATAATTAATCCAGCACAAGTCCCAAGTATTGGGTGATCTTTTGCAAATTTTCGAATAGGTTTATAAAAGCCATTTCTATCCATTAAATCCGTCATTGTGGTGGATTCCCCACCAGGAATAACCAAACCATGAATCATTCCCAGTTCATCAGGATAGCGAATTTCCATCGATTGTAATTGCAATAAATCCAAAATGTGCGAATGCCTCTCATAATCCCCTTGAAGTGCCAAAACGCCTATCATTTTATTCAGTAAGCCTTGGGCCTTACCAACCCCGTTCCTGAAGACGTTCACCTTCTGGAATCTCTGACATATCTAATCCTTTCATTGCAGACTGAAGTCCACTTGAAATTTCCGCCAATTTTTTAGGGTCTTTGTAGTAGGTCACCGCATTGACAATTGCTTTCGCTCTTGGTGCGGGATCGTCGCTCATAAATATACCTGATCCGACAAAGACAGTTTCTGCACCCAATTGCATCATAAGAGATGCATCTGCAGGTGTTGCAATTCCCCCTGCTGCAAAGTTCGGAACAGGCAATTTTCCCAATTTGGCCACCTGTTCTACAAGTTCAAACGGCGCGCCCATTTCTTTCGCCACTGCCATAAGTTCGTCCTGATCCATAACGGTTAATTTTTTCATATCACTTTGAACCTGACGCATATGCCTCACCGCTTCCACAATATTTCCGCTACCCGCTTCTCCTTTTGTTCGAATCATGGTAGCCCCTTCCCCAATTCGCCTGAGTGCTTCTCCCAAATTGCGGCATCCGCATACAAAAGGAACCTTATAATCATGTTTCCAAATATGATTATGTTCATCCGCAGGTGTGAGCACTTCACTTTCATCCACAAAATCGACTTCCATGGCTTCCAATATTTGCGCTTCGGCAAAATGACCAATTCGTACCTTGGCCATAACAGGAAGGGAGACAGCTGATTGAATTGCCCTTATCATTTCAGGATCGCTGGCGCGGGCTATACCACCCTCCTCTCGTATTAACGCAGGTATCCTTTCTAATGCCATGACGGCCACAGCGCCCGCATCTTCTGCGATTTTAGCCTGTTCATCGTTCATGACATCCATAATAACGCCGCCCTTTAGCATTTCAGCTAAACCAACTTTTATATCAAATGATCCTTTTTCAGCCATAAATAGTCTCCTCCGGGACTTGCCCGATCTCTTTTATTTTAGTTAAAACTTCATCAATAATATTATCTGGTGTACTGGCACCAGCAGACACGCCCACAATTTCAGCACTTTTAAGCCATTTAGGGTTTATCTCATTTGCACATGTCACTTGAAAGGAATGGGCATTTCTTTCTTTTGCCAATGCTGTTAGCCGTTTTGAATTTGCACTGGTATAGGACCCAATGACAATCATAACATCACATTGTTTTGCTAATTCTTTAATCTGACTTTGGTTCCGTTTTGTGGGATAACAAATGGTATTCACAAATCGCAAATCAAATACTTTGGTCATGATGATGTTAATGATTTCCTGAACATTTTCTATAGTCTGAGTTGATTGACTAACGACGCCAGCTTGTTTCATCTTACGAAGTGACTTCGCTTCATCCGGCGAGGATACAATAATCGCATCTTTTACCTGACTGGCTATCCCAACAACCTCGTCATGACCATGGTCGCCAATAATGATTATCGTACGGCCTTCCGCCTCAAGTTTTTTAACCTCTGCATGTATTTCCAAAACAAGGGGGCAAGTTGCATCTACTATATTTATATGTTTAGCTTTAGCGTCATTCCATGTTTCAACGGTCGTACCGTGAGCTCGAAAAAGAATGGGATTGTTATTTGGGATATCTTCTAATGAATTGATCACTTTTGCACCAGCGGTATCTAAATCTTTTACCACATTCTCATTATGAACAATATGCCCAAGCATATATACATCCCCATTTTTTTCTGCTGTATCGTATGCCAGATTAACCGCATCCCTAACACCAAAACAATATCCAGCATCTTTTGCCATGAAGATTTTCATATAATCTTTCTATTTTGTTCTTCAATTGATGCTCGCGTTGAAGACAATACACTTTGCAAAACCTCATCCAGAGACCCTTGAGCTTCAGCCCCAGCAGCTAATTTATGCCCCCCACCTCCCAAGGATTTTGCAATACCATTTATAATATACTTTCCCTTAGATCGAAAATTAACCCGACAGGTATTATTATCTTTCTCTACAATCATTACCGCCACTTCTACCCCGCGAATTTTTCTGACAAAGTCTGTAAATCCATCTACATCTGTTTGGTTGGCGTTCACTTGAGCCATCATTGATTTATCAATAGTAAACCAGGCCAGTTCTCCCGTCTTGTTATATTCAATTTTATTTATAATAAGACCCAGTAATGCAACACGACCTTTCGATCTATTTTCGTAAACAGATTGGTAAATTTGATATGTATTGACCCCAGCTTCAATACATTCAACAGCAATATGGTGACATTTTTGATTTGTATTACTATAACTAAACGAGCCAGTATCCGTGACAATCCCAGTATATATTCCTTCAGCGATTTCTTTCGTCATATAAACATTCACCGCCTTTAAAAAATCATAAACCATTTCTCCCGTAGCAGCCGCCTCCATATTGATAAAATTGTCTGCAAATCTCCCATCACTCAAATCTGGGTGATGGTCAATATTCACTATATGGATATTATTAGAAGCTAATTCCTCGCCAATTTGTCTCGTACGACGGTAATCACCCACATCAAAAATTAAGGCTAAATCAACTTGAGAAATCCACTCGTTATGAATATCGGCATTATATGTTTCAATCGCTTGACCTGTATTTAAAAACTCATATTCAAATGGGAGTTCAGAAATATGGATTATACGGCAATCTTTTCCCTGACCTTGGAGGTAGTGGTACATGGCACAGGCACTGCCAAGACCATCCCCATCAGGGTTTTCATGGGTGGATAGTAATATTCTATCCGCACCATCAATTGTTTTATGTAATGATTTCCAGTCTAACATGATATTTCGAAGACCGAGAATTTAGGTATATTTTATAGTTTTTATCTAACAATCGAAGGAGAAATGTCAATTAATTCTCTCGATCCCAATAGGTTTCATCCCTTTCCTCTTGCTGGGTTGAAAATCGTGCCAAAACAAAAAAGTAATCACTGAGTCGGTTGAGGTAAACCAGCCAGTTTTTCACATCCACTCCTGTATTACGGAGGAATACGCAGGAACGCTCAGTGCGTCGGCAAACAGATCGAACAACATGAATTCGAGAAGAAAATTCGTCCCCACCCGGTAGAATAAATTCTTTTAAGGGTGACAATATTTCATTCATTTTTTCTAATGAATCTTCTAAAAATACAATTCGATCCTCACTCAATAATTTCATTTCCGATCCAGGAATAGATGCTTCACCGCCCATATTAAATAAATCCTGTTGAATGGATTCTAATTCCTGAACCAATATTTTTTCTTTGCAAACAGTAATTGCAAATCCAAGAAAGGAGTTCAATTCATCAATATCGCCAAGAAAAACCATGTTTGGGTGGTCCTTAGAAACCCGTTTCCCATCGCCTAAGCTTGTCTCACCCTTATCGCCAGCTTTAGTCGTAACTTTTGAAATCCGCATATCTTAAAAAAACAGAAAACTGACGAGAATGAATAAAGGAAATAGGATAGGTACTGACCATTTGAATAGATACCCAAAAAAGGAAGGCATCTCTATTCCCGATGACTCTGAAATAGATTTTACCATAAAGTTAGGTGCATTTCCAATATATGTATTGGCGCCCATAAAAACAGCACCAGCAGATATAGCCAACAAGGTTTGACTTAAATCCCCCATGAGTACAGATGCATCACCCCCAGCTGTATTGAAGAAAACGAGATATGTTGGCGCATTATCCAGAAAACTGGATAGAATTCCCGTGGCCCAAAAATACATATAATTAATGGGGCCAGCTTCATTGGATACTGAGTTAATCACAGAAGATAGAGCACCGCCTGTGCCTGCTTTTAATATGGCAATGGCGGGAATAATGGTAATAAAAATACCGGCAAATAGTTTGGCCACCTCTACAATGGGAAACCAAGTATATTCGTTCGCTTCACGAATCGTTTGGGATGTGATTTTCCAGCTCGCCATGGTAAGGAGTATGAGAAAAACGTCGCGCGCGATATTTTGGAGCTCTATCTCTACATGATATATGCTAAAACTAATATGTGGATGCCAAAACCCACTCAGTAACACTGAACCAATTACGCCCACTAATAGTAATAAATTAATGGATCCTTTTATACCCAGTTTTTCATCTGTTACAGGCACAGAATGGATTTCTTCCCGGTTAAAGAGGAATGTATCTAAAGCAAAAAAGATAGCCAATAAACAAACAGCCATAAAAAGCATGGGCAGAAACATAGCAGATGTGGTCCAGAAGAAATCCACACCTTTAAGAAAGCCTAAAAATAAAGGCGGATCGCCCAATGGAGTTAATGAACCCCCAATATTAGCAACTAGAAAAATAAAAAATACAATCACATGTACTTTACTTTTCCGATCCTTATTCGCACGAATAAGGGGGCGAATTAAAAGCATGGCTGCGCCGGTGGTCCCCATCCAACTGGCCAATATGGTTCCCAATAAGATGACGCCGGTATTAACAATTGGCTTTCCCACCAACGATCCCGTAAGCTGCACGCCACCTGAAATGGTAAATAATGCCAATAATAGAATAATAAATGGAATGTATTCTAAAAGCCCTACATGGAGTAATTCATAGATCGTAATTGATAATCCCTCAACTATTAAAAATGGAATAATGAGGAGTGCGGCCCAAAAAGAAGATACCTTTCCAAAATGATGGTGCCAGAACTGAGGTGCAACCAACGGGAACCCGGCGATAGAGAGTAAAATCCCAGCAAATGGAATCACCCATAAGATGGAAAGATTCGCCCCATTCAAATGTGGAGCAACACCATGGCCACCACCGGAGGCAAATACAAAACCAGTCAATATGAGGATGGTAAGTAGTGTCTTGTTCATTTTTTTAATTTGATGAATTTTATCCGTTGTTCAATAAGCATAGAAATTAAACGGTTTAGGTTTTTCATCCTACATTATTGATTAAACCACGAATGATTCAATTACGTATTTCATATTTCTCCGTAAATTTCATCATGGATTTATTTCTCACAATTCTTGTTATCGGGATTGCCATCCTTGGTATGGCTATCGGGATTATTTTTAACCGAAAACCATTGCAAGGATCCTGTGGAGGGGTGGCCAGTGATTGCGTTTGTTTGACTGGCGGTACGTGTGATGATCCATCTCAGAAACCAACAATTGTATCCGATTAATTAAGTAGAGGCATCCCTGAAGATGCCACTGACTTTAATTGATCATTTTCTTTAAGAATCCAAAATGCTTCAATCCCATCTAAAGACTCAACTAATGATGTCCCTTCATCTACATCCATTACATTAAGGGCAGTGGCTAATGCATCTGCATCCATACAAGTTTCCGCAATCACGGTAACCGAGGCAATGTTTGATTGAGTCGGTCGACCTGTTCTTGGATCAATTATATGGGAATATTGTTTATTTTCAAATTGATTAAAATTCCGATAATTTCCTGACGTTGCCATGGCTTGGTTTGAAACGGAAACAACTGAATGAATTTGTTCCCCAGGTACTGTATTTACCATGGGTTTATCAATTCCAATCTTCCAAAAGGATCCTTTGTTATTCTTTCCACGCGTCCGAACTTCACCACCAATTTCAACCATAAAATTAGTTACGCCGGTATCATGGATATAATCAAACAATTGATCCACCCCCCATCCTTTGGCAATAGCATTTAAATCAATCATTTGCCCAACATCTGCTTTAATTAAAATATTTTCCATTAATTGTATTTTTTCAAAGTTTACCTTTACCATTTCTAACACAGATTCATAATCTGTTGGTGGTTCCCATTGCTCCGAATATTTCCGATCAGATTTCCCATTTCTCCATAATATAACAGATGGTAATACGGACACATCAAAAGCACCTTTGGTTTTTTCACTCCAATAAATTGACCGTAATAATACTTGAGAAAATCCATTTGAAATCTTAATTGTTTCACTTTTATTTAATCTATTGAATTTTGAAATTTCACTTTCCGATTTGTAAGTGGACATTTGATTGTCAATTTCAGTAAAGATTGAATCAACGGCTAATTGAATTGGATCAATATTTTTAAATGTATGAGTATTCGAAATTAATTTAATTGAATATGTTGTACCCATTGCATACCCATTCAATTCGGTATACTGAATAGGTTTATGGCATCCCAACACTAAAATAAAAACAAGAAAGCCCAACAAATGTCGGGCTTTCATCAGTTTCAACGTAAAATATTGATTAACCAAACTTGTCATAATCAATCATTTCAGATTCTACACCCAAATCATATAACATTTTATCGACAGCGTCAATCATCATGGGTGGACCACACATATAATATTCTATTTCAGTGGGATCTTCATGGTTCTTTAAATATAGATCATGAACAGCTTGGTGTATAAATCCAGTCGGTCCTTCCCAATTATCTTCTGCCATGGGTTCAGACAAGGCGACTGTATAGGTAAAATTCGGATGCTCTTTTTCAAGTTTGAGAAAATCTTCATGGTAAAACATTTCCCGAATAGAACGCGCCCCATAATAAAATGAAATTTTCCGATCTGAATTTTGAGTATCTAACAAATCAAATAAATGGCTACGCATGGGTGCCATCCCAGCACCACCGCCAATATATACCATTTCTCTATCTGTATCTTTCGCAAAAAATTCTCCGAAAGGGCCTGATATTGTTACACGATCCCCAGGTTTTAAATTAAATATATATGAGGAAGCAATGCCGGGAGGTACATCATTCCATAAAGCGGGCGGTGGTGTAGCAATTCGAACATTTAGCATAACTATGTTCCCCTCGGCTGGATGGTTTGCCATAGAATATGCCCGAAAACAATCATCATCATTGTTTGCATTTATATCCCAAATTTTATATTTATCCCAATCTGGATGGTATTCTTCTTCAACATTAAAATCTTTAAAACTCAAATTATGGTATTCTGGAATATCAATCTGGATGTATCCGCCTGCTTTGAAATCAAGTATTTCACCCTTTGGGAGTTCTAAAACAAGTTCCTTAATAAAGGTGGCCACATTATTATTGGAACGAACAGTGCAATCCCATTTTCGAATATTAAAAACCTCATCAGGTACATAAATATCCATATCTTCTTTAATCTTCACCTGACAGGCCAAACGCCAATGATCTTTTGCATCTTTTCGGTTGATATGTCCAGTCTCTGTGGGTAGAATTTCACCGCCACCATCTAATACCTGACATCGGCACATGGCACAGGTTCCCCCACCGCCACAAGCAGATGGGAGAAAAATATTTTCATTCGCTAAAGTAGAAAGAAGCGTTGCGCCGGGGCGCGTTGTAATAATTTTGTTATTATCATTTATTTTTATCGATACATCACCTTGGGGTAATAGTTTTGATTCTGCAAAATTCAGAATCAAAACTAAAATCAGAATGACACCCGTAAATACACCAATACTAATTAGAGCTAATGACATTATAGATCAATTCCTGAGAAAGCCATAAAAGCCATAGATAATAACCCTGTCAAGAGCATGGTTATGCCTAACCCTCTAAGTTTAACCGGTACATTTGAATATCTTAAACGATAACGAATCGCTGCCATAGATACGATAGCCAAAAACCACCCCAATCCGGATCCAAACCCAAATACAGTAGACTCAAAAAAGGTATAATCCCGCTCAACTAAAAATAATGAGCCGCCGAGTATGGCACAATTCACAGCAATAAGGGGTAAGAAAATTCCCAAATTATGATAAAGTGTAGGTGAATATCGATCTAATATCATTTCTACCAATTGTACCATTGCAGCAATAACGGCAATAAATACAATAAAATTTAGAAAGCTTAAATCAATATCCGGAAATCCCGCCCATGATAAAGCCCCTTGTTCAAGAAAATAATGATGAATAGCCCAATTCACTGGCGAAGTAATTGTCAGAACAAAAATAACAGCTAATCCAAGACCAATTGACGTATCAACTTTTTTTGAAATGGCCAGAAAGGAACACATTCCCAAAAAATAGGCTAAAAGAATATTTTCTACAAAAACCGCTTTGGTTAAGAGACTGATATAATGTTCAATCATACTATTCTTCCTCTATATCGGCAACTATTCTCTGAACCCATACTATTAGTCCTAAAATAATAAATGCACCCGGACTCAATACCATTAGGCCCATGTTCTCATATCCTGCAGCATAAAATGAGTCTGGGACTACCTGAAAACCAAAGATAGACCCACTACCTAATAACTCTCTAAAAAAAGAGACAATTATAAGAATCATACCATAGCCCAATCCATTTCCCAACCCATCCAAAAAGGATTTCCATGGTGGATTCTGCATTGCAAATGCTTCGGCCCGCCCCATGACAATACAATTCGTGATAATCAGACCGACAAACACAGAAAGCTGCTTACTGATATCATACATAAATGCTTTTAAAATTTGATCTGTTAGAATCACCAAAGATGCAATGATAGCTAACTGAACAATAATACGAACTTTACTCGGAATTAATTTTCGTAAGGATGCTATAATCGTATTTGAAACAGATAAAACAGCGACGACAGCGAGTGTCATGACAACGGCTGTATCCATTTTTACTGTCACAGCCAAAGCGGAACAAATACCCAATACTTGTAATGTAATCGGATTATTATTCATTAAAGGATCACTAAGAACTTGTTGAGATTTTTTACTCAAAAAGGACATTATGCTCCTCCTCCAGTTCTAATCCGACTAAAAAACGATTCATAGGTTTTTAAATCATCCATTAAAAAATTGTTTAAACCTTTTGTGGTCATTGTTGCCCCGGAGATACCGTCAACCTGATGGTATGCTTCTATCGATGTCTCATCCACGTTTCCCTTGATGATTTGAACACCCACTAACTTTCCATTATTATCTACAAACTTTTTTCCTTTGAAATTATTTTGGAACCAAGGTTTTTCAACCTCCCCACCAAGACCGGGCGTTTCACCATGCTTATAGAACGTGATACCTTTTACCGTTAATCCATCTGATTCCACAGCAAAATACCCATACAATGTTGACCATAATCCTTTTCCAGAAATAGGAATTGCGTAGCCATCAATTTCATTGTTCATTGTTTTTATATAAACAGGATACATTGCTGAATCCTCATCCGAGTTAATATCTGCCGGATTTTTACCTTTTATCGTTTCGCCATTGGCATTAATTACAATACTAGAAATATAATCTTCGAAAATGGACTGTACTGTTTCTGGTGTCCACGGATTTTCTGTTGAAGGCGCAAAATCCAAGGATCGTAAAATATTTTTCTTAATATCAATCTCAACGTTTAATATTTGACGGTCTTTTAAGGCGGTAACGGCTAAAGAGAGAAAAAACCCCAGAATAACCGTTACAATCGTTGTAAATATTAATGTGTAGGAATTACTGCGCATACCGTATCATTCTACGTTTAATATTTGATTGGATGACAAACCAATCAATTAATGGCGCAAATGCGTTGAGTAAAAGAATTGCCAACATGGTACCTTCTGGGTAGGCCGGGTTTATCGAGCGAACAATTACCGTCAATACACCAAATAGAATTCCAAAAACCCATCGACCCTGGTTTGTATGACAGCCCGTTACCGGTTCAGTGGCCATGAATGCCATTCCAAACAAAAATCCTCCCATCACTAAATGATAGTGCGCAGGTAGAGATAGCATTGTATTTGAAGAAAAAGGTGCCATCAAATTGGTGAGGTATGCGGTCACACTGAGCCCGATTATCGATCCAACCATTATTCGCCAATTGGCAATTTTTGTAATAGCTAGAAAGATGGCCCCAATGATAATCAATAATTTACTCGTTTCACCGATGGAACCGGGGATCCAACCGATAAACAAATTCCACCAAGAATAATCAAACTGTGAGATTCCATTGAGTAGGGGAACAGCCTGTTGACTCACCTCAGCTGCTGGAACTGCCAAAGCAGTTGCGCCTGAATATCCATCAGCACCGAGAACCCAAACTTTGTCTCCAGAAATACGGCCAGGATAGGTAAAAAATAAAAATGCTCGGGCAACCAGCGCTGGATTAAATATATTCATTCCCACACCACCAAATATTTCTTTACCAATCACAATACCAAATGTGGTCGCCACAGATACCTGCCATAAAGGAATAGAAGCGGGCATCACCAAAGGAATCAAGGCACAGGTGACTAAAAATCCTTCACTAATGGGGTGTTTTCGTACCACAGCAAAAAGGATTTCCCAAAATGCACCGGTAATAAATGCAACCAATATAATGGGTATAATTTTATCAAAGCCAAACCAAAATTGCTCCCAATTGGTTCTTTCAACTCCCATGGCAATTCCGTTTTGGACACCCACATTCATGGCACCAAAAATATAGAGTGGTATTAATGCAATTACCACAAGGATCATGACCCGTTTTATATCAATACTATCGCGAATATGGGGTCCTGATTTGGTGACTTCGTCTGTACTGAACAGGATGGTATCGGTTGCCTCATAAAGAGGATATAATTTTTTTAAAACACCATTATTTTCGAATCGGTGTGCATTTGTATCCAGAATTTTTCGAAGAAATTTTATCATTTAACCATCTTTCTCCATTAATTCCAATCCATGCCGAATGGTTTCACCTACATCTATTTTACTGGGGCATGCAAAAGAACAAAGGGCGAAATCTTCTTCTTCACATTCTAATATTCCCAATTGTTCCATCTCTTCAATATCTTCCACAAGAATTGCCCGATACAACGCGTTGGGTAGTATATCCATTGGGAGAACATCTTCCCATGCATTAATGGGAATCATATATCGCTCACTACCATTTTGAAGTGTATTAAATGAGAAAAGCTTTTTTCCGAATCCAATAAAAGAGTGGGTTAAACTATATCGCGTTGAAGATGAACCGGGTCTTATCATTCCCATAAATTCACGTTCACCTCCTTCAGGAATGACAGAAACAGTTGAATCATAGAATCCCAGATACCCATTGTTATCTGCAGTCTTTCCTGTAAGAACATCCCCAGAAATAATTCGTTGTTTTCCCTTATTTAAGTTGTCTGATAATATACTTTCCAATTGAACACCCGCCCGGGTTTTGATATGAGTCGGAACTTTTACGCCAGGGCCACCCACGGTTACAAAGAGAGTTGGATCATACCTCCCAGTAAGAAAGAAGGATCCAATCCGCGCCACATCCTGGGCATTAACTGTCCAGACCAAATCATTTAATTTTAATGGAGCAATATGATGAATTTGAATACCCACATTTCCCGCTGGATGGGGGCCATTAATCGTATGAATTTCTGCGCCATTTATTTCCAACAATGTATCGGAAACCGTATTTTCATTTATCGATAAATGGACAGCGCCAGATGTTAATTGTTTAAGAATATTAATTCCCGCTTGGAATTGGGGTAACCGTCGTCGAAGCGCCACGTCGAGATTAACAGAAAGTGGTGCTGTATTCCATCCAGAAATAAAAATATCTCTGGGTGTATCCGAAGGGTTAATCACTCTATTAAAGGGACGTTGGCGAATAAACGGAATCATATTCCCTTTTAACAATGATGATAAAATTTGTTCTTTCCCTAATGTGGGAATTTCAGACGAAGGATATGAATCATTACATTCTGACTCTTCCGTTTCACTGAGTTCAATAATAATTTTTTCAATAGCTCGTCGGGGACCAAATTGAATGGATGAAACTGTGCCAGCACCTGGTGATGGCCAAAATACATTTGTATGCATTTTACAATGAAGTAATGGAGATCCGATTTTTACACTGTCACCTTCTTTGACAACAACTTTTGGTCTTAAAGTACGAAAATCGATGGGTTGGATCGCAACCGTTTTAGGTTTTGTTCCCTTTTGAACTTCATTCAGGGGGACACCCGAGATTCGGATATTATGTCCCTTTTTTATATTTAAATCAGCCAAAGATAATTCCCCTCGTGATGGCCATCTTTAATGGATCACATACCTTGAAAAATAACTAAAGATTCAAGCACCCAATCTGCAACAGGTCCGAAATACCATCCAAATACAAAGGTGGGAATTGCAAGAATAATTAAGACTATTGTCACTAAGTTCGATTCAGGCAATTCTACAGTTTCACTGTGTTCACCTTTGAAATACATGTGCTTCACAACACGGAAATAATAATATAGAGATATAACACTATTTATAACACCAACAAATGCTAACCAATAATATTGAGAGCCTGCTTTTATAACAGCCGCAAATAAATAGAATTTTCCAATAAACCCTGCCGTAGGAGGCAATCCAGTTAAGGATAACATAAATAATGTCATGACGGCACCTACAAATGGCATTTGCCACCCAATTCCATTAAAATTATCGAAATCTTCTCCACCCGTCTTTCCTTGAATATAAATAACCACAAAGAAAGCGCCCAGATTCATAAATAAATACATGAGAAGATACATCATAATACCATAGACGCCAGCTTCAGACATGAGTGGAAGCGCCATCATCATATATCCCGCATGGGCAATGCTGGAATAGGCCAACATTCGTTTCACACTTTTTTGCTGTATGGCAACCAAATTTCCTACAATCATGGTTGCCGCAGCCAAAACGCCCATCAATTGAGGCCATGGAATATGATTCAATGCCTGCCATGATTCTGAAGCCAATGCAGAACTATCTCCAAATACGATGTTAAAGAATCGAATCAGCATGGCAAAGCCTGCAGCTTTAGGTGCTACCGATAAATAAGCAGTAATAGTCGTCGGTGATCCTTCATAAACATCTGGTGTCCAAAAATGGAATGGTACCGCAGAAATTTTATATCCGAAGCCAACCAGGATAAATACGGCGGAAAGAATGAGGGCTAAATTGGAATCTGAACTCAATCCTGCAATTGCCACTTGCATTTCAACGAATTTGGTTGTCCCTGTCAACCCGAAAAGAATGCTCAATCCATAGAGCATAATTCCGGAAGAGAATGCACCATAGATAACATATTTTAAAGATGCTTCATTACTGTGTGGATTCTTTTTTAAATATCCCGCTAAAAAAAAGGACATTATGGACACCACCTCTATGGCGAGATAAACCATTAATATATCGATAGCAGAAGCCATGAGAAATAGACCAAAAGCCATAATGGCCAATACAGAATAATATTCACCCACACGATAACCCTTGAGTTCCTGGCTATCAAAACTCATAAGAATGACCAAAAAGGTCGCAATTAAAACCAATATTTTAAAAAATTCAGAAAATGGATCTAATGCTATGGTACCCATAAACAAGTCCGTGACGGTACCTCCACCCATTCGAATGGCAAACATTGTTAAGGTAAATCCACCCAATACCCACCAAGCCACCTTATGGGATTCATCTTTTCGGTAGAACAAATCGGCTATAATTGCGGTCAATACCGTAATAGTCAGAATAAGTTCTGGCCAAAAATGAGCGATACTATTGAAATTGCTCATGCAGATTCCTTACATAACACTGGCCAGTCCCCCAAGAGACACAACCTGTTCGATTAATATATTCATTGTTGCAGAAATCATATCCAAAAATGGACGAGGATATATTCCCAAAATCAACGTAATCACTGCCAGAGGAATTACCGTAAATAATTCACGTTTATTTATTTCTGGCAATTCGTTGTATTTTTCATTGGCAGGACCAAAAAACATCCGTTGAAATGCCCATAAGAAGTACGCAGCGTTGAGTAAAATACCGATAGTAGAAATGATAACTATCGTTTTAAATACAGGGAAAGCACCAATGAAAATCATAAATTCGCTGACAAAGCCACTAAAACCTGGTAGACCCAGCCCAGCGAAAAAGGCTACGGCTACAAAACCAGTATAAATGGGCATCTGGGTCGCCAGACCGCCGAATCCTTCAATATCTCTATGGTGAGCCCGATCATAAATCACACCAACCAATATGAACAACATTGCTGAAATCGTACCATGATTAAACATCTGAAATACGGCACCATTAATGCCAGCTTGGGCGCTGATGAGATTATCCCCATTCATTCCGGAAGCGGCAATCACAGCTGCCATACCAAGTAGAACATATCCCATATGGTTCACAGATGAATAAGCCACCATTTTCTTCAAATCTTTTTGAGCCAATGCACACATGGCACCCCATATGACATTTATCAATCCAAGCGTGGCCAATGCGCCAGCAAACCAAAAAACACCATCCGGAAGCATGGTATAGTTGATCCTTAACATTCCATATACACCGAGTTTTAAGAGAACGCCTGCTAAAATAACAGAGATGGCGGTAGGCGCTTCTACGTGAGCAAGCGGTAGCCAAGTATGAAATGGGAATACAGGCACCTTAATAGCAAACCCAATAAACAATAAAACCCAAATAACTTTAATGGCACTCATTCCCCACCATAATACACCACTTAACGCAGTTGGAGCTCTATCCATAAGGACCAGCATATCAAATGTATTACCGCAGGTAAAATACAAGGCTAAGATTGCGATAAGCATGAGAACCGAACCAAATAATGTATAAAGGAAAAATTTGATCGCAGCATATTCCCGCTGAGGACCACCCCACATTCCAATGAGGAAATACATGGGGAGAAGCATCACTTCCCAAAAAATGTAAAATAGAAAAAAATCAAGAGAAAGAAATACACCCATTACTCCGGTATTTAACAGTAAAAAGAGCGAAAAATACCCCTTGACTGCTGTATTGATATTCCAGCTGACAAACACACTGATAAAACCAATGAGTGCCATAAGAATTACCATGGGAAGACTCAATCCGTCTACACCCAAGATGTATGTTATGTTGAATGATGGAATCCATTCGGCTCTTTCCATAAACTGAAAAGTCCCGATTCCCGCATCAAAAATGCGCCAAAGGTAAATTGCTAACACCAACTGAATTCCCGTAACAACAGCAGATACTTGCTTAATCAGTGCTGTTTTGTCTCGAGGAATAAAGGTGATGGCAACCATACCAATCACCGGTAACCAAATGATCCAACTGAGTAAATGATTCATACTTAGCCCTTTATGAAATCTCTAAATTGTCTGGATAACCAGAATGATAATGACACCAACCAAAGCGAATAGCATATAGTTCTGCAATCGCCCGGTTTGTACTTGTTTTAATTGTTTCCCAAATCCCTGCACGGATCGACCAAGTCCATCTACGATAGATTGATCCAAGCCATCGTAATCAATTCTACCTGTGAGAAATGATAACCACTTTGTGATTCTTCCGAAACCATTAATAAAATATTTGTCGTATAAATCCCAATCCACGTATGCCACGGCACGAGATAGTTTTAAAAATGGTTGATATAGAAAGCGGTCATAATTTTCATCGAAATAATATTTATTAAAGGAAAGTTTATACATAAAACCCATTTTTTTGGCCCAGGCTTCTGCTGACAGTTTTTTCTTTATATACATTAGATAAGAAAGTCCAATGCCTAACCCTGCGACCAATAGAGACAAGGCCATGGCCGTATAATGGGCATGATGTACCCCTTCCCCAATTTCATGTGCTGTAGGATTTCCCGGCACAACTGAATCGCCTGCGAGAATCAATTCTGTAAACCAGCCATGGTCGGACAATGGGTTGAAATAGGGTAAGGTATAAAAAATGAAAATGCTTAACCCACTCAATAGCATAAGCGGAAACGTCATGACCCGGGGTGACTCATGTATCCTTTTAAACACTTTTGGCATTTTGGACTCACCATGAAACGTCATAAAAATGAGCCTAAACATATAGAAAGCCGTTATGGCCGCTGCACCAAAACCAAAAACAGGAAGCAGGAAATGTTGAGGATAGTGTTGAGCGAATCCTAAGCTACCGGCTAAAATTGCATCCTTTGATAAAAATCCAGAGAAAAATGGCACACCGGAAATAGCCAAAGTGGCGATGGTCATGGTCCAATAGGTAATGGGCATTTTTGATTTAAAACCACCCATATTTCTCATATCCTGAGGATCTGTTTTGTGATCGTCCAGTTCATGGAGGGAATGATGCATGGCATGGATCACCGAGCCAGAGCCATAAAATAAACAGGCCTTAAACATAGCATGGGTCAATAAATGAAAAAAGGCTGCAATATAGTTTCCTACACCTACTGCTAAAATCATATAACCCAATTGACTAACCGTAGAATAGGCCAATACCTTTTTAATATCATTTTGGGTAATTGCAATGGAGGCGGCAAAAAATGCAGTAAAACCACCAACATAAGCAATAATGAGGAGTGCATCCGAAGAAAATAATGGAAATAACCTCACGGTGAGATAAACGCCAGCTGCAACCATCGTGGCTGCATGCATTAATGCAGAGACTGGGGTCGGGCCTTCCATGGCATCAGGAAGCCAAATATGAAGTGGGAATTGGGAGGATTTTCCTACGGCACCCATAAATAATCCCACACCAGCCAATGTCAACAACGAGCCACCAATTAATCCTTGAGAAACGCCGGAAAATACTTCCTGAAAATTAAAAGAACCGATGGCTGTAAACATCAGCATAATTCCTATAAAGAATCCGATATCCCCCACTCTGTTTGTGAGGAACGCTTTTTTCCCTGCCGCAGCTGCAGATGGTTTTTCAAACCAATGGGCGATCAATAAGTATGAACTGACGCCAACCAATTCCCAAAAAACATAAAGTGAAATAAGATTGTTTGCCAAAACAATTCCATTCATAGAAAAAGTAAATAATCCCAAATAGGCATAATAACGGCTATACCGAACGTCACCTTTTAGATATTCTAATGAGAATATATGGGTCATACTGGAAATCAGGGACACGACGACCAACATAACAATGGTAATATTATCTACCCAAAAACCCAATTCAATTTTAAAAGCACCCAAGTCAATCCACGTAAATTTCGCTTCATGAGAAAAGTCAGAATCCCAATTCATGAACATATTCAGGAGCATAGATAAGGATAAAACAAGGGTAATTAAAATAGCGCCAATAGAAACCCAATCTCCCTGACGTGGCAATCGTTTCCCAACAATTATATTAATGGTAAATGCTGCTAATGGCAGAAATAAAATGAGTAAACTAAAATCAGTAATGATATTGCCTGTAATCATTGTTTTAAATCACTTACTTCATCCACATTTATTGTCTGAAAGTTGTTAAATATATTGATTATAATTGCTAAAGCCACTGCTGCTTCTGCCGCAGCCAAAACGATAACAAATAATGCAAAAACATGGCCTGCCATATTCATGCCACCAAAACGAGCAAAAGCGAGAAAATTTAAATTGGCGGAGTTTAAAATGAGTTCGACACCCATAAGCACAGCCACACCGTTTCGACGGGTAATTACCCCAAATAACCCCAATGAAAAAAGGACCACACTCACAACTAAATAATTGGTTAAGCTATCCATTAATCTTCTTTTCTAGATAAAGTTGTAGCTCCAATGAGTGCACCCAATAACAATAAGGAGGCCGCTTCAAAAGGTAGCAAATAATCCATCATAAGCAAACGCCCAATTGAGGCTGTTGTTTCTTCCTGTTCCACATTTGCTAATTCAATCCACGGTGTACTAAAAACCATATATGCTAACAGAGTTGCTATGCCCAAAACAGCTAGAGTGCCAATGCCTTTTTGGACAGAAGTATGACTAATATTTACAGATGTGATTTTATTTGTAAGCATAATTCCAAAAATAATTAAAATGAGGATACCTCCAACATAAACGACGACTTGAACTACGGCAATAAAATCAGCCCAGAGGAATACATATAATCCTGTTACACCAATAAAGGAAAACAACAATGCATAGGCAGAATAAAGTAAATTTTTACTTTGGACCACCATAAATGCAGATCCGAGGGTTAACCCCACAACGATCCAAAATGTGAAATCAGCCATTAAGCTTTAACCTCCGGTTTTTTAGGCGGTTGTAAGGCTTCTTTCTGCTCGGGTGTAATTGATTTAGAAAATTGATAAATCAAATCATTCCTGTCAAATTCTGAAAATTCATAATCAATATTATGTTTTTCATTATTCGGGCCTCCAACCATAAAAATACAGTCTTCCGGACAAGGATAGGTGCATAAGTTACAATAACAGCATTCAGACATATCAATGGTGAACCGACTAACCACCATTGCTTTGCTCGTATCATTTGATGTTATACCAGTATGTTTAATTTCCGGTATATCTTCCCCACGGTTTGGTGCTTTTATTGTATCAATCTTTATGCAGTTAACCGGGCAAGCACGTTCACATTTTTTACACCCGATACAATCATCAATATCCACATGAAGCCGAGATCGAATCACATTGTAATCCACATGTTCGAATCCAATATTTCTCTCGGGTCTTGGCCAACGTTCTTCTGGGTATTGAAGTGTAACGTTATCCCGCTTGATGTTCATCATATGGCGCCAAGTGATCTGCATTCCAGTCCATAGTGTACTAACCGTATCGTAAATATTTGTGAAGTATTTTGACATAAATTATCCGAAGATCAGCTTCCAAATTCCAACACCAAAAATATTTAACATGGCGATGGGAATAAATACTTTCCAACATACATGCATAAGCTGATCCACCCTTAGTCGCGGGAATGTCCATCTGAACCACATCATAATAAAAATCAGTGACGCGACTTTCCCCATAAACCAGAATAATCCCCAAGCACCGGAATCAAATAATCCAGGAATAGGGCTCTGCCATCCACCGAGGAATCCAGCCACAGCCAACCCGCTAACAATAAGCATATTGGCATATTCGCTTAAGAAAAAGATGGCCCAACGAAAGCCGGAATATTCAGTCATCCAACCGGCAACCAATTCAGATTCTGCTTCTGGAATATCAAAGGGTGTGCGGTTAGTTTCAGCAATTGCACTGATAAAAAAGATAAAAAATGCTATAAATGAGAAGGGATTATTAAAAATAATCCAATTGGGAAGAATCCCCCATACAGATCCAGATTGAAAATGAATTAATTCTTGAAGATTCATGGTTCCAGCCATCATAATAGGTATAATGATGGATAATCCAGCGGGTATTTCATAACTAATGATTTGAGCGGCCGATCGCATGGCCCCATATAAAGACCATTTATTATTGGATGCCCATCCCGCCATCACGATACCAATGACACCAATGGATCCCACAGCTATGATGTAAAATACACCCACATTAAAATCGACTACCTGGAGCGTCTGGCTAAATGGAACAGCGGCCAAACCCATAAAGGCACCAATAAAAATAATAAATGGAGCCATTTTAAATAATACTTTATCAGAGGATTCGGGTACGGTATCTTCTTTAACCAATAGTTTAACCGCATCAGCTACAGTTTGGAGCAACCCCCATTTACCTGCATGAAGTCCAGGTCCCTGCCCCATTGGGCCAATTCGATCCATCATAAATGCAGATACTTTTCGCTCAACATACACTGCAACCATTGCATTTAATGCCATGACTAAAAATAATGGAATTCCCGAAATAACGACGGCCAGAATAAAGGCCAAAACGGGGAAGTCACCTATGGTGTTAAGCCAATCTATGAGTAAATCAACTGTCATCGGTCGATCTCTCCTAATACAATATCTAAACTACCTAAAATGGCAATCACATCTGAAATCATCCAACCGCGAGATATTTCATCTAAAACGGAGAGTGCTGTAAAAGCAGGTGAACGCATTTTTAGCCGCGTTGCCACAGGAGTACCATCGCTAACGATATAGTAACCCAAATCACCTCGAGGACTTTCGGTTCGACGGTAAACTGATCCTTTGGGCGGACGAATTTTTTTCGGTATTGCTTGATGTACATCGCCATCAGGAATATCTTTCAATGCCTGGCGCAATATTTTTACACTTTCCTTTACTTCCAACATCCGCACCCAATAGCGGTCAAAACAATCACCCACTGTTCCAAACTCGCCGGTTCCTGTGGGTACATCAAAATCAAATCGATCATAAATAGAGTAAGGTTCATCCTTCCGAACATCCCATTTGACACCTGACCCACGAAGGTTCGGACCTGTTACACCAAAACTCACAGCCACGTCTGCCGGTAAAACACCCACATCTGCCGTTCGTTCAATAAAAATTTTATTATAGGTGAGTAACTCATTGTATTCACTAATTTGGGGTTCAAAATAGTCAAGAAAATCAAGACAAATTTGCACAAAATCTTTTGGAAGGTCATGAGATACGCCCCCGACCCACATATAATTATATAGGAGGCGAGCGCCACATGTATATTCAAACATATCCAAAATTCGTTCTCGATCTCGGAGCATATATAAAAAAGGTGTAAATGCACCCACATCAAGGCCGTAAACACCCAACGCCAATAGATGGCTGGCTACTCTATTCAACTCACCCATTATCACCCGAATATAATCCACTCGTTCCGGAACCTTAATTTCCATTAATTCTTCCATGGCCACGACATAACCAAAATTGCTATTCATGGCAGCGAGATAATCACATCGGTCTGTATAGGGCACCACTTGTTCGTAGGTTACGTTCTCGCAATGTTTTTCAAAACAGCGATGAAGATAACCAAGATAGGGTTTGACTTCGGACACAATCTCACCATCCGTTTTTACTTCCAGGCGCAATACTCCATGGGTACTTGGATGCTGAGGCCCAATATTCAGGATCATTTGATCTCCGTGAACTATTCCCATCCTTCTTCTTCCTTAATTTTGGGAACAATAATTCCATGATAACTTTCCTGGCCTTCATAATCTTTCCTTAAGGGCCAACCTTCCCAATCGTCAGGACAGAGAATTCTGCGCAAGTCACGATGACCTTCATATACAATACCAAACATATCGTAAGTTTCCCTTTCGAACCAATCTCCAATTCGCCACAGCTGTTCAATCGACGCTACTTTAGGATTTTTACGATCATGACAAATAACTACTTCAATTTTATGGCGATGCTCCATGGAGTGTAGATTATAACGTGATTGTAATGGACCCTCTTCACCAGTATCCACACCTGTGATGCATTCTAACTGATCAAAACAAAGGGTCGGATCCGTTTTCATATAAGTAGCTATCTCAATCCACTGTTCTCCTTTGAGTTCTACCTGGTGGTCACCCAAGCCCTCATTTTCCAATACGGAACCGGGATATTGCTTCTCAATGGTAGCTTTAATTTCAGCGAATGTCATACAGATTTACGAGTGAGCGGTCGCTCAGTTTGAATTTTTTCTTGTAGTTTCAGAAGCCCTTCAATCAGTGATTCAGGACGGGGGGGACAACCGGGAATATAGACATCAACCGGCACAATCAAATCCACACCCTTCAGCACATGATATCCATGCTGCCAATAGGGACCACCACTGGTGGCACAACTCCCCATTGATATTACATATTTCGGGTCAGCCATTTGTTCATATAATTTTTTAACACGAAGTGCCATTTTCATGGTTACTGTTCCAGCCACAATCATCACATCTGCTTGGCGCGGTGATGAACGAGGCATCATACCAATGCGTTCTAAATCATGGCGACTAGCAGCAGCGGCCATCATTTCTATGGCACAACACGCAAGTCCAAACTGGAAATACCATGGTGAAGTTGATCGGGCCCAGCCCAATAGTTTATCCAGAGAGGCTACAATCACATTATCTTTAAAATTATTTTCTAATACACCCATTAGGATTCCTGTGAGCTTGGGTTTTTTTCAATGAGGCTGGCATAACGGCCACGGCCATATTTTACATTATATTTTATCCAGTCCAAATCAGATTTTTTCCAAACATACGCCAAACCAACCATGAGAATGATTAGAAAAATAGCCATTTCAACAAATGCTATCATACCCAACTCATTGAAAACCACAGCCCATGGAAATAAGAAAACAACTTCTACATCAAAAATAAGGAAAATAAGGGCCACCACATAAAATCGAATATTGAACTGAACCCAAGCTGACCCCTCTGATTCTTCCCCACATTCATAGGTGGCTAATTTGTCAGGGTTGGGATTAGAAGGTGCAACTAACTGTTGGATCAGTAATGGCACATATACCAGTACTATACCCATAAGTATGAAAATAAATATGGTTCCGAAGTCGCGATACATTAATTTTTATCTCGTTTAGAGTCGGCGAAGTTAGACCTTTTGTTAAAGTTTGGTCAAGACAAACTTCATGAATATTCCCCTGTTTTTTCCATAATGATTCACTACCCTCTGTAAGCTTAATCTTTAAATCATAAAACGCTGGACAACATGTCTTGCTGAAGTTTTAATTTGATTCGATTTCTAATTGTTGCTCCATGAATCATCAGTTTAAATTCATGGCCCATGGCTCTTTTTAATTCATCCATTTCAGCAATAATGCATGTATCCCCCAAATGGCTATTTAAACCATTTGCCCAATCCTATGTTGCAGGAGAATCAATTGATTCTGCCTTAGATGTTGTAAGGCAACTCAATGAAAACGGGTTTTCTGCCACCATGGATATTTTGGGCGAGTTTGTGCATTCAGAATCTGAAGCTCACCAAATTACAAAACAATATTCTCGTCTCATTCGACAAATTTCCCAAACAGGATTGGACAGTACAATTTCAGTTAAACTCACTCACCTTGGCTTAGAATTTGATCCGATTCTTGGCGAAAAAAATATTCTGCAACTGGCTCAAGTAGGCAAAGAAAACAATGTGGGTGTTACCATTGATATGGAAAATTCTCCCTATACCTCTACTACATTTGAATTATACAATAAAACATTATCTGTACATAACAAAATGGGTACTGTAATTCAAGCCTACCTCTATCGAAGTTTAGAGGATATTCAAAAACTCAGCTCGCCCCTTTTAAACCTCCGAATTTGTAAAGGCATTTATCGAGAATCACCGGACATTGCAATTCAAGATCGAAGTGCCATTAATGACAATTATGTGGATATAGCTCGTGCCATGTTTAATGGCGCCGGTTTTGTATGTTTGGCTACACATGATTTAGAGCTTTTGGATCGATTAGAGTTGTTAATTGAGAATGATCGTATTTCTCCAGATCGGTTTGAATTCCAGGTGCTTTACGGCGTACCCATGGGGGATCGATTAGAAAAACTAAAAACAAAGGGATACAAGGTTCGAGTATATGTACCTTTTGGGGAAGCATGGTTTGAATATGCCATTCGGAGATTAAAAGAAAACCCCACCATTATTTCATATGTGTTAAAAAATATGTTTAAAAAAGGTTAGAAGTAGAAACATGAACGAACAAGATACCATCAAAAAAATTTATACATTAAAAACCATCGCCGTGGTAGGCATGTCTCCCAAACCAGAACGGCCCAGTCATTATGTGGCGCTTTATTTACGGGAGCATGGATATACCATTATACCTGTAAATCCCGGACAAACTGAAATTGCGGGAGAAACTTGTTACCCTTCTCTTTTAGAAATTCCTTATAAAATCGATGTGGTGGATGTATTTCGGCGGCCGGAGCATGTGCTATCTATCGTAAAATTGGCAGTGAAAATATCTGCCAAAGCTTTGTGGCTTCAGGACGATGTAATTAATGAAGAAGCGGCCGAAATAGCTGAAAGGGCTGGACTGCTAGTCGTTATGAATGACTGCATGCTGCGGCAACATCGCCAAATTAAAAATTGAATTATTATTATGAAAAATAATTTTAAATGGGGAATCATTGGTACTGGAGGTATCGCAAATGCGTTCGCGAAGGATCTGGATTATCTAAAGGATCATACATTAGCTGCAGTTGGATCACGTAAACTTTCTACTGCACAACAATTTGCATCTAAATTTTCTGGCTGTGTTGGCTATGCCAGTTATTCAGAATTGGTGGCAGACCCCAATCTGGACGGTATCTATATTGCGACCCCAAATAACTTTCATGTAGAACATACTATTTTGGCATTAGATGCCGGGAAACCGGTGCTATGCGAAAAACCATTTGCCATCAATACTAGTGAGGTAGAATTAATGGTTAATACGGCAACTCAAAATCAATTAACTCTCATTGAAGCAATGTGGACTCGATTCTTACCTCATATAGAAATAGTACGTAAAATTATTGATAGTGATGTTCTTGGCAACATTCATACCCTACAAGCAGATCACGGACAACGTCTATCAGACTCTAATAATCCTCGTCTTTGGGAGCCTGCACTTGGTGGTGGCGCATTGCTTGACCTTGGGATTTATGTGGTTTCGTTTGCGCATTTAATCCTTGGAGCTCCAGATAAGATTACGGCAAAATCAAATTTTACTGATAAAGGCGTAGATGAACAAACGTCCGCAATTTTTGAATATAAAAATGGTGCTCAAGCCATTTTAAATACAACATTAAGCAACTCTACACCTTGCCGAGCTATTGTTTCTGGTATTAATGGATGGTTAGAAATTGATCGTACCTTTTATAATCCAGCTGCAATGCGGGTTGTACTTCACGATGGTACTAAAACTGAATATCCAAATAAATATAAAGGACATGGATTACGTGAGCAGGCGATTGAGTTTTCTCGTTGTGTTAGATCAAGATTAATTGAGTCACCGCTTATGCCACATAGCGAAAGTATTGCTGTAATGAGATCGATGGATAAAATAAGAGAGCAAATCGGACTTCATTACCCAAATGAATAATTTTAATTTATGTCAATGATGTCTAAAAAGAGCAAAATAACAAGAAGAGATTTTATTAATGGAACTTTAATGGCAGCAGGAGCCTCCATGCTTCCATTTGGACTTACAAGTGGTGCTATTTTGGACAAACTTTATCCAATGTATTATCCTCCATCACTCACAGGACTTAGGGGAAGTCACCCAGGATCTCACACTCACACTCATGCTAGAGCATGGGATAGGAAATCAGATTGGGGCCCAACTACTGAATTAAAAGAAATCTATGATTTGGTTGTTGTTGGCGGTGGAATAAGCGGACTAGCAGCCGCATATTTCTACCAGCAAAAACACGGAAAAGATAAGAAGGTACTTATCCTAGATAATCATGATGATTTTGGAGGGCACGCCAAACGGAATGAACATACGGTTGATGGCAGATTACGATTAGCCCATGGTGGTTCACAATCTATCGTAGAACCGAAACATGGTAGTGAAATCGTACATGCTCTGTTAAAAGATATAGGTGTAGATATCAAGCGATTTGATACAGCCTACGACCGTGACTTCTATAAAAAGAACAATTTAGGGGCCATTACATACTTCAATAAAGAAACATTTGGCGAAGACAAAGTGGTCAGGCATCCATATTGTAATTATCCAAATTATGTAGAAGGGATAGTAATGGGTGGAAAACTATCCAATGAAGAAGCTGCACAACAAGCTCCATTAAGTGAGAAAGGCAAAGAACAATTACTTCGGGTATTAAATGGCGGACTGCATGTGATAGATGTGCCCGAAGAGGAAATGGAAGATTACATAGATTCTACTTCTTACTTCGATTATTTAAAAAACACCTTAGGCGTTGATGACCCCGGCATATTGAAAATGGCCAGGAATTCCGGTTTAGACTGGGCGCTTACCGGAACAGACTTAATGACCATAGGAACAGCCAAGAGCTGTGGAGCCCTTGGTTTTACTCCTAAAGCAGTATACGATGAAGACAATCCATACATTTATCATTTTCCAGATGGCAATGCCAGTATCGCTCGTGCGTTGGTGAAAAAGATGATTTCTGATGTAGCAGAAGGTAATAACGCCGAAGAACTTGTTTTATCCAAGTTTAACTATGCCGAGTTGGACAAAGCCAGTAATGCTGTACGCATCAGACTAAACAGCACGGTTGTTAATGTAGAGCATGGTGGTGACCCAAAAAATTCGAGTGACGTATTTGTAAATTATATCAATGACAACAAATCGCATCAGGTCAAAGGTAAAAGTGTGGTGATGGCTTGTTACAACATGATGATTCCACATATCGTTTCAGGCCTTCCAGAAGAACAAGCGGCTGCATTGAGACTTCAAAATAAAAGTCCATTGCAATACACTACTGTGGGCTTAAGGAACTGGATGGCAATGAAAGAAATGGAGATCGGATTGGCCATGTCACCCGGAAATATGCACCAAGTAGTTTTCATGGACTTTCCGGTAAGTATAGGCGGCTATGAGTATACCAAGACACCAGACGACCCTTGTATTGTTCATATGATAAACTGTCCATATGGAGAAACCATTGGCGCACCAGCACTTGAGCAATATCGCGAAGCACGATACAAAATGTTAGGTTTGCAATTCAAAGACTACGAAGAGGAAATCAGAGCACATTTTAACGGGATGCTCCCGAAGAAATTATTTGATTTTGACAGAGATGTTGAGAGTATTACTGTCAATCGGTGGGCCCACGGTTACACTGTGGGCGGTCCAGAAGGTTCTGTAAAAAAAGGACGGCAACCGTTTGGCCGAATTACCATTGCCAATTGCGACTCCGCCCCTGGTGCTGATGCAAAAACTGCAATCGATATGGCATCAAGAGCTGTGAACGAATTGGGCTAACAGATTCTGCTAATTAAAGTATGAATAAAATCAAAATCCCAACAATGTATAAGCGGCATTAAAACAACCGCATATTCTTAACCCACACAAATAGTAGGGTAATTTTTTGTAGATAGGTCGGTCTCATAACCTGATTGGAGCTTTATTGATTCTAAGCGGAGTTTTTTGTATGTATTATTAGATACATTACTGATAGAAAAATAAAATGAAAAATAAAATATATAATTATTTAAACAAACCCTATGCTGTGGTTTTCATTATGCTCATTGCACCATTATTTGGGTTTATTGATAGAAACGTTACCTTTTTCTTTGGCCTTGGTGTTGCTTTCCTAATTTTAAGAGGAAGTGATTTTGATTGGGGAAGGTTCGGGATAGGAAGAAAAATTACTGGAAAAACCGTTTTAAAGAGTTTAATAATAACACTAGTACTTTTCATTGTATTTCACGTTTTTGTAGACACATTACTTCAAAACTGGCTAGGTGAATATAATCTTTCTTCTGTAGAAGATGTGGAAGGGAATTTAGTAGGATATGTTGTTTTAATGGTCATCATCTGGATATTTGCGGCGTTTGGAGAGGAATTCCTGTTTCGTGGTTATTATATGAAAGCATTAGCAGAGTTATTAGGAAATAACAACAAGGATTGGATACTCTCTGCAATTATTACGTCACTCTACTTTGGGATATCTCACATATACCAAGGTCTATCAGGTGCAGTGGCAGTGTTTTTATGGTCTTTAACTATTTCCTTAATCTTTAATAAAAACAGAAATAATCTGGTCCTACTTATTTTGATTCATGGGTTTTATGATTCTATTGGAATAACTATGATATTTTTGAATTCGGATTTTGGGATTTCTGAATGGGCATTGAATCTACTAACTAAGTAAAAAATAAAAAGGGAAACGAACATGGAAACATTTGGAATAAATCGACACCTATTCGTCTTTCAGCCAATATAAAATAGAAGAAGCTGCGTGAGGCTCATAACCCGATGGGAGCTTTATTGATTCTAAACGGAGTTTTTTGTTTCCCCACATTGTAAGGTTATTCTTTTACTCTGTTTAGTTTCATAGTTAACTGATGTATATCTATGGGGTTCTCCAATAGAATAATTACATATACAAGCTTCCGTCAGTGGATGGTACTTTTCTCATCCTGAATCCCGATACTTTAGCGTAAGCGATTATTAACAAAATGTAAATTATACTTTACATATAGTAATATATTTCATACATTCAGTCCTAATTATTGATAAAGGAATTATAATTATGGAAAAACTGATGACTGAATCAAATGATATTACCAATCGAACAAAAATAAACACAGTTCAACTTGGACTTTGGACCGGCCAACCTCAATAAAAACGTGTTATATAAGAAGGTTTTTTTATTTACAAAAAAACATTTGGGGAAATAAATATTTTGTAGTAAACTGGTATTGTACAAGATGAATAATACAAGTTAATTGAGGCTTATATGTTAGAAGATTTGCTTAATTCCTGGGAAGAGACCTATAAGAAGGGACAACTAACTCTTTGGATATTTTTATCATTAAAGGATGGTAGTAAATATGTTAATGAAATCAAGACCTTCATTGAAATTAACTCTGATGGGACTATATCGTGTGAAGAACAGAGTTTATACAGAAGTTTAAGAAAATTTAATCATGTTGATGTGGTTAAGTATGGCTTAAAAGAGGGGAATAGGGGTCCTGACAGAAAATACTATTCCTTAACAAGTCTGGGAGAAACTTTATTAGAGACCTTTATTCAACGGAATATTAAATTATTTTTTTCATCACCTATCAAAAAGCTTATGGAGTAGTCTATGAAAACTATTATTACTAAACATCTATTATCTTTTTCAATTTCTGTACTTCTATTAACTCTTGGGTTCCGTTTTTTTGGTTCTCATTTTTTAAGAAATGAGTGGTTTTTCCCCCATACAATTTTTTTAAATCTAGGGTATTTTACTTTAATGATATTATCAGGAATTTTCTATGGTAAAAAGGACCACGAAATATTACCATTGATAGGTATAGGTTTAAGATATAATCTAATATCCTTCATTATTTTTCACGTCACTTCTTTATTTTGGTTTTTGTTCGATCTAAACTCAAAATTTGAATCTATTGATGAGTTATTTTATAGTTCATTTATTTGGGGAATTTCAGTTTTGACACATCTATATTTTTTCTATATATCACGTAGAAAAAATATCAAAGAAATAGATAAGGAAAACTTATTTGATTGAATGAATCTAAAAGAGAAAGAAAAATCAAAATATTAATCATAAAAACACTAAAAAAAGGACTCCTTTAAAATGACAATTCGAATTTTACTACTTATTATATTATTTACTACCGCATGCGTTCAATCTGAGAAAAGTACTGATAGTAATACTGAAATTAAAAAAACAGTAGATAAACCTAGTATGGATATTCAAACAGCAGTTATCTCTGGAAATCTAGAAGTGGTTAAACAGCATATTGAAGCAGGAACTGATATTAATCAAAAGGAGCAAATGAGTGGTTCAACACCTTTAAACTCCGCAGCAACATTTAATAAACCTGAAATAGCTAAAGCCCTTATTGAAGCTAATGCAAATTTGTCTGTAATAAATAATGATGGTTCTACTGCTCTACATACTGCTGCATTCTTTGGACGTATAGAAATTGTTCAAATGCTCATTGATGCTAAAGCTGACAAAAGCATGCGAAACAATTTTGGGGCTACACCTAGAGAAACTGTAATAGGAGAATTTGCTGAGATCAAACCTTTTTATGAAATGTTTAAACAGCAATTAAAACCAATGGGGTTTGTTCTTGACATGAATGAGCTAGAAAAAGCTCGTCCTGTCGTTGCAATGATGCTACAGTAATTAATTATAAAACAATCACTTAAATGAAACCAGATAGAAGACACGACATTGATTGGTTAAGAGTAATTGCAATTGGTTTACTTCTAATTTATCATATAGCCATAATATTCCAACCATGGGGTCTGTTTATTGGTTTTATTCAAAGTGAAGAATCGGTAAAAACTTTGTGGACACCTATGACTATGCTCAATGTTTGGCGGATCCCTCTATTATTTTATGTATCGGGTATGGGGCTCTATTTTGCTATGAAAAAAAGAAACTGGAAGCAATTACTTCTAGAACGAACGAAGCGAATTATCTTACCATTTGTTTTCGGTTACTTAGCGATTACACCATTACATATGTTTATTTTTCAAAATTACTATAAAATGCCATTTAGTTATTATCCTCATAGTGGTCACCTATGGTTTTTGGGTAATATTTTTATCTATGCTCTTTTGTTATCACCACTTTTTTTCTATTTGAAGAAACATGATAATGGAAAATTTAAAAAAGCAGTTTCTTCGGTCATGAAGTATGCTATTGGACCATTATCTATGTCTGTTTTTTTTATGTTGGAAGTAGGTATATTTAAACCACAATTGTTTGAAATGTATGCTCAAACATGGCATGGATTTTTTATTGGTCTTCTTGCTTTCTTTTTTGGTTTTCTTTTTGTTTATAGTGGTAAATCCTTCTGGAAAACAGTTTCTAAGTGGAAATGGCTGTATATTGGTATAGCTGCTGTTTTATATACAATTCGGTTAACTGGATTTGAAACGATATCGACTAATTATATTACAGCCATAGAATCCAATTGCTGGATATTTGGAGTTTTTGGCCTTGGATATCATTACCTAAACAAACCAAGTGTCTTACTAAGCTATCTAAGTCAAGCTGCTTACCCTGTCTATATCATACATATGTTTGTATTGTTTACAGGTGCACTTATCATTTTACCATTAGAGATTCATCCTTTGCTAAAATTTATAGTTATCACACTATTTACTTTGATCGTTTGTTTTCTCATTTATGAATATATAATCAAAAGAATTAATATTTTAAGACCATTATTTGGATTGAAAATATAATGAACAGAAAAATCATTCTTTTCGGAGCTACAGGAAGCACTGGGCTCGAAATTTGCAAAGAACTAGAATCCAAGAACATTAATTAATGATATTCGTAATAACTTCGCCGGCTATTTTAAAATAGAAATCAGCATTTTCACTTTGCACGAATCAACCAAATTATTTTTCATGGAATATGAATAATAAAATGAATAGAAAAAAATCGGAATTACTAAATTTATTAAAAACACACTGGTTGTGGATATGGTTCTGGCGTGTAACCCTGGTTGTCTCTCTCTCCTACGCTTGGTATTCCTTCTACGTCCCATCCAACAGCATCGTTTGGGCTGAAAACTTCACTTCGGCTCAATATAAAGCTAGTCAATCAGATAAGCCTATTATCCTCTTCTTCACCGGCAAGTGGTGCGTTCCATGTAAGGTTATGAAACGCAACGTCTGGGCAGATGATCAAGTGACGAAAATTGTCAATTCATCGTTTATACCATTAACTATTGATGTGGATGATCCTGACCACGCTGCCATTTTAACTCGCTACAACAATGACAATGGAGTTACACCAATCACGATCGTTACCGATCCAAACGGAAATGCTTTGCAATGGCGAGTAGGTGGGATCGGTAAATCCGAATTCCTCGAATTACTACGGGCATCGAATCCATCCGCCATTAATGACCTGTAGCGTCGAGCGGTATGGTGACGAATTTTGGTCAATCGAGAAATATTACTAACTACTAATTTTTTTAATATAACAATACTTTTTCATTAGGGGACTACAGGCAAATTGGGGATACTAGAATACTTATTTGAGAACTTTACCATGGTAGAGTTCATTTTTATTGGGTTAGCTGTAGAAGTTCTAGCGATCCTTTTTTTAGCTCAGATTCGGATACGAGCAGCTTACTTATTCGGTAAAGTATCAAAAGAACAATATCACCAATCTCGAAAGGAAAAAACGGGGCTTAGTAAATTTAAAAAAGGCACTATTATTTTCTATATAGCTTTATCCATATTTATCTTTATTAGTACAGGGTTTAGCCTTCAATGGCATTCAGAAAAAAACATTAATAAATGGAAACTAGGCGAGATTAGCGGACAAGAGTCTTTAATAAATGAGGTATCTCAAAATTATATAGAAGAAAAAGATATCTGTGATATATGCATAGGCATATCTCAATTTCAAAGAACTTACTTTGTTTGTATGAGTCAAAGTCCAATAAATAATAGTGCCACATTGGATAACTCCTCTGTCTTTGAGATAGGATCAATTACGAAAACCTTCACTTATGCTGCAATGCTAAAAACATTGAATAAACACAATATTGAAATTGATAGCCCCATAGCAGATTATGTACCAAAGAATATAATGCAGCTAAACCCTAATATCGGCAATATAACGTGGCAACAATTAGCGACCCATACTTCTGGGTTAAGTCGAATGCCAATGGGATGGAATTTGGTTACCGCTAAGTCTTTGTTTGAAATGTATACTTTAGGTAATCCTTATGAAGGATTCACTACTGAGTATATTTACGACTATTTACTATCAACAGACATAGAAAAAGCTGACAAAGAATCAGGAAGCTATTCAAATTTAGCTGTTGGCTTATTGGGATTATTGCTTAGTGAAGTTGAGAACAAGAGTTACCCTCAATTAATTGCAGACTATATTACATCACCTTTAAATATGACCTCTACCACAGTGAATTTACCTGCAAAGAAAGACAAAATGGTTAATGGTTACGGTCAGTATAGAAGGTTAGGCTCTTTGGTTGTTAGTGCACAATCTGCACCGTCAATTTTTTCAAATGGTTTAGCTGGTGCCGGTGCAATTCGATCTTCAACTAAGGACATGATGATCTATTTGAAAAACAGTATGAAAGACTATAAAAATTCAGTTTTTCAAGAAGCTAAGTACACTTCGCTTTTAAGTGAAAAAGCGAAGGTAAACCTTGGATGGATTGTTGTTGATATGCCAGGTAAACTCGGTGAGAGTATTATTGCACATGATGGTGCGACAAGTGGATTTAGAAGTTATCTAGGATTTGTTGAATCTGAAGATATCGGAGTAATTATTTTAGCAAATGGCACTCGTTCAGTTACCTCACTAGGGAAAAACATATTGCAGATACTTGCTAAAGAAAGTAAAAAAAGTGCAAGTATTGCAAATCTATAGACTATAAATAAAAATGCCAAGAATGAAAGCTTCAATACGGAAAAAATACTGTTTACCAAATCAGATAAAAGTTGAAAGCATTGACAAACCTATTCCCAATGAAAATGAGGTATTAATAAAGATTTATGCGACTACTGTAAATAGAACTGATTGTGCAAATCTTACGGCCAAACCTTTTATTATGAGATTTGTTTTAGGGCTATTTAAACCGAGAAAAACAATATTGGGGACAGATTTTGCAGGTGAATTAATATCAATAGGAAAAAATGTCAAATCATTTAGTATTGGTGATAAAGTATTTGGTTTTAATGACACAGGTTCAGAATCGCAAGCCGAATATGTAACAACAACGGTAGAAAATTTATTTCCAATTCCGGAAAAGATAGATTATAAACAAGCAGCTGCAAGTTTGGAAGGGGCTAGTTATGCTTACAGTTTCATTCATAAAGTAAATATCCAATCTGGACAAAATATTTTAATAAATGGGGCAACTGGCGGGATTGGTTCTGCTCTTCTACAATTTGTAAGACAATATGATGTCAATATTACAGCCACTTGTAATACTAACAATATTCAGTTAATCGAATCTTTGGGTGCTGATAATATTTATGACTATACCAAAAAAGACTTTACAAAAGAGAATGATAAATATGACTTTATATTTGATGCAGTGGGTAAAAGTACTTTTGGAAAGTGCTTATCGTCATTAAAAGAAAAAGGGATTTATATATCTTCAGAGTTAGGACCTTATTCCCAAAATATTTTTTATCCCTTATTGACTTCAATTTTAAGTAAAAAAGTTATCTTTCCTATTCCTTATAGGAAGCAGAAAACGATACCTTATATTTGCAATCTTTTGGAGAAAGGAAAGTTCAATCCTGTGATAGACCGAGAATATGCCTTAGAAGATATCTCTAAAGCTTACGAATATGTAATAAAAGGACAAAAAATAGGAAATGTTTTAATCGACGCTCATTCGTCTTCCAGCCAATATAAAATAGAAGAAGCTGCGTGAGGCTCATAACCCGATGGGTGTAGGGTAAGCATAATATTTTAATTATTTTCAGTAAACTATTTAGAGGTAATACGTCAATGAATAAAAAAGTTCTTTTCTCAACTCTTTGGATTTTTGTAACAGTGAATTACATATTTTGTGATGTGTTTACACTATTTCATTCAGAGTCGTTAAAGCAATTGATGACAGGTGAAATGGGAGGAATGGAAATAAACCAGTCATTCTTACTTAGTTTTTCAATTCTAATGGAAATGCCTATGGTTATGATTGTTTTATCGCGCATCTTGCCCTATAAGTCAAACCGTTTGGCTAACATCATTGTAGCATTGATTATGACTCTCGTTCAGGCCGCAACACTCTTTACTGATGATAACACACTGCATTACATATTTTTTAGCATTATAGAAGTCGGCACTACTTCATTCATTCTATATACTGCGTGGAAATGGGATGAATCAGAGTGAATAATTTGATTATCAATAATCAACCCACATTCATGGGGTTTTTTGTTTGTGGAATGATGGGTAGATAAAAGTTTTAATTAGGTCTCCCCTCTTTTTCCCCAGCCCATTTTTCTTCTGAGTGTTTGGAAGTAATTCGAATCTTCAAAATCAATCATTCGAATTTCAAATGGAGCTCTTTGAATATATATTTTATCTTTGGGTTTAAGATATTCACTCACCTGGCCATCCACAGCAAATGCTATTTTTTCAACTTCCTCATCCGGGAAACTCAGCTCTAAACTACGGTCATCGGGCAATACGATTGGCCGTAAAGACAATGTATGTGGACTAATGGGTGAAACGACGATTGCTTTTAACTTTGGCATAACAATAGGACCGCCAACTGACAATGAATAAGCAGTGGATCCCGTGGGAGTAGCAATGATAAGTCCATCTGCTTTATAATCAGATACAAAATGATCGTTAGATAATAAACGCATGGTTATAATTCGCTGAGAGCGGCCACGGTCAATTACAAAATCATTAAGTGCATAAAACACGGTTGGTCCATTCCCATTAATAATTTCAGCTTTCAACACCATACGACGTTGAAGACTATACTGGCCAGAAATGACCATTTTTAGTCTGTCAAACATTTTGTTCACAGTCACTTCTGCCATAAAACCCAGTTTACCTAAATGTATGCCCAAAATCGGTGTTTTCCGATGTGCAACGGCTCGAGCTGCGGATAGCATGGTGCCATCCCCGCCCAAGGCGAGTAAAAAATCAGTTTGGTAAAAATCTTCAGCTGAATCAATGGTTTGATACTCATAATCAAACCCATCTGGTAATTGGTCTAGGATTCGAGTTGTTAAAAACGGTTTCAAGTTATTTTCGGCAGCCCAGATCATAATGGGGTCCAGTAGTTCCCAAAATCGAGGTTTATCTGTATTCCCCCATATACCAAACGATTTAGGTTTTCGTACTTTGTTAGACATTAGCTTTCAAAATCCTTCGTCGATATGTTGCCTTCTGTATCTTTCATCAATACTTGTATACGCTGTTCGGCTGAATCAAGGTGGCTTCGTAATGTTTCTGTTAGTTTAACCCCTTCTTCAAATAAGGATAGACTTTTCTCTAATGACTCATTTTCATTCTCCAGATACCCAACTATTTCTTCCAATCGCTTTAATGCGGCTTCAAAATCTATTTTTTTCTGTTTAGTCATTATACAATTTACTCATTCACTATTTGGAAGCGTTTTCTTTTTTTCAGCTGCGATGCTCCCGGACCCTGTCTTCAATACAAATGGAGCACCGACATTCAAATCATCTGCCTGACGGACGATGGACCCATCCTCCGAGAAAGCAATACTGTATCCCCGATGGAGAATGTCCAAAGGATTTAGGACCGTTAACTCTTTTTCGAATCCTTTAAGCTTTGTATGTTTCATCGACAGAAATTGGTGCATAGAATAATCTAATTGATGCATGATGATATCCAATCGCTCACGGCTCCGCATAATCAGTGTTCGTGGATGCTGCAAAGATTGGCGGTCAATTAAATGATCCAATTTTTGCCATAATTGGTTCAATTGGTTTTCAATTATAAGGTGCAGTTTGTTTTTTTGATTTTGGATCATTTGGGCAAGTTCTGAAATACTGATTGATGCTAATTCCGCCGCTGCAGATGGTGTAGGTGCTCTTAGATCTGCTACCAAATCACTGATGGTTACGTCCGTTTCATGACCCACAGCAGACATAATCGGAATGGAACAATCCCCAATTGCTCGAACCAAAGCTTCTTCATTAAACGCCCATAAATCTTCTAATGAACCGCCACCTCTCCCAATAATAATTAAATCAATGTTTCCCATTGATTCTAAGTCAAGGATTCCGGCGATAATATCACTCGCCGCCCCATCGCCTTGGACCAATGCCGGACGAAGAACAATCTCTACTTGAGGTGCTCTTCGTTTTAAAATATTATGCATATCCCTAAGTGCCGCACCTGTTGGCGAAGTAACAATTCCAATTTTTTGTGGGTATGCGGGTATAGGGAGTTTCTTTTCTTTATCAAAGAGTCCTTCTGCCATTAATTGTTTTTTTAATGCTTCAAAGGCCAGATAAAGTGTGCCAATCCCGGCAGGCTCCATCAATTGAACCATGAGTTGATACTGTCCGCGCGGTTCATAGACTGTTATTTTGCCTTGAATCATTATTTCCATACCATCCTCGGGTTTAAAATGGATGGACTGATTAAACCCACGGAACATGACACACCGTAGTTCAGCACCTGCATCTTTTACCGTAAAATACATATGACCAGAAGAATGGTGTTTAAAGTTGGAGATTTCTCCCCGAACCCATACGCGGGAGAATTGAGATTCGATCTGCCCTTTTATTTGGGCTGTTATTTCAGATACTGTGAGAGTGGTACGATTACCACTCATGGTAGGTCAGGCGATCCGGCCTGTTCCCAGCAATACTGCCATAAGGATGCCAGACGGATAACGGCCCTACCTAAACGATCTTTTAATAAATCTTCTGTTTCACTGTATAGGACATCCAAATATTGTTTTTCGAAACTGAGAATTTTATATGTGTTGAGTTCTTTTGCCTGCTTTTTTGTCAACAAGCTTCTGGCCTTTGTATCTGCATCCAATAGTTGGTGATGCACTTTAAAAGATTCTTTTACAATTTTCATTGCATAAGTCCAAGGATCCTCTACTTTTTCTATCTTTCCTATCGGTTTAATTCTTTGAATATATTCATTGACCAAGCGTTCTTCCCATCGAAAATGGATACCATCATTCCCGGTGAATTGGCCATTATAATTGATGGCTGTATGAAGTGGCATATGAAGGTCGGATATATAGTGACCCAAAACACCCATATTATAAACCGCATCTTCAAATCGGTTATTTTTCATTAATTCGATAATGCGATCGCATGTTTCCTGAATGGCCCAAGGTGCAATCCCATATTTTTTTATTTTATCCTTTCCATATTTGGATAAAAGTTTTTCATAGTCTTTGGGAATTTTAGTGAATGGAAAATCATCATAATAATCTGCATCAATAAAATGACGATGAAATTCTTCTTTATCAATAGCCTTGTTATAATCTGGGGCTGCCGCATACCATTTGAGTGGTTCAGAATTACGCTTAAGGAATTGACCAAAAGGACCGCTCAGCTGGCGGGAAGCGCTATAATTAATTCGACGATGTCCATCATATCCCCATGCCCCGACAAAACTTGTCAGGACAAGGGATATAATTAAAAGCCATTTAAAATCGGCCCGTTTCATTTTAAACGAGTCTTATACTTTTTTCTTTTTATGACGATTAGCGCGCAAGCGTTTTTTCCGCTTGTGAGTATTCATTTTGCGCCGTTTACGTTTTTTACCGCAGGGCATATTACCTCTTTATTTTGTCAGATTTTCATTTACATGTGAACGCATATATTTTGCCGGTTTAAAAGTCGGCACATGGCGTTCCGGAAGAAAAATGGTTTCACCCGTTCCAGGATTTCTCGCTTTTTTTGGCATGCGATGTTTTACGCCAAAAGTACCAAATCCTCTTAATTCTACACGATCGTTTTTTCCCAGAGAATCAATGATTGTAGCCATGACACCATTCATCACGGCTTCAGTTTCCACTTTAGTCAGTCCTGTGGCATTGGAAACAATATCAACAATATCTTGTTTGGTCATTATAATTACTCCATTCGCCAGCGATATGCTGGTAATTCATCAAACCAGCTGCTGACCGTTTGCCCCAAATTCCCAGATAACCAATCCAGCAGTGAGGGGCGTTTCTTCTGTGGATGAATTGTTTTTGGTTTTCCTGAAATATGGCCCATTACTCCAGCGATATCGATGGCATCATCAAATGTACCGATTAGATCTATAAGGCCTAAAGTTTTAGATTGTAACCCTGTATAAACTCGGCCGTCTGCCAGAGGAATAATATCATCTTTTTGCATGGATCTGCCATCGGATACCGCAGCCACAAATTGGTCATACATATCCATCACCATATCATTTAAATGCGTTCGATCTGCAGGAGTAACCTCCCTTGAATAAGACCCCACATCTTTTAATTCCCCACTTTTTACTGTTTCAAATTCAATGCCAACTTTGTCCAATAATTCTGTCATAACCGGGTAGTTCATGATGACGCCAATACTGCCAACAATTGTGCCTTTATTGGCCATAATTGTATCTCCCGCAACTGCGATATAATAGCCGCCGGATGCGGCAACGGTTCCCATGCTAGAAACTACTGGTTTATCTTCTCGAACCCGTTTGATTTTTTCGTAAATCTCCTGGGTCGGAGCTACCAACCCGCCGGGGGAATCAATTCGAACAACAATGGCCGAAACATCAGTTCTTTTCCTATACTTCTCCAATTGTTTTACAATGGCTTCAGCAGAAATAATCGGACCGGTAATATACACAATACCTACTTTTTCCCCGGATCCTTCCTTAGAAAACCCGACGGATGAGGCACCCATCTTAAATGCGATGACCAAAGTAAAAAAACTACCCAATCCCCACCAAAGCCATCTCTGGTTTGATATAGGTCTTTTTATCCCTGCTTGATCCATAATGTCAACTTTTGTCCTGGGAAAATATGTTGTCCATATTTAATGCCATTCCATTTTCTAATGTTAGATGCTTGTGTACCATAATCTTCAGCAATATGGCCCAATGTATCCCCTTTCCTCACCTTGTATGTAACCTTGTTAAATCCGGGCATTTTCGAAATAGGAATTGAGGCCATGTTTACACCGGGAATTGGAATAGTCAATTTTTGACCAATTCGAATCATACTTCGATTTCGTACTTTATTCACTGCAGCTAAATCATGAACAGAAATTCTATATTTTTTAGCAATGGTCCACAGACTTTCCCCATTTCGGACTTTATGCGTTACAAATTGAGGAGCGAATCTTTCATTCTCAGGTAGTGCATTATAATTAGCCATAAAAATATCTTTTTTCCCCTTGGGGATTTTTAAGGCATACCCTTTGGTTGGTGTAGCCGATTGCCTCAATTCGGAATTCAAATTCCGTAAATTTTTATATGTTGTTTCTGCGGAACGAGCCAACACAGTTAAATCGGCACTTTTTTCAATCGAAACTATATCATAGTCATATGAAGGATTTTTCTTTTCTTTATTATAGAATCCATATTTTTCCCGATTTTCAGCAATAATAGTCGCTGCTAAAAAATAGGGTACATAGTTTCGAGTTTCTCTTGGGAGTGAATGAAGCTGCCAAAAATCAGATGTTTGGTGAATTCGCGTGGCCCGTCTCACTCTACCTTCTCCAGCATTATAGGCTGATAACGCTAAATACCAATTATCAAATTCATCATATAAATCGGTTAAATATGCACACGCAGCACGGGTAGCTTTTTCCGGATCCCGCCTTTCATCTACATACCAATTTCTTTCGAGCCCATATAGCTTTCCAGTAGAATAAATAAATTGCCACATACCGTTTGCGGCAGCTTTGGAATATGCTTTGGGATTTAATCCTGATTCAATCATGGCAAGATAGACCAACTCAGGCGGTAAATTGCATTCACTGATTATTTGATTTATCATTGGGCCATAAATTTCCAAACGATCCAACCAAATTTCAAATTGTCGTCTACCCTTCGTTTGGAAATATTTAATAACTTGATCTACTTTTTTATTTCGAACCAGGGGAATGTGGCCATCCCGATCATCCACGACGGTAAATTTTGTGGCACCCATTTCCACTTCTAGTGGTTCAGTGATAGATGTTATATCCATCCGAAGATGCTCAGCGGTTATAACACCATCTATTTTATCCAATGTGGTAAAACTATGTGTATATAGATTGATTAAGCCATCTTCAAACCGATCAAATTCCTCTCGGTCTTCGTCATTCATATCCCCATATTGATCCGCTTCAGTCAATAAATCAAAAATGCTATTTAAGTTATAAACCACCTCCAGAGAGTCGGCCATCACATCTGCGATAAGTGCATCAGATAATAATACTTTCACATCCCGTAAAAGTTGAGGTAAACGGTTTTGATTCGTTTCAATACCATTTCCGTTTTCGAAAGATTCACTCGCCGACCTGATAGATTTATTTTCCTGAGAAAACCCAAGTGTCAAGCTGACCGATAATAAAATGATGATTCTTGTAAATGTCTTTTTCATGAATATTTAGGGCTAATTTTGCTGGCGAAATTAGTCGACGAGGTCCGCCTCAGTCAAGCCTTTTCCCATCAATCTTATGTTATTATTTAAAATTGGAGCCTCAAATAACAACAAACAAAATCCTGTCGCTCCTTTCTCTCTAACTTGGTGTATCATTTCGGTGTTTCCTTTTGAGTGGACATACGATACAATGATTCTTATTACACGAATAAGTTCTTTTTCAAAAAAGCTTGTATCCGAAATATAGATGAATTTCGATGGTATTTGAACGGGTTCCAGATAAGGCATATTATTCTGCATTTTTCCACTGATTTTTCAAAGCTACCACTTCTTGTCGTACATCAGCCACAAATTGTTGCCGATCTTCAAAATGAATATTTTCAGTCCTAATTGGTTTACCAATTCTTAATTCTAACTCTTGGGGATTTAATAATAATCCGTTTTTTCCAAGAACATCTCGTGTGCCACATAAAGCAATTGGTACCACGGGTATACCCAATTGAATTGCCATTACCAGTCCGCCTTTTTTAAAGGGTTTAATATCTCCATTTAATGATCGTGTTCCTTCTGGGAAAATCAAAATTGAGCGTGGGTTTTTTGTCATAGATGCTTTAGCGTTTTCAAGAGATTTCAGGGCTTTCGAATGATTACGTCTATCGACAAATATATGCCCGCCAGCGGTCATCACCCATCCTAATATGGGTATCTTTTTTAATTCGATTTTGGCTATAGATACTAAATGGTATTTTAATGCACCAAACGCAAGTGGTATATCCATTGCTGATTCGTGGTTTGCTGCAAAAATGTACTGACCATTTGGGTCTAATTTTTCAAGGCCAATTGTTCGATAGAGAATTCCTCCGATAAATAGTACAATCTTGGACCAGGTTTGTGCAACCCAACTAACCATTTTACCTCTCCGTTCGAACACTGATCCAATTAACCCTATACAACCAAAAATAATTGTCAAAATAACGACATTTAGAACAAACCAAACCGTACGCAACTTAATCAAGAGCCGGTGCATTCATATATGGTTGAAGTGATTTGGGAATGGAAATAGATCCATCCTCGTTTTGATACGTTTCCAATAAGGCAACCAGTAGGCGCGGGGTCGCCACGCCACTGCCATTAAGTGTATGAACAAAATCTACTTTTTTATCCGAGGTTTTTCGATAACGAATATTGCCACGGCGAGCTTGAAAATCTTCAAAATTACTACAGGAAGATACCTCCAGCCACTTCTGTTCACCCGGTGCCCATAATTCAATATCATAACATTTAGCTGCAGAAAAACTTAAATCGCCGGAACATAATTCTATAACGCGATATCTCAACCCCAGAGATTGCAGAACCGTTTCAGCATGGGTAACCAATGTTTCTAATTCTGAATATGAATTTTCCGGTGTCACAAATTTCACCAATTCAACCTTATTGAATTGATGAAGCCGCAAAAAGCCACGGGTATCCTTCCCATATGATCCTGCTTCTCGGCGAAAACAAGCCGAATATGCCGTATAATTAATCGGCAATTTATCTGCCGTCATAATTTCATCCCTGTGGATGTTTGTCACTGGAACTTCTGCAGTTGGAATCAACCATAAATCATCTTTTTCTGAGGGATACATATCTTCAGCAAATTTAGGTAATTGTCCCGTGGTTATGGCAGATTCTGGTCGAACAACAAAGGGGGGGAATATTTCCGTATAACCATGCTGTTCAGTATGAATATCTAACATGAAATTAATGAGGGCACGTTCCAGCTTTGCCCCTTTGCCAGTGTACAGTGGGAATCCAGAACCTGAGATTTTCGCACCCCTTTCAAAATCAAAAAGTCCAAGGGCCTCTCCCAACTCTAAATGATTTTTTAGTTTGAAATCGGTTTGACGTTCTTCTCCCCATTCTCGAACCAAAGGATTATCTTTTTCATCAGTTCCTATAGGAACTGATTCATGAGGCAGATTAGGGAGACTTAATAAATGGCGATCCAATTCAAGTTTGGATGCTTGTGTTTTTTCTTCTAATTCTTTTATCTGCTGAGAAACTTTTCGCATTGATTGAATGGCATCATTCGAATCAATTCCATTTCGTTTTGCTTGAGCAATTTCATCGGATACCGTATTTCGCAAAGCTCTCAAATCATTCGCTTCACCCAATTGTTTCCTATATAAGGTATCAATTTTAAGTACTTCACTCATATCAACCGTTTCACCCTTCGAAGCCAATTGTTTTTCAACAGCACCTGGGTTATTACGAATGATTTCAATGGGTAACATCTAATTTTCCTCTTTGCACATAGGGAGTAATTTTGAATTAATATCTTTTAAATTGGATAATATTTTATCTTTTCCCGATACCAACTTATCACCGTTTCCCCATGCTATTCCAATATCCGTATCATCCCAATGAATACCATATTCATCTTCCGGGTGATAGATTTCAGTACATTTATATTGAAAAATAGCTGAATCAGATATTACAAAATATCCATGTGCAAATCCGGGAGGAATGTAAAAACGTGTATGATCTTCATCATCCAGAACCGCTGATTCATACTGGCCAAATGTGGGGGAATTCTGTCGAATATCTACGGCAACATCCAATACTTTCCCTTTGCTTACCCAAACCAGTTTACCTTGAGGATATTTTAGCTGATAATGTAATCCGCGGAGCACCCCTTTGGCTGATTTTGCTTGATTCTCCTGTACAAAGGATGTGGGTAATCCGTGAGATAGAAAATCAGTTGTTTTAAAGGATTCGAAAAAGTAACCTCGCTGATCTAAATGAACTTTGGGTTGAATTTTTATTACACCGAAGATTGACGTATTTATGACTTTCATTGATGCAATTTTCGACCAACGTTGTCAAAGGTGAATCCACAAGACTCCAATCCTTGAATGCTTAATATATTTTTTGTATCCAGGATAACTGGAAAACGCATTAAATCTTTTAATTCATTTAAGTCCAACCCTCGGAATTCATTCCATTCGGTGAGGATGATACATCCATCTGCACTTTTAACAGCATCCTGCCAAGAGTCAAAGTACTTAATATTTGGAAAGTGGTTTTTAAAATTGTCCATTGCAATGGGATCATAGGCATGGACACTTGCACCTAATTCAACTAGTTTAGATACAATTACTCTGGAAGCAGCTTCTCGCACATCATCTGTTTGGGGTTTAAATGCCAATCCTAAAACTGCTATGGTTTTACCATTAACAGAGTCACCCATTAGGCGGGATAATTTTTCAACCATTCTAACTTTTTGAGATTCATTCGTTTTAATCGCTGCTTCAATTGTACGCAATGGACTTCCATACTTCTGTCCAGTTGCCGCTAAGGCATGGGTGTCTTTTGGAAAACAAGATCCACCATATCCCGGACCCGGATGTAAAAATTTCGAACTAATTCTTCCATCAAGACCCATGGCTCTTGCCACTTCATGTACATCGGCACCTACGGATTCGCAGAGATTCGCAATTTCATTTATATAACTAATCTTTAAGGATAAAAAAGCGTTGGCAGCATATTTAATCATTTCCGCCGTTTCCACCGACGTGGAAAGGATTGGTGTTTCATTGATATACAATGGTCGATATACTTCCTCCATTAAATCAATAGCCTTTTGAGTTCTGGTTCCAATCACTACCCGATCTGGGTGTAAAAAGTCTTTTACAGCGGCACCCTCTCTTAGAAATTCCGGATTGGAAACATAATCAAAATCTCCCATAGAATTTACCGAACGAATAATTTCTTCAATTCGCTTTCCTGTTCCAATGGGTACTGTACTTTTGGTGCATACAATCTTGTACCCATTCAAATTCTCACCAATCGTTTTAGCCACAGCTTCAACAACACTCAAATTTGCCTCACCATTGCTTCCTTGAGGTGTACCAACCGAAATAAACACAATATCGGACTTCTGAATGATTTTTGAAATATTCGCCGAAAAATGAAGACGCCCTTTATTTACATTTTTCTTAACAAGCGTTTTAAGACCTGGCTCATAGATTGGAATTTCACCTGCGTTTAGACGTTCAATTTTTTCTTGATCTATATCAACACAGGTAACTTGGTGCCCAAATTCAGAAATACCAGCGCCACCAACAAGACCCACATACCCTGTGCCAATAAATGTAATTTTTTTCATTATCTATCTTTTTCCATTTTCACTTTAGTATAATCCTCTCCTGCGGCGAATGATCCATTCGATACATAACAAGAGAATCATAATAAATATTAGGAATTTACTTTGGTTTAATTTAATGATATTCGCCTTGAATTCTCGTCGAACTTTTGGATGCATGTTGACTAATAAACTATCGCGCACATCCCAGTGGTTAAACTGGCCTTTTGATTCATTGGAGATCATCGTTAGGAACTTTTTATTTAGATAAACTTGGTTCAGTTCAATCTGACTTTCTAAAATCTGAAATGTTCCTGTTTGTATTGGGTCTAAATTAGGATCAAAGTGAATCGAATAGTTATATTCACCCGGACTGGGTGCACGAAATCCTCCCATCCATCGTTGCTCCTCAATATTAAATAAAATATCTCGCGTTAAAATTTCATTATCATTATCGTAAACTGAAATAATGACATTATTATTTTCACTAACTTGTTTCTCGAACGGTTGATTACCAGCTATATGAACCATTTCTCCTTGTTGAAACCTATTTTTATTCAACCTGAAATAGTTCTCATGCTCACCTCCTGTTTTTAATAACCATGATATAGATGTCTTCCAAATAGTTGAAAATGCACCGACTTGAGATAATTTCTGTTCATAATAATATAGGGTATTTAACCCGGGAGATGTCCAGACCATCGATCGAATATTTCTTTGTTGGTGTCGGAGCCACAAAGGCCAATCATCTTCTGTAATCGCTAAAGTATCGGATGAATTACTGCGACCTTTTATATATATGTTATGAATTAATGGAGGAGATTCTGATTCATGAACTAATTTTTCTCCTGAATAATCCCAAAATACAGACTTCTTTTCTACGGTAGTATCCTGAACAGTTATACCAAAAATAGATGTAATACCTTTTAATGAGGCATTTGATTGATTGGGCCCAGAAATTAAAAATACGGCAGCTTGGTTGGATAAAACTTTTTTTCCTAAAATTCGCACAAAATTTGATGATAAGGGCTTAATTGGATAATTATCAAAGATAATGAGTTCATAAGGCGTTTCCCAAAACGTTTTTATGGCGGGGCGAAATAGTGTTTCATTTTTTCGTATAAAATGATCTATTTGGATTCGAGGATTTTGTTTTAACACCCGCTTAAGAACTGCGGTATTTTTATTGGGACTACCTGTTAAAAGGGCCACTTTATATCGGTCTTTTAATACTAAGATATTAAATTGTTGTCGATTATTCTGAATATTAATCTCATCTTCAACTGATGAAATTCGGACTTCATAATTTTGTTTACCAATGTCTTTTGGCCGAAATCTAAAATTTATTTCTTTTTTAGAACCCAATCCTGATAATCGGATATGTTTTGAACCAAGTAACTCCCGGTTAGTATATAAAGAAACGCTTAATCGATCACTGACCTTTCCCATTGATTGAACGGTAACATTCACATTAACGCCATCGCCTTTTAATACCACCGTAGGTACATCAACAGATTGAATGGCAACATCAACCAATTCAATGCCTGTGCCAATACCAACGGTATTGACTGGGACATCTAATTGTTGAAAATCTTTAATTGGATTCTTCCCTTCAGTTATTAAGCCATCAGAAAAAATAACAACACCTGCCAACTCACTTTCAATTTGTTTTATTTTCTCTGAGACCATACCCAGGTTTGTTGTGACACCATTACCATCGATGTTCGGACGTTTAACTTTTTGAATCGTATCTGAAAACTGATATAAATCATAAGAGATATTTTTTTCTGAAAGGTGGTTTACAAATGTTTGTATACCTGATTGAATGGCGTGAATCGATGGTGTTTGATGATATTTTATACTGGCTGAGTTATCAACAAATATGGCCCAATTTAATTTCTTTTCTGATTCGCCTGATAAATTTACAATTGGATTTAATAATAAAATAATGAACGTTAATAATACAACTGATCTTATTATCAGTAGTACTTGATACCATTTTTCATCCGCAATAATTTTATGAAGAAAAAATACCAATCCCGTGCTGATGGCCAATAACACCCATAAAGTTATATCAACTTCATGCAGGAATGAAAATTGCATGGCTTAGGCCAGTTTCATATTAGGAAGAATAGGAAAATCAATTTCACTTTGTTTTCCTTTTTCCAGATATAATTCACCTAAATAGGCTATCATCGCAGCATTATCAGTACAGAGACTCAAATCGGGGTATAGGACTTTTTCCCCAGATAGCCTCCTCTTTGTTCCCTGTCGTAATGATTGATTCGCCGCTACACCACCAGCAATAACACAAGAATGGCAATCAGTTTCTGCTAAAGCCCATTTTAATTTTGTGATTAATACATCAATAATGGCTTGTTGGTAACTAGCAGCCACATCTTTTAAATTGGCATTTTTCTGCTCATCCATATAATATAAAAGTGAGGTTTTTAATCCACTAAAACTGAATTCTAAATTATTTTTTTTCATCATGGCGCGAGGGAATTTAACAGCGTTTGGATTGCCACCTTTTGATAGTTTTTCAATTTCAGGTCCACCTGGATATGCCAACCCCAATATACGTGCTCCCTTATCAAATGCTTCCCCTGCAGCATCATCACGACTCTCACCCATTAATTGATAATTATTAATATTTTTAACATACCATAATTGTGTATGTCCTCCTGAAACGAGAAGACAGACAAATGGAAATTCTAACGTAGGGTCCGCCAGAAAGTTCGCAAAAATATGTGCTTCCAAGTGGTTGACACCAATAATTGGTAATCCCATACCTAACGATAATCCCTTGGCAAAACATACACCAGTGATGAGCGTACCCGATAAGCCTGGTCCCTGAGTGACTGCAATCCCTTCTAACTCCTCTTTTGAAATTCCAGCATCCTTTAAGGTATCTGAAACCATATTATTTAGGTACCTTTCATGCTCTCTTGAGGCAATTTCAGGAATAACGCCACCATATTTTTCATGGATAGCTTGAGATCGAATATGGGATGAGATTATTGAACCACTCCTACAAACCGCTGTTGCAGTCTCATCGCAGGACGTTTCAATCCCCAGAACGATCAACCAACCCTCTTGGTGACTACGAGCTCAATACTTTGTGGGGATAGATCCATCCAATCTATCACATCAATAGGTGTATGAACTTTGACATCATAAAATTGCTGCTGTACATTCCATAAATTGAAATCGATTGTTATAGAAATATCATCCGGTTTGAGATTCGCAATATAATTCATACCACCCACTACAGTAAGAGATACAGTTTGTGGGCTTACGAATACTTGTAAATCTTCCCTCCCATTTAAAATTTTTACGGGAATTTCACTGATGATCCGCTCGCTGATTGATTGAATACTTTGTTGAAAAGTAACATCTTTGGGCGTGTACTCAATTAATTGACCTCGCCCTGCTTCTAACCCTAGGGTAAGGAGAATTCGATTGGTTGCGTCTAAGACTGTGTCCGGTTTGGAATAAACCTTTGTAACATTTTCAACCAGATTCCACGACCCAGCGATTTTTACTTTATTTGGTGAAATCAAGGGAGTACCCACAATTGTATACCCTGGAGCAGGTTGGATTAATATATTTGGATGAACAGGAACCACTTTCTCCATATACTCATCAAGGCTGATATGAATAGAACTGGGATAGATTACCTCAACATAGTTCACTTCGAAATTGGAAGGAATGACCACTTTTTGCGGATACCGTTCAAAATAATCATTCAGAATAAAATCGTATTCTTCTGAAATGCGCTCTAAATCAAGAACAAGCTTAAAATCCGGTATGAATTTCTTAAGAAAAATAGTCTTGAATAAAGACCGGCCTCGACCGCGAAGTCGCACTTTTGCTGAAGATGGAACCTCCTCTTTATGGGCATGACCAGCGGGTAAATTTCGAGCCTCAATAGGGACGTCTACTACCATTGTATATTCATTTTCACTCACAACGAAGAACCATAGCAAAACGGCCAACCCAATGGCTCCAAGCCGAATCCCTATGTGTTGCAAACGGAGGAAGGACTTTATTTTTTTAGGACTGGACACCTTCCCCATAATGATTTTGGTAGCTGAGCCGTAGGATTATTCTACTTCTGGCTCAGAATCACTTTCAGTTTCTTCAGTGGAAATAGAAGGAATTTCAATTGTTTCTCCAACTATTTCTTCCTGACTTTTCAGATATTCCTCAACATCATCTATTTTATCCGGTTTGTCAGCACTTAGTTCATCTGAGAAAAGAACAACTTTCTTGTCATCTGGTTTTACTTCCATAACAACACCGATCATTTTTTGACCAGAATTATATTTTGAAGAAAGTGCTTTCCGTTGTCGTTTAGGCTGACGTCCAAATGGAATAATTCCTTCCACATCATTGTCTAAAATCAAAATGACACCTTTATCTAAAACACGGACTATTTCACCTTCTACTTCTTTACCAGTTTCAAATTGTTTTACCAATTCTGGCCAGGGGTCATCACTGACTTGTTTTAGCCCCAAAGCAATTCGCCTACTTTCTCGGGAAACTTCAAGAACACGTACTTCTACTTCTTGATCTTTTTCAATGATTTCTTTTGGATGGCGAACAATCTTTGTCCAAGACAGATCCGATACATGTATTAAACCATCAATCCCTTCTTCCAATTCAACAAATGCACCGAACTGAGTTAGGTTGATCACTTTTCCCTTAACGATGGTTCCAACCATATATTTTTCTTCAATCTGATCCCAGGGATCATCTTGAAGTTGTTTGGCGCCCAAACTTATCTTCCGATCTTCGGAATCAATGGCTAATACAACGGCTTCGACTTCATCGCCGAGTGAATACATTTCAGATGGATTTTTTATGTGGCGAGTCCAGGACATTTCTGAAACATGAACTAATCCTTCGATTCCTGGCTCAATTTCAACGAATGCACCATAGTTAGTCATACTAACAATTTTACCGTTAATATTAGTTCCTTCTGGATATCGCTCGTCTACGTTATCCCATGGATGAGGCGTCAATTGTTTTAAACCAAGTGAAACACGCTTTTTTTCCTGATCAAAATCAATGATTTTGACTGTAAGTGTATCATCCATTCCAATTAATTCAGATGGATGACTAACGCGACCCCAACTTAAGTCTGTAATATGAAGTAATCCGTCAATACCGCCTAGATCGATAAAAACACCGAAATCAGTAATATTTTTAACACGACCTTCCATCACACTACCGACTTCAAGTTTATCAAATAACTCATCTCGTTGTTCCGCCATGCTTTCTTCTAAGATTGCCTTGTGGGATACAACTACGTTTTTACGAAATTCATTAAACTTAACAACTCGAAGATCAATATCTGAATTAATATATTTATCAAAATCTTTTACGGGTCGTACATCAATTTGAGAGCCAGGTAAAAATGCCTGAACGCCATTCAAATCAACGATCATTCCACCTTTGATGCGGCGAATAATCCGTCCACTGATGATTTCACCCGTTTCATGATGGTTACGCAATTCAGTCCAGCGACGAAGAAAATCTGCTTTTTCTTTCGACAATACCGTTTTGCCACTCTCATCTTCCATCCGTTCAAGATAAACATCCAGTTTCTCACCAACTTCAGGAAGATTATCTTCTGTGAATTCATCTCGGTGGATGACACCTTCAGATTTAAATCCAATATCAATTAGGATTTCCTTTTCATTCATGCCAATCACACGTCCAGTAACAATTTCACGTTCATTTATTTCAGAAAAAGTTGATAAATATCTGTCCTGTTCTTCTTGGGGCACATCTTCGGTTACCTCTGAATTGAGAAGATCTTCCATTGATACTTTTCGAACGTCATTAAAGAGATCGGCTCCCAAGTAATTCAATTCTGCTTTTGCCTCTTCAGCCGGTGTGTCGACTTCTGTAGATTCTTCTGGAGGTGAATCCGCACTAGATAAATCTGCTTCAGGCATTTCTGCATTTGCAGGGTTTACACCATTAGAAGTCGTAGGCGCTTCTTCAACTACGTCAGCGCTGACTGATAATTCTAATGAATCTTCAGTCTGTTCAACGACAGGTTTTTGTTCTATTTCACTCATGTTAGTTTTGTTTCCTATTGTTAATAATTCTTTACTCTGTTGACCATAAAGTCAACCTGTTCTTCAATGGATAATTGTGATGTGTCCAACTCGATTGCATCGTCTGCTTTTTTTAAAGGCGAATGAGATCGTTCCGAATCATATGTGTCTCGTCTTCGAATTTCCTCAACCAAATCATCGATAGATTTTTCTTCTCCAATCGCCTTTAAATCCAATTGGCGCCTTTTTGCTCTCACAAAATCGTCTGCGACCAAAAAAAATTTGAATTTGGCATTGGGAAAAACAATGGTTCCAATATCTCGTCCTTCGATGACACAATCCTTATTTTCCCCTATCTGCCTTTGAATCGTTACCATGTGCTCCCTAACTTGAGGTAGAGCGCTTACTGCACTCACATGGGAAGTAACCTTTGGCTTACGAATGAGCATTGAGACATCCTCATTATTCAGACGGACAATCAAAGCGTCCTCTATCATTTCGATTTGAATATCGACATCTTTAAGAAGAAGCTTAATGGCTTGTTCATCCGTTAACGAAATATGACCCCTTAAAACGGAAAGCGTTACACAACGATACATCGCACCCGTATCCATATAAGTAAACCCTAATTTTCGGGCTACCAACTTAGCACTAGTGCTTTTTCCTGTTGCTGCAGGTCCGTCTATGGCGACAATCATCTTTTTTCCACTCTCAATTAGCCAAGAAATTTACGTTGCTATTGAAAGATAACCAATGAATATGACATTTCATAAAAATTATTAGTTGTTCATTTTTTTTAACGATTTTACTTCTCTCTCTATTAAATCCCGCCATGTACCTATAGGCATATTCCCCAGTTCAATCGGACCAAACTGGATTCGCTCCAAACTAAATAGTTTTCGCTTCATACGGTACATCAATCGTCGGATTTCCCGTTTTTTCCCTTGATATAACCTGAGCATTATAATGGCACGGCCTTTATTTTGTTTTTGTTCAACCACTTCAGCTTTCCCCCATTCTTTTTGACCGATATATACTTTCTTTTCCATTCTTTTGATTTCCCAATCTCGAAATGTTTTATCAATTTCAACTTTGTATATCCGTGGAATTCTATTTTTTGGATGCATGAGTCGGTTGGCCAATTCACCATCATTGGTTAAAATGAGTAATCCAGTTGTATCCTTGTCTAAGCGACCAACAGGAAACAGACGCTCATCCGTTTGAATCAGGTCCATTACCGTTTTACGTTTCAATGGATCTTTGACAGTAGTAATGTATCCAATAGGTTTATTCAATAGAATAAATCTTGTATTGGTCTCAGGTTGGATCCGTTTATTATCAAAACGAACTTCATCAGAATGTTGCACATCATAGGCAGGGTTCATTTCCACAATACCATTTACAGTGACAGTTGCCCCTTGAATAAGCTCATCTGCTTCTCGTCTAGAGGAAATACCTGACTGAGCTAAATATTTATTTAAACGCATCAATTTGATCCGTAAGAACCGGTTGCTCTTCCATCAATTCGGAGATCTCTTTGAGCTTTGGTAATTCTGAAAGACGAATTAATCCAAAGGCCTGAAGGAATGCCTCTGTTGTCATATACATCAGTGGCCTTCCCGGTGCTTCATCTCTTCCTTTAATTTTAATAAGGGATTTTTTCAATAATGTTTTGATGACACCTACACAATCTACTCCTCTAATCGCTTCTATATCTACACGACTAATGGGTTGCTTATAAGCTACAATTGATAGAACTTCTAAAGCAGCTTGAGACAGATGGAGTTGCCCCGTTTTATTGAGTAAACGGCGGACATAAGTATCATAAGCAGGTTTTGTCCGAAGTTGATACCCACCAGCCACATTTTGAATTTCAAATGATTTTCCCTGTTCAATATACTGCATGGATAGTCGATTAGAAACTGCTTCTAAATTTGGGGGATCATTTTCGAATACTATGTTGACTTTTTTTTGTGTCAATGGCTCTGGGCTTGCAAAAAGGAGAGCTTCAATAATGAGATCTTTATCTTCAAGTGCCATTTATTAATTCTTTTCTATTCGATGAATTTCTATATCTTCAAATAATTCATTTTGGTAAATACCAATTTCATTCAACCGCATTAGTTCTAAAATGGCTAAAAAAGTTACAATGACTTCAAGTTTATCTTCACATTTTGCCAATAATCGCTTAAACGTAAGAATGCCATCTCCATCAAAAGATTTCATAATACTATGTTTCTTTTCATCCAGGCTAACGGGTTCCTGATGTAAATCATACGATGTTATAACTGGCATTCTTTCCATAGCTGATTTAAAATATTGTGCCAAATCAAATAAATCCACTTTCCTCAAGTATACGCCTACATCATCAACACCATCAACCTCTTGAACGGCAGAACGTTTATGATGGTAGCTCTGCTCGTACCATTTCATTGACAATTCTCCTGATGCATCTTTAAACCGTTGGTATTCTACTAATTGCTGTACCAATTCAGTTCTTGGATCAATCGGCTCACCTTCTTCATCTAATTCCGGTCTTGGAATTAGCATTCTGGATTTGATACGCATTAGAGAGGCAGCCATAATGATAAACTCGCCAGCCACAGATAAATTCATGGTTTTCATATCTTCAATTAACTGGAGATATTCCGCTGTAATCTGGGCAATGGGTATATCATAAATATCAATTTCATCTCTCCTGATAAAATATAACAAGAGATCGAGGGGACCCTCAAATTGTTCGAGCTTGACTTTATACACGGATATCCCCATAATTTAACCCCATAGCTTCTCTTGCATTTTGGAGGTATGTATCAGCCACAGCACCTGCTTTTTCTGATCCTTCTATTAATTTTTTTATTACAAAATCTTTATGGTTTGATAGATATTCTCTCTTCTCTCTGAAAGGCTCAAATTGGGCCCAAAAACATTCATATAATTCCTTTTTTATATCTCCATAACGTAACCCGGGTGTTTTAAATCGTTCAGCCAATTCTATTTTTTCACCTTCATCGAGAAATAGTGAATACAGTTGAAAAAGAGGTGTGTCCGTATCTTTTGGCTCATCTATTTCCGTAGAATCTGTAACAATGGACATGAACTGTTTTCGAATTGATTTTTCAGACCCAAAAATGGGAATCATATTTCCATAAGATTTACTCATTTTTTGACCATCTATCCCTGGAACCAATTGATTTGACTCCTCGATATCCGGCTCTGGGACTATAAATACTTCACCAAATATTTTATTAAAACGAATGGCAATATCCCGAGTCATTTCAAGATGTTGTTTTTGATCTTTCCCCACTGGGACGATTTCTCCCCCAAATAGTAGTATGTCAGAAGCCATCAGTATTGGATAAGAATACAACCCTACATTTGCAGTCATCCCCCTAGCTAATTTATCTTTATAGGAGGTAGCGCGATCCAATAGCCCTAAATTCACTACATTCGATAGGAGCCATGTGGATTCACACACTTGCGGTACATCACTTTGTATCCAAAATGTTGATTTCTCTGGATCCAACCCCAAAGCGATAAAATCCATAGCTGCATTTAATGTGTTTGAGACCAATAAATCCTTATCTCTAATTGTCGTTAATGCATGATAATTAACAATAAAGCAAAATAGGTCATTCTGTTCTTGATATTTAATCATTCTGGACATCATGCCAAAATAATTTCCAAGATGCAAATCTCCAGATGGTTGAATACCGCTTAATACTCGTTTCATTTAAAAAGACTCCATAAATAAATAAGGTCGCCAGGCCAGTTGTTTTTCATGAATAAACTGTTGAAAGTAATTAATTTTATTTGGTTTTTTGGGGAACCGATTTAAGGGCATTTTTGCTTCTTCTGGCGTCTGATTTCCCTTTTTTCGATTACACACTTGGCAGGCCGCTACTAAATTTTCCCAAGAATCTAAGCCGCCGCGATTCTTTGGTAATACATGATCCATGGTGAGAGTCCCTTTTTTTGTATGGCAATATTGGCACTGGTGTTTATCTCGAATCATTAAATTTTTTCGACTAAGCACCACCTCCATTTGATGGTGTTTTACAAAATCTTTAAGTTTGACAATACTTGGCAACGACAAAGTTGTAGAAGGCGAATGAACCGCTTCGCTATAAGACTCTAATATATCGACCTTTTCATTATAAAACAGGCAAATAGCCCGCCGGGCTGTACAAATATCCATGGGTGAATAATTGGTATTGAGAACCAGAACTGAACGGCTCAGAATAGATCCGATTTTTTGAGAAGAAATCATAGCTTAGAATTTACATCGTTGATTATTTAGACAGAATGTATAAGTGAAAAGAAGTGAAAAAAATCTGGTTCATTAAAATAAGGGTATTGTTAGAAAGTTATTAATGTAAATTCGTGTCAATACTTGAAACATTTTTGCAGCAGGGAAGCTCGTTTAATTCGAGCACAGTACCCGCTACTGTAATCGCTGAGACCCCTTTTATACCATCCGTGAGGAGAAGGTAAGGATTGTTGATGAAGCGAAAGTCAGGAGACCTGGGCAAAATGTACATCCACTGACTTTCGGGAGAAAAGGTCATGATACGAAACCAATTCTATATTTTACATTCGTACCAATTAGACTTTTCCTCGCCATTTCTGGCGGGGACCATTGTATAAACTTCTCCCTTTTTTATTATTAATAAATCTACTTTTGGGTGATCACCCTGCAATAAAAGGGTATGTTCGAAATGGTGATATTCCCTTGGCTAATGCAATTATTGTTCATCAATCAACTGGCACATGGACAGTTTCAAATGAGTATGGATATTTTTCATCGGCGGGAAGCGTTGGAGATACTATTTCAGTATATCATTATGGCTATAAACAATATAAAACTGAAATCTCCCATGAGTCTCCTATCATTATCCAATTAGATCAGAATCCTTTAAAGATGAAAACCGTTCATGTAATTGGAGAAAATAATAAAATGCAGGTAAGTCATTTCCAGGTAAAACCTGGTAGAAACTTGTCTTCTACCCTAAGATTGATTCCATCAGTCATTTTGCGAACATATGGCGGACCTGGAGGGTTAAGTACGGTTTCTTTTGATGGGAGTTTATCAACTCATACTAAGATTATTTGGAATGGAATTGATTTGACCAGCCCCCAAAATGGGATGACGGATTTATCTCAAATTCCAATTGCCTTTATTAACCAAATCTCCATAGGGCGCACGCCTGCTTTATCATATGGATCAGGAAGTATTGATGGGTCTATAGAAATTCAAAGTTCAAAACCATCTATTATTAATTTTTCAACGGGAAGTTTTGGCACCCAATCAATTGCGGCCCGAACGCGTTTTGGGATTAATGGGGGTTCCACATCTGTTGGCCTTGGGCAATATAAATCTGACGGCGATTTTGTTTATAGTCATAATAATAATTCAGGGATTAGAAAAAACAATACATTTTCCCAATCGTTTTATTCATTTGAATCCAGTCATGCGATTACTGAACAATGGTTCGTATTATTACAAACTTTGGTGACAAATCAAAATCGAGGCATACCGGGATTGGTGTTTTCACCTTCGCCAAAGGCAGGCCGTCAAGATGATTTACTATTATCCAAGTTTAAGTCTCTGTGGCAAATTCCGAACCACTTATTCTCTCTATCCGTCACATCGCGAAAAAGCGATGAACATTATATCAATCCACAATATGCGGTTGACAGCAACCATAGCTTATCTACAAGTCAATTAGAACTCGGTTGGGCAACGAATCCCTTGACATTCATTGAAATAGATCAAAATATCGCGATTAAAAAAGAATCTATTTCAAGTACGAATACAAATTCTAACTCTCGAATTATCCAGACTTATACACATACAATTAGATGGAGGTTATCTCAGAATTTATCAAATGAAACCGGCTTTCGATTCGATACAGGAATAGGTGATTTCAACGTATGGACATGGCAATCAGGTATTGAATATTTGGTGAATAATAGTTCTATTTCACTCACGGGTGGTAATGGGTTTCGATATCCAACTTTTAACGACTTATACTGGGAACCCGGCGGAAATGCCTCTCTTTTACCAGAAAAAACAAATTGGGCTCGAATTCACTTGAATGCCCAATTAAAAGACCATCAGTTATCGGTACAATTGAGCTCGAAACAAAGTAGAAACCTTATTCAATGGGTCCCGGGAGAAAGCTATTGGCAACCTCAAAATATTGCTAAGACTAGAAGGAATACGCTTACGTTTACTTTCGGTGGAAGACTCATAAAAATCATCAATTTCACAACCAATTTTACTATGAATGAATCGATAAGTATCAATGAGAAAAAACCCATGCTGTATGCCCCAAAATATTTAGGATCGATCAGTTTAGAGACCAATTTACATCACATTAATGGATGGGTAAATGGCCAATATATGGGTGAAAGAATTACAATGTACAGTTGGCCAATGGATGTGAAAATGAATCCTTATATGGTTTTGACATGTGGGATTAATTACACCATAAACCCAAATATTACAGTTTTATTTTCAATTAATAATCTATTAAACAATAACTATATGACCGTGAACGGCTATCCCGAACCGGGGCGAAGCTTCTCACTTTCAATTCAATATAAACCAAAAAACAAAAAGAAAAAATCATGAAGTTTTTAATAAGAGTAACTATTTTCCTATTTGGCCTCTACTTTATTGGATGTGAGAATATATTCAATAATGATTCCGATCCATTGACAGAAGAAAATATATTTGTTCTCTGCGAAGGAAATTTTGGTCAATCAAATGCCAGTTTGTGGATGGTTAATCCTGAAAATACAGAAGTTGCCGGGCCTATTTATCAAAACCAAACGGGTCTGACATTGGGAGATATTGGTCAATCTATGACAATAGCTGATGACCGTTTATTTGTTGTGAATAATAATAGCCATACGATTGAAGAATTTTCTCTGGGTGGAGAACAAGTCACCCATGTAAAAAGAATAGACTTATCTGAGGCAAGCCCTCGGTATATGGCAGTATTTAAAGATAAAGGATATATCACAGCTTGGAATGTAAATGGTATCATTGTCATTGATCTAAAAAGTTATACCATTGAAGATACAATCGCAATAGATGGGCTTCCGGAAATGATATTAGTGCATGAAAATTTTCTTTATACAAGCGTAACCATGAAACCAGATTGGACGGCAGATAATCGAGTTATAAAAATTTATAATGATGGTACAATATCTAAGTCATTTGAAGTCGTCAAAGGCCCTGGTCAAATGGTCATTCAAGATAACAAATTATTTGTGGCAAGTATTTATTATGGCAGCGATTGGAGTACAAATGCCGGCAACTCAATGATTAATCTCAAAACTGAAAAAGTAGAATCAAATGATTTAGGACAAACAAATGATTTGGGATCTGATCTATTATCCTTTAATAATACTATTTATCGTTCTTATAAAGGAGGGATTGCACCACTAAATCCTAATTTAACAATAGATGGTACCCAAGTAATTGGCGAATTAGGTAGTACATATAGTGCAGCTGCATTTGAGAAATATATTTATTTGTCTGAAACAGATTATGTTGCACCGGATACTGTCTATGTTTATGATTTTTCCGGGTCACTTATTCAAAATTATATCGTCGGAGCCATCCCAGGATCGTTTGCTCTTTTTCACAAAGAAATAGATTGAGCAAATATTTCTAATCATTGAAATACCAAGTGACTCCGAATTGCATCATTCGCCCCAACTGTGGATAGATATGGTTGGGGCGTATCCAAATTAAATCATTCGGAGAAGCGCCGGCCATACTTCCCACTGCATTCAATATATTATCTACTTTATAGGAAATAAGAACATGGGAAATATTGGCCACTACTTCGAAGTGAAGGAGCCATTGATCTGATAATATCCAATCAGAATTCGTATTAATAAATGGAATCTGTTCTATAGGATCAAAACCAAAGGTTTTTAATTTTCCATTGGATCCATCTGCCCAAAGATGTGCATCCATTATTAAATAATCTTTGAAAAAATTAAAATTTCCGTTAATGCCTGTTGTCAATGACGTTCCAATCCCACCTCCATAAATTGATGTATCTAATTGTGATATTATTTTAGTATATATATTCCATCCATTTTTCCATCCATATTGTAGATTCCCACCAATAAATTGAATATTAGAATCTCTTGTTTCATTACCACTTTTATTTCGATAAACCATTGAAACAAATATATCCCCACGCACCTTTTGATTGATAAACCCTCCCTTGACCATAGAGTGATTCCAAAATTCATAAAAACGTTTTCCGTCAGAATCATCTAAAGTAGGATGGATTGGTTTTGGAAAACCAGATGTAACAATATTTGTATAAAAATCGCCCATTTCTTTTTGATAATCAAACTGCCAGGATAAAGGAAATTTGCTACCTTCGTTTTTAATTTGATTCACACCTATGAGGATATTTATATATTTTATTTTTTTTGACGCAAAAATAGTTGACCATCGCAGAAATCGGTTGGTTGTATCCGCATTTATTTGTTGAGAATTATGATTAACACCAAACCCGATCCCCCCAGGAGATTGAAATATTACCTCCAATTGATTTCGATTTATATTTTGATAACTAGAATCAGTAACTGAGGAGTGGTTGGAAAGACGATGTTGAAAAAATTGAGCAAAATATACATCCATTATCCATTGACCAATTGGTTGTTTTAAACGAGCCCCTGCGCTTAGAATATTATCATTTTCAAAACCGTTTGAGGTAGAATCAGGTAAGCCACTCCGAGTAATAAATCGCCCCGCTGATACTTCCAGCCTCCTTTTACCTTTTATGGCTCCATAATCGATACGATAGGAATGGTGAATGGGAGAAGATCCACCACCAGGATAAAAATAATGGCCTGTATTACCCCCATGAGATCGTTTGAATCCTCTTACACCAAGATATTTGTTTAATTGCTCATAATTGGCACCAATTTCTAGTTGGTCAAAAGCATAATCACCTCTATAATAATCAAAGTAACTTTCCACATTATTCGAATCAGGTAATGCACGCCAGGAGGGTAAATTTCCCAATTTAACCGGTTGGAATAAGGAAGATGTATGCGAACCAAACCTTAAGGGATATGATGTATAGGTACCATCAAACAACAGCATACCTGATGACCAATCCCGATTCCAAAGCAAAGCACCATCCTTTATTAAGAATCCGTTTTGACCGGCCCAATCAAATGGTATTAATAACGATGCTTGTGAAAATAATCCTGAATACAGGCTTAAAATAACGGCAAGTTTTTTCATGCTTTTATTTTAAATGTTTAACCACTCGAGGAACAGCAACCATAAATACCAATCCGTTGGATATTTCATGCAGCACTGTGAATCCCAATCCTTTCAAAATTGCTGCCATTACACCGGCATATCCCAATCCTGCTGAAATTGGATAAGTGATTAAAGTGAATACATCATAAATAAGTGTAATAGAGAATCCCATTAGGCATAGGCCTACAATCAAAAGGGTTGTGAATTCTTTTTTATAAAAAACAGGACGAGCCATTCCGCCAATGGCACCTGCCAAGGACATACACAAAATCTGCATAATAAATAATGGGGGAAACGCTAAACCAGACCCCATAGGGTTAAGCCCTGAATAAATAAATACTGCCGTACCGCCAATCAAAATACCCCACCCTATTCCTAAGTGTAATCCAGCAATAAATACAATGACGGTGATTAATTCAATATTGGGGATGAGCATTAAGGAAAATCCCATTCCGACAGCCAGAGCGCAAAAAATAGCTGCTCGGACCAAATTATTCAGTTCCATTATCACCTTTAAATAAGGGTATTCGGAAATAATTATGTCTATTGGTAAATGGCCCCTGTTCTGGATCTTCATCAATTGCCATATCCATTATATTCATTTGGGAATCAACTACATCAATTAAATGGACTAATAATGCTTCTTTAAATGCTGGCTTTTTGGGGCTCTGCCATTCGTATTTGCCCTGATGGGAAAGTATCATATGCTCTACTTTTAATAATAGACTTTTGGGGAATTTTTTGATTTTTCTTGCAGATGTGCGAACCATATCCCTTCCAATCACAATATGCCCAATCAAATTACCTTGTTCCGTAAAAGATGCTTCATAATCAGATTCAATCTCTTTTAATTTTCCGATATCATGTAGTAACACTCCAGTTATTACCAAATCTGAATCCAGATGGTAATGAGGTGCCAATTGAACCGACATTTTTGTCATAGACAAAGTATGTTCCAAAAACCCTGATCGATAATTATGATGCATGGAAACAGATGCCGGGTATGTGAGTAATTTCTCTTTATTCACTGAATATATTTGTTGACATAATTTTCTTAGAAATGGGTTTTTTAATTTACCCATAATACCATTGATTTCTTTCCACATCTTATTCGGATCAGCATTTGCAGTCGGTACGACTAAAGCAGGATCAAATCCATATCGTGCATAATTTTGTACGGTTGCTTTGTTAATGCGTTTGACTGTGAGTTGAGGTCGATCCATAAAATAATCGACTTCACCCTTAATCGCTACGGCATCACCACTTGAGAACTTTTCGTTAAAATCAGCAACCTTTTCCCAAACTTTACCCTGTACTTGTCCTGTACGATCTTTCAGTGTTAGATCTATATATAATTCACCTGATCTAGTATGGCGTAAGTGTTTTTCTACACAAAGGTAAAACCCTTGGATTGAATCACCTTCTTTAAATTTTGAAATTGGGACTATAGTCTTCATTGTATCTAAATTATAAGCCTAAACTTACGATAATATCAATAAATATAACCCATGTCCATCACAATCGAAAAAGTCAGCTATACCAACCAAAAGGATTCTCGAGTTTTAGAGGCTACTTTAATAAAATGGTTTCAAAACCCAAAAGAACTCAATTTGACAAGTCCAAATATGTCCTATCCATTCAAATATAAAAAATGGGTATCAACTTTCTACACCCATGAATCCATTGAAAGTTTTGTTATAAAATCTGATGATTGGATTGTGGGTATTGGGAATCTAAATATTATGTCTGAAACCAATCGGGCCCATGCATTTCATATATTTATTGATGAAGAATATCGGCGTCAAGGGTTAGGTGTTAAAATCATGTCCTTTCTTGAATCTGTAGCCAAAAATAAACAGCTGAAAATTATGACTTCGTGGGTAATGTCAAAGAATAAACCGGCAATTCAATTATATGATAAATTGGGATTTACACAAAAAGAAACTTCAAAAAAGAAAAGCTTTTTTATGGAGAAATCCTTAATCTAATATTTTTCTTTTAGCCATTAAATCGGGGGCAGGGCAGTCCTCACATTTTGGGTCTATTTCTTGGCTCTTCAACTGGTGCATAAAATTTCGAATTACATAAATGAATGCAGCAACCCCGAGAGCCCATGCCAAAATGGTTTGCCAATCCATTAACTAAATCCTAATAACAATCCACCCCGATATACAATAAATGCGCCTGCATAAGCTAAGAAAGTAAGATAACCGATCATGAAAAGTGGCCATTTCCATGAGTTGGTTTCTTGGCGCACAATGGCAAAGGTAGCCATACATTGAGCTGCAAAAACATAAAATACCATTAATGCCAATGCAATTAACGGCGTATATACCGGTGATCCTGTCTTTCCATCAATATCTTGTTGCATAGCTTCCCGTAAATTGACTGTTTCATCTCCCCTATCTTCTACATTATATATGGTCGCCATGGTAGAAACCATTACTTCCCGGGCTGCAAATGACGTCAATAATCCTATGCCAATTTTCCAATCAAACCCCAAGGGTCGAATCACCGGTTCAATTGCATGGCCTATTTTTCCCGCATAACTATAATGAATTGGGTTTTCATTCATATTGGGATCTTCAACTTTGGGGTACGTCGCTAAAAACCAAAGAACAATAGAGATAGCCATTATTATTTTACCCGCATTGACCATAAATAATTTTCCTCTTATAAATACTTGCCGTATCACAGAACGGAAAATAGGTGCACGATATGGCGGCAGCTCCATAATAAAAGTTGATGATGATTTTTCATGGATAAACCGGCTAAATAGTTTAGCCAATACTAAGGCAGTTGCCGTACCCAAAAAATACATCACAACCAATGTTAACCCCTGAAGGTTGAAATATCCTCCGACGGTAACTGGTGGAATAAATGCACTAATCAAGAGGGCATACACTGGTAGCCTAGCGCTACAACTCATGAGAGGTAAAACTAAAATAGTCACCAAGCGTTCTTTCCAACTATCGATTGTTCGCGCAGACATTATCCCTGGTATCGCACACGCATAACCACTCATGAGAGGTAAAATTGATTTTCCGTGAAGCCCCATTTTTGTCATTGCCTTATCTAACATAAAAGCAACCCGTGCCATATAACCCGTATCTTCTAATAATGTTAGGAAAAAGCTTAGGATTAGAATTTGAGGTAAAAAAATAATAATGGCACCGACACCACCAATTATTCCTTCCACAAGTACATCACGTAACATTCCAGATGGAAAATTGATTAATACAAAATCAGAGACACCATCTATTCCTGCTTGAATCCAATCCATTGGAACTGCAGCCCAAGTAAAAATTGATTGGAAAATAAAATATAGAATAGTGATAAATATAGTCGGCCCCATCCAACTATGAGTTAAAACTTGATCCCACCTTTCACTCCTGGTTTCTTTTTGCACGTTGGAGTTACGCTTTGGTTGAATTGCTGGGATAAATTCATCTATCCATTGATACCTTAAAGCCGCTTCCAAAGATTCAATGGGATAACCCAATTCTGAAATAGTTTGACGGCATTGTTCAAATTGCACATCATCATATTCAACGAATGAATTCGATGAAATCTGCCTTAAAGTATGTGCTACCGCAAATTTTTTGGATAGTAGCTTTCGATTTAATAAAAGATCAAACGCGTGAGAGACACGTGGATCTAACCATGGTGTTTTATTATCCATCTCCTGCAAAACATCCATTGACTTTAAAATAGATTTTTTTAAATCATCTAAGCCCTGATTCATTTTGGCTGAAATAGGCACAACAGCAGCCACCCCTAATTCTCTCTCTAATTTTTTATAATCTATTTGACTTTCATGATCGACCCTATCCATCATATTTAAAGCAATTACCATTGGGATATTTAAGTCCAGAAGTTGAGTAGTGAGGTATAAATTTCTAGCCAAATTCGATGCGTCTACTACAGAAACGATTATTGACGGCGGATCCTCACCTTTAGCCCATTCCAAAACCTGATCTGAGACTATTTGTTCATCAAACGATTCTGCCGATAGACTATAAGTACCCGGTAGGTCTAATAAATCAAATACCTTTTCCCTTTCGTTAAAAACAGCGCCTATTTTTTTTTCTACTGTTATACCTGGATAATTGGATACTTTTTGGTTTAATCCTGTGAGAAGATTAAATATGGCTGTTTTCCCACAATTTGGATTCCCAAGCAATGCAACCCATTTTCTTTGATTCTCGCCTGTTTGCTTCAAAGGTGTAAAGTCCGATTTTTTCATTTTATATCAACCATTTTAGCATCATCCCATCGAATGGATAAATAAGATTCACGTACTTTAATTTCAACTGGCCCTTTGAATGGCGTTCGTTTAATTAACCGAATTTCTATTCCTGAAAGAAGACCCAACTCTACTAAGCGAGTTTGTAAATGATGATCTCCATTGATACTTTCTATGGTTCCGACTTCCCCAGGTTTCATATTATTGAGTGTCATTTGGTACTACATTCATCACAAATAATAAATAATTGATGGATATGGCGTATCAGTTTATAGCCATGTTTTTTGATGATAGCATCTTGTCGTGATTCTATTAAATCATCCATGAATTCTTCAATCTTTCCACATTGAACACATATTAAGTGGTCGTGATGGGCTGTATCTATTTTATGTTCATAACGCGCCCTACCATCACCTAAGTCTAACTTTCTAATGAGTTTATTTTTAACAAGAACATCAATGGTACGATACACCGTGGCTCTGGAGACATCACTTCCAGATTGACGGATATCCATATATATTTCTTCGGCATCCCGATGGTCATCCGTTGCACAAAGCTCATCCCATACAGACTGACGCTGAATCGTATAACGCAATCCTTCTTTTTTTAACGCTTGTTTTAACAGATCATAATTCGCCATGATAGATTCCCTCCTTATTGATAATGAGTCTCAGAATTTAACAAAGGAATCCAGTTGAATTAAAGAAAAATTATAATTTATAACGATTGGCTTGGGGTAAAATCAATAAAGATCTACCCCTAATCTTCCGGGGATTCAACCTTTTTTAAATTGGCAAATTTCACCACAAGTTTTTTCTTTAACCCATCTTTAAATACAATACCCACCCGTTGGTTTTCTCCTTGACCGCTCAATGCCATGACCTTACCAACACCAAATATGGCATGTTCTACATAATCACCAACCCGGAAATCATCAAATACAACTACAGTTCTACTTACAGCTGTTTTTGTAAATCGACCTGGGCGGCCACCGATCACTTTTCGTGTCAAAGCAGATGTAAATGAAATCTTCTCAAGTTTATCTTCCGGCATTTCATAAACAAAGCGAGATACCATTCCATATAATTCATCTGAACCAATCCTTCTCCGGTGATTGGCATACATGAGATAGACTTTCTTCATCGCACGGGTAAGACCCACATAGAACAATCGCCTTTCTTCCTCTAATTTTTCAGCTGATTCTAAGGCACTATATAAAGGAAATAAACCATCCTCTAAACCGGTGATAAAGATAACTGGAAATTCTAGACCTTTTGCTGAATGAAGCGTCATTAACGTGACACGATTTGTTTCATCATTCCATTGATCTAAGTCCGTTAATAAAGAAACTTCCTCTAAATATTGAGACAATCCACCATCAGGCATTCTCAACATAAATTCATCCACACTCTTGAGAAATTCCATAACATTTTCAAGACGTTCTTGATCTTCAGGCGCACTACTTTCACGGTAATATCGAATAATTCCTGCCTCCTCTACTAGGGCACGAACCAATTCACCTGCATTGAGTTTGGGTAATAACTCATTATATTTTTTAATTATAGTATAAAAGGTTGTTAAGGAATCTGCTTGTTTTCCACGGATACCCATTTCCTCAGGTGAACATAACACTTCTACCATTTCTGTTTTTTTCTTTGATGCTTGAATAACGCATTTATCCACAGTTTTCATACCAATCCCCCGTGGAGGGAAGTTGATAACGCGACGTAAAGATATTGTATCTTTTGGATTTACAATTAAAGAAAGATAACCAATTAAATTTTTAATTTCTTTTCTTTCATAAAATCGAAATCCTCCCACAATATTATAGGGAATCCCTGATCTACGAAAGGCATCTTCTAAAGATCGGGATTGAGAATTGGTACGATATAAAACGGCGAAATCACTAAAATTGCGTTTCTGAAGTTTGATTTCTTTCTCCAAAGCATTGATGACAGCATCCGCTTCTTCCATCTCGTCGTTTGTTTCAATCAATCCTAATTTTTCTCCCGCACCATTGTGAGGGATAAGTTCTTTCGGGGCACGATTTTTATTATTTTTAACTACTGAGGATGCCGCTTCAAGGATATGGGCAGTAGAACGATAATTTTTTTCTAATTTAAATACTTCACAATTGCCAAAATTCTTTTCGAAATCTAGGATATTCCGAATATCGGCACCTCTCCAGCCATAAATGGATTGATCATCATCTCCAACCACACAAATCTGGTGGTGCCCATCGGCTAAATATTTCACAAACATAAATTGGGGTTTGTTCGTGTCTTGATATTCGTCAACAAGAATATATTGCCATTTCTCACGATATTTTTCCAGTATTTTTGGGTGTTTTTCAAAAATAGTTAATGGAAGAATTAATAGATCATCGAAATCAACTGCATTATTTTTAATCAATGCTTTTTGATACTTATCATATATATCTGCATACGTTTTTTCAAGTACTAAATGGGCCTTCTTTTTTGCTTCAATAGGATTAATCAATTTATTTTTAAAATAACTGATTTTATGCCTCACCTCCTGAGGTGTTACATAATTTTTGGGGATATCCATAGATTCAATAACAACCTTTACGAGTGATTTTTGATCTTGAACATCAAAAATAGAGAAATCTGGAGTATACCCAAGGTTGTGAATTTCCTTTCGCAAAATCCGAGCACAAATAGAATGAAATGTACCAATATTTAAAATTGATTCTTTCCCTGGGACCAATTTAATTACACGCTCTTTCATTTCCTGAGCTGCTTTATTGGTAAAAGTGACGGCAAGAATATTTTCTGCAGGAATCAGATTTTTCTGGATGAGATGGGCAATCTTATGGGTCAATACTCTCGTTTTTCCACTACCAGCTCCCGCAAAGATTAATACTGGCTTACCGAAGGCTTCTACTGCTGCTTTTTGTACTTTATTTAGATTTTTTTTACTCATATTTACTATTCTTGTCCATTTTTTGCTTTCTGTCTTCTGGCCAATCGTTGAAGTTTATGAAACTTTCGTTTTGCAGTATTGTGTTCTTTTTGTGTCCTGGAAAATGTATGATATCCGTCGCCTTTTGCCACAAAGTATAAATATTCAGTATTTGCTGGATATAAAGCTGCTTTAATAGACTCAAATCCTGGGTTATTTATGGGTCCTGGTGGAAGCCCATAATTTAAATATGTATTATATGGCGATTTGATTTTCAAATCTTTGTTTAATAATCGACGCGGTCCATCATCGACGATATATTGTATAGTGGGATCTGCTTGAAGCCGCATTCCTTTATCAAGCCGATTATGATACACACCTGAAATTACCGGTCGCTCTGTATTATAAATTGCCTCTCCCTCGATGATTGAAGCCAATGTAATCACTTCCTTTTCTGACATATTCAACTTTTTCATTCGATCTTTAAATTCATCAATAAAATGGTTTTTATACTCTTCCACCATTCGATTGATTATTTCTTGAGAGGATTCATCTTCGGAAAAACGGTAAGTTTCCGGAAAAAGATAGCCTTCAAATGAATCACCATCAATCCCCCATTTCCAGAGTAATAACTCATTTTTACACGCTATTTCAAATTCGTGCGGATCTATCCCCAGTTTGTTTTCTAATTCTTTTGCAATCATTGCTATTGTCCATCCCTCTAAGATGGCCACCCGCTTATTCAAATGAATACCATTAACCAATTGATTAATGATATCAAAATTGGTTTGTGCTTTTACAAGCTTAAAACGACCCGCTGGAAAATCTTTTTCATATCCCAATGTTTTTACAGCCAACTTAAAAGAACGCGTATTTCGAATCACATTGTGATCCTTCAAATTCGCACCTACCTCTTGGAGGGACGCGCCTTTTTGGATGGTCACTTTCACAGAATCATAGGGGTTACCTTGGGGCCAAAATAATACTAGGCTATAAAAAGCCAATAGTATGCCCAGTACCACCGCAGCCATAATCCCAATAAAAGATTGACCCAGATGAAATGGAGATTTATTCATCATTTTCGGGGGCGAAATCTATTGGTTTAACTGTATTCATAGCAAATTTTATTGTGTCTTTTTTTAGAATCAACAAAATGATTAAAATCTGAAAAACAGATTGGTAGACCAAAGTGGTAATTGTAATTTTGCCGTCGCTATGAAGGATAAAAAAAGTAATAATGGCGTTCATCTATTCGAAGGATGGGCATTTGGAAAAATTAATTATATTATTTTTTCCATTGGAATTGGATTGCTTTTAGCTGGGTATACATTGATGGCTAATGGTTCTGTAAATAGCTTTCAAAGCATATCACTATCACCAATACTCCTTTTTTTAGGATATATTGTTGTGATACCTCTGGCTTTAGTTTACCGAGAAAATAAGTAAAGCTTATTTACAGTTTGGGATCGTAGTTCAGTTGGTTAGAACGCCGGCCTGTCAAGCCGGAGGTCGAGGGTTCGAGTCCCTTCGGTCCCGCCGGACAGGGGTCAGGATGAACACTTCATTCTGGCCCTTTTTTTTATCTAAATGTAATGTGTAAATATTATCCTTTCGCTAAAAGTAATTATATATATTTGGTTCATTATAGAAATTTCTATTTGCATTAAAACCTTAATTTGATTCCTCCATTAATAACAAAACCATCAACTGGTGCATAAATGTCATTGAAAATTGGATTGGAAATTGGCCCAGAATAAATCTCATCGAACTTTGTCTGTCGCGTATCTGTAAAATTTTCAAAGTTTATAAATAATGAATAATTTCCCCATATTCTTTCGGTCATTAATCCAAATATCCAATACGCATTCCCGGTTCTGCCATCGTTTAATTTTTGCTGACTAAAATAATATGCTTCCAAACCAATTCTTATTTTATCATGCACTTCATATATGAGCACATTATTCAATCGATGAGGAGCCACCAGTGGAATTTTTACTGTTTCTTCCTCAAAATGTTGTTTCACATCAGCAAAAGTATGACCAATAAATAGTTTAAAATGTTCATAGGAAAGTTTAATGTTAGTTTCAACACCTTGAGAAATAATTTGATTGCTTGATTGTAGGAATTCGTATTTTCCTAATATTGGCTCAAGCGTGATTGGATTTTCTATGTTTGTATAAAATATTAAAGAATTAATACTGAAAATCAATTTATCTGTTAAAGTGGTTCTATAATTAATATCAAAATTGCTACCGAAAGATTCCTCAGCATTTATATTATGGTTATTAATAGGGCTCACATTTCTAAAATTTAATTTTTCTGAATCCTCTGTGAAAACAGTTGGCATTTTATATCCCATACCACCCCCCACTCTGAATGTTAATTTTTGATTGGCTTTCATCAACATAGAAAATCGTGGTAATATAAATAGCCCATATTCATCCTGATGATCTAAGCGAAGACCGGTTTCCAAATGCATCTTCTCTGAAATATTCCAAGTATTTTGTACAAAACCACCTAATGTTAAGTGGTGATAATCTACCTTTACAGTTGAGTCAATCTTTTCTTGAGAAAATCGATCAGTCAAAAGATTTAGACCAGCCACCCACTCCAACCGTTCACCAATATTTCTAATATTCAATTCGCTGAATGAAGTTAATTGTAAACCAGAGAAATTATAGTTGGGGATTTCCGCACTTCGTTTATAGCTACTGATAGTATTTTTTATAGATATTCTTGATTTTTCTGATTGTTGATGTGTCAAATCAAACAAGGTACTAAATCGAGTTGTTTTATTATTTTCAAAATAAGTATGTATACTATCAGACCTCCCTTGAATATAGTCTAAATCGCCCCCTATTCTATCTTCTAAAGTGCTATTAAATCCTAAGTTGAAAGATGTTATATCATTAAGATAAACGTATACTTTTGGATTGAATGTTAAACGCTCAAATTTCGGGATTGCAGTAAGACCTATGTTTGCAGGATCGTAGGGTGAGCCCATATTATAAGATGTAAAAATGGTAGTTCCAATTTTTTCATTTTTTTTCGAATAAAAACCACTGACATCTAATCCCTTAGCAGAAGTTCCATTCAGTAAAAAACTATAGTAATTTTCTTTTTCTGGGATTCGGGAAACAAGATTAACCAGTCCTGCAATTGCTCCACCACCATATAGTGTTGATGCAGCCCCTTTTATTACCTCTACTTGCCGTAAATCAAGAGGAACGATTTGCAGTAAACTTAATCCACCCGAGAATCCTGAATATAATGGAAATCCATCCTTCAATATCTGTGTGTATTTTCCATCAAGTCCTTGTATGCGAATACTGGAATTATAAGATGTAGCAGATGTTTGTTGTGTTTGAATGCCAGTGCTTTCATTGAGTAACATTCGAATATCACCGGGTTTCATATTTCCTTTTTCATCCAATTCTTCACCTGATATGGCTTCAACTCTTGTAGGCTCATCGTCAATCGTTCTACTAGACCGCGTTGTTAGAACATAGACTGCTTCCATTTCCTCTGCATCATGTTGAAGGAAAATTTCTAATGGGCTATTTTGATTCAATGGAAAATCAAAATTAATTGACCATTCTTTATACCCTATATAAGTGATATTGATTTGGTGGTTTCCATTGGGCACATTGATAACTTCCACGAAACCGTCTGCATTAGTCGTTGCTCCAATACTTGTACTTTCTACAAATACATTAGCACCAACCAATGGATTATTACTTTCTTGATCCTTTACGGTTGCCTGAAAGATATTTTGGCACCAAACAAATGTTTGATAGAAGAATAGAACTAATAAGAAATTTATTATTTTCATTTTTCCCTTTAATTAATATATATCTAATCCTCACATATGAATGTAAGAACAAATAGCGGGAAAACAAAAAAACCCGTTTTCTCATCGAGAGATCTGGGTTTTTTATTTTATGCTATTTATTAATATGATCTGGTTTTAAGAACAGGCATACGCACTCGGAAAGCAAGATAAGAAAGCAATCGCCAGTCTCAATTCTCTTTTATCAACACATTCACCAATTTTATGGGTATTTTGTTCCATCCCAGGTCCAATGCCAAATATGGCTGGATGTTTATATCCACCTGCATGCACCCAATCTTTTTGATTGGAAATTTCGATCGTATCAGTCTCTTCTGGTATCGGGAATCCAACACCATCTGTAGAAAATATCCACCGATCAATGCGCGGTTCTCTCCGTAAAGTTCCTGCCGTTTCCACTTCTGTTTCCACATTTGGTGAAACCACATTTCGATACACATCTGCGGCTGTTTGAATGGCTGGATGTTCTTCGGGTGTAGCCCAGCCCATATAAATTTGTTTATTTCCTGGTCTGTAATTACGCCACGTTAAATCGTCATATTCAGGGACAGTAACATCCACATCCAATCCTGCATCCCGTGCGCGTTTTACTGATTCGAGATTCTCAATATCCTGAACCGCTTTCTCAGGAATTTCACCAACCGTTAATCTTCTGTCAAACCTGAACGTAAATCTGTCCGGGACTGCACAATCACTGGGAGTTTCCAATTGTGCCCAAGATGCGGTTCGTGTTCCATGTCCTAAAAATGAATCATCTTTAAATCCTTCTCGATCTTTATACTTTTGAGCAGCTTCGGCAATAATCGCGCCACTGAACTCCAATGGATTTAATCCTTCCCATGGCATAGATCCATGACAAGAACGGCCTGTGACAGTCACTTTAATTTGCATCCGCCCCCGTTGTCCGCGATAAATTCCAAGCGCACCTTTATTGGCATCTCCTGTTCCTTCAGTTAGAATTACCACATCCGGGACCAAATCTGCACTGGCACCTGGCAATACCTTATTCATGAGATACATGGGCCCAGCTCCGTCATTATCTTCTTCTGCCACTGTACCATAGGCACGAATAATCGACCCTTTGAGTGCGCCCTCATCTGCCAGCTCTAACGCTATTTTTGTTGCAATAATTTCTGAAATAACACCACCCAATTGATCTGCTGAACCGCGACCAAAAATAAGATTATCCCATTCATTCTCTGGCGGTAAATAACCCAATTCACTTTTTAAAAATTCTTTAGAAATATTTTCCGGTTTTAACACACCATCATATACATCAACACTGCCGTCCGTCTTCGCAAGCCATTGATCTCTCAATGCACCCACCGTATCCGTATGTCCATCAAAATAGATTATGCGTTTTTCTTCATCAGGGATTCCATCATTGATATCTTTGACTGTCCAAACAATATTCCCATACTCATCGAACCAAACATCTTCTTCTGATCGAACCGCTTTTATTTCTACAATACGTTTTTTTAAATATTCTAAACGGGGGCCTTCATGGTTACTCAAACCACAATCCGGATCACCACCTTGGTTAATCGGTTTATCCACATAATCCGCAGGAATGCGAATCGCTTCTTTTAATAATTCTTCTGCTAATGGTAAATATTTTTCACTTAATTCCGTAATTCTTCTGTACAAGGCATTCATTAGTAGTTTCCTATTTCCTTACTTATTTAATTGGTAATTGGTTTATTCCATTCAACACCTTTTCTGGTGTAATGGGGCATTCTCTAATTCGTACACCACAGGCATTATAAATGGCATTTGCAACAGCGGGTGCGGGCCCATTAATGGGAATTTCCGCCACTGCTTTGGCGCCATAAGGTCCTGTAGGTTCATCCGTATGGACGAATTCTGCAATTATCTCCGGCATATCAATGGATGTATAAATATGATAATTTTCAAAGTCTGTATTGATAGGTCTCCCCTTATCATCAAAAATCATATGCTCCGTCAATGTCATTCCTAAAGATTGGGGAATCGCACCTTCCGCTTGTCCTTCAGACATTTGCGGATTAATGATTTGACCGGAATCTGTAATGGATACAATTTTATTCACTTTTACAAATCCGGTTTCCGTATCCACTATAACATCAGCAAATGTGGCATTGTAAGGTGGTGGACTATCGTAACTGACTTTGGAAGCCACAGCCTGAATCTGGGTTTGATGATCCGTATAGAAAGATTTTGTGCAAATATCTTGATAGGATATGGATTGTCCATCCGTAGATACAACTTGATTATTTTCAATGGTGGCTTCATCCACTTCAAGCAGTTTTTTACCTTGTTCTAATATTTGAGAAAGTACATCTTCGGCTGCTTTCTTAACCGCAGCACCAGTTACATAAGTTGTGCTGGATGCATAAGCGCCCGTATCGAATGGTGTTGTATCTGTGTCTGATGAAATAACAATCATTTTATCTACCGGAACGTCCAGAACTTCTGCCGCAATTTGAGCTAAGGCAGTATCTGAACCAGTTCCTAAATCCGTGGCACCCATATTCAAGTTAAAGCTGCCATCTTCATTCATTTTAATGAACACAGAGCCCATATCGATACCGGCTATACCCGAAGCTTGTGCAACGGTAGCCATTCCAACACCCCGACGAAAAATACCTGATTTCTTTTCATTTTTTAAAGTATCCCAATCAATCAATTCACGTCCACGATCGATACATGCATCTATGCCGTTGGATTGTAAGATTACAGGAAATCCCTCTCTCCCTTCTCCCAAAACTTTGGCGATGGGGACATCTTCCCCTTCTCGAAAATAATTTTTCTTCCGCAATTCAATGGGATCCACATTCAATTGTTCAGCAATTTCATCCATCAGTGATTCCAAAGCAAAATAGCCCTGGGGTGCACCATAGCCACGGTAAGCTCCAGCGGGTGGTAAATTTGTATAAACAGCATTCGCTTGGATTCTCACATTCGGCGCACGATACAATGCCAAGGTTTTACTGGCACTCACAGACATCACCGTTAAAGCATGTGGCCCGTATCCACCGCAATTTTGAAGTATTTCCATATCAATGGATTGCATCATTAAATCTTTATTCAATCCAATTTTATACGTCACCTTTTGGGGATGGCGAGAACGAGCTGCATAGAATTCTTCTTCACGTGTGTATTCTAACCGACACGGTTTTCCTGTATTTAACGTAACTGCAGAACATACTTCTTCATTTAGGATTTCTTGTTTTCCGCCAAATCCGCCCCCAATTCTGGGTTTTATAACACGAATTTTCCTTACAGGAATATCTAATATTTCTGCCACCACTCGACGAACGTGATAGGGTACTTGTGTTGCTGTTCGTATAATCAGACGATCATTTTCATCTAGCCATGTTAATGTTATATGGGGTTCAATACTGCATTGTTGTGCGTAAGGTGTAAAATATGTTCCTTCAAAAACATAATCAGAATCATTGAATCCTTTTTGTACATCCCCTAATTCTTCAGAAATATTCGCAGCAATATTTCTCGATGCATCATGCAGAAAGCTAAAGCCATCTTTGCCTGGATGAATCACAGTATCATTATCTATGGAATCTCCCATGTCAAAGATGGTTGGCAATTCTTCATATTCAACGTTAATCAAGGCCAATGCTTCTTCCACCACTTCTAATGATTCCCCGGCAACGACTGCCACACGATCGCCAACAAACCGCATCGTTTTATTGAACATACTTGTATCTCTTGGGGATGGTTCAGGGTATCCTTGTCCCGCTGTAGTAAAATAATGGGGAGTAAAATCTTCGTGTGTTAATATAATTTCGATGCCATCTAATGCGAGTGCCTTGCTTTTATCAATGGATACAATCTTTCCATGAGCAATTGGGCTATGAAGAATTTTTGCATATAAATAATCTTTTTTCGGCATATCATCTGCAAAAACTGCCTTTCCTTTTGCCAAGGATAATCCATCCACGCGACGTGTCTTTTTACCAACTATCTTCATTTTGGCTCTCCTGTGGCTAAATAATTCATAGCCGCTTTAACCGGTTTCACATAGCCGGTGCATCGGCAATACACGCCGGCTAACACATCTTTAACATCCGATTCATTTGGATTATCTTTTTCTCTTGCCAATGATTCAATGGCTAAAACCATTCCAGGTGTACAGTAACCACATTGTATTGCACCTTCTTCAATAAATGAATCCTGCAATGGGTGCACATCTTGTCCATGGGCAAACGATTCAACAGTCTCAATATTTTTACCAGACACTGTGTGTATAAGCATGAGAGACGCATTCATCATGTTTCCATCTACCAAAATAGTATCCGCGCCTGTTTCACCCTTATCTGAACCATATTTAACACTGAAATACCCTTTATCCCGAAGAAAATCCAACAGGGTTGTTCCTGGACGAACATTGGCTGAAACTTGCTTTCCATTTAATTGAAATTGAATCATAAAGCATCTCCAACTCTATTAACTGCTGTTGCAATCAAATTTTCTTTATAATCCAAAGATCCCAAATGATCAGCAGAAAATTCTTTCACTGCATTTCCCGCAAATTCTTTACTTATTTCTGCAGACCAATCTTCTATCAAACAAGTAAATGACTGAATTTTATTCGTCGTTCCGCCCACTGAAAATTCGAATTGATTTTTGCGTTTCACTCCAGAAACAATGACAATAGCTGGAGCCGATTCTAACAGGGAGAATCTTTCTAATTCAATTCCGCTAATTCGCTTGGGGAAATAACTTATTTTGGTAACAATTCCTGATCCATCCCAATCCCGGATTGATACGGATCTCTCTGTGTCAGTAAATACTGTTAGGTCCGCATTCACCGCGTGTAGGAAAAGCATAACTTCAGAATTCGGACGCCCTTTGCCAATTTCACCACCAAAGGTTCGCTGGTTTCGAATTTGCTTGGATGGACAAGATAATTTAATTCCTTTCAGTAATCGGCATTCCGGGTTAATGGAATAAACTATATCTAAAAATGTTTGAAGGGTCGCTCCTGCATCTATATGAACTCCGTCGATGCTTGCTATGACTCCATCCCCGACTAAATCATTAATATCAATTAACGATTGAATATTTGGATTTTTATCTGCCACCAAATAACTACCACCAGAAAAAAGAGTTGTATCTATATTTTTTAATGAAACCACTGCTTCCTTAAGTGTACTTGGTTTTTCTACTGTTTTAATTGAGTACCACATTTAATTCTTATTTTTTCCTTTGCGTTTCTTTGTGACCTTCGTGGTTAACGAAACTTAATTCCTGTTTTGTCTTGTGCTTTTGTTAACATGCTTTCTGCAATTCTGTTGTGCAATGATGCTAATGACTCTTCATCGATGGTAGTGTGACTATTTTCGATTTGAATCTTTCCATTCACAATTAAATGATTTACTGATGATGTTCTTACGGAAAATACAAGTGAAGCAACCGGATCAGAAAGACCACCAGCATATTCTAATCCTTCAACAGAAAACAAAGCTAAATCTGCCTGCTTTCCTACAGATAATTCGCCAACATCATTTCTTCCCAATACCGATGCACCACCACGGGTAGCAAGCCATAAAACATCTCTTGCTGTGAGCCAGCATTCTTCTTCTCGAAGCCGTGATAGCATCATGGCATTTCGAATATCCATAAGCATACTTCCAGCATCATTTGACGCAGATCCATCCACACCAATACTCACTCGGACTCCGTTTCCCATCATTTCTTTAATTCTTGCAATACCGCTCCCCAATCGCATATTGGATGTTGGACAATGACTCATCCCCGTTCCCGTTTCTGCCATACGTTGAATTTCTTCATCATTTAGATGAATCGCATGGGCATACCAAGCATTGGAGTTCATCCAACCAAGTTTATCCGCATAAATAGCGGGACGATCGCCGTATTGTTCAATACAAAATGCTTCTTCGTCTAATGTTTCTGCAAGATGGGTATGTATCTGCAACCCATTGGCTAAAGCAAATTCGGCTGTAGATTTCATGAGTTCAGGTGTCACCGAAAAGGGTGAACATGGCGCCAAAGAAATACGCGTCATTGCACCGTCTGTATCGTCATGATATATTGATAGGAGTCGTTCTGTATCTTCCTGAATTTTTGCTTCTGTTTGAACGGTATCATCCGGGGGTAAACCACCTTGCGATTTCCCCAATGACATAGACCCACGTGTAGGTTGAAACCGAATGCCCAATGCTTTTGCACTTTCAATTTCTGCGTCAATAAGCTCATCACTTGTATGGTGGGGGAATAAGTATAAGTGGTCAGAACTTGTTGTTGTCCCTGACTTCATGAGTTCAATCAATCCAGTTTTTGTGCTCACAGAAACAGCTTCTGCTGTTAATTCTCTCCACACTTCGTAATGATTCGTCAACCAACTGAACAATGGTTGATTTTGCATTAATGGAATATTTTTTGTTAGTGTTTGATATAAATGATGATGTGTATTAATGAATCCCGGAAGAACAACCATACCAGTTGCATCTATAACTTTGTCCACCTTTACATCTAATTCATTTGGGCCAAGAGATGTTATTTTATCATCTTCGATTAATATGTGCCCGCCAGAGAATTCTTCTTTCGAATCATTCATTGTAGCAACAGCTAACGAGTTTTTGATTAATATTTTACTCATGATTCCCCCGAAACAAGTAATGGATATTGATTTAAGTTTTCAAATAACGAAATCATTTCCGCTAAATGAGATAGTATTAAGTCACTCTTTCCGTTTGCAAATTGAGCGGATAATATTTCATAATTGGATGAGTCCATTTTAACATCTATCGCTTCTGAATTATATATATAACTCCCATCCGTTAATTTGAGCGACGATTGAATTCCATCGTTTTTTGAGAATAATGTTTTTCCATCTATCCAATATCCTTTTTCTTCCAAATCATAAGTTTGTTTGGAAAGATAGAACTGGGGTTTTGTTTTATATGGATCACCAGATGTTGGACAAAATGTGGTACAATTCCCACATTCGTTACAAAAGTCACCAATATTTATAATTTGTGGTTCTTGAGATAATTTAAATATGCTATCTTGTTTTGAATTAACCCCAGTTTCTGTCTTTGATACTGAATATACAGGATAAGACTTTGGCGATGCCATATAAGATAAATTTGCCAAATTCGGACAGACACTCACACATACATCGCAAACTTCATCACAGTACAAACATCTATCTGCTTCACTCATGGCTTCTTCTTGCGTTAGAGTACGCGTAACCAAATCAAAATTAATCCGTTTATTTGGATCTAAATGTGGCGTAGTGAGTCCATACTCCCGAAAAGCCATTTTCTTTTGATATTCCTTTTTGTCCAGTCGCAGAGTTCGGTCATTTGCATCACTATAACTATGACCAAAAGCTTTTATCATATTTAACGCAGCATTTCTTCCATCGCCCACCGCATTTATAACCGAAGACGCACCACGGACAACATCTCCACCGGCAAAAACATTTGGAATCTTTGTTTCATTTGTTTCAGGGTTGACACGTAAATCTTGCCAAGATAAGAAATCAAATGCAATATCCTGCCCAATAGAAGGAATAATCGTGTCGAATTCTAAATCAATTTCAGATCCTTCAATTTTTACAGGTCTTGCTCTACCACTATCATCTGCTTCCCCCAATGCCATTCTTGAACATGTTAGAAAAATATTTTCAGTATCATTGGCATAAATTTTTTCAGGTGCAGTTAATTCTTCCAATATGATTCCTTCATCTAATGCAGCTACAATTTCTTCGATATCTGCCGGCATTTCTTTCATAGTTCTGCGATAAACAATTGTCACATCGGCTCCTAATCTCCGGGATGTTCTTGCTGCATCCATAGCCGTATTTCCACCACCAATAACGGCTACCCGTCCGCCCAATTCATTTATTTCTCCCCGCCGTACTTTGGATAAAAATGCTAATGGTTCCATTACAATTGGAAGAGATTCACCTTCAATATTTAATTTTTTATTATTTTGAGCTCCAGCACCGAGATATATCGAATCATAATCTTTCTGAAGTGTGTCAAACATGTTTTTATCCACGTCAGAATTGTAATGAATGTTTACACCGACTGATTTCACCAAATCTATATCATTATTGATACTTTCGTCTAACAATCGAAAAACTGGTATAGCATCAGATACCATCCCGCCTGAAAAAGGTTTTGCTTCATAAATATCAACTTTAAAACCATCCATAGCTAAAAAATAGGCACATGATAGTCCCGATGGACCTGCACCAACAATTGCTATTGTTTTCCCATTAAATGGTTTTGGTTCAATTTGGACACCTTGACTATTTTCTTGTGCAAATCTTTTTATTTCTCTGATAAGAAGAGTGCTATCTAAATTGTTCCGAGTACACTTCTGTTGACATAAATGGTCGCAAACTGACCCTGTAACTCCGGGCATTGGATTTGTGTTTAAAATTGTTTCATACGCACTATTAAAATCACCTTGGGCAACATGATGCATATATTCAGGTATTTCTTGGTCTGTGGCGCAATTTTCAATACAGGGAGCAGAAACACAATCATATGCGGTCAATGTTCGAGTTGTTTTGATTGAATCAAAATGTTTATTCTCTTTTTGGTACGCTGGGTTATCTAAAACAGATTCAGCATATAGATTTAATTTTTCTAATCCCGCTCGATGTACGTCTGTTTGCCCTGATCCATTAAATATAAATTCATCAATGGTTGTAGCACCCTTCTCGGAAAACCGCTCATTTATTTCATGTAAATATTGTGCTAACCGAGTATAACCACCCGGTTTTAAGATATCTGTACAAACAGTAATCGGTTTAATATTTGCTGCTAAAACATCTGAAACATTAAATGCATCCATCCCAGCGGAAAATGAAATATCCAATTGTCCATCAAATTCATTTTGGAGTTTTGCGGCCACATTGATGCTGATTGGATGAAGAGATCGCCCACTCATATACATCATTTTTTCATATTCGGGGAAAATGGATTTATGGTTTTGAACTTCCAAAGTGTTGGTCAATTTCAATCCAAATTCAACGCTGTTTTCTTTCGCTTTTTTCTGCAAGTTTTGTATCAGCTTAACACCATCGGGGTATTTCAAATCATGACCAAATGCTTCATCTGGAACTATCACATCTTTATAACTCAGGTGTTGATTTAAAATGTCTCGTAGTTGATCCGGTCCCAATAATGTTGGATTAAGTTTTACGGTGGTATGATACTTTCTTTCTTCAATCAAATACATTCCAATAGCTTCAATTTCATCGGGTGGACAGCCATGCATCGTGGATAATGTGAGGCTATTTGACATTTGTGCCGGAATATTTAAATTTTTCACATTTGGGTAAATATCCGAAATTTCATTTAATCGTTTATCTAATTCATTTTGACCATTTTCCATCAGATTCAAAAAACCTTGAACATTTGCATTTTTTATACCGGCTAAATCATAGCCAGCACTCATATTAAAAATTCCACCTAAATCTGTATTTGTCCCCCAATCATACTTATCTTTCAAAATATGAATTACAATCCAGGCATTTAAATATTCTGAATAGGATTGATGCAACTTTAATTCTTGAGACCATTCGCAATTATAACCTTCATCCTGCATGTCGATACATGGTTTTGATACTTCTAATTCATCTAATGTTTGAATGGTTTTTAACTCAATGTATCGTGCACCCATAAGCCAAGCCAAAATGATATTTTGTGACATTTGTGTGTGGGGACCAGCAGCCACGCCGATAGGCGTTTCCATGAGTTGTCCGTATCGTTGCAACCGAAATACATCTTTCTCATCGGGATTAAAAAACAAATCCTTGGTGACGCCAAAGATAGTTCCCTGCTTTTCTTCTTCAAAAATCCATTTTAATAAATGACTTAATTCAATTGGATAAAGTTTATCTGACATATATCTCTTTTATTATGTGCATTAATACATTTTTTATTACTTTGGACCGATAACTGGCTGTTGCTCTAATATCATCAATAGGAGATATTTCATCATCAACCAATTGAATAGATTCATCTACATCGCTGCCACTAAAAAGGGCGTCTGTAAATGTCTTTAAATAGATGACTGTGGGCGCAACTGATCCCGCCGCTATCTGCAGTGATTTCCAATTATTATTTTCATCTATCTCGTAAGCTATTGCAAAATTCACAACGGATATAGCCATAGATTGACGTAATCCTAATTTATAAAACAGAGATTTAATCGATGATTTTGGAATTACAATCCCCACAACAATTTCATCTGATTCTAATATAGTTTTTCCAACGCCAGTGATAAATTGATGGATTGGTACTACTCTTTCACCTTTTAGCCCAGAAATCTGGATTACTGCATTATGAACATACAATCCGGGTAATAAATCGCCTGCTGGAGATGCATTACATATATTTCCTGCTATCGTAGCTCTATGACGAATTTGAACGCCTGCAAATTGACATGTAGCTTCATATATAGATGAAAAGTGTTTCTTTATTATATCTGATTTTTTCAAATCTTGAACTGTTGTTAATGCACCGATTTTAATATCCGTTTCTGATTCCTTAATTCCGATTAATTCAGGGATTTTTTTAATATCAACTAGCACATCAAGTTTTAATGATGGATTGTCTTGCCAACGGGGTAGCACATCTGTCCCCCCGGCTAAAATATTCAAATCATGATTAGAAAGAAATAAATCTTTCAATTCTTCTAATGATTTCGGAGCAAAATATTTCATGATTGGTTAGCCACAGTTTCGATGGCATTTACAATTTTTTGATAACCAGTACATCTGCAAATATTTCCGGATAAATCTTCTTTGATTGTATCCCGGAGTGGTTGTTCGTGGTCCTTGATTATTTGCTCACCGGATAGAACCATTCCTGGAATGCAATAGCCACATTGAACCGAATGGTGGTCTACAAATGCTTTTTGCATTTCATTCAGTGTACCATTTTTAGATAGTCCTTCAATGGTTGTGATTTCTGCGCCATCAACTTCAACCGCAAGAATTAAACAAGAATTGACTGTTTTACCGTCCAAAACAATAGTACAAGCACCACATTCTCCTTCTCCACAAACTTCCTTTGCACCAGTCAAATCTAACTCATACCGAATATAATCTAACAAACGCAGATCTGCAGAGACATCCGCTTGAATCAGTTTTCCATTAACAGAAAGTGATATGGAATAAGACTGTTTAGCCACCGATTTTTCTCCAGTTTTTTTTAAAGGAGTCAATATTGGGATTAATTGCATCGGGAATTTGTACCAATTGTTGAGCTGAATGAATATCTTTCAATCCAGTACCAGTCACCAAAACAACAGCTGATTCATTAGAAGAAATCAATCCTTTTATAGAAGATTTCTCTAACCCAGCAAAACCGGTCGCAGCAGCAGGTTCGGCAAATACACCTGTCGTTTTGGCTAAAGTATGCTGCGCGTTTAAAATTTCAATATCAGAAACTTTGATACCAGTACCATTTGATTCGGTTACTGCTCGAATGGCTTTTAGTCCATCCCTGGGTAAATTAACAGAAATACTGTCGGCAATCGTACTTGCATTCACCGCAGATAATGTACCTGTGGATAAAGCGTTTACAATCGCTGACGAACCATTCGATTGAACTGCATGAATTTTTGGGATTTTTTCAATCCAGCCCAGCTTAAACAAATCATAGAATCCTTTATAGACACCACCGATAATGCATCCGTCTCCAACGGGCACAAATACATGATCCGGGCTTTGCCAATTCAATTGTTCAGCAATTTCCAATGAGACCGTTTTCTTGCCTTCAGATAAGATGGGATTAATTCCCGTACTTCTGGAATACCATCCAGTGTCTTTTACCACTTCTGTGGATAAATCAAAAGCATCATCATAACTCCCATTCACTGGGAATAGCTTTGCACCATATTGCATGATTTGAGTGAGCTTTGCTGCTGGTGCAGATGATGGCGCAAAAATGACTGCTTCCATTTCATGAGTCGCTGATAAACATGCCAATGATGCTGCAGCATTTCCAGTAGAAGCAGCAACGATTGTTTTTTGTCCCTGTTCCTTTGCATGTTGTATACCAACTTCCGTTGCCCTGTCTTTCAATGAACCTGATGGATTTCGCGAATCATCTTTCAACCATAATGATTTGATACCGAACGCTTTCGCCAATGAATCTGATTGAATTAACGGTGTTCCACCCACTTGCATTGATGTATTTGTTGGAGATTCTTTAACAGGCAACAATGGAAGAAATCGCCAAATAGAATGATCTACATTTTTCATTAATTCATCTTTAGACCAATCATTATTGATAGCTGAATAATCATAAATGATATCCAAATTTTCACCACATAATTCGCACGTGTAGTGGAAATCTTTTTGTGAAGAAATATCTCCACATGAGATGCATTTTAATCCTATATAATCAAGTTTCTTCATATTACTCGTATTCTTAATAACCTAACTATATTGTTTAGCTAATCCTGTTTTTTCATTGAATTCAGTAATCATATCATCCCACATTTCTTGCTGGTTAAATGATTTGCTCCAATAGGAATCATCATACCATTGTTCATCCAATTCTTCCACAGTTTTGCCTTGTTGTTCAATCCAAGTGAAGTATTTCAAATTGTGCATCCGTTTTTTGTCATAATAGGACAATTCCATCACACCTTCAGAATCCAGGCCCATAAGTTTCGCTTCGAAATCAACCGCTGCACTTTGTGTGGAATAATTGCCATGTTTTTGACGTTCTTCAACCAGACGCGAACCATACATTTCCATTGAATCTGTACCAACGGTGAATACCGTATCATTTTCATTAAATTCATAATATTTAGCCATTTTGATGGCACCCGCAAGGTTGGCAATTCCGGAAATTCCCAATAAGTGAAGTTTTTCAACCACTGCAGAATCAACACCTTGCTCTTTCAAGAAATCCAAACCAGTAGGTTCATTAAATAGACGCATAAGATTAATTGAAATATTATCATCAATTCCAATTACCATATCCATATTTTTCATATTGTGTATCCAAGGGACATGCTTATCACCGATGCCTTCAATACGATGTGCACCATACCCATTATAAAGCAATGTTGGGCATTGTAGCGCTTCCCCTGCAGCAATTTTTATAGCTGGGAGTTTTGTTCGAAGATAGTCACCAGCTCCCAATGTGCCTGCGGAGCCTTGAGTTAAAAATAAACCACTGAATTTAGAATCATTCGTTTTATTCTGCTCATATACATCTTCCATCGCACCACCTGTCACATGGTAATGCCAGAATGGATTTGAGATTTCTTCAAATTGATTTAAGACAACTAAATCATCGCCACGTTCCGCTTTTAATGCCTTTGTTTTATCGTAGATTTCTTTCACATTACTTTCACTGCCAGGTGTCCGATAAACTTCTGATCCAATATCTTCTAACCAATCGAATCGTTCTTTACTCATTTCTTCCGGTAAAACAGATACAGAGCCACAACCCAGCAATGCTGAATTAAAAGAACCGCCTCGACAGTAATTTCCTGTGGATGGCCAAAGGGCTTTTTGATGTGTTGGATCAAATTCTCCTGTAATGAGCCTTTGGACTAATGGTCCAAAAGTAGCACCAACTTTATGAGCACCCGTTGGGAAATATTTCCCTAATAGAATAAATATACGTGCTTTTACGCCGGACAGTTCTTTTGGAACTTCTAAATAATTCACATTCCCAAACCCACCACCAGAAGATACAGGTTCATTTTTCCATGTAATTCGAAATAAATTCCTTGGGTTCACATCCCATAATCCAATTTCTGATAATTCCTGTTTGATTTTATCTGGAACCAGTTCCGGATTTTTCATTTGTTTATATGTAGGAATCAGAATATTCCTTTCCCGACATTGATTGATTGTATTTTCTAATACTTTTTTATTGATTTTCATTTTTCGTCCTTTAATTCAAAACTATTTCTGTACCCGATTCGCTTTTAAGTGCAGATACTGCATTATTAATGGATGTAATGATTGCCCTTTCCCCACCATTTTCTACAAAGGCAATACACGCTCTAATTTTCGGTGCCATACTTCCTTCAGGAAATTGACCATCAGCTAAATATTGTTTTGCTACTTCAGTTGTCATTTGGCGAACTGGCTTTTCGTTTTCTTTTCCATAGTTGATAAAAACATGGTCTACGTCTGTTAAAACAAGGTATATATCACCATCTACAACTTGGGCTAATTTCATTCCAGCCATATCTTTATCGACGACAGCTTCAATGCCAACCAATTCTCCATTTGGCTGTTTCATGACAGGAATTCCACCGCCACCGGACGTAATAACAATGACACGTTTCCCCACCAATGTGCGAATAACTTTCGCTTCAACCAATCCAATGGGTGCCGGAGATGGCACAACTCGCTGCCAATTCTTTTCGGTCCCAGATCGAGTTTCTTTAACAATATATCCTTTGGATTTTTCAAGCTCTTTTGCTTCATCTTCTGTGTAAAATGGACCAACTGGCTTGGATGGATCTTGGAAATCAGGATCATTTTCATCCACAATCATTTGCGTAATAAGTGATGCAATAGGAATTTCTCTTCCGTCTCGTCGAAATGCATTTTGTAGTTGATTCTGAAACATATACCCAATTTCGCCTTGTGTCATGGCATCCACTACATCTAAAGGCATAGATGGAACTAATTTGCTCCCTTCTTCTTGTTGAATCAGCAAATTTCCGGCTTGGGGACCATTCCCATGGGTCAACACCATCAAATAATCCTGTTTATTCATTTTCACCAATTGCTCACAAGAAATTGAAACATTACGGAATTGGTCTTCAGCAGTCCCTTCTTCCCCAGCTTTTTTAATGGCATTGCCACCTAAAGCAATAACAACCAGTTTTTTCCCGTTAATCATGATAAAAAAATTTCATTGCCGCAAAAGGCGCAATATTCACAAAAAGAGATTTTTAGATTATTTTTTTCTTTGCGTTCCTTCGCGAACTTGGAAGTTATATACGTTTTCATTTTAGAATCGCTTCTTACTATTATTCACAAGCCCACTTAATTTTTCTATTGGATTATTTAACCGGCCCAAAAACATCATGGACGCTACGACAAAAGGTTTATAACTGGCTTCGATATAAGTATCTTTCCTATAACGATCAAATACAGATTTACTTACTTCACCTTTTTCGCAACTAACATCGCTAATGTCTGCAGGTAGGCAATGCATATATAGTGCTTTTCCATCTTTAGTCGCAGCCATTTTTTCTTCATTGCATTCCCAATCAGTATATTTTGCATTATTGGCTAATGCTTCTTGTTCAAGAGACTTTAATCCAGCTTTATCCCCTTCTTTAAGCAATTCTGTTCGTTGCCCCATTACGTCATATGGTGCCCACGATTTCGGATATACAATATCTGCATCTTGAAATGCTTCGGTCATATCATTACTCACTGAAAATGATCCACCACTGGCGACAGCTTGTTTTCCCGCTAAATCCACCACATCTGGTATGAGTCCATATCCTTCAGGATGCGCCAATGTTACATCCATGCCAAAGCGAGTCATCAGCCCAATGATTCCCTGGGGAACTGAAAGTGGTTTTCCATAACTTGGAGAATAGGCCCATGTCATAGCAATTTTTTTCCCTTTTAAATTATCCAAAGAATCAAACGTATGTTTTAACATGGCTAAATCAGACATACTTTGGGTTGGATGATCAATATCACACTGCAAATTCACCAAAGCAGGACGTTGATGAAGCGTCCCTTCTTCATACCCGGTTTGAACCGCTTCTGCCACTTCTCTCATATAGGTATTTCCTTCTCCCAAAAACATGTCGTCTCGAATTCCAATAACATCTGTCATAAATGAAATCATGTTGGCTGTTTCTCTCACAGTTTCACCATGAGCAATTTGTGATTTTTCTTCATCTAAATCTGCCACTTCTAATCCAAGCGCATTGGCTGCTGAAGCAAAACTAAATCTGGTTCGTGTTGAATTATCACGGAAAATAGATAATGCTAATCCCGCATCAAACGATTTATAGGTTAACCCTTGCTTGTGCATTTCTTTGAATAATTCCGCTAAATATAATGTTGCTTTAATTTCATCGTCCGACTTATCCCATGTGAGTAAAAAATCTTTTCCATACCCGCTAATATCCAGTTGAGATATCGCTTTTAATTGATCTTGTATGTTCATTCTTTTCGTATTCCTATTTTTGTTTCTGCCACAAAGACTCAGAGACACAAAGTAATTCAATCTTCCATTCATAATACCCCCTTGATCCCCTATTACAGGGGGACAAATTGGGTTGAATTTTTATCATTTCATTTTTACTTCGTGTTTCTTCGCTTACTTTGTGGCTATAAAATCTTTTCCATTTTTTGCCACAATTGTTGTGATTGTTTTTCTGCATTGCTTAATATATCTTTTTCATCAATTTCAATGAATTCATTATTTCTAATTCTAAAAATTCCATTTGTCATAACATCACTTGGGGTTTCCATTCCAAATAAGGTATGACCAATCCAATTATTCTCATTAAAGTCAGTTCTGGGTGTATAATCGAAGATAGCCAAATCAGCTGCATATCCAGGATCAAGTTTCCCAATTTTTCTTCCAAAAAGATTCGATGCTATTTCAGGGTTATTATTGAAGAGCAATTCAGCATAATTCACATTGGTTTCACCCCCTGCAAGGTGCCCGCTTCTAATAAGTGTACCTTCTTTAGCTTCAGCTAACATATTCCCTTGCATTCCATCCGTGCCTAAACCTGAAATACATTGTTGAATCGTTTCATTGGGTGTCATTCCCACTCGATTATTCGAATTAGATGATGGATTATGGACCAACATTGCTCCTGTATCCTTAATAATTTTTAAATCTTCTTCAACAAAATGAATGCCATGAATAACAAGACTGTTCTTGTTCAATAATCCAAAATGATTCAACCGATCCAATGTGGATTTATAACCTCGATTTACAGCATCCAATTGATCTGCTTTATCTTCAGCTGTATGAATATGAATTCCCCAATGTGATTCATTTTTCAATGCATCAGAGATTGCTTGTAGTGATTCATCAGACAAGGTAAATGAAGCATGTAACCCAATTAATGGTCGAACGGTGTCCGATTGGATAAAAGATCGATGAAAAGTAAGATTTTCTTCTAAACTATCTTGAAATATTTTATCACCATTTCTATCTGTCATTTCAAATGCACCAGAAATATTGAGTCCTAATTTTTCTGCAGTTTCTACAAGAAGTTGCAATGAACCATTAACAAATGATTGACTGGAATGATGATCAATCACTGTCGTTACACCATGACGTAAATGATCGATCAATCCTGATTCATAGGAAGCTCGGGTACTGTCTTTATCTAAAGCTAAATCTAAAATCCACCACACTTGCTCCAACACTTCGGTAAAATTGGTTGGATTCCCCTTTGGAAAGGGCATTCCTACCGCCAAAGCTGAATATAAATGAGCATGCGCATTAATCATTCCAGGCAAAACGGTTTCCCCAGATAAATCAACCGTTTCATCCACTTGAATGGTTGGGTCCAATATTCCCAATTCTTTAATAATCCCATCTTCAATAAGAATGGATCCATTTTCCATAAATGGCATTTCTCCGTAAGGATTAACAATTCGACAATTATTTAATAAAGTTCTCATATTATTTTCCATTTAATGCATTTAAAACGCGTTCCGGTGTGAGTGGAATTTCATTCATTTGAATGCCAATGGCATTACTCACCGCATTTGCCACCGCGCCCGCAGTAGGAATTATGCTTGGTTCGCCAATTCCTTTTGCTCCCCAAGGACCTTCAGGTTCGGGTTTTTCTACAATCGTCGTTTCCACATCGGCACTATCCAAGGCTGTTGGCAATAAATAAGTGGTTAAATTTGGCGTTTGAACTTTTCCATCTTTTATTTTGAAATCTTCTGTTGTTGCCCAACCAATACCTTGAGCTGATCCGCCTTCTACTTGTCCTTCTATACCAGATGGATTAATGGCTTTTCCCACATCATAAGCTGCATAAATATTTTCTACATCAACCAAACCTGTTAAAGTGTCCACTTTTACTTTGGCAATTTGAGTCGCAAAGGAATATGAGAAATATGCTTCTCCAATTCCTGTAGTGGCATCATAATCCAACTCAGGCGTATGCCACCAGCCCGTGAATTCCATATCCGTTTGTGTTTTACCCATATAGTCACATAATTCATGGAATTGAATTTCTGTCCCCGAAGAACGATCATTTATTATATCATTACTAATGGATATATCATCGATTGAACAACTCATCCATTCTGCAGCAGAATTTTTCAAAACAGGAAGAATTTTTTTAGTGGCATTTCGAATGGCATTACCGGTCATTACAACATTTCGACTTGCAACAGCAGGACCACTATCTGGTACTTGAGCTGAATTTGTGGGTAGCACAGTTATTCTATCCATGGAAATACCCATGGCTTCAGCTGTCATTTGGCGTACCGCTGTTTCAGAACCTTGCCCCATTTCTACCAAACCATAAGCCACATGAACATTTCCATCTGGGAATAATTTTATATTCACACCAGACCCATCCATATGCCACCCAGCAGCGCCGAGACAATTCCCATAATGAATAGAACTCATGCCCAACCCATATTTATAACGGCTATCTTTTGTTGGATTAAATATATCCCATTTTGCAAGTTTAGCCGCTTCCTGTATGGTCTCTTCTGCACCCACACTTTCATTCAATACCTGCGCTGTTTGCGTTTGATCTCCTGGTCTAATAACATTTTTTAGTCTTAACGCCATGGGTTCTATACCCAATTCATCTGCAATCACGTCCATCATACGTTCATGGCCAAATGCCGCTTGGGGAGAACCAAATCCACGAAAAGCACCGGTTGTAGGTAAATTGGTAAGATATGAATTGGAATCAACATGAATATTTGGAATTACATATGGGCCCATGGCTTGTGCGCATGATCGATAAGAAACCACCGTGGATAACGTGGCATAAGCACCTGCATTTTCTTCTAATAATATTTCAGCCGAAACCAATGTTCCGTCGTTCTTAACGCCCACTTTGTAATTCATTTGAAATGGATGTCGCTTGCTGGTGAGTTGTGCATCATCATGACGTGTGTAAACTACTTTCACGGGACGATTAATTTTCATAGCAGCTACAGCTGCACGAGCACAGACTTCTGATGGAATATCTTCCTTGCCCCCAAATGCACCGCCGGTTGGCGCTTGTTCCACTAATATGTTCTCATAGGGCCAATCAAACACTCGCGCGATAGCTTTTTGGATATAAAACGGACATTGGAGTGATCCTAATATTTTCATTTTATCAGAACCATTGGATGATGCAATACATGCTTGGGGTTCTAAATAATAATGTTCCTGGTATGGTGTTTTAAATCGCGCTTCAATGATTTGATCAGATTCCACAAAGCCTTTTTGGATATCGCCTTTTCTTACTTTGTGGTGACAAGCCAAATTGGATTCATCAATAAAATTGTCTTCAGCATCTCTGCTTTCATCAATGGTATAATAGGGTGTTTTTTCTGCGTATGAGATGGACACAGCTTTGGCGGCTTCAATTGCGGCTTCATGTGTTTCAGCCACAACCAATCCAATGCTATCACCAATGAATCGAACTGTTTTATCTGCAAAGAGCGGTTGGTCTGAGACAATGACTCCAATTTGGTTTTCAGCAGGAATATCTTTTGCAGAAACAAAATCAATATACCCATCCACTTTTTTTGCTTTAGACAAATCAATACTTGTATATTCACCAAATGGAATAGATGAATAAACCGGTGCTCCATGCGCCATATTATCAACAGCAATATCGGTTAAAAACCGAGTCTTCCCTGTTGTTTTGCCCGGTGCATCGGGTCGGTTGATAGATTTACCCAGTATACTCATCTGTTAATTGTTATTTTTTTGATAATACTCTTCAATTTTTCTAATCATTTTTTCTTTATCGCTGTTAGGTAAGAAACTGGATTTGAAACTGTTTATTGTAAGCTCTGTAATTTGTTTTTTTGATAATTTTAATGCGGATGCGATTCGAGAGTAATTTTCATTCATGTACCCACCAAAATACGCTGGATCATCGGAGTTAATGGTAACCATTAATCCCGCATCCATCAATTCAAGCAATGGGTGATTTTTCAAATCATCAACCACTTTTAATTCAATATTTGATAATGGACAAATCGTTAATGGAATCTGTTTTTCTGCAAGGAATTTTATTAATTGATCATCATCAAGAGATCGATTTCCATGATCAATTCTGGAAACTTTCAACAGATTGACAGCTTCCCATATATAATCTGCAGGTCCTTCTTCTCCTGCATGGGCAACTGTAATAAATCCTTCATCGATCGCTTTAGAAAACACACGCTCAAATTTTGATGGTGGATTTCCCAGTTCAGATGAATCTAATCCCACCGCTGTAATCCACTTTTTATAGGGCAATGCTTGGGTTAATGTTTTAACTGCAGATTCTTTATCCAAGTGCCGTAAAAAGCACATAATTAATTGGGAACTGATACCGAGTTTTTCTTTTCCATCTTCCAAAGCATTGTGGATACCGTGTATAACCGTTTCAAAAGAAACACCACGATCCGTATGGGTTTGTGGATCAAAAAATATTTCTGTATGGACTATATTATGTTTATGAACTTTGGTGAGATAGGCCCAGGTTAAATCATAAAAATCCTGTTCTTTTATGAGAACACTGGCACCAGCATAATAGATATCAAGAAATTCTTGAAGGTTATTAAAATTGTAAGCTTTTTTAAGATCGTCTACAGATGAATAATTAATTGGAATATTATTTCGATGTGCAATTTTGAACATGAGTTCCGGTTCAAATGTGCCTTCGATATGTAAATGGAGTTCCGCTTTCGGTATCCCTGCAATAAATTCATTAATTGAGATTTGATTCATAGTGTCTTGGTATTTTGATTTGAGTTTTGTCTAAAGGTATTTCATCAAAGGATATTCTTCTTCGAATTATATCCATAATATCTCCACAAAAGGTATTTGACTAATTATTTCTATATTTTCCAGAATTTCATGAATCTACACATTTTTTCAAATTAGACCCAAAAAAAGGGCTGATTGAACGACCAGCCCTTTATTCCATTCCTGAATGGATACATATGTGCCGAGAAGTTAAAATATTACAGATAAAATTCCAAAACCTACTGACAGTAAATTGCCTTAATTTATATTATGAATTTTCTCCCAATTATCCCCATTGATTCATATAATCGAGACGCATCGGCAATTGCTATTTTTGGTGGAGGAGGAAAAACTTCATTACTCCACCAAATTGGGCATGAATGCTCCATGAAATTTGAGAAAGTTTTGCTTACATCTATTGTTAAGGCAGGTCCTTCAGATTCTTTTCCTATTCAATTTGCAAAACCAAGTGAAAGCATATTGCCATTATTATTAAATAATAATCCATTATATTTAATGAAGGAAAAGATCCGTGAGGACAAATTTATTGGCTTTAGTTCAAATGAATTAGAGTCATGGATAGCACAAACTAATATTTGTATCTTTGAAGCTGATGGTGCGCGAGGTTTACCTCTAAAATCCCATAATCATCATGACCCAAACATACCCCCTTTCACCACCCATACCATTATTGTTGTAGGGGCCGATGCTGTTGATACGAAATTAAGTGATGGGAAAATCCATCGTCCGGATTTATTCCAATCCTTATGGTCCATAAATAAAGATACCCGTATCGATGCACCATTTATTTCAAAAGTTGTTACAAGTGAAAGAGGATATTTATCCAAGATTCCTGATTCTATCTCAAAATCCTTCTTTATCAACAAAGCCGATGCATTCCCTACGCGGGCAAAATTATTGGCAGAAAAAATTGCAACACAAAATATTGGTAAAGTATTTTATGGGAGTATCAAAAATAAATGGTGGGAAAATCTTAATGGGTAAATATTATTTTAATGTATCTTTAATCCCTTCAACAGATAGGAAAATCAATCTTGAGATATTTATTTAAATGAGCATTAATTCAAATAATGTTATTTGGATCAGAGGTGCCGGTGAAATAGGAAGTGCCGTTGCAATATCATTATTTAAATCGGGATTCAATATTTTATTAAGTGAAATTAATCCACCGTTAGCAATAAGACGAACCGTGACTTTTAGTGATGCCATTGTGGATAGTGAAACTTCCGTAATGGGAATTCATTCTAAACACATGGAGATTGATCAGTATGAAAATGGCAACCAATCTTCTTTTATTCCTTTATTATTGGATACTCCTGATGAAATATTAACGCTTTCTCCTAAAATTGTTATTGATGCCAGAATGATTAAAACTTATAATGAAGATTTTAGAGATTGGGCTGATTTGTTTGTTGGGTATGGCCCTGGATTTTCAACTTATTCGAATTGTCATGTATGCATTGAAACAATGCGTGGACATTATTTAGGAAAATTAGTAACAGATGGAACAACCAAAATGGATACGGGTGTACCCGGAGCTTTAGGTGGTGAATCAAGTAGACGGGTGATTTATGCAAAAAATATGGGGACAATAATTTGGCATTGTACAATTGGCGATATGGTTGAAGAAGGACAATGCTTGGGCTCGATTAATAATACTATTCCAATTAAAGCACCTTTCTCGGGTATGGTACGGGGACTAATTCACCCATCTGTTTCAATGACACCTGGATTAAAAGTTGCAGATATTGACCCTCGTGGTGCGGATATAGATTACAACCAGCTATCTGATAAAGCACGTAGTTTAGGTCGAGCAGGCTTAGAAGCTGTCCTCATTTATTTAAACAATCATTCTTAACTAAATGATAGCATGGAAAAACATTTTTATAAAAAACTAATTGAATTTGATTTTAATGAGTCCTGTGCCCTTTGTACCGTTATGGAGTGGAAGGGCTCTGTTCCTCGAAAAGATTACCCAATGATGTTGGTGTGCAAATCAGGTGAAACGGTAGGTACAATCGGTGGTGGCACGATGGAAAAAGAAGTTATTGAACGGGCTCTCGATGCTTTAAATAGTAATCAAACATCTTTGGATCCTTTTGATTTCACAAACAATGATTTATCTAAGGATGGAGGACTTTGCGGCGGAACAGTCCAAGTCGCTGTTGAGCCATTTACGAGAGAGGTCCAATCCTTTTTTAATCAAATAAATGATTTTAATACAGAACAATCTTGGCTAACCACATTTCATCTTTCATCAAAAGAAATTTCAAGACAAAATATCAAAAATAGTGGCCAACATAAAGATCCATTTATTCAAGAATTAACCCAAATTCGAAAAAATAAATCCTTCCACTTTGATGATTGTATTCAATTATTTAGGTTTATTTCTCCCAACCCTATTTTACATATTTTTGGCGGTGGGCATGTAGGCAAAGCTGTGGCCGAAATGGCTCATTATATTGAACTCGATATAACTATTCATGATGATCGAAAGTCATTTGTATCGTTAGAAAGATTCCCATATGCACTCAATAGATCATTTCAAGAAGTTGATATGCACATGGGCGGACTCAAACTACAATCGACTGACCTTGCTTTGGTGGCCACTCGTGGTCATCATCACGATTTAACTTTAATTCGTTGGCTCCTTAAGTCTGATATTCGCTGGATCGGCCTTGTAAGTAGTAAACGTAAGTGGAAACTGCTTGCTGAAGGATTATTAGATGAAGGATTTACCAATACAGATTTATCGCGCGTATATGCACCTGTGGGTATTTATATTCATGCCCAAACTGTACCAGAAATTGCTGTGAGTATTATCGGTGGAATTATTAAATATTTAAGAAATTAAAATACGAAAAATCACTCATTCAATCTTTTAGAGTCTTGGTAGATAAAGAGCCCAATAGTCATTACGTTTAATCCCAGTTTTTTATTTGTTAAAGTCCCCCCAGTTCTTTAGTCTCCACCCATAAAAAAAGGACCAAATGGAAAATATAATTCAATTTTTTGAAACAATCCCCGCATCAACTCGATCGATCTATCTTGTATCGGGCTTTGTTTTTTTTCTTATTGTAGAAATGGGGATTCCACATTTTCGATTCGAGTATAATAAGCTAAAACATATATTACTGAATCTATTCTTTACATTAACAACGTTGGTTATCAACTTCGCTGGTGCTTCACTTATTTTATTGGCTGCAGACTACAACAAAGCTAATTCCACGGGCATCTTAAATATATTCATGGTTCCATTATGGTTAAAAATAATTTTGGGAATATTGTTGTTAGATTTTGTCGGTGCATGGTTGGTGCACTGGATTGAACATAAAGTAAAATGGTTATGGAAATTCCATCTCATTCACCATACTGATCCATATATTGATGTTTCTAGTGGGTTGCGCCATCACCCAGGAGAAAGTGTAATTCGGTTATTGTTTACTGCATTGGCAGTGCTTGTTACGGGTGCACCATTCGGGGTTGTCATGATTTACCAAACCCTTTCTGCATTTTTTGCTCATCTTACACACGCAAATATTATAGTACCCACAATAATTGATAAAACATTTGCCACCATAATCGTTACGCCATATTTTCATAAAATTCATCACCATTACATTCAACCCCATACAGACAGTAATTATGGAAACATTTTTTCCATTTGGGATCACCTGTTAAGAACCACTACAAGCGTGAAAAAAATAGATGAAATTACTTACGGTATTGATACCCACATGGCACCGGAAGAAAATTCCAATATTAAAAACCTGCTTATGATCCCCTTCCAGAAATACCGCGCGCCGGTGGGATCTAAATTCAGCGACTGATAATTTTTCCCTTAATCATTATCTTGGAGTATCCATCGAAATAAACAAATCCAGTTCGAAATTAAATCCAATTTAATTTCCGCCCCATGAGATTCAAGATTACAACCATTTTCTGCGCCTGTTTTCTGGGCTGCGTCGGAATAATTCCCAAAAATAATCCCACTGTCGTTTTTGATGATGGAAACCATTTTGGACTCCTCTCTAAATCATTGATTACAGATCATGATTCTTATACTTGGTTTCCAAAACAGTATGATGCCTACCACCCCGATTTGAATGGATTTGATTCAACCAACTTAAAGAAAATTTCAATCAAAATATTTATGGGCACTTGGTGTCACGATAGCAAGCGAGAAGTTCCCCGGCTTTACAAGATTCTGGATGAATTATATTATGATTACGAAAACTTTGAGATTATCGGACTGACCAAAGATAAAAAAGGGTATTTTCAGGATTACGCAACCTTTGGTATTACCAACACACCTACATTCATTTTTTATCGGGGGGATATTGAGATCGGGCGCATCATAGAAAAACCCGTGGGGACTCTGGAATCTCATATTCAAAACATTTTAAAAGGAAAATTATGAGAGTATATTTAATTTGGTTGTCTGGAGTTGTGGCTTGAAATTACGGCTTTCCCGGTGTACCGCCCATTGCAGATGTAGTGGCAGCCATTGCTTTATCTGTAATCAGTATTAATTTAAAACGGGTTTTCAAATGAGAATATCAACAGAAGAAAGGAAAGAATTGGATGAATGGGTTGAAAAAGAATATCCCAAAAGTATCCGCCGTATGGAACTTTCAAGTCCCTTTCACCGCATAGGAAAATATTTAATCATTATTGGCATACTCGCTTATGCATCATTTGTCATTTTTGATATTTCTATTTTCAAACCCGCTACAATCATATTCCTTTTAGCAGGAATGGGTGTTGAAATATTTGCCTTAACAAAATATTTTAAATCATTATCTCATGACAATTGATTTTACAGGAAAAACCATTCTGGTTACCGGTGCTTCCGGGGGGATAGGCGGAGCTATCTGTGATGCGTTCGCAAACACGAATGGGACAATTATTGTCCATTACAACACTAATAAAACAGGCGCGGAAGAAACGCAGGCATCTTTATCCGGAAATAGCCAAATCGTACAGGCAGATTTGTCAAATCCACACGAAATAGAATCCATGATTCAATCCTTGGATACCGTGGATATCGTCGTGAACAATGCGGCGGTGGTTGAACAATATGAATTTGATTCACTCTCCTATAACGATTGGCAGGATATTTGGAAACGAACCATCGGCGCCAACCTCATGGGACCTGCATATCTTATGTTTTGTGCGGCGAAAGTGATGCAGAAAAAGGGAGGCGGAAAATTTGTGAATATTTCATCAAGAGGCGCTTTTCGAGGTGAGCCCAAATCTCCAGCCTATGGCGCCAGCAAGGCAGGACTCAATGCATTAGGACAATCCATGGCCCAAGCATTGGCAAAAGACAATATATTCGTTTACACCATTGCACCGGGATTTGTAGCCACCGATCGTGTGGCAGATATGGTTGACGATTCTATTCGTGCCCAAAGCCCACTAAATCGTGTGGCCGATCCTGAAGAAATAGCACGAACTGCTTTGTGGCTTGCATCTGAAGGAAATGATTTTCTCACCGGATGTATTGTAGATGTGAATGGTGCATCCTACCTCAGATCCTAAGTTAAAAACTGAAATCTATTTCAATAGTTGCATTTTTTTAGTTAGAACTAATCCATTTACTTCTAATCGATAAAAATATATCCCCGAGGGCATGACATTTCCATTGCCATCTTTTCCACTCCAAATCGCCTGACGGACACCAGATTCTTGATATCTGTTCACCAAAGTTGCTACTTCTTTTCCCATTAAATCGAACACTTTTAAAGTCACCGATCCAGCTTGTTTTAAATTGAAGGAAATCGTTGTTGTGGAATTAAACGGGTTGGGATAATTCTGGCTTAATTCAAATTCAGTCGGTATATCTCCATCATTCACAGTCAACAAATCACCATCAACAACAGTCGTATAAATACCATTCCCATGGGTAGCAATTGCCAGATATCCATCCGATGGGCGTCCCGTAATCATATCAACCACAACATTACCGATTGTTTCAGACCCTTCCTGAGCCCACTGCGTATTGGCTCCATCCAATTGAGAGGTGGAATACAATCCCGTACTGGTTCCTGCAAAATATAGATAGCCAACTTTTAATGGAAAAATAATGACTGATCGCACAGATGGTCCAGATCCACTCCCCCCGGGATTTTCTTCTAAATTTCCGCTTATATCCGTCCATGAATCGCCACCATTAATCGAATAAAAAATACTTTTCGTTTCATAGCTAGAAAAACTAACCATGACCCTATCCCCGTCATATGGGTCTACAGATATGCTGCTCACATAACCAAATGCACCAATGTTATTTCGAATCTCAACAGCTTTATCTTTTTCATGGGCATCTTCCAACCGATAAATGTATCCGGAAGTAGTGCCATAGTAAAGCCGGTGAGCGGGCATAATTCTACTGGCACCAAAAGCACTCACCGATCCAATAGATGATTTGCTCAACTTTTCCCAATGTACACTTTCATAAGACCCACCACCATCCGGTTGTTTATAATTTGTTTTATTCAAATATACATCTTTATTTCGATAAACATATTTGCCACCAGAATAATATAAAATGTGATCATTGAGTGGATCAGAATAGAAAGGATTAATAAACAATGCATCCTCATCCCTATTAAATTCCGGTGGATGCAAATAAGCCCAGGAGTAATTATTATAGCGCCCATTACCAAAGGACCAATCAAAGGGATTTGAATAATCCTTAATAAGTGTATATCCATTTTGGGATGACATAATATAGGCTCTGCCAGACTGAATGACTGAGCAATAGGCACCATCACCACCATTCACTTGCTCCCATGGATCCATCACATCTTTTACCGTCGTTTCATAAGTACCATTATCCTGAGTTCCTCCCATGACTAAATCTGGATAAAATCCAGAGGGATCTACAGCAATGGTATAAAATTGGGTGGTTACATAGCCATTGTTTAATGATTCCCATTTTTTATCCGAGGCATTATGATCATTCATGATATGTACACCACCATCACTTGCAGACAACACTTTAAAGGGTTCATTTTGAAATAAAATAACATCGTGCTGGTCCGGATGGTGATTGGATGTGCCATAACCACCAAACTTGAAGTTCCTCGAAGTCGTTGCAACCCCATCTGTTGAGTAATATAAATTTGTTCCACCATAATAGACCAAATTCTCATCCGTTGGACTTACACAAACGTGAATGTCATATCCACTTTGAGAATTGTAATCATCCGGTAAAAATTGACTTCTGTCTTCCCAGGAGCCGCCGGTACCTGAACCATCATCGGATACATATTTATATTTCCAAAAAATATGATCATCATTTGTATTGCCAATAAAGCAG